>ERZ1674171.8-NODE-8-length-89901-cov-14.773501_pt1 | contig 89901 bp, 72 predicted proteins | sample MGYA00581291_ERZ1674171 | MGnify/ENA primary metagenome ERZ1674171 (study PRJEB41354, sample SAMEA4873344) | human saliva metagenome | biome: human-associated habitat [ENVO:00009003]; feature: mouth environment [ENVO:08000002]; material: saliva material... | reverse complement strand
CGGTGCTGCTCTGACGGGGATGCGTCCTATCGTCGACGTGACCTTCATGGACTTCGTCGTGTATATGATGGACAACATCGTGAACCAGGCTGCTAAGACCCGCTATATGTATGGTGGTAAGGGTTCTGTGCCCGTTGTCTTCCGCTGTGCTGCTGGCTCGGGTCTGGGCTCTGCTGCTCAGCACTCTCAGAGTCTCGAATCATGGTTCTGCCACATCCCTGGTCTCAAGGTCGTAGCTCCAGGTACCCCTGCAGATGTCAAGGGTCTGCTGAAGGCCGCTATCCGTGACAACAACCCTGTGATCTTCCTTGAGTACAAGGCCCAGTACAATATGAAGGGCGAGGTGCCCACCTCTCCTGACTTTGTCCTGCCTATTGGCAAGGCTGATATCAAGCGTGTCGGTAAGGATGTCACTGTGGTTACCTATGGCCGTATGCTGGAGCGCGTCCTCAAGGCTGCTGACAAGGCTGCTGAGAAGGGTATCGAGGTCGAAGTGGTTGACCTCATGACGCTGGCTCCGCTTGATCGTGAGACGATCATCGAATCTGTCCGCAAGACGGGTCGTGTACTCCTCGTCAATGATGCTCACAAGACGGGTGGTTTCCTCGGTGAGATCGCAGCTTCTATCGCTGAGAGCGGTGCCTTCGACTATCTCGATAGCCGCATCCTGCGTCTGGCTGCTGAGGATATCCCTACGCCTTACAACCACTCTCTCGAGGTCGCTATGCTCCCCGATGTTGACCGCATCCTGAAGTATATTGAGCGCCTCTACGACAAGCGCTAATCGTCGCACACGAAGATACTATCCGCGTATAGCCCTCTACCCCAATCACAGGTGAGGGCTATACGTCATAAGAATAATCTGAATATGGGAAATGATAAACTAAGAGCCACACCTGCAGCTCGCTCATTGGCTCACCGCATGGGAGTCGACCTGAATGCGATCGCAGGCTCTGGCTACAAGGGGCGTATCCACGCTGAGGACGTAGCTGAGTTCAGCTACGAGAAGGCTGGTGGTATCACACCTCTGGCTAAGAAGATCGCTGATGCCTTTGGCGTCGATACCTCTACGATTAAGGGGACGGGCTTCCGAGGGAAGATCACGCGATCAGATGTAGCTGCTGTCCTTGGAGATCGCTATTACCCCAACCTCGAGGGGATCATCGATCCCTTCACGCTGGATAAGCCCGCTGCTCCTGCCACCGCTCCCGCTGCTGCACCTGCGGCCACTCCCGCTGCTTCAGCTCAAGCTCCTGCACCTGCTGCCTCTGCAACCGCTGCCGCTCCAGGTGAAGTCGAGATCGTACCGATGAACATGATGCGTCGTGTCATCGCTAAGCGTATGGCAGATAGCTACTTCTCTGCTCCTACCTTCGTCCTGAACTATGAGGTCGATATGTACGAAGCTACGAAGCTCCGCAAGCAGCTCCTCGAGCCTATCAAGGAGAAGACGGGCAAGAAGCTCACTGTCACGGATATCATCTCCATCGCTGTCGTGCGCACGCTGATGAATCACCCTTATATCAATGCTTCACTCTCTGCAGATGGTTCGCAGATCGAGCTTCATAACTATGTGAACCTCGCTATGGCAGTCGGTATGGATGAAGGCCTTCTGGTCCCTGTCGTTCATGGGGCCGAGAAGCTGGGTCTCGTAGACTTGATGCTTCGTCTCAAGGACATCACCGAGCGTGCTGTTGGCAAGAAGCTTACGCCTCAGGATCAGGAAGGTAGCACCTTCACCATCTCCAACCTAGGTATGTATGGTGTCGAGTCCTTCACCTCGATCATCAACCAGCCTAACTCCGCTATCCTCTCCATCGCAGGGACTAAGGAAATGCCCGTTGTACGCAATGGCGAGGTCGTCATCCGCCCCATCATGAAGATGAGCTTGACCAGCGACCACCGTGTCATCAACGGTCTTGGTGCAGCTAAGTTCATGCAGGAGCTGAAGGCTACCCTGGAGTCTCCACTCCCTCTCCTCGTTTAAATCAACCACTCGAACCACAAAAGAAGATCCTAAATAGATATGGCAACAGAGATCATCATGCCCAAGACGGGCTTAGATATGACCGAAGGTGAGATCGTCAGCTGGCGCAAGAACGAGGGAGACCCCGTACAGGCTGGTGAAGTCCTCCTCGAAATCATGACCGACAAGACGAGCATGGAGCTTGAAGCTGAAGCTTCGGGTGTGCTCCTCAAGATCACTCACCAGGCTGGTGAGACGGTACCCATCGCCGAAGTCATCGGTTACATCGGTGAAGCTGGCGAAAGCCTTGAGACCGTCCGCACGAAGGATGAGATCGTACCTGAAAAGCAGGAAGGTCCTAAGCACGAAGGTGCTGCTCTTCCTCTGGTACACCTCGAAGGCTCTTATCACCTCTGCGTCATCGGTGGTGGCCCTGCAGGTTACGTAGCTGCTATCCGTGCTGCACAGCTCGGTGCTAAGGTCGCTATCGTTGAGAAGGCTGAGTTCGGTGGTACCTGCCTCAACAAGGGTTGTATCCCTACCAAGACGTTCCTCCGCAATGCTGAGATCCTTGACGGTGTAGCACAGGCTGCAGCTCGTGGTATCAACTTCGCTGACACCAGCTTCACTGTTGATATGAAGAAGCTCGTCTCTTACAAGAACAGCGTAGTGAAGAAGCTCACGGGCGGTGTCTACTCGCTGCTCAAGAGCAATGGTGTCGAAGTCTTCCGCGGTGTCGGTAAGATCAACCGTGACAAGGACGTCGTCGTAGATGGTAAGGACATCATCAAGGCCGACAAGATCATCCTCGCTGGTGGCTCTAAGGTAGGCCGTCTGCCTATCCCTGGTCTTGATCATCCTGCAGTCCTGACCAGTGACGATATCCTCAGCCTCGAAGAGCGCCCCGAAAGCCTCGTCGTCATCGGCGGTGGTGTCATCGGTGTCGAAATGGCTGAAGCCCTCGTATCCCTTGGTACGAAGGTGACGATCATCGAGATGGCTGACTACATCATCCCTGCTCTCGATAAGGAAGTCTCTAAGACGCTCCGTAGCGAACTCGAAAAGCGCGGTATCAAGATCCTGACCGGTGCTGCCATCGAAAAGATCGAAGACCGCTCAGGCAAGCTCGCTGCTATCCTCAAGGATGGTACGGCTATCGAAGCTGAGAAGGCTCTGCTCTCTATCGGTCGTGTACCCGACCTCGAAGGTGTTGGTGAGATCGAATTCGAGATCGAACGCGGTCGTATCAAGGTCGACAAGTTCATGGAGACCAGCGTCAAGGGTATCTATGCTCCTGGTGACGTCAACGGTCTGAAGATGCTTGCTCACACCGCTTTCCGCATGGGTGAGGTCGCTGCTGAGAACGCACTGCAGGGTAACGAACGTGCTCTCAAGATGCTCTCCGCTCCTTCTGTAGTCTATACGCGTCCCGAGGTCGCTATGGTCGGTCTGACCGAAGACCAGGCACGTGAGAAGTACGGAGATGTCCGCATCGGTAAGTTCGCCTTCGCAGCTAACGGTCGTGCACTCGCTTCTGGTGAAACGGAAGGCTTCGTCAAGGTTATCCTCGACAACAAGTACGGTGAGATCCTCGGTATCCACATCATCGGTGCTATGGCTGCTGAAATGATTAGCCAGGCTTCGCTGATCATGGAGATGGAAGCTACCGCTGAAGAAGTCATCGCTACGATCTATGGGCACCCCACCTACTCCGAAGCTCTCTATGAAGCTATCGCTGACGCTCTGGGTCTTGCTATTCACCTTCCCGCTAAGAAGAAGTAACTTCTCGTAGAGCTCTTTGTAGCTCTATGCTCTGATAAGACAAGCCTCCCCACTGCTTTTGTATGAAGCGGTGGGGAGGCTTCTTTTTTGCCGAGGGCAGGGGAAAGCATCTTTTTCAGGCGATGCTATGAAGTGGGCTATAGAGATAGCTGGCTGATTATCTGATGGATGAATAGGAGGTGTAAGACCGCGCGATGCTCCTCCCTCTACTCCTTCCTTTTGCGACCAGTACTGGTCGCTGAAGTGAGCAGTACTGGTTGGGTATATCGACCAGTACTGGTCAGCGAGTGGAGCAGTACTGGTCACCTCTCGGACCAGTACTGGTTACTTTCCTGACTTCATAGTAGTGCTGTCTGCTGAGGTATTTCTCTCAGCTACTGCACTTCTGAGGGGAGGTTTCTTCTTGGAGGAAAGACGGAGATTTCTCTATGTAGCTACCTTCTGAAATATAGCTACCTTTGAGTGTTATAGCGGTGAGAGGCATTATCTTTTGCCTTCCCATATCTACCTGACTAACGACCCCTACAATGATGATAGAGCTACATATTGACTATATCAAGAATGTCAATTACACACTCCTACACAACCATATCCCAGTCTGCAGCAGTATAGAGCTCGCGAATGTCGGTGAGGAAGACCTGCTGGATATCAGTGTCTCTATTGGGGGGCGCTTTGTCCAAGAGCAGCGCTCTGCTATATATAGCCGCATTGATCGTGGGAGCACGGTACGTATCTCTGATGTCGCTGTTCTCCCCAAGGCTGATGCTTTGCTTGAGCTCTCAGAGCGCGTAATCTCCTCCTTCACTGTACAGATCTATAGCGGGGAAGAAGTCTTGCTTTCGCGGGAGTATGACCTGGAGTTGATGGCATTTGATCAATGGCTGGGGACGCAGATCCTTCCACAGTGTCTGGCCTCTTTTGTGGTGCCCAATCAGCCTGCTGTAGGGCGGATGGTCGTCAAGGCATCAGCTCTCCTCAAGCAGATGACAGGGGCAAGTGACTTTGTCGAGTATCAAGATGGAGATCCCAATACGGTCGTTGAGCAAGTTAGCACCATCTTTGCTGCGCTCCATCAAGAAGGGATTATCTACCGCGCAGTGCCTGCCAGCTATGAGGCTATCGGGCAGCGCATCACGCTAGCAGATCAGGTCCTTGAGAGTCATCAGGGGAACTGTATTGAGCTGACCCTCTTGATGGCCTCTGTACTGGAGGCGGTTGGGATCAATAGTGGAGTAGTGATTATGCGTGGGCATGCCTTCCTCGGTGTGTGGCTCAGTGACGTGTGCTACCGTCAGAGCATCTGTGATGATGCTTCTTTCTTAGAGAAGGTCTGCTCTGAGGGGATCTCCGAGATGCTTGTACTTGAGTGTACGGAGCTTACTAAGGACTATGCGTCCTTTGAGCATGCACAGGAGATCGCTCGGCAGCATCTCAAGAGGGATAATGAGTTTCAGATGTTCATTGACCTAGCTCGCTGTCGTTTGGAGGGTATTATCTCACTACCAACCCGCCTCAGTGAGGGTGGTAAGTGGAAGCTAGCTCCAGAGGAAGCTCCTAAGCATACGGCCTGTGCCATCGAGGCTACCCATCGCACTCGATATGATTTGGATCGTGCCTATGACGATAAGACGGAGGTCAATAAGCTTGATATCTGGGAGCGGAAGCTCTTGGACTTCTCTCTGCGCAACAATTTCCTCAATCTCTCTGTCCGTAGCCGTGCCATACAGTTCATTTCCTTCGATGTCGCTTCCATAGAGGACTACTTACAGGAGAATACGGAGTACTGTATCCATCCTATTCCTGAGGGAGTCGTACGAGTAGATAGAGAAGAGCGCTTGCTTCGCTCCAGTATGATTAGCGCTCTGGAGCCGCTGATCCTAAATGATATCACGAGGCAGAAGCTCTTACATACCTACTACGCTGAGGATGAGACACAGTTGATCCTCAAGAATATCTATCGTCATGCTCGTACGACGAGGGAAGAGACGGGGGCTAATCCGCTCTATCTTGCTATTGGACTCCTTCGCTGGTATGAGAAGAAGAATAGCCCTCGAGCACGCTATGCTCCGCTTCTTCTCCTACCCGTGGATCTCATCTACAAGCGTGGGCGCTACTATATCCGCAAGCGAGATGAGGAGATCTCACTCAATATCACCCTCATCGAATATATCCGCCAGACCTACGGCATACGTATCAAGGGGATTGATCCCCTTCCCCGTGATGAGCATGGTGTGGATGTATCCCTCATCTTTGCGCAAGTCCGAGACGCTCTTCGAGAGCAGAATAAGTGGGATGTCGAGGAGGAGTGTGTCCTTGGAGCATTCTCCTTCAATAAGTACCTGATGTGGCACGATATTCATAATCACCGTGAGGAGCTTCTCTCGCATCCTGTCGTCGCCAGCCTCGTCAGTGGTTCGCTCCAGTGGCAACCTCAGCCTCTGCAGACGAACTTGGCAGAGGAGGATAAGCATCTGACTCCAGGGAGCATTGCTCTACCTGTCCCCGTAGACTCATCACAGCTATCTGCGGTCTTGGAGGCAGGGCGTGGCTCCTCCTTCATACTCTATGGTCCTCCGGGTACGGGGAAGTCACAGACGATCACGAACCTCATCGCCAATGCGCTGTACCAGGGGAGGCGAGTGCTCTTCGTAGCCGAGAAGATGGCTGCTCTCAGCGTGGTGCAGAGCCGACTTGAGAAGATCGGACTTGATCCCTTCTGCCTCGAGCTTCACTCCAACAAGGTGACGAAGAAGCATGTCTTGGAGCAGCTGAGCAAAGCTCTGCATGCGGCGAAGATCCGAGAGCCAGAGGAATATGACTCCATAGCTCAGAAGCTCTACGAGCGTCGTACACTGCTGATCCAGTATATGGAGAGCCTTCATGAGGATCGAGAGGGAGCCAAGCTCTCCCTCTACGAATGTATATCGCGCTATGAGTCGTATGAGGTAGAGCCTATTGAGGTCGCATTGAACGAGCAGCTGGCGCATCTTGATGGGGAATTTATCACACACTGCGAAGAGTTACTTGGTAGCAAGCTCCCCGCAGTACTCAATGTCGCAGGGCAGCCCTCGGAGCATCCTCTGGTTGGGCTATGGCCCACACTTGCCTGCATCCAAGAGCCGCAGACCTTAGCACGTCTCCTTGACGGAGGTGTGACTCTCGCAGGACGCATACAGCGTGCGCGTATTCTCCTTACGGAGATCTTTGGCGCAGATCTGGAGGATAGTGAGCGAAGTCTACGTCTTGGTATAGACCTCCTTTCAGAGATCTCAGCCGCTCCACTGATGCACTCATCCGTCGCTGCTATTGCTTTTGATGAGCATCAGATAGCCCAGTTGCGCTCGATCTGGGAGCATCTGAAGCATCGTGATGAACTCCGTGCCACCCTCACGGCTGACTGCCGTGAGGGGTTCTTAGAGATAGATGCGCTGAGCCTCCTGCAGGAGTGGAAGGCAATTGAAGACTCTTGGTTCTTACCTCGCTTCTTTGCCTCTCGTAGCTACCTCAAGAAGATACGCTTCTACAGTGAGAAGCTGCAAGCTCAGACAGTCGCAGGGTATCTGGAGCGTGTGCTTGAGTATCAGAAGGAAGTTAAGCACTGTGCGGGAGAGAGCGGAGGGATACACCAGCTTTTGGGACGTAGCCTTTCGACCTCGGAGCTGGGAAGCTTCTTAGACTATCTCCCCCGTTTGGTGAAGGCTGTAGAGGCTTTTGCTGAGGGGCTACGGCTCTCAGTCTCCGCTATCCGAGAGTCCATTAAGCCTGCTTTCACTGAAGAGCTAAAGCATCAGCTCCGAGGGCTCGATGCTCTCTCCGGTGAGTGGTCGCAGTATATAAAGGAGGCAGAGCCCTGGGTATCGTATCAGTTCCCTTCCGATAGCTCCTTCTCTGTGGCGCTCTCTTCGTGCTTCTCTCGCTGGCAAACTCATCAGGGGCTAGTCGGGAAGTGGTATAGCTGGATACAGCTACGTAGTGAACTTTCTTCGCAGGGCCTTGATATCGTCATTCGCGAAGTGGAGGCGAAGCGAGTAGATGCAGCGCAGCTTATGCAAGCCTTCTTCAAGGGGCTCTATCGTGCCTTAGCCGAGCAGAAGATAGCTCGGAGTGAGCTCCTCTGCACGTTTGAGGGTGAGCTTTTTGACCAGCAGGTGCAGCGCTACAAGGAGTTGACTGCAGAGTTCCAAGAGCTGTCGAAGAAGATGCTCTATGCTCGCTTGTCCAATCAGCTTCCCCATGTCTACGAGGACATAGATAATAGCTCGGAGATCGGGAAGCTCAATCGTAATATAGCCAATGGAGGGCGAGGTACTTCAATTCGCCAGCTGCTGGATGATATCCCCAACCTTCTACCGCGCCTCTGCCCTTGTATGCTGATGAGCCCAATGTCGGTGGCACAGTATATAGACTTAGGGGCGGAGAAGTTCGACTTAGTGGTCTTTGACGAAGCCTCTCAGATGCCGACCAGTGAAGCTGTAGGAGCTATAGCTCGAGGGAATGCCCTCATCGTGGTAGGAGACCCCAAGCAGATGCCTCCAACGAGTTTCTTCAGTACGAACTCCGTCGAGGAAGAAGAGGAGAGCATCGATGACTTGGAGAGCATCCTGCAGGACTGCCAGGCTCTCAGTCTACCTTCGTTACAGCTGAATTGGCACTACCGCTCCCGCCACGAGAGCCTTATCGCCTTCAGTAACCATGAGTACTATGATGGGGAGCTCATTACCTTCCCCTCAGTAGATGACCAAGCGACGAAGGTGCGATTCATTCATATCAAGGGGACCTATGACAAGGGGAAGACCCGACAAAATAAGGCCGAGGCCGAGGCGATCGTCCATGAGGTATGCCGTCGTCTGCGTGATGATAGCTTGAGAGGGGAGAGTATAGGTATCGTGGCTTTCAGTGCCGCACAGCAGAATCTTATTGAGGACACGCTGACCGAGCGTATGGCTCGTGATACCTCGCTACAAGAGTTGGCAGACCAGCTCTATGAGCCTATCTTCATCAAGAACCTTGAGAATGTGCAGGGCGATGAGCGTGATGTCATCCTCTTCTCCATCGGCTATGGTGCAGACGCTACGGGGCAGGTCAGTATGAACTTTGGCCCGTTGAATAAGGCGGGGGGTGAGCGTCGCCTAAATGTAGCCGTCAGTCGCGCTCGCTGTGAAATGCTGGTCTTCTCGACGATGACCAGTGATCAGATCGATCTGCGCCGCACGAAGGCTAAGGGCGTAGAGGGCTTGAAGCACTTCCTCGAGTATGCTGAGCGACAGACGCTCGTACGGCGCCCTCAGCCCGATACGGACTCTGCCGACCGTATCATCGCCGAGCAGATAGCTAATCGCTTACAGAAGGCTGGCTATCCTGCGATGACTCAGCTGGGACGCTCGAACTTCAAGGTCAACCTTGCTGTAGCCTTGCCCAGTGCACCAGATTGCTATCGCTTAGGGATCTTGATTGATGGAGAAGCCTACCGACGTACTCAGACGACTCGAGATCGTGAGGTCGTGCAGCCGAGCGTACTCGAGAGCCTTGACTGGGAGGTGATGCGTGTATGGAGTCCGGACTGGTTCCACCAGCCTGACCTCGTCATAGAGCGTATCCTTGCCCGACTGAAGTCGCTCCCAGAGCGCCCTCTGAAGCAGCAGTCTACAGCAGTATCTTCTCCCTTCGCTATCACTGAGGCAGATCTGATCGCTGAGCCGATAAGCTCTTCTGAGGCGATGGAGTACCCCGCTACCGATAGCTACACCAGCACTTCACTGGAGGACTTCGTCCGTGAGGTCGTAGCCCGAGAGCAGCCTATTACCTATTCGCTCCTCTCGAAGCGTGTGGCAGCCTTCAAGTCCTTTGCGCGAGTCAGCTCGACGATTACGGGGATAGTGGATGCCCTCTTACCGATGTTCTTCGCTGTCTCTGACCGTGATGGTCGGACTCTTTGGCTTACACAGGAAGACTGCGGGCAGTGGAAGGGCTACCGCCCCAATACTGTGGTGACAAGGCGTTCAATAGAAGAGATCCCTTCGGTCGAACTGATGGAGGTCCTCCTTGAAGTGGTGAAGCAGAATGTGTCGATCGCCCCTGATGCAGCGACCCTTATTGCTGCAAAGCGCATGGGATTCTCGCGTCGTGGAGCTAATGTCGATGCTGCCTTCTCCTACGCTCTTGAGCAATTGCTACAGAGAGGTTTGCTCTTGGAGAATGAAGGAAAGCTTATACTGCCAAGATAGTTTTTCGCAAATCTGAGAGGGTAGAGTAGGGTGCCTCCACTCTCCAGTCGTCTCTATAATCTGCACCCAACTATATATCTGATGATGAAGTATAATAATGCTGATGTACGGCGTCGTGATCGCCTGCTTAATGAAGAGCGTGCTCTGGAGCTACTCCGTGAGAGCGAGTACTGTGTCCTCTCGATGATCGATGAAGAGGGTAAGCCCTACGGCTTCCCCATCAATCATATCTGGGATGGTGGAGACTGCATCTATGTCCACTGTGCCCCTGAGGGAAAGAAGCTCCGTGCTATACGTGCTGGTCATGCTGAGGTCTCCCTCTGTATCGTCGGGCGCGTGAATCTCCTTCCGAGTAAGTTTACTACCGAGTATGAGAGTGTCATCCTCCGAGGGACTGCACATATTGATCTCAGCGAGGAGGAGCGCCGGCATGCGCTTCATCTTCTCTTGGAGAAGCTTTCGCCTAATGATATGGAGCTGGGAAAGGTATATGTGGAGAAGTCCTTCCATCGGACGGAGATCATTCGTATTGACATTACGGAGTATAGTGGTAAGCGTAAGTACGTCCCACAGACAGGAGCTTCACATGCCGGAGACTGATACTCCCTCCCCGATGAAGCATACGCCCCTCAAGACCTCTACTGAGGTCTTGAGGGGCGTATGCTTTATAAAAGAGTGTGGGGATGCCTTGCGACATCCCCACTGTGAATCAGCTGGGGTTCGAACCCAGGACCCCATCCTTAAAAGGGATGTGCTCTACCGACTGAGCTACTGATTCTACCTAAGCTTTTAGTGTGTCTATGTTGCAGGAGGCACTCTAAAGCGTTGCAAAGGTAAGCAATATCGGTGATACATCCAATATCTATGCCGTGGGTGTGTAGCGCTCCCACACCAAGGCGCAAGCCTTACTTCTTCAAGACCAAGGAGCGAAGCAATAGAGATGTCAAGCATAGAGCAATAGTTGTTCGCACTTAAATCAGTAGTGCTCCGCGCTCGAATCAATAGTAGTTTGGATAGTGAACCAATAGTAGTTTGACCCCCAAACGAATAGTTGTTTCGCATACAGACCAGTAGTCGTTTGGATCTCGCTTCACTAAGAGAGGGCAGTCTTACCCTGTATGGCATATACGAGAGAGAGGAGGTGCTACCGACCTATATTGGTCACTGAGTCAACCTATATAGGTCCGCGTCGTGACCTATATTGGTCGGAAGAGCAACCTATATAGGTCAGCCCGATGACCAATATAGGTTCATACCATTCCCTTCCATAGGCGACCACACATCGGCATGCAAGAAGATGATATAGAACCGCTTGTCCTCGAGCTCCACAGTGGGAGCTCAAGGGAAGCCTTCTATATGGATCGCCCGAGTGGGGTAATAGATCCGGATGGTGCGAAGTGCGTCCTACTCAGGATTAGTACCCGTGTTCTGCTTGAGTTGCTCGGGATTCGCCTGGATATCGTCCGTAAGGATCGGATAGAGCGTGCGGTAGGTCTGCGAAGTCGCACCAGCCTTCCAAGGCTATACGTAGCGCAGTTCCCCTGAGTGGGCAGGCTTATGGGGAAGGTCGTGGAGAGTATGTTGACATAGGGCTATATTAGAGGGTATTATATAAGCTCGCAGGCGGTTTCCTGCGGGCTTTTTGCTATCTTTGACCTGCAAAACAACGACGGACGTTACAACCACATGACTCTTTTAGAACAGACGACAGTAGACTACAACGACAGTGACATCAAGACCCTGGAGTGGGACGAGCATATTCGTCGCCGTCCAGGGATGTATATCGGGAAGCTTGGAGATGGCTCCCATTCCGATGACGGTATCTATGTCCTGTTGAAGGAAGTCCTTGACAACTCGATCGACGAGTATGTCATGGGTGCTGGTAAGAAGGTCGAGATCACTATCCGTGACGGTCAGGTGACTGTGCGTGACTACGGGCGTGGTATCCCTCTCGGTAAGCTCATCGATGCCACGAGCAAGATGAACACTGGGGGGAAGATTGATTCTAAGGCCTTCAAGAAGTCTGTCGGGCTTAATGGTGTCGGTATCAAGGCTGTTAATGCTCTCTCCATTCACTGTGAGATCACCGTCTGGCGTGAAGGTCTGACGAAGACTGTTCGCTACTCCCATGCCAAGCTTTTAGAGGAGACCGAGGCCGTTCCCTCCGATGAGCCGTCGGGCACGCGAGTCGTCTTCCGTCCCGATGCTGACCTCTTCCGCGACTACGAGTACAAGGATGAGTTCGTCGAGACGATGGTGAAGAACTACTCCTTCCTCAATGCAGGTCTTGCTCTCATCTATAATGGCAAGCGCTATCTCTCGAAGCGTGGCTTAGCAGACCTCCTCGAGGAGAACATCACCGAGGAGCCCTTGTATCCGATCATCCACCTCAAGGAGGACGACGTCGAGATCGTCGTGACCCATACCTCGCAGGTAGGGGAGGACTTCTATAGCTTTGTCAACGGACAGAATACTACACAGGGAGGTACACACCTCTCGGCCTTCAAGGAAGCCGTAGCTCGTGTCATCAAGGACTTCTATGGGAAGAACTTCGACTACCGTGACATTCGCTATGGGATGGCAGCTGCCATCAGCATTAAGATCGAGGAGCCCGTCTTCGAGAGCCAGACGAAGACGAAGCTTGGGTCAAAGGATATGGAGCCTGATGGGCGGAGTATTCAGAAGTTCCTCAATGACTTCCTCGGTAAGGAGCTGGATAACTATCTCCATATCCACCCCGAGGATGCTGCCATCATGCTGCAGAAGATCCAGGAGAGTGAGCGTGAGCGTAAGTCTCTCAGTGGTGTGGCAAAGCTTGCACGCGAGCGAGCTAAGAAGGCCAGCCTGCACAATAAGAAGCTTCGTGACTGTACGATTCACTTCAATGACCCTAAGGCCAAGGAGCCCGAGCGTACCAGCCTCTTCATCACGGAGGGTAACTCTGCAAGTGGCTCCATCACCACATGTCGTGACCCTAAGTATCAGGCCGTCTTCAGTCTCCGAGGTAAGCCCCTTAATTGCTATGGCCAGAGTAAGAAGGTGGTATATGAGAATGAAGAGTTCAACCTCCTTCAGGCTGCTCTCAATATTGAGGATGGTCTTGACGGGCTGCGCTACAATCGCATCATCATCGCTACCGATGCTGATGACGACGGGATGCATATCCGCCTACTGCTGATTACTTTCTTCCTGCAGTTCTTCCCCGAGCTGGTACGTCGTGGGCATGTCTTCATCCTTGAGACTCCCCTCTTCCGCGTCTTCTTGCCCAAGGAGCACAAGAAGTCGGATAACTTCATGACGAGCGCCCCTGCTAAGAAGAAGGGCCGTACCAAGAAGACTGCAGAGGAGGCAACTGCCGAAGAACTTGTGACAAACATCTACTGCTACAATGAGGCTCAGAAGCAGGCTGCACTGAAGAAACTTGGCAAGCGAGCACTGGTCACGCGATTCAAGGGGCTTGGAGAGATCTCTCCAGAGCAGTTCAAGGACTGGATCAGCGAGGAGAATATCAAGCTGGATCCTATCCGTATCCGCAAGGAGGACAATCTAAGCAACCTCCTCATGTTCTACATGGGCAAGAATACCCCCGAGCGTCAGAACTTCATCATCGATAATCTCGTCGTCGATGAATGATCACGCACTATAGATGCCGTTAGTAATACGGCTGTATAAAAAGCAAAGGCCCCGCTACTCAATCATTGAGTAGCGGGGCCTTTGCTGTAGGTTAGAGGAGGGATTACTTCTTCTGCTTCTTGCAGCAATCCTGCTGCTTATCCTTGGCGTCCTTCTTGCAGCAGTCCTTCTTTGCACTGTCCTTAGACTTGGCGTCCTTCTTACAGCAGTCCTTCTTGCCTGCTTCCTGAGCGGACTTGTCTGCCTTCTGGTCGCAAGCCTTGCCATCTTTCTTATCGCAAGTCTTGGCGTCCTTCTTATCGTAGGACTTAGCATCGTTCTTGGAACATTCCTTTTTTACGGGTTCGTTCTTTTCGAGGTTCTGAGCCGAGATATAAAAGGGGAATGATGTTGCCCAATAGAAATGAAGCCTTGATATAATAGCAGGATAAAAAGAGATGGTGTAGAGAGATTTTTTCGCCGAATGTTTGGTAGTTCGGAATATTTGCCTACCTTTGCAGTGTCAAAAACGACATGAATCTTTAGCTCAGTTGGTTTAGAGCACTACCTTGACAGGGTAGGGGTCGGCGGTTCGAGTCCGCCAAGGTTCACGGAGTATTGTCTCATGGTGTAATGGTAGCACAACAGATTCTGGTCCTGTTTGTTAAGGTTCGAGTCCTTATGAGACAACTTAGAAGAGGAGCGAGAGCTCCTCTTTTTGTATATATACCCGTGGCTTGGGACCTTACCTTCTTCTTGACTTTGAGAGAGAATGTTGGATTAGGTTATGATTTCGACTAGGTTTATAGAATTAAGGGTGAGATCATGCAGCAAATCGGGAGACTATATGAAAATATAGGTTAACTTTGTGGTAGAGACACCGACTTGCCCTCGGTACTCGGGTGGTATGACCTCCAAACATTAGGATGGAAGTCCCGTCCTTTATTTGACAACGGTAGATAGGCTGAGCCCAGAGGACCCAGTCAATAGAATAATACAGAGTTATGTCTGAAACTAAAAAGGCGATAAGCCAAGATCGTAAGCGAACGAATATCCTTCATGATCAGGAGCTTGCTCTTATCGCCTATTTCGTAGAGCGTATGCCTCGCTGGGTGACGTCTAATATGCTTACCTCGCTGGGCCTTTGCGGCAATCTACTCGTAGCGGTGCTCATGTGCTTAGCCTCGATTTGGGGCTCTTGGCTCCTGCTATTCACTCCTATCGCATTCTTCATCAACTGGTTCGGAGACTCCCTTGATGGGCGTCTTGCTTACTATCGTAAGAAGCCCCGTAAGTGGTTTGGCTTCTGTCTGGATATTGTAGTTGACTGGATAGGTATCGTGGCTATCGGCTTGGGTTATTATGTCTACGTACAGCCAGCATGGAAGGTCGTTGGGTTCATCTTTGTAGTCCTCTATGGTGCTGAGATGATCATCTCACAGCTCCGCTATAAGGTCACTGATAAGTATTCGATTGACTCGGGTATCCTCGGTCCGACGGAGGTCCGTATCATCTTAGCTTTGCTCTTCTGTTCGGAATTCTTCTTCCCTGGGAGCATGCAGTGGTTCGGTCTTGTGATCTCGATCATCCTCTTCTTCTCCTTCATCTTAGACTTCCGTAAGCTCCTGGCTGCAGCAGATGAGCGCGACATCACCCTTCGTCGCGAGCAGCAGGCTTCCAACTAACGCTATCTTTCCCTTGCTTCAGCGCCTTCGACGTCTTGTCCTGAACTTTACCCAAGCCCAGATATCCGCTGGAGCTGGTTCTGTCGTGGACTATGGACTGATGATCCTTGGCGTCGAGGTCTTCGGCTGGGAACTCTTCTGGGCGCTCGCTTGTGGTGGGGTAGTGGGGGCGATCGTTAACTTCTCGCTCAATCGTTATTGGACCTTCCGAGATAAAGGCGTAGCTTATGATAGTGGTCTTGGGGGGCAAATCCTTAAGTTCTCTACGACCGTAGCGGGTAGTATCCTCCTAAAGTATCTCGGCACGTACGCTCTTGAGCACTATGTTGGGATTGACTATAAGATAGGGAAGCTCATCAGCGACCTCTTTGTCTCCGTACTCTTCAATTATACGCTACAGCGCTTTTGGGTCTTCCGTAAGCAGAAGCCCTAAGCGCTTTATTTATATCTCTCAATGGCTACAATCACCTTCCAGCCCTCAAGATATTTACTGGGCCTTGCTCTGTGCTGCACTCTTAGCTTTGATGCTTTCTCTGCACCACAGGAGAGTAAGACTCCCAAGAAGACAGAGCCACGACAAGAAGCCCTCCTCGTCTTCCGAGGTATCGATCCTACAGCACAGCAGCGCTGGGTCGATAGCGTCTATAAGAGCCTCGACTTAGAAGGGCGTGTGGGGCAGTTGATCATGCCGATTATCTACCCACGTCCAGAGGACAAGTCTGCTTTGCTGAAGCGCATGAAGCAGGAGAAGTGGGGTGGGATACTCTTCCAAAAGGGTTTCCTTGCCGATCAGCGAGACTTGACACAGACTCTGCAAGAGGCTAGTACTGTGCCCATGCTCATTGCTCTCGATGGGGAGTGGGGGCTCTATATGCGTCTCAAGGATGCACCACGCTATCCTCGTAGTAAGGGGCTGGGTATTAAGGGAGATATGGAGCTCATCAAAGCCTATGGTGCTGAGGTCGCTCGTCAGTGCCAGCTGATGGGAATTCACATCAACTTCGCTCCCGTGGTGGATGTGAACATCAATCCGAAGAATCCCGTCATCGGTACGCGTAGCTTTGGCGATAGCCCTGAGCTCGTCGCTCGCTGTGCTGTTGCCTATGGTCAGGGGCTCGAAGAGGGCGGTGTCCTCTCTGTTGCTAAGCACTTCCCTGGGCATGGTGACACCTCCGAAGACTCCCATAAGACACTTCCTACGGTATCGGCTTCACGTGAGCGTATGCAGCGTGTCGAGCTCTATCCCTTCCGTGCCTATCGTGATGCGGGGCTGGGTGGCGTCATGACTGCCCACCTGCGTGTACCAGCCTATGATGCCACGGGACGTGCTGCCTCGCTTAGTCGTAAGATCACGACGGATCTCCTACGCCACGACATGGGCTTCAAGGGACTTGTCATCACAGATGCTCTGGAGATGCGAGGTGCTCAGGCTAATGGCGTGAACTCAATAGCAGTCGAAGCCCTGAAAGCAGGTAATGATATCCTCCTCGGCCCCTCACAGCCTTTAGAAGCTCGTAATGCAATCATACAAGCACTACGTTCGGGTGAGGTGAGTGAAGCCGAAGTAGAAGAGAAGTGCCGTCGAATCTTGGCCTTCAAGTATGCGCTGATCATCAAGAAAAAGTCTCCCGAAGCTTCTGCTTCTGAAGTCAAGAAGCAGATCTGGACTCCCGAAGAAGCTGCACTTCGTAGCCGCCTCTGGCAAGCTAATGTATCTGCTGGTGAAGGAGAAGATCCTACGGCAAAGACCAAGGCTATTCAGTCTACTTCGAAGGCTCGTCGCTAAACCGTACGTCTATGCGCTCCCGTTCTCTCATCGCTCTCCTCTTGCTTCTTCAGCTGGGTACGCTCTATGGACAGACGCCTCAGCAGCCTGATAGTCTGCAGTTAGATAGCCTGCCAGCAGCTACTGAGCATATCCTTGCTCCCGAATCAGTATCCTCCAAAGCCTTAGCTCGTATCGATAGCTTAGCTGAGGCTGGGCTTCGCATGGGAGCTTATCCTGGGTGTCAGATCTTTGCCTTTTACCAAGGTGAGGTGCTTGTGAACAAAGCCTATGGTTCGCTTACGAGTCTCAAGGGACGACAGGGTGAGCCTGCTACGCCACAGAGTATCTATGACTTGGCTTCTATCACGAAGGCCGCTGCTACGACACCTGCTCTGATGCTCCTCGTTGGGGAAAAAAAGATCAATCTCAATTCGCCACTGCTGAGCTACCTTCCTGAGACCAAGGAGACGCTGCTTGGGATGGTCACTATTCGCCAGCTCCTGCTCCATCAGTCTGGGCTACCAGCCGGGATCAACTTCTATACCGATCTTATTGATGATACGAGCTATGAGGGCTCGCTCATCCGCTATAAGTCCTTTGCAGGTGGTGTGCCTCTCGTAGGGAAGGCTTGGGGTAATCCGAACTTCCGCTTCCTCGATAAGTACATCTCTGATAAGGCTACCGAAGAGCATACCCTGCGCTTCGGCTCAAAGAAGTATCTATCGCCCTCTTTCAAGACTCGGATGATGGAGCGCCTTCTCTCGGCTCGTGTCTCATCAGATAAGAGCTACCGCTATAGTGATCTGAACTTCATCCTCCTCCAGCAAGTCATCGAGCGTGTCTCTGGTGAGCCCTTAGATGAGTTCGTCACGAAGCATATCTATCGCCCCATCCAAGCACGCCTGTACTTCAATCCCTTGGAGCGTGGCGTAAAGATCCAGCAGATCGCACCCGCCCAGCATGATACCTTCCTGCGTGGAGAGATCCTCCGTGGTACGGTCGATGATGAAGCTGCTGCCTGTCTCGGTGGTGTATCGGGTAATGCAGGACTCTTCGGGGCGGCTGAAGAACTCGCTAAGGTCTGCCAACTCCTCCTCCAGCATGGAGCATGGGGCAAGAAGCAGGTCATTCCCAGCTCTACCGTTCGTCTCTTCACTGAGACGACGAGTGCATCTGGCTTCAGAGCTCTTGGCTTTGATAAGCCCCGCTCTTCGGGTGGTCCTACGGGGATCTATGCCTCATCGGCTACCTATGGTCACCAGGGCTTCACAGGGACATGCTTCTGGGTAGACCCAAAGTATGACCTCATCTTTGTCTTCCTCTCCAATCGCACCTACCCAACACGTCAGAATACGACCCTCATACGTGAGCGTCTCCGTCAGCGTCTCCAGGACTTGGTCTACGAGGCTGTCGGAGCCACCACGCCCAGATAAACTTGATCCCTTATCATCTCGCTACAGCTATGAGCCAAGCAAATACTACATCCACCACGATCATCGGTGTCGCTGGTGGCTCTGCCTCAGGTAAGTCAACCCTCGTGCGCAAGCTCCAGGAGGCCTTTGCCGATGAGCACGTCACGACGCTCTGCCACGACTTCTACTACAAGGCGCATGATGATCTCAGTCTCGAGGAGCGCTCCAAGCTCAACTACGACCACCCGCACTCCTTCGACACGGATATGATGATCGAGCATATCCGCCAGCTCAAGCAGGGGCAGAGCATCCAGCGCCCCGTCTACTCCTTCACCGACCACAACCGCTTGCCTCAGACGGTATGTGTCCAGCCCGCGAAGGTCTTGATCCTTGATGGTATCTTGATCCTTGAGAACAAGGAACTGCGCGAACTGATGGACGTTAAGGTCTTCGTTGATACCGATGATGACGTGCGCTTGGCTCGCCGCCTCGTGCGTGATGTCCAGGAGCGCGGACGTGATATGAACTCCGTGCTCAAGCAGTACTTCTCTACGGTGAAGCCCATGCATCGTGACTTCGTCGAGCCCTCTAAGCGCTACGCCGATATCATCATTCCCGAAGGGGGGATGAACTCCGTCGCACTCTCGCTACTCGTTGAGAATATCCATTCGATCCTGAAGCGAGGTCAGCTTGAGGAATAAGCGCTTCTCTCCGAACAACCTTTACCTTCCTACTATCTCATGATATCATCGCTTATCGGCAGTGATACGATCTGTGCTGTGGCTACTGCGCCTGGCATGGGTGGTATCGCTATTATCCGCGTGTCAGGCTCCGAAGCCGTCGGCATCGTTGATCAGATCTTCTCCTGTCGTGAAGTTCGTACGCTTGAGCGTGCAAAGGATCGAGTGGCTTACTTTGGTCGCTTCTCTCACGAGGGCAAGACGATCGACGAAGGTCTGGTCACTTGCTTCCGTGCCCCACGCTCCTATACGGGTGAAGATGTCGTAGAGATCTCGTGCCACGGCTCGGTATTTATCCAGCAGGCACTCCTCGAAGCTCTCACTGATCAGGGTTGTCGTATGGCAGCCCCTGGTGAGTTCACACGTCGTGCTTACCTCCATGGCAAGATGGATCTAAGTCGTGCTGAAGCCGTAGCTGACCTCATCGCATCCGAATCAGAAGCGCAGCACCGCATGGCGCTCACTCAGATGCGTGGCGGATATAGTGCAGAGTTCGCCCAGCTACGTGAGCGACTTCTACAGCTGACCAGCCTCATGGAGCTGGAGCTTGACTTCAGTGAGGAGGATGTGACCTTCGCCGATCGTACGCAGCTACTGGAACTCCTCGACGAACTGACGGCGAAGATCGAGCGTCTGACCGAGAGCTTCCGCCTCGGTAATGCGATCAAGCGTGGTATCCCAGTGGCTATCGCTGGTGCGACGAACGTGGGGAAGAGCACCCTGCTCAATGCTCTCTTAGGCGAAGAGCGCGCTATCGTCAGTGATATTCATGGTACGACCCGTGACACGATCGAGGATGTGCTGAATATCGATGGTGTCCTCTTCCGCTTCATCGATACGGCGGGCTTGCGCTCGACGGATGACACGATCGAGGCGCTGGGTATTGATCGCAGCTACGATAAGATCGACAAGGCAAGCCTTGTCCTACTCCTCGTAGATGCCCTGCGCATAGCTGAAGAAAACTATCGTACGGCGCTCCTCCAGCTCCTTCCTCGCCTGGAGAATAAGCCCTTCCTCGTCTTGCTCAACAAGGTCGATGCCATCGATCCTCAGACCACGCAAGTTGTACTAACGGATCTTTCATCGCTACTTACCGAGTATTTGCCTTCGGATGAAGCGCCTTCGATCCTTCCCATCTCGGCCCAGCGAGGGGACGGATTGGATGAGCTTCGTGCGTCACTGATCAAGGCCTTGGCGCTTCCCGAGCTCAAGTCTACCGACCTTGTCGTGAGCAATGCCCGCCACCATGAGCTTCTCACGACAGCACTCCACAGTCTAAGATCCGTGCGTACAGGGCTAACGGATGGCCTCCCCACAGACCTGCTGACGCCCGATCTGCGTGGTGCTATCACGGCCATCGGTGAAGTCACGGGAGCCGAGATCACAAGTGACTCTATCCTACACAATATCTTTGCCCACTTCTGCATCGGCAAGTAACTTCTGATTATCAACGATAATCAAGTATCACCAAAAATCACAAAGGCGCTCATTATGAGTGCCTTTTCTTTTGCCCGTTCTGTGCGTTAGGCATTATTCAGAGCCGTTCTTTCGCTCATTCTTGTACCTTATTTGTACCGCACGCTTCTCGCCAACCCTTCAGTCCCTCGCGTATATACCGAGATGCTGGACAAATGAGACATGGTGCTACACCAATAGACAGTACACAACAAGAATATAGCGAAATGACAGCGAGCAAAATTCCAATCAAAAAAGTATGTGAGCACTGCAAACAGGAGTTTGTAGCATGGAAGACTACGACCAAATACTGTTCACACCAATGTAATAGCAGAGCCTATAAAAGCAGACGAAGAGAAGAACGAGTACAGCGAACTGAGGTTAATGAGCAAGAGAAGAAAGTCAAAGACCTCATAGATAAACCTTACCTCTCTATTGTAGAAGCAGGGCGATTGCTGGGTATCAGTAGACATACGATATATAGATATATCTACTCAGGGCGGTTGAGGGCTTATAGTATGAGCTCTCAACGCTCAATCGTCAAGCGTGAAGACATTGAGCAGATGCTGGCGGAGCGACCTTATGAAAAGCGACAGCCCCGAGATGCGATTGTAATCACTAAACTATACACGACAGACGAGGTATGCGATGCTTACGACATTTCTCGTGCCACTCTCTTTGCAATAGCTAAGCGAGAGAATATCCCTCGTACACATAACAGAGGGAAGACCTATTGGAGCAAACAACACATCGATGCCTACTTTGCCAAGAAAGCTCCCGATGCTTCCATTACCGAATGGTGTACAGCCGAAGATATATCGGCTCGCTTTGGTATGACTATTACAGCGGTCTACAACTTCGCCTTTGACCACAACATTCCCAAGAAGAAAGTCAAAGGAAAGAGCCACTACTCGACTCGACACGTAGAAGAAGCCAAAGGGGGACTCGAAGCCATAGCTCCGAGTTACTACTCCGTCAAAGAGGCGATGGCTAAGTATGGTCTCACTCGTGACCAACTCTATCACTACACCAAGCAATGGAACATACCGAAGGTGAAACAAGGTCGTAATGTCCTCATCTCCCAACGAGAACTCGATGAAGTATTACAACCACCAACCATCATTCGATAAGTTATTTCTCGGTGCTTTGCCCTACCGAAAGAACACTGATTTCTTTTGCAGACAAACAATAAGTATCACCCACTAATCAATAAGAGTATGAGACATACATGTACTAAAGTAACATTGAGACAGAGGTTGTATGACAGCGGACGGATTTCGCTTTATTTGGACTACTATCCTGCTATCCGTAATCCCGAGACAATGCAGATGACAAGACGAGAGTATCTGGGCATCTATCTATATGCCCATCCCAAGAATGAGATGGAACGTTCGTTCAACAATGATATGCTGAACAAAGCCGAAGCCATCCGTTGTATTCGTGTTCAGTCACTCATCAATGAAGAGTTCGGGTTTCTTGATAGAACTAAAATGAAAACCGATTTCCTTGCCTACTTCCTAAAGATGTGCCGAAAGAAAGATCAGAAGTGGCGTATCGTCTACCAGCACTTCTATAACTATGTGCAGGGACATTGCACCTTCGGAGATGTGACAATAGAACTCTGTCAAGGCTTTCGAGAGTATCTTCTCAATGCCAAGCAACTCAAACGAAAAGGGAATGTGTCCGTTAATTCGGCATCGGGCTACTTCTCCACCTTTCGGGGATTGCTGAAGATTGCTTACCGAGACAAATGGCTGAGAGAGAATATCAATGATTTCTTGGACAAAATAGAGGCTAAGGAGGTCAAGAAAGAGTATCTAACCCTTGATGAGGTGAAGCTGTTGGCACAAACACCTTGTGAGCACGAGATTCTCAAACGAGCCTCCCTCTTCTCTTGTCTTACAGGATTACGTATCAGTGATATTCTAAACCTCTGCTGGGAAGACTTTGAACTTGCACCAGACCAAGGGTATTGTATTCGTATCAAGACACAGAAAACTTTGACCGAAGCCACGCTCCCCATTAGCTACGAAGCCTATGAATTGTGTGGTGAACCGAGTTCGGGCAAAGTCTTTAGAGGCTTACAGCGAAGTATGATAAACTATCCGCTAAAGAAATGGCTCAAGCAAGCTGGTATCACGAAGCATATTACATTCCACTGCTTCCGCCATTCTTATGCTGTGATACAAATTTCATTAGGTACAGACATCTACACGGTGTCCAAGATGCTAACGCATAAGAACGTCTCCACGACGCAAATTTATGCTGACCTTGTGAACTCGAAAAAGCGTGAAACAGCTGAGAAGATTTCTCTAAAGTGAAACTTGTATTTACTTCCTTTTCCCTATGCTTCCCGCTATTTCCCTAAGTAATGAATGGTGATGAATACTTGTCTATGTTTGCATCAAAGCATAGATAAGTATGAAGCCATCAAGCACTAACGATAACTATATTCCTCAAACAATCACCCTCGGGTGTATTGTCCTGTTTTCCCTTGCCGTTCGTTCCACTACTTTGAGTTGTGGAGCAGACGGCTTTACTGCGTTCTGCGTTTTCCTTATTTGTTCCGTTGTCTTCTTTTTGCTCTTTCTGGCGGTACAATCATTGTTAGAAGATTTCTTCTGGCATATCTTCAAATCTAAAGAGAGAGAGGTCATCGAACCTCCGAAGACAATTATTCCCTCTCCATTGCCCTCCAACTATGAACAGTTCCGTCAAGAGGCTTTTCAAGTAAAGGCAAGAGAAGAGCAAAAGAAAATGGAAGTCGTCACCTCCTACACCCAAAGAACACTTGCAGCCTATATGAGTGAGGAAGAGCTGACAAAACTTTGCGAACAGATCACTCGCTATCTATCCTCTGGATGGAGTATCGAGAGTAGCCAAGATATCAAAGTATCTCCCCATCTCAAAAGCATTGACCTAATGCACTTCGGATGGAACATATCTCGTCCTTTCGGGAAGAAAAGGGAAGATATAGCCTTTTTTCTCAAACACACTTTTGCCCATACCTTGAGAGATGTCGAGGTGAGTTCTATCCAACGAAAGCTCACCAATACAGAGGGGAAATACCTTATCCCTCTCTGTAAAGACCTTGTCATTGATGAGCATTCAACCCTATTAGAAAGTTATCCAAAAGTTACTTGAAGGAGTTGTAGCGCCCCGAGAGAACACCGATTTCCTTTGCTCGCAAATAATCAGACACCCGCAGGGCAACCTGCACAAATTTATTTGCGAACATGGACAAAGAAATTACATTCGACAAGTTACCCGAAGCGGTAACGTATCTGACCGAACAGGTCTCTGCTATCAAAGAGATGGTCTCGGCATTGCGTCCCCCTATACCTGAAGAGAAGTCTCTCATCGGTATAGATGAAGCGTGCGAAGTCATTCAAAAAGCAAAACCTACCATCTATGCTCTCGTCCGTAAGGGGATTATCCCTGCTTACAAACGAGGTAAGAAGCTCTATTTCTATAAAGAAGAGCTACTGCAATGGGTAGAAAGCGGACGTAAAGGCATCACTTATACGCCCTCCTCAGAGGATCAATTATCCTCCATAAGAGCAGGCATTCGACACAAGCCTAAATCATTCAAAGGATAATGGGCTATGGGAGAACAAACAATCGTGCCAGAAGTCCTGCTGGATAAAGCCATCGAATTGGGATTGTCATTCTCAGACTCTGCTTTTCCCATTGGTATCTTTCCCTCTGAGATACGAAACATCATTGCTGAAGTCCACGAGTGTCAAGGCTTTCCTATCGACTATATCGCATCGGCAATGCTGGTGGCTATCGCTGTAGGCATCGGGAATACGCACCTTGTCCAGCTCAAACGAGGTTGGCAAGAGAGTGCAATGCTTTATGTAGCGTTAGTTGGACGCCCCGGCACAAACAAAAGTCATCCGCTTAGCTTTGCGATGAAGCCTTTTCTTGATTTTGACTATCAGGAGAATAAACTCTACGAACAAGCCTATACTGAGTATGACAATGTTGTACGAATGAGCCGTAAGGAGCGTATAGAGGCAGGTCACTCAGAGCAACCTACAGAGCCGATACGACGAAGATTTATTGTCTCTGACATCACACCCGAGGGTTTGAGTTTTATCCATGCTCAGAATAAGCGAGGTCTTTGTTTGTGGACGGATGAACTCTCAGCTTGGTTCAAGAACTTCAATCGCTACAACAGCGGTTCTGAGGAACAGTTTTGGCTTTCTGTATTCAGCGCTAAGGCAACCATTAGTGATCGTAAAGGGAATCGAAGTTCCATCTTTATCAAGCGTCCCTTTATCTCTGTTGTAGGCACCATCCAAAAGAAGATTCTCGGAGAGCTATCCAAGGGAGATCGCTCTAGTAATGGCTTTATAGATCGTATCCTTTTTGTGATGCCCAATCTACAGCAGAAAGCACGATGGAGCAGAACAGAGCTTCCCGAAAGCACAGAAGGACGATGGGCAAGTATCATTCAGCAACTTATTGAGATGCCTTGCTCCAAAGACGAAGACGGAGAGCTACTTCCTGAGATTATCCCCTTTGCGGAGGATGCTAAGGCTAGACTTTATATGTGGCAAGAGGAGCATGCCAGACTCTGCGATACCGAACCCAACGAAACACTCGTTGGAGTCTACTGTAAGTTGGAAGTGTATGTTATTCGCTTTTGCCTTATAATCCAAATAGCTCGTTGGGCATGTTCCGAGGGAGATAAAACCGAGATTGATCTTATTTCTGTGGAACGAGCCATTACTCTTACCGAGTATTTTCGCTACTCGGCACAACGAGTGCACTCAGAGATTACGGGTGTTCAGCTGACTCTACAACAGCAACAGCTCCTTGCTGAACTACCAGTATCTTTTCAGACTGCCGAAGCCCTAAGTATTGCCGACCGATTGGGAATGAAAGAGAGGGCTTTTAAGGATTTTCTCAGTCGCAATATCGGACACCTCTTTGCTAAGGAGCGACACGGACTTTACCATAAACTCAATGTTTAACCCAGCACACTTTCTGCATTATCAGCCTTTCTCTATCCCTTATAAATCTGAAAGTGTACAAAGTGCAGATAGTGTGCTATTCAAATCAAATTAATCAATGAGCAATTATAGATTCAAATTAGAACCATACAAAGGTGTACGCACACGCCACACCTGCCCAGCCTGCGAACGTCCCAGATGTTTCTCTCGCTACATAGACACAGAGGGAAAAATCGAGTTCCCTGACAACGTCGGACGTTGCGATCACGAACAACGTTGTGGCTACCACTTTACACCCAAAGATTACTTTGCCGAGCATCCATTAGCAAAAGAAGAGTTGTATCCGTCTGATAGCACCGACTACAAACCTACACCAATCATTTTACCGCCATCCTTCATCGAGAAAGCAACGATGGAGCAGACCTTGAGAGGATATAAGCAGAACAACCTCTATTGCTTTCTTTCCGAGCAGCTTGGAGAGGACGAAGCACTCCAATTGGTACATCGTTATCACGTTGGTACATCTAAACATTGGGAAGGGGCAACCGTATTCTGGCAGATAGACACTATCGGAAGAGTCAGAACAGGCAAGATTATGCTCTACAATCCTGAGACTGGCAAGCGAGTAAAGCAGCCATTCAACCATATCACATGGGTACATAGTCTGCTCAAACGCCCAAACTACAACCTTAGTCAATGCTTTTTCGGAGAGCATCTTATTGATGCCGACAAGCATAAACCAATCGCTCTGGTTGAGAGCGAAAAGACGGCACTCATTGCCTCTTATTATCTACCTCAATATCTGTGGTTGGCAACTGGCGGAAAGCACGGATGTTTCAAAAGCAGCAATCTCGTTCCTCTCTTAGGACGTCAAGTAGTTCTCTTTCCCGACCTCGGAGCAACGGACTATTGGCAGGAGAAACTAAAGATGATGCAGAGCCTCGGAATGGAGGTGCAGCTCTTCGATTATTTGGAGAAACACGCTCCTCTTCAAGACCAGCAAGCTGGCTACGATATTGCGGATTACCTCCTCCAAATCAAAACACAAACGAGTGTGCTGAAAGACCTCATTCGGCAAAATCCCAATCTCCAACTTCTGATCGATAAACTCGGATTTCGGGTCGTGAAAGAGCAAAGATTGGCACAACCTCTTCCACAGAAGAGAAGACCGCATAGGTAGAGAAGCAAGTTTGTGTTTTGGGTAACCCAAAACCTCCTCAACGCCCATCAAACAGGGCGAAATAATCCCGATGGTCTCATCAATAAAACGAAAGGAACAATGACAACAGAAGATAAAAAGAAAGGGGGACGTCCCACTAAAAAACTATCTGAGAAGAGAAGCTACTCCGTCCTACTGAAACTGAATACGATGGAGTACTTCACCCTCAAAAGTAAAGCCTCAGAGGCTGGTATCAATAAGAACGAATTTCTGAGAATGCTCATCTCTGAGAGTTCCATCAAGCCAAGAGTTACTCCTAAACAGATGCAAGAGATACGCCAGCTCTCGGGAATAGCAAACAACATCAACCAAATAGCACATCGCCTTCACTCTTTTGGCATCTCCACCATCCCAACCGAACTACGAATACTCAAACTTTTAGTCGATGAACAACTCAAAGCTCTGAAATCATGATAGCCAAGATAATCAAAGGAACATCCTTTTCTGGAGTGCTTGCCTATATCCTTGGGAAGCAAGAAGGAAAAGCGAGAGTTCTCTATGCTGAAGGGGTTAGGAGAGATGTTTCTCCTCACGAGATAGCCAACGACTTTGCACTACAAGCCTCAATGCGTCCTAATGTAAAGAAGCCTGTCTGTCATACCATCTTGAGTTTCTCGGCTGAAGATGCTGAGCGACTGAACGACCAGACGATGAATAACTTGGCACTACAATACTTGCATAAGATGGGCTATGGAGATACGCAATACCTCATTGTACGCCATCTCGACAGAGAGCATCCGCACGTACACATCTGCATCAATCGTATAGACAACAACGGAAAAACAATTTCCGATAGCAACGAAAAGTACCACTCAACAAAGGTCTGCAAAGAACTCACCGAAGTTAACCACCTGAAATGGGGAGAAGGGAAAGAGGCCGTAAAACGTAATCGGCTTCGAGGTAATGATCGACTTAGGTATGAAATCTTCGATACTATCAAAGCCGTATTGCCTCGATGCCAGAATTGGGACGAACTCTCTTCTGCTTTGAGACGCCAAGGGATAGACATACAATTCAAGATAAAAGGACAGACCGATCAGGTAGAGGGCGTACTCTTCAGCAAAGATGGCGTAAGTTTTAGCGGTTCGCACATCGACCGCTCGTGTAGCTACTCCAAACTCTCCTTTGCTTTAGAACAGAATGCAAAGCAAGCTCTTTCTTCGCCTCGCCCCTCCTCTGAAAAAGAAAGTTTTATCGGAGAGCTAGGTGAAGCCATAGAAGATCTTGGCGAGGGGCTATTCGATAGCAATGCGCCTGCCGTAGATGTCGCAGAACTCGTATTCCAACGTAACCTAAGAAATCAAGCTAATAAGAAACTAAAACGTAGAAGATTATGAACGAACAAATGAACATCCTCCTCGAAGTACTCGAGGAAATCAAGCAACAGAACAGAGAACTCAAGGCGAGTGTTTCCGATTTGCCGCAACCAACAGAGTCGCAAGGCGAAGTCGAGAATAGGAAAAATCTCGCAGGAATCGCCAAGATTTTAGAGGAACAACTGGAGTTTCATCGTCAATTTAGAGAGGAACTTTCTCAGGTGATAGTTAAACTTGGAGAGCGCATCCACGAAATGAAGTCTGGTATTGCCGAGGTACGGATAAGTCAAGACGAAGCAAATGACAAACTCCTGACAGAACTCCAAGCCAAACAAACCACACCCGATGTTAAGATCACGAAATACTACCTGTTCGACGCCAAACGCTGGGCAGAATGGCTCATATGGGGCGTGATGATCGTTGTCCTTGCCTGCATCATCGGTTGGGCGGCACATCTCTATGCTGTCAATCAAACTCTTGATAGTCATGCTCTCCGTTATCGTATCCTACGAATGGAGCTCGGCTATACACAGCCAAACATCGCCAGTCTTGACAGCCTTTTCTCGGCTGAGGACTCAGACGACAGCATCCGCAAGCTCCGCTCTCGTGTCACGAATTACGAACTCGCTATCGAACGCCAAGCCGAACTCCAGCTCCAGCAACAACGTCTCGCTCAAGAACAAGAAGCCCTCTCTCAACAACAACTGAAACACTAAAACAATAAATCGCCTAATAGCATCACAAATGCCCTTAGGCGATTGCCTTATTTTCATATTTATTGGCGAATGGGTCCAACGACAGTGTCCCCCGTGTCACAAATGACCAGCTCACCATCAAATGCTAAACCAAGCTGTATCTCCAGTGGCAATATCTCGCCCAAGAGCAAAAAACATCTCACAAATCAAAGATGGCAAAGAATAACCCTACTCTTCGGAGCTGGGAGCCATGAGATAAGGATATAAGAGTGTGTCAAAATCATCAATTTGACACACCCTTATAATATCACCTTGTTAATGAAGCGTTCAAGTATTGCTTTTAATCCTCATTCTCCATTGGCGTCATCAAGAGTTTTAAGGTCTTTGAAGTCGTCGAATTGTATGTTTTAAGATTGTCTACCCCAATTTGATCCAGTATCTGATTTGCTTGGTAATTAAGGACTGTCAATCTGAAAAACTTATCGAAATCATTTACTTTGAAAGTTCCCAGCTCTATACAATCCCAACTATGTGTAGAATAAACAAGATTCTTTTCTGTATCAAATCTATAATCATCTCTGGCAACAAGCCGTATGTTTTGCTTCATTCTTGTTGCAATTTCTTTGGCAGTTGCCATTGGATTATCAATAGGCAGATTGTGCCTTAGGCCTATTTGAACGACATCCCATCCCATAGTTATATTATAGGAAAAATGAGTAAAATATTTTCAAGATGATGCAGCAAATGTACGAAATATAAGTAAGGTTATCTTTAAACCTGTTAACCGAGACTTTTAGTCATCTGCTCGATGCAACGCCGTTTTTGATCAAGGGTGGGATGGACATATAGGTTGAGCGTTGTGCTGATATTGGCATGACCAAGCAAAGCACTCACCGTTTTGTAGTCGCACCCACTCTCGATGCACCGTGTGGCGAAGCTATGTCTTAGCCCGTGAAACTTCAGTCGTGGCATATCCAACTCCTGCATCAAGGCTCGGTAATACATTCGATAGGTGCGCGGTTCGGTAGCCTTTGCCTCATTCGTCAGGACATAGTAGTGCTCATTCAGTATTTTGGATAGCGGTTTGAGCATTGTTTTGAGCTCACGGCTGAGGGGAATTTCTCTAAGCGAATTGCTCGTCTTGGGCGTACTCTCCACAATCTCGGTATAACGAGATCCATCGGGGCGAAGCATATAAATACGCTGGAGCGAACGACTCACCCGAATTACCCCCTCGACTAAGTCAATATCAGACCACTTGAGGGCGCAAATCTCCCCGATGCGCATGCCTGTGCTGAGGCAGATCAAAATCCCCAGATTGCGAAAGGTAAAATGATCACGCACATACTGCATGATCTTACGTTGATGTACACGAGGCAGTACCTCGATATGTGGCGAGATACAAGCCGTTGGATACTTTAGTTCCATCTCAACGTATGACCACCCATAGTGCTTGATGGCATAACGAAGGATCATTTTGAGCAGAATAACCAGATCTTTCGTCGTTTTAAGACTAAGCCCCTCTTGCAACTTCTCTAAGATGAAGTCTTGGGTCTGCTCTTCTGTTACAGCTTGATGCTCACGAAATGTGGGCAGTAGATGCTTCTCGATTTGCAAGGCGTAGATAGAATACGTCCCTCGCTTTACAAATTGTTCTTTATTCGCCAACCACTCACGGGCTACTTCGGCGAATGTGCTTGCTCTTTGATTCATAATGTTGTTTAAGGGTAAAGGAAACTGGCAATCCCCAAAAATAACCCTTACATGGCTAAATCCCTTAGGAACTAATGAATAACAGACCAAGTGCCCCCCTTTGCGCTTCCCCCAGTTCAACGACGAATGGAAACAGACAATGCTAGGAGAAATAGGCACATATATTAGAGGCCTAACATATAATTCTGATGACGTGCAAGGATCAGGATACATAGTAGTCAGAGCGAATAATATAACTGAAGGTAAAGCAATAAACTTTGACAATGAATTAGTTCAGGTTAGAGTGCCCCCCTCTACTCAGCAGATGTTGATGGTTAATGATATTGCTATATGTATGGCAAATGGAAGTTCCCACTTAGTAGGTAAGGCATCCTATTACAATGGGAATGCTTCTGGAGTCTGTACAGTTGGAGCATTTTGCGGAATATTTAGAAGTACAAATCCACTTACAAGATGGTTTTTTCAAACGTCGATTTATAACAGATACATATACCAATCTATTCAAGGTGGAGATGGGGCAATAGCTAATCTGAAAGGAGAGGACATTCTAAAACAAATTTACTCCCTACCTTCCCTTGCCGAGCAGAAGAAGATCGCTAGCTTCTTGTCTCTCATTGACGAGCGGATCCAATCGTGTAGCGAAACAATTAAGGAAATAAAGACTCTGAAAGCCGGTCTACTCTCTCTTCGCGTTTATCAAGCTGATAAACAATATGTCCCCCTATCTTACTTCGGGGAGATGAAACATGGCTACCCGTTTAAAAGTACTAGCTATGATGAGGATGGAACTCATAGAATAGTAACTATATCCAATGTGTCAGGAGCTAGATATGCAGATATGAGTAAATGCAATTATTTGGCAGAATTACCTCATGATATTCAACAACACCAAATCCTATCTCGCAATGATATTCTTATTTCTCTAACGGGTAATGTTGGTAGGGTGTCTTTTTGTCTAGCAGATGGTGACTTATTAAATCAAAGAGTCGGGGTTCTTTCATTATGCGATGAGGCTTATAAGGAATATATTTATCAAGTTCTTTCTGATTGGAGATTCGAGATGTCAATGGTAGCTTGTGGACAAGGTGCAGCACAACTAAATATCTCAAAGTCAAATGTAGATGGATATTTAGTCCCTTACGAGCAATCCGAATATCAGGAGATTGGGAACTTCTTCAGCCTGTTGGATGATCGAATAGAAATAGAGGAAGAGCTACTCAAGCAATACGAGATGCAGAAGAAGTATTTACTGCGTCAGATGTTTATCTAAATGGCATTGCACGATTACCTTGCGGTTTGGGTTTCTAATTGCTTATCAAATCAAACGAGAGCCATGCCCCCATTAGAGGAGGCATGGCTCTCGGCTTATTGGAAAATTTACTATTCATTCAATCTCGTATTCTTATACACAGATTAAAAGATTTCTATTAAGAAGAGGTTGTCCCATCTTTATGGGAATATATTCCCGTATTGATGGGACAATTGTTTGGCTGATACAATTGATGATTTTATGCGGAAGAAATTGCCAAAAAGTTAGTAGGGTAAGTAATAAGCATCTTCGTAAGCGTCGAAAAGATCCTCCTTATTGACGTCAAACTCTTCAAATACGCTACGTACAATAGCTTGTTGCTCCAAGGTCAATGGATATTCTCCAGTAGCGTAGCGATAGAAATGACTGCGTCCGCAACCCAGCTCGTCCGCAATGCGCCCACGAAAGGTGCTAATACTCCCATAACGCACCAACTGCATAGAAGCTCTAAATCCCCGCCCCATACGTTGTACCTCACTGCTCAAATATTGGGAGCAACCTTGCTCCGTTGGCTGGATGCGAGGATCAACGAAAGCATGCGTCCAGAAAGGATCGGAAGCTTTGTATGCCAAATAGCGCAGGCAAAATGTAGAACGAGGACAATCCGCAAGGGTACAATACACGATACTTTTGAGTATCAATTCGGGGCGAAAATCTACAGCCATAGCGTTTAAGTATTTGATTAGGTGAACATCTGTCTGAGCAGATAACGCTTTTGCCTTTCGTATTGTTCCAATAGTTCTTCCTCTACCTCAATGTGTTCGTCTATTAAGCTCAAAAAGTCCGCAATCTTCTTCTGCTCGGCAAGAGAAGGCAGGAAAATAGGCATGTCTCTCAAAGTGCTAAGCGTAATATACGGCATTGCACTTCCATTTCGAAGCGAAACTATACGCTTAGGCAAGGCGTGGTCTATGTAATTTCTGATAAGTCGCAAAATAATATCTCTACGAAGAGATTGTAGAACATAAGTTCGTTGGTAGGCGTTAAACTTCCCATTATAGTATTTTGTCAGTCCAACTTCACCATTTCCTGCTACTAATATTGCCTCTCCTGAGAATGAATATGTGTCCGTTTGATAGGTTTGCTTAGCACATGTAAAAAAGGGATATCGTCCACCTTCAATCATAGCATTTGCATCAAGTTTTCCTGTTTTAATTGTACAGATTTCTCCGAGAGTGGTCTGTTGCCACTCATCGGAGAACTGGGGGAAACGGAGCTTTTGACTGAACAGTTGGTTCAGTAGAGCAGCCTTTTCTCTTTTCCTTTCCTTAATTGTTTCGCTACACGATTCGATGCGTTCGTCAATGAGAGACAAGAAGCTAGCGATCTTCTCTTGCTCGGCAAGTGAGGGGAGAGAAGCGATCAAAGGAGCTAGTAGCTTAGCACTAATTGAATACACCTTAGTCCCTTGTGCCACTTGTCTTATCTGCTCTTTTATCCCTTTTGAAGCTAATAGGTATCCTTTGAAGCCAAGAGATGTTATGCACCGTTTGCTTCTTGCATGGATTGTGTGAAGTCCAGCAACGACTTGCTTATCTTCACATTCTACAATCTCTATAGCTTTCCCAACATCATCAGTATCTTCAGAGGCATCAGCAATAATAAGGTCTCCAGCCTTACACATTGTATATTTATTGATATCAATTTCTTCTTTAATTAGTGGGAGTTTTACTTTGTCAAGTGAACAAATGGTTGGAAGCCCTTTGTGTATAAGTCCGTAATGTACATTATATATGCTTCCATGCTTGTAGTCTAACTGATTCCAAGAGTAAGAATTAGTTGAATAGAAGTTGAGCAATTCTCCGAGGGTTGTCTGTTTCCATTCGTCGTTGAACTGGGGGAAGCGCAAAGGGGGGCACTTAGGGATTTTTTTGTTCGTTGCCATAGTCTACTGCCTTTTATAGCCCTCGTAATAGTAGGACTGCTCAATACCTTTGAATATCATCTCTCTATCGTCTACCCTATCGGTGAGTGCTGGCTGTAGGAGTACTCTCAGCTCTAAGTCATTGATTGGGCTACGCTCCATAGCTTGTAGGTAGAGATCCTTATCTACCTGAGACCAATCAACTACTCGTCCAAGTCTATGCTTGAGGATCATATCTAGCCAAATGCGTGTAGCTCGTCCATTCCCCTCCATAAAGGGATGTGCGATATTCATCTCTACATATTTGGCAATAATCTGCTCAAATGTTTGCTCGGGCATCTGCTCGATAACCGGCAGAATAGCCTCGAGGTACATACAATTAGCAAATCGAAAACCTCCTTTGGCGATATTGAGTGTACGCAGTTTGCCTGCAAAGTCGTATAGCCCAGCAAATAGTGCTTGGTGGATTTGGCAAAGCCCCCGAAAGGTACCGACCTCGATTCGCTCGATTGCTCCCGAACGGAATAGTTCAAAGGCTCGCTCAAGGCTCTGAGCATCTATTTGGTTCGTCGTCATAGTCTTTTACTGAATTAGTCCTAGTTCACGGAGGTATACATTGATTTGCTTATCGAGATCGGCACGACGAGTCTCAAGCTCCTCGATCTTACCCATTACGGCTCGGATATCGATCTCTTCCTCTTCCTCGAAGGTATCTACATAGCGAGGAATATTGAGGTTGTAGTCGTTGGTTTGTATTTCGTCGAATGTTACACGACGAGCATATTTGTTGATCTCACGGCGGTATTGGTAGGCATCGATAATTTTATCAATGTCGTTGGGCTCGCCATTCTGCCCCATACGCAGGCGATTTTGCTTCTTATCCTTGGCAAAATCGCGGCTTGCATCGATGAAGAGAACGTCGTCTGCCGTACGACATTTCTTGAGTACGATGATACAGACAGGAATGCCTGTGGAGTAGAAAAGTTTGGAGGGCAACCCGATAATGGTATCTATGTATCCGTCCTCAAGTAACTTTTTGCGAATGGCACGCTCTGCCCCACCTCTAAATAGTACACCATGTGGCAAAATGATAGCCATTGTGCCATCCTTACTAAGATAATGCAACCCGTGCAAGAGAAATGCAAAATCGGCAGCCGATTTTGGAGCTACACCATAGTTTTGGAAGCGGAAGTCTTGGGCTGTTTCTTCTTTTGGTGCCCATTTGAGGCTAAAGGGCGGATTAGCGACGACTGCATCGAACTCTACCTTGTTTGTAGGATTAGGATTATTCAGGAATGGCCATTCGTTGGTGAGCGAATCTCCATGAAAGATCTCGAACTCCGAGTCCTTGACTCCGTGCAGAATCATATTCATACGAGCCAAGTTGTATGTGGTAACATTCAACTCTTGCCCGTAGATACGACCGATACGATCCCTCATTTGCTTGCGGACATTGAGCAAAAGTGAACCAGAGCCACAGGCAAAGTCGAGTACTCTCTTGATCCCGTCCTTTATGCCTCGCTCGGGATTCTGCGCATCAAGCGACACGATACGAGACAGAATGGTAGATATGGCCTGAGGAGTGTAGAATTCACCTGCTTTCTTGCCCGAGCCCGCGGCGAACTGCTCAATCAGGTATTCGTAGGCATCACCGAGAGCATCTACTTCGGACGAGAATCCTCCAATCCCTTCTGCTATCTTCTGTATGATGGTAGCGAGCTTGGTATTCTTTTGGCTGTAGGTCTTGCCAAGTTTCTCAGATGAGAGATTGACTTCTGAGAAAAGACCAGAGAAAGTCCGCTCAAAAGATTCGTTTTCGATGTATCTAAATCCCTCGTTCAATATATTCAAGAGTTCTGAGCTCTGTGTGCGCGCCAACTCTGCGATATGGCTCCATAGGTACTCGGGCTTGATGACATAATGTACCTTGCGCCGCATCTGAGCCTCAAACTCCACAATATCTTCGGTATTGAGTGTATACCATCTCTGTAGAGCAGTCTCTCCTTGATTTAGATTTGTTTCATCTGGGTAGTCTCTGCCTAGTTCTCGGCGTGCCACCTCCTCGTAGTTGTCGGAGAGGTAGCGCAGGAAGAGAAAAGAGAGCATATAGTCACGGAAATCATCGGCATTCATCGTACCACGTAGCTCATCTGCTATTGCCCATAGGGTCTTGCCTAGTACTGTCATACGTTATTTATTAAGCCTCGGAAGAAGCAAAAATTTTGGGGTTAAACTTGTAGTTCTTTGTAAACGCAGTTAGTATTTGTTTAAACAACTCTTTGTTGTCATCCAACATCTCAATAGGTTCGTACAAAGAGTAATTCCCATGAGTTAAGATGTTTATCATACGATTGTAGAGATTGGATTCATTTGAAATGTCTTCATTCTTGAAACACTCTTCAATATTGCTATATCCATGGAACGAAGCGGCTCTCTCAAGCACATTGCGCAGCATCGCAAAGTGATAGGTATATAGTTTTCCTGATTCAGAACGCTTCCACAACTCTTCTAACATTGCAACATGGAGAAATCGAGGGGTATCACTTGTATAGCTGATACTATAACATTCTTCTCCATCTTTTTTGAGGTGTAAGGTGCCAAGATTCTTCTTTAGACTGTTCTTGAAAACATTCCAAACAGCATTATAGAAGAGGGAATGGTGCGTTGAAATAACGACTTTTACCGATTCATCCCTAAATATCTCAGCTAGCAAAACTGCTACTGCGACGGCATTGTTGTCATCCAAAGATGAGATGGGGTCATCAATGTAAATATATTTTACCCAAGAGTAGCCCTCATCACCGTCTAATACCAATTGTACAATGGCCAAGAAAAAACACCAAATAAAGATTGTTTCTTCTCCTCTTGAGATTTTAATATTATCTATAGTTCCCTGATTAGAGCCCTCTTCTTCCTTAGGAGGCATATCTCTTGAAAAAGAGATACTCCCTTTGTCATAGTCTATTCGAAAGTCAATGTCAGAAAAACGATTCCAAAATCTCCTAATCTTATCTTCCAGCGCATACTCTTTGACTCCATTGAAAAACTTTGACTTCAGATTCATTTTAAGCACTCGAACTAAGTCTCCCTCAAGATCGTTGTCCCAGGAAAATAGATCTTCTGTAAAAGCATTGAAGTATAGAGTGTCTGCTTGTTCTGCTATTTTTCCAAGATCTTTGAACTCCATAGACAAACGTGTCTTTCCGACACCATTATAGGCATACAGGAGAATGATTTTCTTTGTCATTAACCTGCTCTTAAGCTCTTGGGCTAATTGCTTTAAATTATTGAATTGCTCCATAGTCTAGACTTTATAAGCTGATAGACCTGCTATATGTTGCCCTTTGGCCAAGAGCGAGAATAGGGGCAGCAGATCTGCGACCAATGCTTTCTCCTGCTGCACACGCTGCTTCCAGCCTAAGTTTTGCTCGTAGAATAGGGCTGAGAGCTGGTCAGCATCGAAGATCATACGATCTAGTACCGCGGATATCAAATCCGAGAGAGATTCTAGAGATACATTGTAGCGATGAGCAATCTCCTTGATACGGCTCTGAAGCTTATTGGTCTTAAATGCTTGATACTGCTCAGAGACGTCCTTGACCGTAAGGCCATTGACAACCTCTAGGTGTTCGATATAGTCTAGAATATCCTCTTGCTCCTCAATCAGATTGCTATGCGAAGCGACGAGGCGCACAAGCTCCTCCTTGGTCAGTTTCTGTTGACTAGGTGACTGCGAGGTCAATCGAGCGATTAGCCCCATGATATAATCGTAGTCAATAATTGCTGAAGAGAATAGAACAAACTCGAAATCTATGTCTTCTATATGAGCGTTTTGCATATCTACTGGCCGATCCTGTGTGTAGTCCTTTTGATGGTTACGCAAGGTTCTAGCCGTCTCGAGATAGGCAGATCTAAAGCCATTAAGTTTCTCAGAGGGCATAAGCTCCTCGATCTTCTCTTGATCCTTGGAATCTATGTAGATATACTGGCTGAGCTGAGTGTTGAGTTTCTGCACCTCTTTGAAGTAGTCCACAAACTCAGCCTTGGCTGTATCTCCAAGCAAGTTATATACATTTTCTGGCTCAGCCTCTAGCCCCTTGGACTCCATAAAGCTCGTGAGCTGCTGGATAGCCATTTCATACTGTTCAACAACTTTATTTGCTGGCTCAACCAGCCAAATCTTGGGGTCTTGATCCTCGTCTCTGACTCCTGAGAAAAGTTGTACAGCATCATTAACCGCTGATTCCTGAAAACGAAAATCTAAGATCTTTCCAAAATTTTTGGTTTTGTTGAGAGTACGATTGGTACGAGAGAAAGCTTGTATAAGGCCGTGATATTTAAGATCCTTATCTACATAGAGGATGCCTAGATATTTGGAGTCGAAGCCCGTAAGGAGCATATCTACGACGATCGTGATATCGATCTTTTGCTCCCGTGGGTACTCTGCCCATTTCTGGTCTTTGATGCGCTTCTGCACATCTTGATAGTAGAGATCAAACTCCGCGAGACTATGGGCACAGCCATATCGGCTATTATAGTCCGAGATGATCTCTTGTAGTGCTTGCTTCTTACCCGAGGGGTCGGTCTGGTTGTCTAGCTTCTCCTGCTCTAGATCCTCTTGCATCTGTTCAACATCTTTATTACCCTCGGCTGGAGGAGAGAAGACACAGGCGATATTGAGCGGAGCAAAGTCGGGGTTAGTAGCTTGACGTTCGGATTGAAGCGTTTTGAATAGCCTGTAATACTCAATGGCATCGTTGATACTACTCGTTGCGAGAATGGCATTGAAACAACGAGAGAGCGAGATTGCATCATGCTTAGAGAGAATTTCCTCTATAATCGCTCTTTTGGTAACCAAACTACGATCTCGCACATACTCACCATTGGAACGATAATAGTCTATATTGAAACGCAATACATTTTCATCCTCAATGGCATTGGTAATCGTATAGGTATGTAGAGGCTTCTGGAAAATATCATCGGTGGTGAGCTTGGAGGCTTCCTGTCCATCAATTTTAATCTGTACAGCATTCTCTTCAAAAATCGGTGTGCCTGTAAACCCAAAGAGCTGAGCTTTAGGGAAGAAAGCTTTAATAGCCTTATGGTTGTCTCCAAATTGGGAGCGATGACATTCGTCAAAAATAAAGACTACACGCTTGTCAGATAGAGGCCTAAGTCGTTCATGGTAGTTTTTCTTGTGTTTAGGATCAAGAGCAATTCCGAGCTTCTGTATCGTCGTGACGATAACCTTGTCGGCATAGTCGGTGGACTCAAGTCTCCGAACAAGCGTTTCTGTATTAGTGTTTTCTTCTACGCAGCCTTGCTGAAACTTATTAAACTCATCTCGAGTCTGGCGGTCTAGATCCTTACGATCCACAACAAATAGACATTTCTCTATATCGGGGTTATCCTTAAGTAGAGTTGATGCCTTAAAAGAGGTGAGCGTCTTGCCTGAACCAGTAGTATGCCAGATATAGCCATTGCCACGATTCTCTTCGATGCATTTGATGATAGCCTGTACGGCATAGATCTGGTAGGGGCGCATAATTAAGAGTTTGCGCTCACTAGCCACCAAGACCATATACCTACTGATAAGCTCTCCAAGGGAGCACTTGGCAAGGAGTCTTGTCGCAAAGCTATGTAGGTGCCGTATTTTATGGTTAGCCTCATCTGCGAGATAATAGACTGGTAGGTATTGCTCTTTGGCATCGAAGAGAAACTCGTTCGGGTTATTGTTACTAAAATAGCATGTATCTCCTTCGTTACTCACAATAAAGAGCTGAATAAAGCAGAGCAATGTATTCAGATATCCGTTGCCCGTATCGTTTTTATAGTTAACTATCTGCTGCATGGCTACACGAGGTGAGATCTTGTGTGCCTTGAGCTCTATCTGCACCAGCGGTAAGCCATTGATGAGAATAATCACGTCGTATCGGTGGTGGCTACTGTGTGTGTTGATGCGCAACTGATTAATGACTTCATAGTCATTCTTGCACCAATCCTTGATATTAACTAAAGTGTAGTGAAGTGGTGTGCCGTCCTCTCTCAAGAAGAGGTTACGCTCTCGCAGTAAACGAGATGCATCATATACATCTGACTTGGTAATCTCCGACAGAAGTCGCTCAAACTCTCGATCAGTCAATTTCACGGCATTGAGCTGCTCAAACTTGTGCCTAAAGTTGGCCTCTAAAGTTGCTCTGTCCTTGATATCATGTCTATAAATATACTTCAAGCTCTCTAATCGTTTGATTAGGCTCTCTTCTATCATTTGTTCTTCAGTTGTATACATAGCATGTAAATACTTACTATATTATTCATCTCTATATTTTCTTGCTAGCACGACGGTGATTGATGAGGGAGAGGTCTTGCAGGTGACGACCAAGTTCGTCTGCACCCGCTAGGTGAAGTAAGTCATCCTCAAGTTGGAGGGCATAGAGCACTCGTGTGTAGTACCTATCGCCACTGTTGGCGAACCTTTCTCGATGCGACCGACAGCTAAAGGCGAATAGGTCGCTCGCTCAGAAATCTGAGCGATGCTTAGATTGCGACGCAGTCGGGCAAGCTTGATCTGCTCACCGACAATCTTCATTTTTTGCTCCAGTTCCCGAGGGAGTTTTGTTCCCATTGTATTCTTTGGCATACACTCGATCTATCATATGATATGTAAATATACCGATTTATTCAATCTGATATATGCTTTGAGGCAATATTAGATTTGAGAGAATTTGAGGAGAATGAATTCGATGTATTGTCTCTGCATCTCTCCAGGAAGGAAGCTCTGGTGGATGCAGGCTTCCCATTCGGGTAGGATGCGCCCAAAGCGAGTGAAGATGTTGTCGCAAACTTTCTCATCCAGACCTGAGGCTATCATTGCTTCGAGGAAGTGTTGGCGGGTGAGTTTGCGTTTTTTGCCACAGAGGGGCAGTGCAAGCTCTTCTGTATCCTCAGGAATAACAAGTGCCGTAGACAGCAGGTCATAGGCGGGTGTTAGTTGATATTCGTTGCCTATTGGCGCATAGAGCGAGTAATTCTTGAGGTGCATATCCGCATTACCTATCAGCCACGAAAAAAGGACCTGTTCCCAGTACTTGATAAGGTCAAGTTTCGGCACTGAACTATACTTGGAGATCAGCTTAGCTATCTGCTCGTGTGAGCCTTTGTACTTATACTCGGTCAGGCGCTCAGAGAGCTGACACATATCTTCCATTGGGAGTTTCTCTCCCTGCTCTGTTCGATCTATACGACGAGTGACATAGCATAGCTCGCCATCGCTGAACCGCATCAGTCCATGAGGAACTGTTTCAATCTTGGCAATCTCTGCAAGGTGCATCGACACATCCTCCAATTCGGGTAGATGCGGATAACGCTCTGTTTGAGGTTTAAGAATAAATCGTCCCCACAAGCCTACAATGGTAAAGCGCTTAGGGGAATTGCTCATCTGATCAAAGTCGAGAGATAACTTGGGTTGTACTCCTGGCACTGTGGTTTGCGAACGAACAACCTCGTCAGCCAGTGCTCGTACTTCGCTACTTGTATAGGGCAATATCGGTGCTTGGGGCGTCCCAAACAGTTTGCGACAACACTTGACATGGTAATCCACCTCTCCATCAACCAAAGGTTCGTAGCAGTATAGGCATCTATTCTTCATCTTCAGTCATATTTAGAGGTTCGATACTTACCGCTCCAATGCAGTCACGGCAACAAGCCAGAAGCAAAGCCATTCGATCCCTTGCGTCTATCTTCCAATTCTTCTGAGCAATATCTAACAGCCATCCCTCAGGGATAAGTCCGTCAAAGAATGGATGAAGCGTATTGCTTTGGAATGGTTCCTCTCGCAAAGGCATCGTTAGGCTTATGCCTTGAGCTTCAGGCATAGTCAGATAATTCTTGTCGTAAGCAAAGGAATAGCCCTCATCACTTTCTGTAAGAACGCCTGCCTTGAGCGTCTTCCAATAAACAATAGCCTGCTTCATACATCATCTCCTTCTCGTTTCATGGGTACAGGTCCACACTCTGAGCCGAAGAGTTCAAAGACCTTATTAATCTTATCAAGACGAAGCGTGGCTTTGCCTTGCTCGAGTTCACGCACAAAGCGCAGCCCCACACCTGCTTTCTCGGATAGATCAGCTTGTGTCAGTTTATATTTCTTGCGCATCTCCTTTACGTACTGCGCTATGATTGTTTCTGCTGCCATCTTCATCAATGATTTGAAATAGCCACATTCTGAATATGCATCGAAAAGCTATTTTCGAATACCCTTTCGATGATGTGTACCTATTTCCCCTGCATATCATTGTGCTCTGTACACATCATTGGCGTCGTCATATGACTTATCAATAGCAAATATAAGCAATATAAGCCTACACTACCCCCTTTCGGGGGTATTTATTTGAAAGAAATGGATAACTATACCCAATAGGGATGATTAATTCTCTCCACTGGATTATTTTGCTTTGATACGCTCCAAAATGGGTACTTTTGCAGTGAGCAAGCGTGCTAAGTACAAATAAGTGGTGTCGTAATCTATTGATTTTTAGAGCGTGTCACCAGAAGAAGATTGAAAGACTGGAAAATGAGCTATGCGGTACAAGCGCATAATCTCCTATAAAACAATCAGATAAAACTGATTTTTCATTTGTTTTAGGATGTTTTGTACCGATTAAATGGCTAATCGCCTAAGTGATAGAGTGGTAATGATGCTGTATCGGCAAGTAAGTCGCCTCTTCGAGCACTTCACTTCGCCCTCTCCTTGCTTCTATTTCTTATCTTTGTCCGATAATACACTCAAATAGCACAAGAGCTTATGCCATACTTCCACGTACTCATTGAGACCAAAAATCCCAGCGAGAAGTATTATGAACTGGACAAGACGGACCTATCTGAAATCGAAGAGGAGATAGTTATTCCCTACGTAAAGAAGGAGCAATTTACATTTGATGGATATGTCCTTGATGAAACGAAGATTAAACGTATCCTCATTAAAGTGTCAGATTGCTCATCAAAAGAATATGCTAAACTAAAGCAAGAAGAGCTGCCCCCTAATGTTATCATGGCTATTTTACCAAGAGATATTATTGAAAGTAGTGACTACACCAGAAATATTACTAACCGTGTCCTCATGGCGTGTGAACGCCAGATTCAGGAAGCTACGTCTGAATCAGAAGCACCAATAGTGACCCAACCTAAAGCCCCTATGGACAAATCCAAAGTCTTCATCGTGCATGGTCATGATAATGCTGCAAAGGAAGCGGTTGCTCGCTTCGTAGAGAAGATCGGTCTTGAGGCTATTATCCTGCATGAGCAAGCGAGTTCTGGGAACACCATCATCGAAAAGATCGAAGCGAACTCTAATGTAGGCTTTGCCATTGTGCTCTATACTGCTTGTGACGTGGGTGCATCCAAAGAGGAGAAAGACCAGCTGAAACCTCGAGCAAGACAGAATGTTGTCTTCGAACACGGCTATCTCATCGGGAAAATTGGACGAAAGAATGTCTGTGCTCTCGTCAAAGGGAACATCGAGACCCCCAATGATATATCAGGTGTCGTCTACATCAAGATGGACGAGAGTGAGGCTTGGAAATATCACGTTGCCAAGGAAATGAAGGCTTGTGGCTACGAGTTTGACCCAAGCAAATTGCTGGAGTAACTCCCTAGTCTACTCAGAGAACGAGGAGCCTCAAGCAAAGTATCCCAACGAAAGCTATATAGCTTTGGACTGATTCCTATATAGGGTCGCTCCGATTGCTATATAGCTTTCGTCGTATTCCTATATAGCTTTCACCTGATTACTATATAGTATTGATGTGATTACTATATAGCTTTCATCTGATTCCTATATAGCTTTTGGGTGATTACTATATAGTATTGGCTCGATTACTATATAGCATTGTAACGTGTTATGTATAGGGATATTTTGAATAGAAATGGTTAACTTCGCAATGTGTACCAAGTGACGCACATAAACACATTATTACTAACAGCTTAATACCATTTGAATCCCATGGGAAAGAACAAGCCTTTAGCCTATGTGCTACGCGAAAGAAAGATGAGCATCGGCAAGCTCAAAGGGCAGATCGTACAAGTAGCTTCGCCCACAGACCGACGTAGCGTCTCCTTCGACCACTTCTGCGAAATGGTCGCTGACCAAACCACTTTCAACTACATGGAGGTCGCCTCCGTGCTCAATCTGGCTACCGATATGGCGAGAAAGCTCGTCGCTAACGGCGATATGGTCGAGTTCGGGCGTCTGGGCAAGCTGAAGCCCAGCTTCAAGAGTAAGGTCGTGCCCAAGGGGCAGGAATTCAATGCGAGCCTGCACATCACCGAGGCTCGCGTGCTCCTGCGCCCCAATTCCGAGTACTTCCGCTTGGATGATGTCAGCTTCGAGCGGGTCACTCCCCGCATGAAGAAGGCGAAGAAAGCGACTCCTAAAACAGGTGGTGGCTCATCGGACAATCATTCCGAGGACGGGCATGTAGGGATCTGATGCCTGCGGAGTGATAGGAGTCATCTTATCCCCTTAGTACCCGATCTCACATCTCCGTGATCTATCAAGTGAAGGAGGCCACGCGCTCTCTTTCACTTGATGTTTTTTGGGGGGGCACTACGCAAGCACCTTTCTCCCGATGGGATATGTAGTGTTTGCTGTGCTTAGAGATAGATGACCATAGATACAGCGATCCCATCGGAGGTGAATGAGCCTTCTCCAATGGGATCGTTGTGTGTAGAGTTGTGGTAGCTTACCTTACTTCCCGGCCTTGCTCTGCTTCTTCTCGAGGAGGGGGAGGTACTTGGCGTAGCCGGCTTGCTTCATCTCTTCGCGGGGGATGAAGCGGAGGGCCGCGCTATTGATGCAGTAGCGTAGGCCACCCAGCTCCTGCGGGCCGTCTTCGAAGACATGGCCAAGATGAGCCTTACCCGTCTTGCTACGCACCTCGATACGCTTCATGCCGTGGGAGTCATCCTGATGCTCGCTGATGAGGGCGGAGTCAATGGGGCGGGAGAAGCTGGGCCATCCGCAGCCCGAGTCGAACTTATCCGTGGAGATGAAGAGCGGTTCGCCCGTCGTGATATCGACATAGATGCCTTCGCGCTTCTCGTCCCAATAGTCGTTGTCAAAGGGATGCTCCGTAGCGGCATGCTGCGTGACAGCGTACTGAGTGGGGGTGAGCCGACGGCGCAGCTCTTCGTCCGAAGGCTTGACATAGGCATTGGCCTCGCGAGCGATCTGGAAGAGATCGGGGCGGATATGGCAGTAGCCCGATGGGTTCTTGTCCAGATAGTCCTGGTGGTAAGTCTCCGCATCGTAGAAGTTGCGGAGGGGCTCTACCTCGATGACGATGGGCTGTGCGTGCTTACGCTGTAGCGTCTCGATCGCCTTCTTGATCGTCGGTAGGTCTGCGGTGTCGGTGTAATAGATGCCCGTGCGGTACTGATCGCCCACGTCGCCACCTTGCTTATTGAGCGACGTCGGGTCAATCGTTAGGAAGTAGAGCTCAAGGAGCTTGCTGAGGCTTACCTGATCGGGGGCGTAGGTGATGTGTACGGCTTCGGCAAAGCCCGTCGTGTGGCTACACACTTCCTCATAGCTGGGACGGGAGGTATGGCCATTGGCGTAGCCGACCTCCGTGGAGATGACGCCACGTACTTGCTTGAAGAAGTGCTCGGTGCCCCAGAAGCAACCGCCGGCCAAATAGATCTCTTTCATAGGTGAAGTGGATGGAGTATTGGGTGAAGGGTGTGTCTGCATGCGCATGGCTCGAAGTCCTAAGGCTCCAGCTGCCAGTAGTAGCAGAAGGGTCAGTGTACGGAGACTGTTCCGTTTCATAATGCCTGTTCTTTTAGACTGTGTAGAGGTTGATGGTAGTTTACTGACTTACTAACAGCGTAGGCCTGGCGATAGTTATAAGCCATCCAATATCGGGGTATAGTTTGAGTCAATCGGGTAGGGGTGCGAACCTATATTGGTTCGTGCTCCGACCAATATTGGTTCACGTGCAGACCAATATAGGTTCGCGCGTCGACCAATATAGGTTCGCTCAGTGACCAATATAGGTTCATACCACCTGCCACTATTGGTTCACTCTCGTTTCGCTATGCGTGCGCACAATCTTCGTACCTTTATGCGCGCAATCCCACTCGGGATGGTGCCTACCACAGTATACCTCATCACGCTAACCCTCTACTGATAGAATCGCTATGAATGTCCTCTACCTTATCGGCAATGGCTTTGACCTGAGACTTGGGCTACCTACTCGCTATGCAGACTTTTTAGAGTACTATAAGGGGCAAACCCCGAAGCTTGGTGCTGATCGCAGACGGCAAGAGGAGGCTATCAAAAAGTATAAGGAGCGCTTCTTTGCCGAGATGGCGGAGCGAGAGGGGCGTGGCGAAGAGCAGTGGAAGGACTTAGAGATAGCTCTTGGTGAATTTACTACAGCCTTTGGTGATGATGTTGATGGGTTCTGTGACTTCTACGAGGATATGAATCGCTCCTTAGAGGCCTATCTTTCGCAGTGCGATAGTTTTGAGCCTACTCCCGAAGAGGTCGAGAAGCTCCGTGAAGATCTGACCTACCCCTATCGCTACTTCAAGCCCAGAGAGGAGAAAGAGCTTTGTGCTCTGACTATTGCTCAGGCATGGTATATTGATGTTATCTCCTTCAACTATACTTCATCATTTGAGTGCCTCTGCCAAGATGCCTTGCTGGTCGGAGAGTCTACCTATGCGGAAGGGTATGAAGGTCACCCTGTGATATATCAAGGGGTGAAGCATGTGCATGGATTATTAGGTGAGGGTGGAATTCTGCTTGGTGTAGATCATGGCGAGCAAATAGCAAGCGCTCAGTGCAGGCAGCGTGATGATGTCGCAGACCTCTTACTTAAGCCACAAGCCAATGAGGGTCGTGGAATGCTTGTCGATGAGGAGTGCCTTAGCCTCATTGCGAGGGCTGATGTGATTTGCCTCTTTGGCTTGTCCCTCGGTCCCACGGATCAGATGTGGTGGACGGCTATCAAGAAGCGTTTTCTTGATAATCCAGAGGTCATCTTGCTCTACTTCCATTACGATCCAGCTGCTGATTCTGCATTGAAGTTTGATAGGCGGAAGGAGAGACGAGCTCGCCAGCACCTTATCGATGCGCTCGGACTGGAAGGCAATCAAAAGGAGTATGATGATCGGATCTTCGTGGCGATTAACTCGGATATGTTCCCCAAGCGATAGACGCGAACAGCCTACCCCGGTATAGTGATATAATAGCAGAAGCGGTACAGCTCCCGATGGGAGTTGTACCGCTTCTGCTTTGGTTGGAGAGGGCGAGAGCTTAGCGATGCTTACGTCCCCAGCGCTTGTAGTACTCGATGTTCTTATCCTCGCGCTTCTTCTTCGCCTCGTCGGGCTTGACCTTGCGCAGGGCATCGGGCTTGCTGCCCAGAGGTGACTGCGTGCGGATGTCCCAGCGCTCTTCGGAGGTGAACCCCTTTTTGATGGAGATCTCCTGTGGGTAGTAATAGACCTCCTCGGGGGCACGATCAGGGTAGTCTCCAGGCGTGAAGGCGGCGTTGTCGTCCGTATCGACGATGAGTCGGACGAAGTACTCACCAGGCTTCAGGTCGTGGAAAGAGACTTGGCAGGACTCTGCTGGAGTCTTTGCTTCGGGGAGGCTATCGGCCTTAGCGGCTTGAGGAGCTTGCTTAGAGAGTAGCTCGGCGAGCACCTTATCGCCTTCGGCAGATGCTGCCGTGGGCTGTGCTTTCTGCGTCGTGTCCACCTTGACCTCATGTCCATAGAACTGCTGGAGGACGGCATCGCTCTTGTCTATGAGTTGGACCAGGGCGTGAGAGCGGATACCCTGCAGGGTGATGGTGAGCTGACCGAACTCGTCCTCCTTCTGTATCTGCTGCGTGAAAGCAACAGAGTCGCAGGCAGCGCCATAGATATCGCGTACGGCAGCCGAATCAATACGCGCCCGATAGCTCTTGCCATAGGCCCGTGGGAAGCGGAGCGTATAGCGTAGGTGATCCAGTGAGTCCTGCACGATGGTAAAGTCCTGAGGCTTGTAGAGTGAGTCCTCCTGTACCTCCAGGCGAATGGCAGAGGTAGGGAGGGCCGCAAGGGGACGTGAGGCCGTCACATAGAGGCTATCACTTGGAGTACCAGCAAAAGCTCCCGAAGCCCCAGTGAGAGTGATCTGTAGAGGTGACTTCTCCGTTTCAGCAGCCTTGTCGTGCTTCTTAGCTCGTGCCTGTGGCTTGATGAAGACGAGCGTGTCGGTCTTCTCTTGCAGGCGGAGTAGTGAGTCGGTCTTCTCGTAGGTGAGAGCGAAGCGCACCGAGTCGCGTGCAAGGAGCTCCTTGTCTCGTAGCCATAGGTCGACGACCTTGCCCTTAGCCGTAGCCCAGTAGAGGGATTCGGCTGGTGCGGTTGGCTTGTCCAGCGAGCGGAGGCGAGGGAGCTTCTTGAGCTCAGCGAGGAACTCCAGTCGGCAGATCAAGCTATCGGGACGGCTGTGGCGCTCGAGCCCGTACTGCTGCACCTTAGCTACCGAATAGCGTAGGGCGATGTCGCGAGGGAAGTAGTAGGTGAAGGGATAGGTGACGAGCGAGTCGCGGTGAAGCGTGTCACGGCGCACGATGGAGTCGATGCGTATCGTGTCGGTACGCATGCTATCGCGCAGCGTCGTCTGGAAGCTCTCGCGAGAGAAGGCAAGACCTTCGCTGCGGTCGCTGTACTGATAGTTGGCATCGTTGTCCTTCGTCGCAAAGACCTTGTAGGTACTATTGGGGAGTCCACGCATGGTGAAGAAGCCCTGCTTATTGGTCTTACTGACAAAGGGGAAGGGACGCTTACGGAGCGTACTATCGTTGATATCTGTGGCGGGATAAGCCCCTACGATGAGCCCTTCGACAGGCTCGAAGGTCAAGGCATCGATGACGCGACCAGCCAGCTGCATCGAGTCGATCTGCCCACCTGTGGAGATGAGGTAGCTGAAGCCCTCAAGTGGGTTGTCCTCGTTGTTGTCTACGATGACATCATCGAAGTAGAAGCTGTAGGTCGTATTAGGGCGCAGGGTGTCGGAGAGTACGATGGAGACGTGCCGCCCGTTGGCCGTGATACGTGCTGCCTCACGCTGGGGTGGGGATACGATGATCTTATCCGTCTGGCTCGAGAGCTTGACGTTCTCATCGAAGGTCAGGGTAAAGTGGCGCGTATTGACTCCCGTAGCCTTCACCGCAGGTGAGGCCTGTAGGAGGCGAGGTGGCTCCGTGTCAAAGGGGCCACCTTCGGGTGTACCTTGGTTCGCACAGCCCCATAGCAGGAGGGATCCTGCCAGGAAGCTGAGCGCAAAGTGCATCGTTCTATTTGGGTTCATCCAATAGTAGCTGATTACATATGTGAGACGAGCGGGACACTATCGGTGAACCCAAATAGCGGGGGCTAAGCATTACGCTTGCCCTTGCTCGTCATAATCTTGAGGACCTTGAGGTCGGTCTGGGCCATGCCATCACGACCGAGGTCTGCGAGGTTGCGGATGCAGACGTCGACATCATCGTCTACGATACCTTCGGTAGCGGTGACGACGTGTCCCTGCATAGAGAGCATAGCGGAGATGAGAGCAGAGCTCACACCCGTCGAGGCCTTGAGACTACAGCTGGGCTTAGCACCGTCACAGATCATCCCCGAGACGTTGCCGATCATATTCTTCACAGCTCCGATAGACTGCTCCTTCGTACCACCCATGAGGTAGGTGATAGCACAGGCGGAGCCAATCCCTGAGACAACCATCCCGCAGAGACAGGAGAGGCGACCTAAGAGCTGCTTGATGTAGACGACGAGGAGGCTACTGAGCATGATAGCTCGAGTGGCAACCTCACGACTGGCGCCTTGCTCTTCGGCGAAGGTCAGGACGGGGAGCATCGAGGAGATCCCCTGATTACCGCTACCCGAGTTGCTCATCACCGTGATGGGGGCACCATCCATACGGGCGTCGCAGGCAGAGCTGGTATAGGCCAGCATCTGCGTAAGGGGCGTATTGCCGAGGTAGCGACGTCCCATATCGCTATTGATGAGCTTGCCGAGGCTATGGCCATAGCTGTGAGTGAAGGAGAACTCGCTGGCACGCTTATTCTGCAGTGCAGCCTCGTAGATGAAGTCAAGCTCCTCCAGAGGACCATACAGAGCATACTCATAGACGAGGTCGAAGTTCAAGGCGATCGTCTCCTCTTCGTCCTTACTCTCGGGACACTTCGTGCAGGGCGTGTCGGCGGTACGTGGCACGAAGCGGTCTTCACCATCATAGGTGAGCGCTGTGAGCCCTGTATGAGTAGCCTGGATGATGGCAGTCGATAGACGGCCCTCTGTATCGGTAAGTAGGACTTCGACGTAGAGGCGGTCAACGTTGTCACCTTCCTTCAGCCCGATCTGGATGCAGCCGCTTGCTACAAGCTTCTGGGCCTGATGAAGCTCCTCATCAGTGAAGGTGTCGAGGAGCTCTAGCTGCTTCTCGGGTGCTGCTAAGATAGCACCGAGAGCGATCGCGATGGGGATACCGAAGGTCCCCGTGCCGGGGATACCGACACCCATAGCGTTCTTGAGCATATTGCCGCTGAGCAGGACTTCTATCGAGCGGGGCTCGGCGGTCGTTTGTGCCGCAGCATAGGCTACGGCGAGGGCTACGGCTGCCGGTTCGGTACAGCCAGTAGCGGGTACGACTTCACGGTGCATGAGAGCAGTGATCTGCCGTATCTGTGTGGGTGTAAGCATGGGGTTCTGATGGTCTAAGGTAAGTAGTGTAGTAGGGGAGTGTGTTATTTACGCTGAGAGCGAAGGATCGTAGTGAGCTTGCCGTCCTTGGTCTTGAGGTCGGGATAGCCTCCGTTCATCGCAGGCTCCCAAGCACCGTAGTTGGGGTTAGGTAGGACGATGAAGCGCTTGCCGAACTCAGCGGCGAAGCGTAAGACGCCCTGATCACGTACGGCCTCGTTACGTACATCGAAGAAGTGGTCGAAGTCACCCAGGTTGTCACCGAGGAGCATCAGGATGTTGTGTGTCTTGAGGACTTCATTGCGACGGGAGGTCTTGTCGGAGGACTTGTCCTTGAACATAAAGTGGCTATCCTCTACCTGTGGGAAGCCCAGATCACGTAGGTTCTTCTTCGTACCAGCACGATTGACCTCATCACGGTTGGAGATGTAGTAGATGTCTACACCGAGGGCATCGGCCTTGCGGAAGAACTCGACAGCGCCCTGCAGAGCTACGGCATCAGCTTGATCGCACCAGCGGTCCCACGAAGGCTGAGAGTAGTCCTCGCCCTTGAGTGCTTGGTAGACGGAGTTCGCCGTGTTGTCAACGATGGTCTCATCGATGTCGGTGACGATAGCCCAGCGCTTTTCGCCCGAGGCTAAGGGAGTTGATGTCGCTGCTACGAGACGCTCGGTCGCGATATTGTAGGCCTGCTGGCAGAGTGCCTTGTACTCGGCAGAGCGCTGGATCCAGGCTGCCGAGAAGAGCTTACCACCGAGGGTAGGGCTCATCGCATAAGCTACCTTCCCACTTGGAGAGTAGGTCGTATTCTGCTCTTTGTTTGAGCCAATAGCGATGACGCAGCTCGAGAGGAGCGTGAGTGATAGTGCGGTAGAAGCTCCGAGAGTGAGGAGTTTATTGGTATTCATTATCGTCGTGGGGTTAGGATTCCTTGTTGGTTTGTGTGTGCTTGAGGTAGCAGGTACGGCACAGCGGGCTGTACTCCTTGGCTTCGCCGAGCATGACCTGCTGCTCACCAGAGACGAGGCGGTAGGAGTAGTTCGCCCAGCTCCCACAGCCTACGCAGATCGCGTGGATCTTGTCTACCGAGTCTGCTATAGCGCAGAGCTGCGCCATAGGGCCGAAAGGCTGGCGACGGAAGTCCATATCCAGTCCAGCGAGGATGATGCGGATCCCCTGGTCTGCCAGCTGCTCGACGACCTCGGGGAGGTGCTCATCGAAGAACTGTGCCTCGTCGATGCCGATGACGTCGACGTCTGAAGCTAAGAGGAGAAGGTTTGATGAGTTGTCTATCGGCGTAGAGGCGATAGCATTGCGGTCGTGGGAGACGACCTCGGTCTCATCATAGCGGGTGTCTACTGAGGGCTTGAAGATCTCTACGCGTAGCCCTGCGATCTTGGCACGGCGCAGGCGACGAAGGAGCTCCTCTGTCTTACCGCTGAACATCGAGCCGCAGATCACCTCGATGCTACCGCGTACACGGGCCTGACCCGTCTCAAATGGATTAAGCATTACTTGTCCTCCGTCTTATTATAGCGTGCGGTGAGGCGTCGTGCCCCGCCTTCGATCTCCTCTATAGTGACGCGTACCGTGTCAGCTGGTAGGATGTCCTCCATAACCTCTGGCCACTCAATGAAGCAGAGTGCGCCACTCTGGAGGTAATCTTCGGCTCCGAGGTTCAGCGCATCATTGAGCTTCTCCAGGCGATAGCAGTCAAAGTGGTAGATGAGTTCTCCCGAGGGCTCAGCGCGATATTCATTGATAATAGAGAAGGTCGGGCTATTGATGACATCCTGCACGCCGAGGGCTTCGCAGAGGGTCTTGATGAAGGTCGTCTTGCCGGTTCCCATCGGGGCATAGAAGGCAAAGATATCCCCCCAGGGGAGGACCTCCTCGATGAACTGGCGCACTACGGGCTCCAGCGTGTCGGGAGAGGCTAAGAGGTAGGTGGTCTCAGTGTCCATTCGCTTGTCTTGATTGTGCCAGAGCGTACGTGCCCCAGCATATACTCACCCGCAAATTTAAGATATTCGGTGCATAGTCTATATACCTATATATAGAGGCTGCCCCTACACTTCTGTGGAGAAGGTAGGGGCAGCCTCTAAATCGTGTCGCACTCGGGACGTCTTGTCCTCGGGCGATAGGGGCGGGATTAGAAGGTGAACTTCACCCCGAAGTAGCCTGAGCGAGGGATCGTGGGGCCGTAGATATAGCCGCTGTCACGGTCTGGACCGAAGTCGTAGTCGCTCTGGAAGGCGTTGAAGAGGTTGTTGATACCGCAGTAGAGCTGGACATTGCTCTTAGAGAAGAGGCGCAGGTCATAGGTGATCTTAGCGCCGAGATCAAAGAAGCTCTTAGTCTTGACCAGCTCGTTCCACTCGACATCGACCTCCTTCTGCGCGCCATCCTCGAGGATAGCAGCACCCGTAGCGTCTACGAGAGGAAGCTTATAGCCTTCGGTGCGCAGACCAGCAGCGATAGCCGTGCGGTCGGTGACAGCGGAGTTCTGCCCCCACTTGACGACGTGAGGCACGTACATCGAGCCCGTGAAGGTACCCGTGAGAGCAATGTTCAGTGGGCGGATGGGGTTGATGCCGATCGTGAAGTAGCCGTAGGTAGAGGGCGTGCGAGTGATCTCCTTAGAGGTCATCGAGATGGTCTGAGGCTCATCGTCTACTGCGACGTTGTCGAAGTCTGAGCCGTCAGCCTTAGGTACGAAGGACTCGTAGTAGGCTGCATCGTGGTCGCCCTGGACCTTCTGACGTACGCCCCATTCCTGGTTGACGTCGTACTTGTTGCTGGTGAGCGTGAGGCCAGCCTGGAGGGAGAGCCAGCGATAGGCGATCTTACCCTCGAGGTTCAGCCCGAGGACCTTGGCGCCCGAGGAGACCTGCTGACCATTGTCATCGATCCCATAGTTGTGGCGCGTGTAGTAGGAGATACCGTTCTCAGACTTGTCCTTGTAGTTCGTGAAGACGTCGAGCAGACGGGTGTAGAAGCCTTCGACGAGGACGTTGACCTGCGCACCACCGAGGGTGAAGTACATATCGTTGCTCAGGCTGAAGGAGTGGGAGATCTCAGGACGAAGGTCCTCAGCATTGGTCACGCGCTGTGCCTCACCACCGACGACCCCGACGTGAAGGTCTTCGTCAAAGACCTGAGGTGCACGGAAGCCCTTGGCATAGGTAGCGCGGATGTTGATATTCTTCGTGGGGTTGTAGCGCAGGGTAGCGCGGGGGCTGAAGATAGCCTTCTTGACGGCAGAGTTCTCATCGAGACGCGTGCCGAGTAGGACGCTCCAGCGGTCGTTCTTCCATTCGATCTGGGCGAACTGGCTGGCGTTGCGGATGACCTGACGCAGGGCGGGGGAGAGGGAGACGGGGTTAGCGCTGAGGTCGAAGCCATCGCTGACGGTCTTCTCGGTCTCCCATTCTCTCAGAGGCATCTTGTCCTCGAGGCGGTCATAGCTATATTCAGCACCAGCGAGGAGCTGAGCAGGCATAAAGAGGAAGTGGTCGAAGTCATAGGTGTACTGTGCACCACCGACCCACGTCATCCCACGGGTGATACCGAAGTTCTTCCCGTAGTCAGAGGTGTGGATGGGGCGACCGATAGAGCCTGCATTCACAGCCTTGCCCTCGTCGGTAGTCTCGTTGCCATCCTTATCGATGTACTTGTCGCCGGCTTTGTTGCGGAGCTTCGTCTCACCGATACCACCGTAGTAGCTGTTACGGGTGACGTGCTGAGCGGAGCCGTAGAGCTGGAAGTGGTGCTTGTAGTCTTCGCTGTAGCCGTCGAACTTCAGGTTCCCGCTATATACGGAGTGGCGAATGGACTCAGCTACACCGGCTACCTGCTCGGGCCAGTCGATGTGGTCACCACCGCGACGGGCTTCGCTGAAGGTATGGACTTCGCCGGTCAGACGCGTGTAGTCCGTGGGGCGGAGGTAGCCACGGAAGCCGAGCGAGCGGGAGTCAAGACGACCAAGCTCGCTGTAGCCATCGCCATTGACATCGTGCTCCTTGCGGTAGCGAGCCTGTGCGAAGACCATAGCTCCAGCACGGTTGTCGTCGCTGACGAGTGAGCCGTTGAAGCTCAGGTTATTGTCCAGATCCTTGAAGCCCGAGAAGCCAAGGCTCTCATTGAAGGAGAAGCTATTGCGCTGAGGCTCCTTGGTGATGATGTTGATCACGCCTGCGATAGCAGAGGAGCCGAAGAGGGCAGAGCCACCGCCACGTACGACCTCGACACGCTCAATCATGTTCGTGGGGATCTGCTCCAGACCATAGACCCCTGCCAGTGCACTCATGATGGGACGGCTGTCGATGAGGATCTGTGAGTAGCGCCCGTCGAGGCCGTTGATACGTACTTGATTGAAGCCGCAGTTCTGGCAGTTATTCTCGACACGCACACCTGGCTGGAAGATCAGCCCTTGGGCGAGGTTAGTAGCATTGGTGCTCTCGAAGAGCTTGGTGTCAAGTACGGTGACGAGCGTCGGAGCGAGACGGCGTAGGGTAGCCTGACGGTTGGAAGAGACGACGACCTCATCGATACGGATGTTGTCTGGCTCTGCATCGAAGTTCACTTCGACGACCTTACCAGGGATGATCTCCACGGTGCGCTCTTGGCTGAGATAACCGAGACCGCGCATGACGAGTGTCACGCTCTTCTGCTTGAGGTTCTTGAGGATGTAGTGCCCTGTGGCATCGGTAGCCGTACCGAAGGTCGTACCCTTGATAGCGATGGTGACACCTGAGAGATGTTCGCCAGTCTTCGCATCTGTGATGTGCCCAATAATATTGGCATCAGTCGGCCGCTCTTGTGCTGCCAGCTCACTGCTGAGACCGATGGCTGAAGCCAGAAGGATCTGCAGTGAGAGCATTAGGGCGTAAAGCTTACGCATAGTTATTACTATGATTTATAGTGAGTAAAGTTGCTATATCGCGTGGGCAAAAATACGCCATTCATAGCCCCCTTCTCTTACTCCTCTGCAAAATGCATAGATGTAGGTATAGGGTAGATGTAAGTACCTCTATTATATACCTAATAATGGGTGCTGGAGCATTGATTAATCATATCACGTCGAGGTGCATTCCCTCCATACTCAAGCTGCTTTTCCTTCATAGCTCTACGAGAAAAGTTATATCTACGTACGTGGATTTAAAATCTATGTACAGAGAACTTATCATCTACGCACGTAGACTTTAGGACTACCCACGTAGATAGCGGATTACAGCTACTGGTGCAGGACTTCTTTTCTGTAGATCTACGACTCTATCTGTATGCGTATACAGCTACTTACAATAGCTCTTTGATCTTCTGGTATGCATAGGATCGGGAACGCTTTCGCTGTGCTTCGTAGCATTTGCTGAAAAGAAAGCCCCCTGCATGCGGCAAAGGAGCATACAGGGGGACTCTATAGAGATGGGCCCGCAGGGGGGGGGAGGGTATCTCGGCTACCTATAGCGTGGGAGATGAGCTGTCTTCGTTCTGAAGGTTCTTTGAGTAGGTCTTGTCCTTACCTCGTGAGAAGTGATAGGCCACCCCAAGGAGGATCATATTCTTATTATCGTGTATCCACGTCTTATTATCCCGCTGGACGAGACGCTCACCGAGCGTATAGTCATGATAATAGGCCGGCGTCCCGATGAATAGCATCGAGGCAGAGAACTTCCAGTTCCCCAAGCGGTAGGAGATCGAGGCAGTATGCTTTGGCTCCATACGAGAGGCATAGCCCGAATCATAGGTATAAGTCGGGAGGGCGTACTTGTAGTAGAGCTGTAGCCCCTTATACTGACCCGTCAGCGAAAACTCACCATAGAGCGAACTACGATTATAACTAATCTCCGATGAGCGAAGTCGACTATACGTAGGTATGAGGTACGTATCTAGGCTCAGGGTATTGTCACTAAAGGGCTTGACGACCACCCTAGCAGCCGTAACAAGTTCGTCACTCCATGCTCCATTGATCGGAGCGAACGTGATCCCTACCCCCTCACGCTTCATAGCCTGGATATGCGGGCGATGTGTGTGGCTATAGAGACCTACCAACTTGATATCAAAGATCCCCTTAGCATACGTATACATAGCGGTCAGCTGGCGCATATGCGCATTCTCTAGCTGGGGATTACCTACACTAGTGATATCACGGGTAGCTCGTCTTCGGTTGCTACTGAGCTGATCCAGACTAGGCAGGATGGGCTTGTCATCGTACATCAAGCGCAGATCACTACCTCCACCGAGGGTATAGCCGAGCACGACCTTCGGGGTGAAGGCGAGGCTACTGTAGGAGCGGTAGCTAGAATGATTGTGCGTGTGGGTCAAGCCTAGGCTCACACGATACAGTAGTCTCCCCTTACGCCCCGAGATCTCACTGTAGCCATAGTTCTGCCACGTACGGCTGGTATAGTCAAGGACACCGAAGTGATTGTCTACCTGTGAATGTAGGAAGGAGACCTCTCCCCTGTAGCCCGAACTGATCCGTAAGCGTCCCGTCTCTCGGGTGTGTGCTAGCTCGAGGATGAGCGAGCGCTTACTATTGTCGAGCTTCATGAAGTCCTCGTAGCTCGTGACCCCTGTAGCGACGCCCTGCTCTCGGGTCTTAGTGTCTCTCTTGGTGGAGAAGAGCGTCCCCACGAGGTTGATGCTCAGTTCGTCCTTCTCCCCAAGCTTACGCCAATGGTAGAGGTCAAGCGAGGGATTGAACTGCTGGGTCCTATCTCTACCCGTGGTAGTCAGCTTCTCTCCAGCGACACCGTCTACAGTGTAGAGACCCGAGCCGATATTGTCAGAGAAGCGTCGCTCAGCTCTCGGCTGTAGGCGAGCCTCCCATAGGTAGCGTTCATCCACTACGTAGGCGTACTTGAGGGCGGGGCTGTGTGTCGTATAGCCAAAAGCATCATGGTCTGAGTAGGTGAGCTGTAGTGCCTGCTGATTGAGGCTATAGCTATACTGCGCAAGTGACTCTCGGTCACGATAGTCGCGATAGTTCAGCGCGTACTCAAGGCTCAGCTTATGTCGCCCACTGATCAGAGAGGCGTAGGCCTCATCATTTCCGAAGCCTGTAGTGAAGGCATGATTGAGTGAGCCACCTGCGATGTAGCCGTCATCCAGTCCAGAGACGATGATATTGATCACACACTCCACAGCTCGGTATCGAGCAGGCGGGATATCATATACCTCTACCCGCTTGATCTTCTCTTTGGGGAGCATGAGTACATCTGTCTTGGTGGAGCGTATCCCATTGATCAGGAGCTGCACCTCTCCACCCATAGCCCCCTTGAGGCGGTCGTTCATCACATCGAAGCTGACTGAGGGTAGGGTCTTGAGCAGATCATAGCTGTGTAGAGCCTCTTGGACATCCTTACGTGCAAAGGTGATCACCCTACGGTCGGCTCGCTGATGCGTGGCCTTAGCCTCCACGACCACATCCTCCAGCACCTGACTATCTTGCTGTAGCTGATCGAGAAGCTCCACTGTGAAGCCTTGGCTGGGCATCACGATACGAAGCCGTCGCTCCAGAGGCTTGTAGCCGAGGAAGCTAATACGTAGAAGATAGCGCCCGACCTTGACCTCACTAAAGAGGTAGCCCCCTTGCAGGTCTGTAGCCCCTCTGAGGATGAGCGTTGAGTCTCGCTCACTCACGAGCGTGACGGAGGCAAGGGCGATCGGCTCCTTAGTCTTTGCATCCTCCACCTGCCCCCGCACCTCTATCTGGGCGAGGAGGCGAAGGGGAGCAATCAATAAGAGGAGAGCGATTAGGAATGATCTGCTCATAGGCGCTCTAAGGTAAAGTCCATGGGAACAAGCTTCTCCGCAGGAAAATCTATGAGGAAGAAGTCTATTGATCCAGCAAAGTAGTCATTAGCCTGTATTGGGTGTGTGATGACGATCTTATCGAGCATCTCACCCGTTATCTTGAGGAGTGCATCTGCTTGCTTCTTATTCTGCACCATACGACCTGATATAAAGAGCTTGTAGTTAAGCCCTTCTGCATCGGAGATCGTTACGCCCTTCCGCTTGGCGCCCTTGATGGCGTTCGTCGCCAGGTCAAGTGCCAGCTTATCACTATCCTCCTTCTTGGGAACAATCGTAGAGACTGTGAGGTACTTCTCCATGGCATCGAGCCGAATATGCGTGCTGATATTACCAGTGAAGCCAGGATTCTTCTCTATAGCAGTTTCACGAAAGCGGTACGTACCACTTGGGAGATGTATCGTGAGGATATGGTGCTTGTAGGGGTCTATAGGGACACCCTTGAATGAAGCTGTCCCGCTAGCATTCGTCATCGTGACTGCGATGATGTCATTGGGCTTATCTTGGAGGGACAGGTAGACCGGTAGATAAGGGAAGCGTTGCTCGACTCCGGTCTTAGTCTTGCAGTACACGTTGCCGAGGTAAAAGAACTCTGTGGTTCGCTGAGCATGCAGAGCGAAGCTCGAGAGTAGCATGCTCACGGCAATAAGTAGGTTCGTTAGTGATTTCATATTGATTTGAATTAAGATGGGTGGGATATCTGTGTTCGTTCTTTGAAGCGATCCTTGGGTAGCTTCCCTGCGTTGGGTGGATGGTGATGCGTTTTCTCTTGGAGATGTTAAGCTCCTTATAGCGCTTATGTACGGAATGCACTATGTTTATTTCTGCGATAAAGTTAGATGTATTCAACTTATCGTCAAAATGTGACGGATGAAGCATACTCGACTCCAACTAAGGTATGCGGTTGTGTGCCAGCTTGGGTGAGGAGTGGAGGGGGGTATTGTTGGGGAAAAGTAGAATACTTACCTTTGATAGGCTTCTTCATCGGAGTCGCAGCTTTGTACCCCAGGATGTTGGGGTCGTTAGCCTACGTTTCTTGGGAAGATGACCCTCCTAATACTACACAGGAGCCCTTTTTCATATAAGAGCTAAATCAATGAGCACTACCTGGCAAGAGCACATTGCTCGCCATACTACGACCGCCCTCGAGGCCGTGCGATCGGCAGTAAAGAGCGGGGACTTCTTGGTCTTTGGCCATGCTGTGGCAGCCCCCAGCAGCCTCTCCAAAGCCCTCTACGATGATCGCGAGCGCCTCACGGACGTGAAAGCCTTCCACATGCTGTACTTTGCCGAGCCTTGGCACCTCCGCCCAGAGATGGTGGGGCATGTACATCCCGTCCTTAACTTCCTTGACAAGAATAGCCGCCCCGCTTACCTGGATAAGCGTGTTGACTATCTCCCTTGTCACTTCCATGAACTCCCAGACTTCTTTAGGAATGGTATCTATCCTGTCGATGTCGCATTGATCTCGGTGAGCGAGCCCAATGAAGAGGGCTATTGCTCCTTCGGGGTATCGTGTGACTATACCAAGCCCGCTGCAGAGGCTGCGCGGATCGTCATCGCAGAGATCAATAAGCAGATGCCCTTCATCGGAGGGGACAACCTCATCCATGTGACGAAGCTGGACTATATCGTCCCCGTTGACCGCCCCTTGGTGGAGCTCCCTCTTGCTCCTATCGGGCCTGTCGAGCAGCGCATCGGTGAGCTGTGTGCCGAACTCATCCACGACGGAGATACGCTTCAGATCGGTATCGGGGCGATCCCCGATGCCGTACTTCAGAGCCTACGAGAGCGGAAAGATCTGGGCTTGCACACGGAGATGTTCACCGACGGCGTCATGCACATGATCAACTCTGGCAATGTGACAGGTGAGAAGAAGACCCTGCATCCACGTAAGGTCGTCAGCTCCATCATTATGGGTACGAAGGCACTTTATGACTTCGTCAATAAGAATGATATGATCGAGATGTACCCCGTCGATCATACGAATGACCCCTATATGGTCGGGCAGAATGACAACATGGTCTCTATCAACTCCTGCCTGGAGATAGACCTCTATGGGCAGGTAGCATCCGAAGCTATCGGACTCAACCAATATAGTGGCACGGGTGGGCAGGTCGACTACCTGCGTGGGGCAAAGCGCTCACGTGGCGGTCGCTCCATCTTAGCCTTCACCTCTACGGCAAAGGATGGCACTTGCTCGCGCATTGTCCCAGTTTTGCCGTCGGGAGCGACCGTGACCTCAGGGCGCAATGAGGTAGACTACATCGCTACCGAATACGGCGTGGTGCGTCTCCGTGGTCTGACGCTTCGTGAGCGTGCCCTGGCCTTGACAAGCATCGCTCACCCCGACTTCCGCCCTGGGCTCATGGAGGTCATCCGTGAGCGCTTCGGCGAGTAGCAGCTTGATAAAGCAGGCTGAAGAATGCCTCTGGATAATATAGAAGAGAGCAAGGAATAGCCCTACGATGGGTCTCCTTGCTCTCGCTCGCTTTAGGAAGTGTGGGGTGTTGCTACCTATGTTTTTAAAGGGAAGAGATCAATTTTGTGGTAAAATAGGTTTTCATATTATAAATGACTACATTTGTCTACCACATGAGGGAGCATCGTCGCCGGAAGCCTTACCATCGTAACCCCACAATACAGCGCGCTCCTACCAACCAATTGATCGCATAAGTATGAATAGAGTAATGCGTTTGTCAGATCATCAGGCCGACCGCTACTGGCGTGTAGAGACGCTGGGGGGGGACCTTATGACGAACTGGGGTAAGGTATCTACATCAGGGCGCTATGAGGTCAAGTCGTTTGCCGACGCAGCGGAGTGCGAAGAGCGCGCCCAGCAGTTGGTCGACGCAAAGCTAAAGGCAGGCTTTCAGGACTTCCCTGGCTTTGATCCGATGCAGTCCTTCTACTATGACGATGATGAGATGGGGCTACATCCCCTGACCAGCCACCCGACCTTCCGCAAGTACTTCGGCTCGGAGGTCTATTACTCCAGTATCCAAGATGCAGCACCCTTCGGAAATGATGAGGGGAGTGATGCCCTATGGGAACTCAGTGACCTCCTACGTCGTCGACCAAAGGCAGACCTTACACATTACCCAGCCTCATTGATATCCAAGCTCTATCATCTACCCTTTTGCCCGCCTAAGGGAGAGACCTATGAGGAACTGGAAGCCCAGCGCAACCTCACTCTGGAGGGACGCCCACTGCTGGAGCAGCTCCGCCGTACGGATCGTGTCATCGTGGCGCTTGCTCTTGCGCAGGTGAAGATCACGGGTAGCCTCTCCAAGGCACTCTATGCTTTGGCACTACGCTCTCTCGATCGCCTCGTCAAGCTCAAGAGTCTCGGAGCACCTGTCCGCTGCTCTGTCGAACTCCTCCTGCAGGAGCGAGATGATCTGGAGATCTATGCTCGTGAAGTCGGTCTTAATTAGTTGCTCATAATCGTTCATAAATAAAGAAGTCGCCCGCTTGGTCCTTATGCCAAGCGGGCGACTTCATTTGTATGGAAGCTACTTGTGGTAGGTGAAGCGTAGTACAGTCTGCGTCGTATCTGAGAGCGCGAAGGTGCGGTCAGCCATATGACCGATGAGCCAGATGGGGGCTTCCTCTCGACATAACAAAAGGGCTTCACGGCGTGCGCGGTGAGAGAACTTCCCGTCAATGAGTATGCGTCTGAGGAGCTTCTTCCCCGACATACCGAAGGGGCGGAGGGTGTCGCCCTTACGCCGTGAGCGGATGGTAAGCCTTTGGGACTCCAACCTATCGTAGTCAAAGAGTGCGACCTCTCGAGGTGTGCGGTAGCCACCCTTTAGAGCACTAAGGGAAAGGAGCTCCCAGTGTAGTTCTCCTTCGAAGGGAAGTGCGCACTGCCCGTCTTGGCTGATGTCAATGGATAGGGATACTGCTGCTCCCTCCTCACGTGGGAGTAACTCCAGCAGCTGTACACCATGGATGAGTAGGTGGGTGGGGGAGTAGAACTTTGCTCCAGCCGTCCCCTCTGCGAGATGCTTACTGAGTTCCTCGACGACAGGGCGCTGGAAGCCATAGGGTCGTAAGAGCTCGAAGAGGATGGTCGTTCGCTCGGGATGAGTACCAAGGGGCTTATAGTCTAATCCGTCGGGCGATAGTAGCTCAGATCGGTATCGCTCGATCGTCTCCATATAGAGTGCCTCCGTCGAGCGTAGGTGCTCTATCGTGCGGTAGGTCGTCTCTCGGAAGGAGGGATTAAGCTCCTCAAAGAGGGGGATGAGCTGATGGCGAATCAGATTGCGCTTATAGCGGGTATCGCTGTTCGAGCTATCCTCACGATAGCTTTGCCCCAGAGCAGTCAGGTAATCAAGTATGAGTGCGCGGGGAGTCGCTTGCAGGGGGCGGATGATGCCTTCTGCTTGCTTGATGAACGGCATACCACTGAGCCCACGGATACCTGTACCCATAGAGAGGTTGAGTAGTAGGGTCTCTACTTGGTCATCTGCATTGTGGGCAACGGCTACGACCTTTCTGTCTTCACTGCCTTCACTGCCTTCAGTAAAGGAGCAAAACCACTGGTAGCGTAGCTCACGTGCTGCCATCTCGATAGATATGCCCTTCTTCTCGGCATGTCTTCGAGTCTCGAAGCACTTGATTTGCAAGGGAACGCTGAGCTTCGTGCATAGCTCCCGCACGAAGGCTTCATCGCAGTCGCTCTCTTCGCCACGTAGTGTGAAGTTGCAGTGGAGCGCTTCGAGTCTTTCGCCATAGCCTAAAGCAAGCATAGCCATCAGCAGAGCGACCGAGTCGGCCCCTCCGCTGATGGCTATGTATATACGCTGGGTGGCGCTATCTATGAGTCGATGCTCTTGGATGGTCGTGGCGACCTGAGCTTCGAGAAGAGAGCGCATCTCCCTTCTTAGTTGTGCTGGTGAGCTTCCTCTACGAGTTCGGGATCGACGAGGATACGACCGCAGTATTCGCAGACGATGATCTTCTTATGAAGCTTCAGATCTACCTGGCGCTGGGGTGGGATCTTGTTGAAGCAACCACCGCAAGCATCACGATCGATGGGTACGACAGCAAGACCATTGCGGGCTCCTTCACGGATCCGAGTGAAGGCGTGGAGAAGACGCTCCTCGATACCTTCCTCCAGGCGGATAGCTTCAGCACGGAGAGATTCTTCTTCCTGCTTTGTTTCTCCCTTGATACGTGCCAGCTCCTCCTGCTTAGCCTCCAGGTCTACACGGCGCTCACCGATAGTTTCCTTGAGAGTAGCGATACGCTCCTTGCGGTGCTGGATCTCGGTCGTCCCTTCGGCGATGCGCTTCTGAGAGAGCTCGATCTCGAGGCCTTGGAATTCGATTTCCTTGGAGAGGTTGTCGTACTCGCGGTTGTTCTTGACGTTGTTGAGCTGCTCCTTATATTCCTCGATGCGCTCTTCAGCCTTCTGGATCTTAGCCTTCTCGGTAGCTACAGCCTGCACCTGGCGCTTGTTGTCCTCTTCGAGGTGCTTGAGACGCGTCTCCATACCTTCGATCTCATCTTCGAGGTCCTGTACCTCGAGGGGGAGTTCACCACGGAGGGTCTTGATATGGTCGATCTTGGTGAAGGTCTCCTGTAGGCGACTCAGGGCGATGAGCTTGTCTGCTACCGTCCGGTCGGCAGAGCTAACGTTAGCTTCAGGGCTTGCTACTGTCGTGGCCACCTCTGGGGTAGCTACTTCCTTAGCCTTGGTTGACTTCTTGGTGGTCGTCTTCTTTGTCGTTGTTTCTTTCGCCATTATGGATGCTGTAACGCTTTTATAGGATTGGAGTCTAACTCGCTTTGATAGACCGCAAAGTTAGGCATTTTATCTGAGATGATCTGTGCGAAGAGCTGAGTCGCAATGCTTTCGCTCTCGTAGTGCCCCACCGTACAGAGTATGGGGCCCCCTTCGCAGTCGAAGTAATCGTTGTACTTAGCCTCGCCTGTGATGAGGATATCGGCGCCTGCTCGCTTGGCTTGCTTCCAGAGGAAGGCACCTGCTCCACCACAGATAGCGACACGCTTGATGGTAGTCTTCTCGGTCACGCTGTAACGAAGCTGCTCTGTCTTGAAGTAGCCAGCTACTCTGTGTAGGAAGCTCTCTATAGACTCAGCTTCAGGGAGCTCTCCGATGACACCCGCACCGATACGCGGATGGACGTTCTGAAGTCGGGTGATGCTGTAGGCGGGTGTCTCGTAAGGATGGCTGGCTAATAAGGCTTGCTCCACCTGACGCTGTAGGTAGGCGGGGAAGGTGAGGCTCAGTCGCTCCTCTGGCTCTACATGGAGCTGCCCGATCTTGCCTACGAAGGGATGGGCTCCATCAAGGGCGCGGAACGTCCCTTGCCCAGAGCTGCGATAGCTGCAGCTGTCGTATGCCCCGATCGAGCCTGCACCTGCAGCCCAAAGTGCTTCGGCTACTTGATTCAGCTCCTTCGTTGGGACGAAGGTCACGAGCTCCATGAGCGTGTCGGACATTGGCGCTAAGGCGGTGACGGCCTGCAGTCCCAGCTCCTCAGCTACGAGGTAGTTCAGTCCGCCGTCCGCATTGTCGGCATTGGTGTGAGCTGCATAGATCGTGAGATCGTGACGTATCGCCAGGCGTACGCAGCGCTCGATATAGCTGGAGGTGCCGATCTGCTTTAGCCCCTTGAAGAGGAGGGGGTGGTGGGCGATGATCATGTTGCATCCCTTAGCGATTGCTTCTTGGAGGACTGCCTCGGTGATGTCAACACAGCAGAGTACGCCCGTAGCTATCTGCGAAGGGTCGCCGACTTGTAAACCACAGTTGTCGTAGCTCTCTTGTAGTGCTGTGGGGAGCTTCTCTGTGAGGGCTTCCCATACCTTATATATAGGTATCATTAGTCCTGCTTAGCTTGTTTCTTTTTCTTACGTCGGTTCCTCTGCCCTGTGATGAGGACGATGACAGAGGCGAGGCCGAGGAAGAAGATGAATAGGTCCGTCCCCCACTTGCCGAGGAAAGGACGATAGAGGCGTCCAGCATGGAGCTCGAGGGCTGCCTGCCAGAGGGAATAAGGCATCTCATTGAGCGCCTCAGGCTGGTGGACGAAGGGGAGGTCTTGTGCTCCCGTCTTGTGGTCAGAGGCTCTACGTACGGCACCTCGGTAGTGAAGGAAGACGTAGTCCTCACTGGGAGTGTCTCCTGCGAGAAGTCCAGAGACCAGGTAGTCACTTATAGGAGGCCCCATCTTTACCTCACGGATGACCTCACCCGTGAAGTAGTTGCGTATAGGATCCTTCTCCCCAGGGTAGACCTCAAAGAGCCCAGCAAAGGAGCCAATGAGCCAGCTCCCATCAGGACGCTGAGCAAAGCCATTGACTCCCATCGGGCTGACCTCGGGCTGGAGCTCCCACTTCTCCGGCTTAGCCGAGAAGTCTCGGAGCTTGAAGAATCCCTCGCTCGTCGAGAGTAGCCACCCGCCATTTTTGTGATCCTCACGAATACCACGCAGGCGGTCGAACCAAGGGTTCTCGCTATAGAGTGTACTGAAGGTATTCGGACGCGCCTTCGTGAGGATGAAGGGAATCATCATCGGAGGACGGAGTACCCATCCCGTGATGAAGACGAAGAGGAGGATATAGTAGAGGTGAAGGCCGATGACCTTATGCCACTTGAAGTGGATGGAGAGCTTGCGCGAGAGTTGTCGCTTCTTCTCGGTGGCCTCCTTCGTCCCGTGCTTATTCTTCTTCGACATCAGACGGTGGCTGAAGATAGTGTAGAAGATCCCCGTGATGGAGAGGAGTATGACGAAGAGCCCGATGATATCGACGATGATTCGTCCCGTGAGGCCGAAGTACTCTCCACTGTGGAGCATCCACAGGATCTGGAAGAGTAGGATCTTCCCCGTATATCCATCGGGCTTCTTCAGCTCGTAGGTCGTCCAGCTGGGATCACTAAGCGAACGGCGGTAGAGTAGGGAGCGGCTCAGGAGCAGTACGGAGTCGCCCGTGATCTGTAGATCAGCCAAGCGCCCACGTACAGAGCTCGGTAAGGGTTGCTCGATCCATCGGTCACGCTGAGGAGCCAGGCGATAGAGGTGATACTGCGAAGCGACCCATATCCCGCCCGTTGTATCTCGCGCCATAGACATAATCTTAGCTTCGTCACCGCCACGGACAAAGCCCGCATGCAGTGGTCGTGCCTCACGTCGTAGGCTACTGTCGGTCACCCACACGCCTACGCCCCCATAGATATAGGCTAAGCTGTCGGCGCGGAGTACACCTCGCACAGCCCCATTATTCCACTTCTCGAACTTATAGTCACTGGGGAGGACTGCACGGGGAATGTCTATGCTCTGTAGTAGGTCTCGGTGGTTGAGGATGATCCCAGAGAGTGCTGCTAAGAAGAGTAGAAAGCAGAGAGGGATCCCCAGATACTTGTGTATCTTCTTTGCCTTCATCCTATGCTCCTGAGTTCGCTATGCCACCCTGTCGTGCCTGAAGCATGCTTCGTACGGGGTTAGCGTACATGGTGAGCAGGCAGTTTCGGAGGAAGGTGCGGTCTAGGGCAAGTCCATCGGGGAGCTTGACCAGATCGATGCGGCTCTCGATGTACTTGAGGGCCTTGGCTTCGTCCTCAGCACTATAGTCATAGAGGCCCCGCTTGCCTCCCTCAAGGGTATCGAGGGCGATGTAGTTGATGGGGTAGAGCTTGTAGTGGCTGTGGATCTCTGAGTCAATGAGCAGAGCGATGGCTTCGGGGGTGCTGTAATGCTCTGCCGTCTCGCCTCGTGAGGCGATCAGCTCATTGAGAGGACGGCCGATGTGGAAGGAGACCTCACCCTTCCAGCCGAAGATCCCCGTACGCATATTGATGCCGTCGTCAGCTGGGCTCTTCTTGAAGCCCTCGACGTCGCGCTTGAGCTGCATCTCCTGTGCCTTGAGGTAGTCGCAAGGGTCATACTCATAGCTGCAGGTCACGGGGACAATGTTCAGTGGCGCAAGGGCTTCAAGAGGCTGGCGGCTCTTTGCCCCGAGGGCAAGCATCTTTAGCAGTGCAGGCTGCGTCTTGTCGGTGGAGTCCTTTGAGCGGCCTTCACGCTGTGCGATCCAAAGGCTCTTCCCTTCGGCGATGGCATCGTGCATGTACTCGGAGAGTAGGCGAGCAGCGAGTAGGACTTCGCGCCCTTGGAGGTTGCGTCGCACGAGGAAGCTCCCATTGAGCTTAACCAAGGTCTCGATCCAAGGATAGAGCATGAGGTTATCGCCGATAGCGATCTCGGGGAACTTCGCATCGATGTCTGCTAAGAGTACATTGAGGAAAGCTGAGTCGAGGATGATATCTCGGTGATTGGAGATGTAGGTGTAGGCGCCATCCTTCGTGATGTGGTCGGTGCCCGTGAGCTCGACGGAGCTACAGCACTTGCGCATGATATGCTTGACCCAGTGATAGCTCACAGTACGCTTGAAGTCCTCGACGCTGTGGCAGGTACTAAGCACCTCGACTAATTCATCCCACGACTGCTCGAGCTGTAGGCTCTCGTAGACGGCACGAAGAGGCTCGAGACTCGTCAGGTGCTGGATAGCTGTCTGCACCTCTTTGGGCGCCAGCGGGCGGATGCTTTCGTATTTTTTGAGATCCATAGTGGATGGTGTGTTTGGTGAAGGTTAGGAGAGATGATCCTGAATGAGGTCGGTCAGCAGGTCCTGCATCGTCAGTCCTGCAGCCTTGACCTGCTGGGGGATGAAGCTCGTGGGGGTCATGCCTGGGGTGGTATTGACCTCGAGGAGGGTTGGGCGTCCATCGGCTTCGATGATGTAGTCGACACGGATGATACCGCGGGCATCGATGTGCTGATAGATCTCACGAGTGAGCTCCTGTATCAGCGCCGTGAGCTCGGGGCTAATGCGTGCGGGGGTGATCTCTTCGACAGCGCCGTTGTACTTAGCCTCGAAGTCGAAGAAGCTATTCTTGGGCACGACCTCTGTCACGGGGAGAGCTGTGATGGTGTCGCCGATACGATAGCACCCACAGGTCACCTCTGTGCCCGCAATGAAGCGCTCGAGGAGGACCTCATCACATTCGTCAAAGGCGAGGGCAATGGCCTTGTCCAGTGCCTCCAGACTCTCAACCTTAGAGGTCGCTACACTGGAGCCTCCTGCATTAGGCTTCGCAAAGAGAGGAAGGCCGAGGCGCTTGATAAGCTCCTCTGAGGAGGGGCGGGCGCCATTGCGTAGCAGGCGTACGGAGTCTGCTACTCGCAGGTTGGGATAGGTGGAGAGGTAGCGGTTGCAGTAGTATTTGTTGAAGGTCAGTGCTTCGGTAAGCGTGCCACCCGTGTTGTAAGGGACGCCGACGAGGTCAAGGTAACCCTGCAAGAGACCGTTTTCTCCGGGCGTGCCGTGCACGGTGATCAGGGCATAGTCAAGCTTGATATGCTCACCTCGGAGGGTGAAGCTGAAGTCGCACTTGTCGACGAGGATAGGCTCCTTCGTCTCTTCGCCATCGGGGCGTACGTACCATCCATCGCGCTCAATGACGATGAGGTAGGGGGTAAATCGGCTGCGATCAATCCACGAGAGAAGGCCTGCAGCACTGCGCAGAGATACGGCGTATTCGCCAGAGAATCCACCAGCGATAACGGCGATATTATATCGTTCCATAGGGTGTATGGGTAACTTGGTCGTATATGAATGAATAATTATGCTAAGACAAAAATACAGCTTTCACAGCTGAAAACCCACCCCGTGGTATGGTGACGTAGCTCTTCTCTTCATAATGATGCTCTGGGTTTCTACGGGGAAGCAGTATGGCTTTAAGCATGCGTGAGGCTATAGGGATGCGTGATACGTATACCTTGTCTGGGCTAAACGTATACGTTTTACTCGTGGAGGGTATACGTCTTACTCTAAATAAATAGCTCGTAGATGGCATTTTACTTCATAAGAAAGCCCCGACATACAGCACGTATGTCGGGGCTATTTATTCAGGGCGGAAATGCCTTAGCGGTAATCGGTGTAGAGAAGGTAGCGAGCGCGCTTGGCTTGGAAAGCCTTGAGGCCTGCTTGCCATGAGGCACGTATTTCCTCTTCGCTAAGGCCAGAGCTTAGCTGCTGTCGGAGCTTCTTTGTCCCAGCTAAGAGGTCGAAGAGTTGGCGCTGATTGATCAGCTGAAGCCCCAGACTATCTGCCTTGCGATAGTAGTCAAGGAGCGGGCCGAGTGCGATCTGTCGCTTGGGTAGGCTGACCGAAGTGTAGTCAGTGCCGTAGCAGAGCTTGCCCTTGTGCCGAGGGTTGCTGTCCTCGCCGAGCTTGATCTGAGGGGTATAGACGATGCTACCGAAGCGCTTGTCGGGGTAGCCGATAGCTTGGAAGGGCTTCGATGTGCCACGTCCCACACTCATGATAGTGGCCTCAAAGAAGCAGAGTGAAGGGTAGAGCTCGATGGAGCGACTATTGGGGAGGTTGGGGCTTGGGCGTACGGGCAGTTCGTAAGGATCGCCATGAGACCAGCCATCCATAGGGATGACCTTCACGTGGCAGGTATTCCCTCCTCTTAGCCAGCGCTCCCCATCGATCATCAGAGCCAGCTCTCCGACGGTCATTCCATGGGCTACAGGCAGTGGATCTACGCCGATGAAAGAGCGACAATCTGGCTCCAGTATCGGGCCATCAATGAAGTCATTGGGGTTGGGGCGGTCACAGACGACGAAGGTCTTCCCCTCTTCGGCGCACGCCTCCATGAGGTAGTGCATCGAGGAGATATAGGTATAGAAGCGCGTACCGACATCCTGCAGGTCGAAGACAAGGAGGTCAATATCGGCGAGCATCTCGGGGGTAGGGCGCTTGCGCTGCCCGTAGAGGCTCACTACTGGAAGCCCCGTCTTTTCGTCCACACCACTACGTACATTCTTCCCTGCATCGACCTTGCCACGAAGGCCATGCTCGGGGACGAAGAGACGTACGATATTGACGCCTTGGGAGAGAAGGGTATCTACAAGATGCGTACCCGTACTGCCGACGAGCGAACTCTGATTGACCATCAGCGCGACGCGCTTACCCTGGAGGGTGGGGAGGAGGAGCTCCATACGCTCAGCACCCACGGTGACGGGAGGGGGAAGCTTTTGTGCACGAGCAGAGGCTGCCCAAGAGAGGGCACCTACGAGGAGGAGAGCAAAGGTCTTCTTTGTTATCATCTATCCAGTGATCTTGACGCGGGTGGCACGGACCTCCGTTCCCGTGAAGATGGAGGCTAATTCTTCGAACTTCTCAGGGCACTCGGTCGTGCGGTAGGATATCTCTCCCCCTTGGCTCAGACGATGCTCCATCTCGGGATGTCGAAGGAGGTAGTCTGCCAGCGAAGAGGCTACGAGTTCGCCCTGAGAGATGAGCTCGACGGACTCGGGGAGGGCCTCTCTGATCTTCGGACGAAGGAGCGGGTAGTGCGTGCAGCCTAAGATGATCGTATCGATCTTCGGGTCACGCTGCATGAGCTCGGCCGTGTACTTCTCGACGAAGTAGTCTGCACCAGGCGCATTGCTCTCTCCGTACTCAACGAGGGGCACCCACATGGGGCAGGCTTGCTCCTCTACGGTGACTTCGGGGAAGAGCTTCCCGATCTCAGTCGCATAGGAGTGTGAGGAGACGGTACCTGGTGTGGCGACGACACCGACATGACGACTCTTCGTAAAGCGAGAGATCGCCTCCACGGTGGGACGGATGACGCCGAGGACACGACGGGTAGGGTCTTCGGAGTAGGGCAGGTAGTGCTGCTGGATCTCACGAAGCGCCTTAGCCGAAGCCGTGTTGCAAGCTAAGATGACCAGTGGACAACCTGCATCGAAGAGATACTTCACGGCCTGGAGTGTGAAGTCATTGATGACGTCGAAGGAGCGTGTGCCGTAGGGCGAGCGTGCATTGTCCCCGAGGTAGATGTAGTCGTACTGAGGGAGCTGTCGGCAGATCTCAGAGAGTATGGTGAGCCCGCCGTAGCCCGAGTCAAAGACTCCGATAGGGGCGGGTGTCGTAGGAAAAGACATATAGAGAGGTATCGGGTGTTAAGCTGGGACGAAGCTATAGAAGACCATGCCGAAGCACCCTGCCAGAGCCAAGATCAGCAAGGGACTGACACGGAAGCGGAAGACGGCGATGAAGGCTATAGCGAAGAGCAAGAGACTGACGATGAACTGTGTGAGTGATGTATCGGGCGTACCGAAGTTCTCCGCTGTCATCAGCACCATAGCCGCTGCTGCGACGAGCCCAACGACTGTAGGACGAAGTGCACCGAAGACGCTCTTCAGCAAGGGACTATCCTTATGCTTCAGAAGGAAGCGGCTGACGAGCATCATCAGGATGAAGGGTAGCCAGAGGATCGAGAAGGTCGCAAGGAGCGAGCCTAAGAAAGCCATAGCAGGTGGATACCCAGCATTGAGTACCGAGGTATAGCCTACGTAGGTGGCCATATTGATACCCAGAGGCCCAGGGGTCATCTGGCTCACAGCGACGATGTCTGTGAACTCAGCTGCGCTTAGCCAACCCTCTTTCGTGACGACGTCGTCCTGTATGAGGGAGAGCATAGCATACCCGCCACCGAAGCCGACGATACCGATCTTAGAGAAGATGAGGAAGAGCTGGAGGAAGATCATTGGGCATCTGTGTTAGTGCGTCGTCTCTGCAGGTAACCATAGATCCACCCTGCGATCCCCGCGATGAGGATGATGTAGACTGGAGAGACGTCAAAGAAATAGATGAGGATGGCCGCTACGAGAGGGATCCATATCGTATAGCGGGAGAGTGATGCGGAGCGTGCCATCGAGAAGACGGGAGCCGCGATGAGTGCTACCACTACGGGTCGTATCGCACGGAAGGCATATTGCACGAGTGGAAGCTCCTTGAACTGCTGAAAGACTGTCGCGAGGATGAGGATGATGATGAATGAGGGGAGGACGTTAGCTACCGAAGCGATGATGGCGCCACGTAGCCCACCGAGCTTATGCCCGATATGTCCAGCCATGTCGACAGCGAAGATCCCTGGGGTAGCCTGTGCTACAGCCAGGATATCAAGGAACTCCTCTTGCGTGAGCCATCCCATACGCTTGACGATCTCGTGCTCCATCATCGGGATCATAGCGTACCCTCCACCGATAGTCGTGATGCCTATCTTGAAGAAGATGCTGAAGAGCTGCGATAGCTCTTGGCGAGTTAGATTCTTTGTTGTACTCATTTTGCGGCACAAAGATACGACCTTATGATGGAAGAGGATATTAAGACAAGTGCCCCCGCAGGAGAGATTCACTCTCGTGCGGGGGCACTACATTATAGATAAGGTAGGGTGGGGAAGCGAGCTCCCCTAAGCCCTGCTACCAGACGACGACACGATCCTTAGGAGCGATGTACATCTTGTCCGTTGGGCGGATATTGAAAGCCTTGTAGAAAGGATCGATATTCTTCAGCGCCTGGTTCACGCGAAGCAGACCGAGGCTGTGAGGGTCAAGCTTCGTGAGGCGACGGATTTCGGCCTCCGTGATATTCTGCCCCCAAAGGCGAGCATAGGCGATGTAGAAGCGCTGAGCAGGCGTGAAGCCATCGATCTTAGCGACCTGCTTGCCTTCGTTGGCCATCTGCAGGGCGAGGTAAGCGATGGTGAGACCGCCCTGGTCAGCGATGTTCTCCCCGAGCGTCAGCTCCCCATTGGCCTTGAGACCTGGAGCGACGGTGACAGCTGAGAACTGCTTGGCGAGGCGCTGCGTGGTGGCTTCGAACTTCTTACGGTCTTCGGGGGTCCACCAGTTGTTCATGTTCCCATCCTTATCGAAGTTAGACCCCTCGTCGTCGAAGCCGTGCGTCATCTCGTGACCGATGACGACACCGATCGCACCATAGTTCACTGCGTCATCTGCATCCATATTGAAGAAGGGAGGCTGCAGGATACCTGCGGGGAAGCAGATCTCGTTGGTCGTGGGCATGTAGTAGGCATTGACTTCCTGAGGGCTCATGAGCCACTTCGTACGGTCAACGGGCTTGCCGAGATCCTTGAGGTTGTCTGCCTGCATGAAGCGTGTGGCAGCCTCAAGGTTCTGGTAGTAGGTCTTGCTCTCATCGATGTCGAGGGCGCTGTAGTCCATCCATTTGTCGGGGTAACCGATCTTGATGACGAAGCTGCTCAGCTTCTCCTGTGCACGCTTCTTCGTCTCAGGGCTCATCCAGCTGAGGGCTTCGACGCGCTGACCGAGTGCCTTCTGCAGGTTGTGCACGAGCTCGATCATTCGCTCCTTAGCTTCGGGAGAGAAGTAGCGCTTGACGTATACTTCACCGAGAGCTTCGCCGAGGACGCTCTGTACGACACCTATGCTGCGTCTCCAGCGTGGGTGCATCTCCTTGCGACCGCTGAGCTGCTTGCCGAAGAAGTCGAAGTGAGCTTGGACGAAGTCATCACTCAGTGAGTTGGCAGCACCGCTGATGGTACGTCCCGTGAGGAAGTCACGTAGATCCTCGACCTTAGCTGAGGAGTACCACTTGTCGAAGGCCTTGAAGAAGTTTAGCTGCATGAAGTTCGCCGTGGCGACGTCAAGGCCACGCAGACGAAGGTAGCCGCTCCAGTCGAAGCCCTTATTATCACGAGCGAAGTCAGCGATCGTCACGATGTTGTAGTTCTTCTGTGAGTCGCGCAGCTCCGTGTTGGAGTAAGAGAACTGAGCCAGCTCTGTCTCGATACGAATGGTAGCCTTGGCGATGCGGCTGGCTTCGGCGTCAGAGTAGCCCGAGAGCTTGAGGATACGGACGAGATAGGCTTCGTAGCCAGCGAGGATCTGCTTGACTTCGGGGGTAGACTCGACGTAGTAGTCGCGCGAACCGAGGCCGAGAGACGTCTGCGTGAAGAGGAAGATATTCATGGTACTATTCTTCTCGTCAGCTGCGACGCCCGTGCCGAAGAGGCAACCCTGACCATAGATCTGATCCTGCTGAGCGATATGCTTGAGGAGGTCTTCCTTGGTTTGGATTCCCTGAAGGGCTTGGAGCTCGGGGATAAGGGGCTTGTAGCCCTGGCGATTGCGCTCAGCGCTATCCAGAGACTGCTTGTAGAGGACGGCGACACGATAGTCGTTCGTGCCCTTAGTCTGGGGCTTGGCGATCAGCTCCTCCACGATGTGGCGGATCTGCGAAGTAGCCGTATCCTGAAGGATGTCGAAGGTGCCGAAGCGGCTGTAGGCAGGCTTGAGGGGATTCTTGCGTATCCAGCCTCCGTTGCTGTAGCGGTAGAAGTTGTCCTGAGGGCGTACCTTTCGGTCCATGTCGGAGAGGCTGATGCCTGGGACCTTCTCGGTCTTGGTCTGCTGAGCGCTGAGGCTGGTGGGAAGAACTCCCTGTGCCAAGAGCGCGCTGAGACCAAGCGTGATGAGTTGCTTTTTGATCTGCATAATGGATATTAATTGTAGTGGTCGTGCGAGAGAAGCCCCGTGTGTGAGGGGCAGCACCGCTGTGTGCCTCTGCAAAGGTACACCTTTTCGCTACGTGTTATACGGGGCTTGGGGCTGTATTCGTATGCAGGGTCCTACTCTCTATTTATTGTGCAAAGGTATCGCACGCCCAGCTCCTCCGATATGCCTCCCAAAAGAGATAGACAAGCCCTTCGCCTTGTCGCGAGTAGTCCTCTGATCCAGCGGAGGGAAAAGTGCTACTCTCGTGAAGGAAAAAGCGCCTTCCCGTAGTGGTTTTCCTCTGTCTATGCACGTAGTCTTAAAGACCAGGCACGCAGATCCAATATCCACGCACGGAGATATTAGAGCCACGTACGTAGTCCAAACTTATCTGCCACTCGTCCGCAACTTTTATCCTTGCGTGGATCAATTACCTAAATAGAGGTCGCTTCACAAAGCTATATGGGAATCAAGAGAAAGCTATATGAGACCATTGCACGGCATCTCAAAGGAGGGGCTTGGGCAAGGGTAGGGAGGACTAAGGTATGGGCTCTCGGAGCTGAACGTATACGTGTGGCGGGCAAAAGGTATACGTTTGGTGATGAAAAACGTATACGTTTCGCAGTCAAAACGTATACGTCTCGAGCGTAAAACGTATACGTTTCAGGCACGAAACGTATACGTCTTGGGTAGGTACCGAATTTGCCTCCTCCAGCCACGGAGCTTAGCTGCTTTATTTTAGAGGAATAGATGAGGTGGAGGAGCTCCTTCGCTTCCGCCCTTCGTGTGGGTCGCTTGCTGCTCTGCCTATGGTGGAAGGAGGGGCTTCCCCTTAGACCTTGTGAAGGCCGTACATCATGGTGTAAGAGCGCCTTTTTATAAGGGTCGCCCATTATAATTCGTATCTTTACACCGCACACCTGTAGCGTGCAGTATTAAAGTCCTACAGATATTACAGATCGTAAGTCTATGAATCAATTTCTAAAGAAGGGGCTCGTGCTGGCGACCGCCGCCTTCTCTATCGGCTACCAAGCAAAGGCTGATAAGGGGATGTGGCTGCTCAACGAGCTCACGCGAGAGAACGTCGCTCAGATGAAGGAACTGGGCTTCCGTCTCCCCATTGACTCCCTTTACAACCTGGATAAGCCCAGCGTGGCCAACTCCGTTGTAATCTTCGGTCGTGGCTGTACCGGAGTCACTGTCTCCAGCCAAGGTCTTATCTTCACCAACCATCACTGCGGCTTCGACGCTATCCAGTCGCAGAGCGCCGTCGACCACGACTATCTCCGTGACGGCTTTGTCTCGCAGAGCTTCTCTGAAGAGCTCCCCATCGAAGGGCTCACCGTGAGCTACCTCTCCTCCATCCGTGACGTCACGAAGGAGATCCTTGCTCAGCTCAAGAAGCCCAAGAATGAAATCGAGCGCCTCTCGCAGATCCAGAAGATCTGTCAGAGCCTTGAGGCCGCTGAGAGCAAGCGCCTCAAGAGCGAGCACAAGCGTGTACAGGTACGCCCCTACTATGCCAACAACAAGTACTATCTCATTACCTACGATGTCTTCAGCGACGTACGTCTCGTCTTCGCTCCTCCAGGATCTGTAGGTAAGTTCGGCGGTGATACGGACAACTGGATGTGGCCCCGCCACACGGGTGACTTCTCTGTCTTCCGCGTCTACGCTAACAAGGACAATGCTCCAGCCAACTACAGCAAGGACAACGTCCCCTACAAGCCCAAGTACCACGCTACCGTATCTACCGAAGGCTACGAGAAGAATGACTACGCGATGACTATCGGCTTCCCTGGCTCGACCTCGCGCTACATCCCTTCCTTCGCTGTAGAGAACCGCATGAAGGATCAGAACGATCCTCGCATCGAGGTACGCGGCATCAAGCAGGATATCTGGCGTGCGGCGATGAATGCTGATCAGGCTACCCGCATCAAGTATGCCTCTAAGTACGCCCGTAGCTCCAACTATTGGAAGAACTCTATCGGGATGAATAAGGCGCTCGTCAAGCTCGGCGTCCTCGATCAGAAGCGCGCTGAAGAAGCCTCCTTCGAAGAGTGGGTAGCTGCTTCGGGCAAGAAGGCTCAGGCTTACAAGGGTATTCTCTCCGAAATGGAAGGTGCATACAAGAAGCTTGGCAACATCGAGCGCCAGTCTATGTACCTGCGCGAAGCCCTCATCGGTGGTACAGAGATCGTCTCCGCTGCACGTGGTCTGGGCGATCCCGCAAAGATCAAGAAGCTCGCCTCTCAGCCTAAGGAGCAGCTCGCTCAGATGATCAATGATCTCTACAAGGACTATGTGCCTGCACTTGACCAGAAGGTCCTGCCTGCTATGCTTGATATCGTCCGTCAGCGCGTCGATGCTAATCGCGTAGCTCCGATCTTTGACCTTATTAATAAGGAGTATGGTGGCGACACGAAGGCTTATGCTGATGCACTCTTCGCTAATAGCGTCGTCCCCTACAAGGATAAGCTTCTTGCGACCCTTCAGCAGCCCAATGCTGCCGAAATCCTAAGCAAGGATCCCGCTGTCCTGCTTTCGAACAAGGTGTGGGAGATCTATACGGCCTTCTCTAACGAGCTGAAGCCTCTCTACGAACCTATTGACCGTGGCAACCGTCTCTACTTCGCTGGCCGTCGTGAGCAGAACCCCTCCAAGCCTATGCCCAGTGACGCTAACTCTACGATGCGTATGAGCTATGGTACGATCAAGGGTTATAGTCCCGCTGACGCTGTAGAGTATGACTACTTCACCACCAGCCGTGGTATCCTCGAGAAGAATAACCCCGAGTCTACGGAGTTCAACGTCTTCCCCTCCTTTCTTGAGCTGATTAAGAAGGGTGATTGGGGCCGTTGGGCAGACAAGAAGGATGGTAAGCTTCACGTAGCCTTTATCTCGACGAACGACATCACAGGCGGTAACTCCGGTAGCCCTGTCTTCGATAAGAATGGTCGTGTATTCGGTCTGGCCTTCGACGGAAACTGGGAAGCTATGAGCGGTGATATCGAGTTCGAGCCCAACCTCCAGCGTACGATCGTAGTCGACATTCGCTACGTCCTCTTCACCATCGATAAGTGGGGCAAGTGTTCCCGTCTGATCGATGAGATGACGATCAAGTAGCCCCACGGGGACTACAACTATAAAAGAGGCGCCTCTTACCACTTGGTAGGGGCGCCTCTTTGCTGTATTAGCGAACTTAACTCATTTTAATCTCCCAGCCTTGCAATATGTCTGGTTAATTGGCTAAAATGTGGTAATTAGAGAGGTATAGAAATGGAGTTGAGATCCCGCATATTTAGGGCGTTTGATCTTTGTTTTGCACGGGCTTTAAAAGGCCTTTGTTATCTAAATAAATTCCTTAACTTTGCTATGCACGAGTGAAGAGCCCTTCACCATAGCACCAGTAGACAAAGTAAACACAATCAGATATGGATGCTAAGATTCAAGAACTGACCGAGAAGATCTACAACGAAGGCGTCAAGCAAGGCCAAGCCGAAGCAGACCGCCTTATCGCTGAGGCTGAGACACGCGCTGGAAAGATAGAGGCAGATGCCACAGCCCGCGCCGAAGAAATCATCAAGTCTGCTGAGCGTCGAGCCAGCGAGCTAAAGAAAAACACAGAGTCTGAGCTTCGCCTCTATACGGCACAGCTCGTCGATTCCCTCAAGAGTAGTATCTCCGATCAGATCCAAGGCGAGGTCGCTAAGAGTAGCGTACAGGCACTGTCATCTGACCCCGCCTTCATCCGAAGCTTCATCCTTAAGATCGCAGAAAGCTTTGATCTCACTCGTGGCGTAGAGATCTCCACCGCTGATGCAGAAGGCCTCCGCTCCTACTTCACCTCCCACGCTAAGTCCCTGCTTGAGTCGGGCGTTTCGATTCGCTCTGTAGCAGGTAAGCCCACAGACTTCTCCATCGCCCCCAAGGATGGTAGCTTCAAGGTGCAGTTTGGCGAGGCTGAATTTATTGAGCTTTTCAAGAGCTTCCTCCGCCCTGAGATGAACCAGATGCTCTTCTAACCTACGCTATAAATAAAGGAGAGCATTCATGGCTAAGTATTATGCACTAATCGCTGGACTACCCAATATCACGGTAGATAGCCCCAAGCCTCCGTTCACTACTGCAAGCTTCTACGAAGAACTCCTCCCCATCCTCACGAAGCAAGATCTCCAGTTGCTGGAAGTCCTGCGTCAGGAAGCCTTAAACAAAGAGCTTCTTAATTGGGTCGTTGCAGGAGAGCTTACCCCACCAGAGCAAGAGCCTGAGCAAAGCTATGAGGTAGACTACTCGGGGGAGGCCGCGGAGGCATTGAGTCCAGAGGTAATTCGCCTGCAAGCTCTACAGTCTGTGTCTGCGGCGGCTAACCAAGGTAAGCGTAATCCACGCCCCAAGGCTGTCCCAGACTATATCTCCCGCTTCGTCTATGATCTCTATCACCGCGAGGTGAAGAGCGATGAACAAGATAGCTCTGAAGCAGTAGCACCACGCCTCTTCGATGAGATCGGTAGTGATCGCTTAGCGCTGGAAGACTTGATCGCCAGCTACTATTATGATTCGGTCGCTGATTCGAGTAGCGCCTTCCTCACAGAATGGTTTGCCTTGAATAAGAATATCCGCAATATCTTGGCTGTCTTCACTTGTCGCCGATTAGGCTGGGATCCTCAGCGCTATCTTGTCGGGAAGGGTGAGGTGGAGACACTGCTCTTGCAGTCGAAGGCTAAGGACTTTGATCTTGGGGAGAAGCTTCCCTACCTGCCTAAGGTCCTTCAGATCGCAGAAGAGCGAGATATCGCACGCCGAGAACGCTTGATCGACCTACTGAAGTGGCAGTGGATGGATGAGTGGACTTTTGTCCGAGTCTTTGATATCGACAATGTACTATGCTACTACCTGCGCCTTGGGATCCTCGAGCGATGGGCCAACCTCAATGAGACGAAGGGAGAAGCAACTTTCCGTAATATCGTCCATTCGCTTAAGGGTGAAAGTGCCCAAGTACTCCAGGACTTCAAGAAGGCTCAGAGACGCTAAGCTACATACTCAGATAACAGAATAATCACATGAAGCGCCTTGCCTCACCAGTGAGGGGACGCATGCAAAATAATAAGGGATACATGGCAACAAAAGGTAGTGTAAAAGGTATCGTCTCGAACCTCGTGACCATCGAGGCTGACGGTCCTGTCGCCCAGAACGAGATATGCTACATCACCGTCGGTGGTGTGCCACTGATGAGCGAAGTCATCCGTGTCAATGGTAAGAACGCTTATGCTCAGGTCTTCGAGTCGACCCGTGGCATGCGCATCGGAGACCCCGTCACCTTCGAGGGGCACATGCTTGAGGTTACACTCGGCCCAGGGATGCTCTCAAAGAACTATGATGGTCTGCAGAATGACCTCGATAAGATGGATGGAGTATTCCTCAAGAGAGGCTCCTATACTTACGCCTTGGATGAGGAAAAGCTCTGGGACTTCAAGCCTTTAGCTACGGTTGGTGATCGCGTCACTGCAGGGGCTTGGCTTGGTGAAGTCGAAGAGAACTTCCAGTCAATCAAGATCATGGTACCCTTTACCTTTGAGGGTATCTACACACTGAAGAGTCTACAGCCTGCAGGTAAGTATACTGTCGATGACAATATCGCAGTCCTCGTAGATGAGTCTGGTGTAGAGCACCCCATCACGATGAAGCAGAAGTGGCCCGTCAAGCGACCTATCACTTGCTACGCAGACAAGCCACGTCCTCATAAGCTACTCGAAACGGGGGTTCGAATGATTGATACGATGAACCCCATCGTCGAAGGTGGTACGGGCTTTATCCCTGGTCCTTTCGGTACGGGTAAGACCGTCCTACAGCATGCCATCAGTAAGCAGGCTGAAGCTGACATCGTGATCATCGCAGCTTGTGGTGAACGTGCTAACGAGGTTGTAGAAGTCTTCAAGGAGTTCCCTGAGCTTCTTGACCCCAACACAGGGCGCCCTTTGATGGAGCGTACGATCATCATCGCTAATACCTCTAACATGCCTGTGGCAGCTCGTGAAGCCTCGGTATACACGGCGATGACTATCGCAGAGTATTATCGTAGCATGGGACTCAAGGTTCTGCTGATGGCTGACTCAACTTCCCGCTGGGCACAGGCCCTTCGTGAAATGTCCAACCGTCTCGAAGAACTCCCTGGTCCTGACGCTTTCCCAATGGACCTTTCGGCAATCGTCGCAAACTTCTATGCACGTGCCGGCTTCGTTCATCTGAAGAACGGTCAGACGGGTTCCGTAACCTTCATCGGTACAGTTTCTCCTGCAGGGGGTAACCTCAAGGAGCCTGTGACGGAAAATACTAAGAAGGTAGCACGCTGCTTCTATGCACTAGAGCAGGAACGTGCCGACCGCAAGCGTTATCCCGCGATCAACCCTATTGATAGCTATTCAAAGTATCTCGAATACCCTGAGTTCGCAGACTATGTCGCTGAGCGAGTAGGGGCTGGATGGATTGATCAAGTGAGCGAACTCAAGCAGTGGCTCATCCGCGGTAAGGAGATCTCAGAGCAGATCAATATTCTTGGGGACGATGGTGTGCCTCTTGATTATCACGTGACTTTCTGGAAGTCAGAACTCATTGACTTCATCATCTGCCAGCAGGATGCTTTTGATAGCATTGACTGCAACTGCTCACTTGAGCGTCAGGAATTCATGGTGCGTCGTGTCATGCAGGTCTGCCATACTGAATTCTCATTCGAGGGCTTCGTTGAGGTTGGTGACTTCTTCAAGGAGCTGATCAATGCCTTCCGACAGATGAACTATGCTGAGTTCGATAGTGACGAATTCCGCAAGCAGCAGGCTAAGGCCGATGAACTGGTATCCCAACGTGCTAAAAACTAACAGCGCTATGGCAGCAAAAGCATTTCAAAAAATTTATACCAAGATAGAAAACATCACCAAGGCTACCTGTATGCTTCGTGCTACGGGAGTAGGTAATGAAGAGCTGGCTACCATTGGTGGCCGTCTGGCACAGGTCGTCCGTATCATGGGAGATGAGGTGACACTGCAGGTCTTCGGTGGTACAGAAGGGATCCCTACCAATGCTGAAGTGATCTTCCTCGGGAAGGCCCCTTCGCTCCAGGTCGGAGATCAGCTCATCGGACGCTTCTTCAATGCCTATGGTGAGCCTATTGATGGTGGTCCCGCAGTCACGGGGCGTGAGGTGGAAATTGGTGGTCCATCAGTGAACCCCGTGCGTCGTGAGCAACCCTCTGAGCTGATCGCTACGGGTATTGCAGGGATTGACCTCAATAATACTCTCGTCACCGGTCAGAAGATCCCCTTCTTTGCTGACCCTGACCAGCCCTTTAATGAGGTCATGGCGATGGTGGCACTCCGAGCTAAGAGCGATAAGATTATTCTCGGGGGGATGGGTATGACGAATGACGACTACCTCTTCTTCAAGAATACCTTCAGCAATGCAGGTGCTTTGGACCGTATTATCAGCTTTATCAATACGACTGAAGACCCCTCCGTTGAGCGCCTCCTCATCCCAGATATGGCGCTGACGGCTGCTGAGTACTTCTCGGTTGAAAAGAAGGAGAAGGTCCTGGTACTTCTGACGGACATGACAAACTATGCCGACGCCTTGGCTATCGTCTCCAACCGTATGGACCAGATCCCCTCTAAGGACTCAATGCCAGGTTCGCTGTACTCAGACCTTGCTAAGATTTATGAGAAGGCTGTGCAGTTCCCCGATGGAGGTTCGATCACAATCATTGCTGTGACGACGCTCTCTGGTGGTGATATCACACATGCTGTACCTGACAATACGGGGTACATTACCGAAGGTCAGCTCTACCTGCGTCGTGACTCCAATGTGGGTAAGGTCATCATTGACCCCTTCCGCTCGCTCTCTCGACTCAAGCAGCTTGTCATCGGGAAGAAGACACGTGAGGATCACCCACAGGTGATGAATGCCGCTGTCCGTCTTTTTTCCGATGCCGCAGGTGCTCAGACGAAGATGGAGAATGGTTTCGACCTAACGGACTACGACGAGCGTACACTTCGCTTCGCTGCGGACTATTCGCGTGAGCTCCTTGCCATCGACGTCAACGTTGATATCGAAGGAATGCTCGACACTGCATGGGGACTCTTCGGTAAGTACTTCCGCCCTGCAGAAGTCAATATCAAGCAGTCACTCATCGATACTTACTGGCCTAAAGCCTAAGAAGCTCGCGATAATATGTTTGCCCATGGGGAGCCATCACTCCCTATAGGTCTAGCTGGTAGAGTCAAATAAGACAGAGAATGAACTCAAATATTTTTATGTTCCTCTGCTCCTCTTTCGCCGATGTAGCTCCTCTACTAGAGCATGCTTGCCCTATGGAGCTGCGAGAGAAGGTCGTCACCTTCATCCCCACAGCTAGCATCCCGGAGTCCTATACTGAGTATGTTGGGCTGGGGCGAGAGGCTTTGGAGACGTTGGGGCTGAGAGTCGAACCTTTGGATGTCGCAGAGGCTTCAGCCGAGGAGATTGAGGCCTCACTCTATCGTGGGGATCTTATCTACATTTCAGGAGGAAATACCTTTTTCCTCCTTCAGGAGCTGAAGCGCAAGGGGGCGGATAAGCTTATCCAGCGGGAGATCGAGACAGGGAAGCCCTATATAGGGGAGTCGGCTGGGGCGATGATTCTTGCTCCAAGCATTGAGTATGTTCAGTTAATGAATGAGACTCAGGCTGCTCCCGAGCTGACCTCCTTTGCTGCACTAGGCTTGATTGAGAAGTATCCTTTGCCTCACTACCAGTGCTTCCCCTTCGTCGAAATAGGAGAGACTGTACTCGCTACGTATGGAGGCCGGCTCTCTCTCGTGCCGATCACGAACCATCAGGCGATAATTGTCCGGGGCCGAGAGCTCTCCATCATAACTAAGGAATAATAGTTAGACATTAAACGTCTTATGGCGATACGATTCCAATACAATAAGACCTCACTACAACAACAGGAGAAGGCGCTGAAGATGCGCCTGCGTACCTTACCCACTATCAAGAGTAAGGAGAGCGCCCTACGTCAGCAGGTCAAGCAGACCAAGCGTGAGGTGGATCTCCTCGAGGAGAAGCTCGAGCAAGAACTGCGGGGATACCAGGGAATGGTCAGCCTGTGGGACGAATTTGATGCTTCGCTCATCACTGTCGATCGCGTGGATCTGTCGATGAAGAAGATTGCAGGGGTTCTACTCCCAGTGCTTGATGGTATTCACTATGAGGTACGCCCCTTCAGTATCTTCAATGCACCAAGTTGGTGGGCAGAGGGTATTGAGCTCCTCAAGACTCTTGCAACTACTGGTATCGAGGCAGAGTTTCTCCGCCTGAAGATGGAGTACCTCGAGCATGCTCGAAAGAAGACCACGCAGAAGGTAAATCTCTTCGAGAAGGTTCAGATCCCTGGTTATCAGGATGCGATCCGTAAGATCAAGCGCTTCCTCGAAGATGAGGAGAGCTTATCGAAGGCCTCGCAGAAGATTATGCGCACTAACATTGAGCTGCGTAAACAGATAGAAGAAGAGGAGGCTGCACAATGATTAGGTCAATGAATAAATATGCCTTCCTGGTCTTTCATTCGGACTATGAAGGCTTCCTTCACAAGCTACGCAGCCTGGGTGTCCTACATGTCAATGAACAGAAGGATAGTCGTGAGGTCGAGGAGTTGCGTGGCATTCTCTCCGAGCGTACCCATATCAAGGATACCTTGCGCGCCCTGCGTCCCTATATCACAGACGGAGCAGCTGAGCTTTCCCAGCCTATCAAAAATGAGGCGGAGGGTGAAGCTCTGATATCTGAGATCGAGGGAGAACTGAGGCGCTTGTCAGTCCAAGATGAGGAGCTGGCAGCTCTTCGTCTCGAAGCAACCGAAGTCCGTCCTTGGGGGGCTTTTGATCCAGCTGCGGTTAGTCAGCTATCAGAAGCTGGCTACGCTCTTAGCTTCTTCACGATTCCTCAAGCGCGCTTTACCGAGGCATTCGAAGCGGAGTATGATGTCGTGCCCGTTGCCACGCTCTCAGGTCGAGTCTATTTCGTTCAACTACATGCTGCTGGAGCTTCACAGACTCTACCAGAGGCTGAGCATGTTGCCACTCCCAAACGTAGCATTGCAGAACTCGAGGGACTTGTAGCTGAAGCTGAGGCTGCACGAGCTCAGCAGCTGGAGAAGCTCACCGAGCAGACTAAGCTTTGGCAGGATCAGCTCGCCAGCTATGATCTCCTACTGGAGAACCGCTTTACCTTCGGCCGTACGCGACTCCAAGGGGAGCGCCTTGCTGATGAGAAGCTCCTTCTGCTGGAGGGCTTTGTACCTACGGACGATGCTCCAGCCTTTGAAGCTGCACTGGAAGAAGCTGGCTACTATTTCCGTCAAGTCGACTTTGATCCCGAGACGGAGCGTGTGCCCATCCAGCTGAAGAATAATGCATTCGCACGTTGCTTCGAGTTCATCACAGGCCTCTTCTCTCTGCCCAACTACCAAGAGATTGACCAGACATATCTCATCGCCCCCTTCTTCATGCTCTTCTTTGGCATGTGCTTCGGGGATGCTGGGTATGGTCTTCTACTCTTCGCCGTATGTACCTACTTCCGCCTGCGTAGCAAAGGTGGAGACACAAGCCTCTTGGGCCTTGGCCAATGGCTGGGTGGTGGTGCCTTCGTTGTCGGTATGCTTATGGGGGGGATCTTCGGTATCGAGCTGCCCTGGGCTCACAACAAGGAGTACATCTTCAACCAGGATAATATGATGATGATCTCTGTCATCATCGGCTTGGTACAGATCCTCCTTGGTAAGACTATTGGGGCCTATAAGAAAGGTCTTCAGAAGGGCTGGCGTCACTCCTTGGCTGGCTATGCTTGGGTACTCCTGCTCGTAGCTGTAGGCTTGATCTACGCCTTGCCAAAGGCATCGATCACACTTCCACAGCCTGTGACCTATATTCTCTATGGTATAGCTGGCCTCTCGGTGCTCGTTGCCTTCTTCTACAATAGCCCTGGGAAGAACCCCTTCATCAACTTCGGTTCAGGGCTTTGGAGCACCTATGAGACAGCCTCAGGGCTTCTCGGGGACTCGCTCTCATACATCCGTCTCTTCGCTATCGGTCTGACGGGTGGTATCCTCGGGAGTGTCTTCAATCAGCTCGCCATGTCATGCGTCCCTGAGGCGGGGAGCGGTGCAAGTGTATTCAGCTACATCATCGGCTGGGTTATGGCACTTCTCGTCCTACTCTTCGGGCATGGGATCAACTTCGGTATCGCTATGATCGGTGCGTTTGTACACCCACTACGTCTCACCTTCGTAGAGTACTACAAGAACAGTGAGTTCGAAGGTGGCGGTAAGCCCTACACCCCTTTCACACGTAAGTAAAAACAAACTAAATATTCTCTTAAACACAAGTAACGATTATGAATGAGATGTTATCTTTCCTCGGCATTGTGCTGATGGTTGGTCTGACGGGTATCGGTAGTAGCATCGGTGTGACGATCTGCGGTAACGCTGCTGTCGGCGCGATGAAGAAGAACCCAGATGCCCTCGGGCAGTATATCGGGCTCTCCGCACTCCCTAGCTCTCAGGGGCTGTACGGCTTCGTCGGCTTCTTTATGGCTAAGGCTGCTCTCGACAAGCTCGTCGCTGCTGGCCCTGTATCGATCTATGCCGCTTGGGCTATCCTCGCTGCTGGGATCATCCTCGGTATCGTAGGTGCTTACTCTGCGATCCGTCAGGCTCAGGTCTGTGCTAACGGGATCCAGGCTATCGGGAATGGTGAGAACGTCTTCAGCGCTACGATGGTCATGGCCGTCTTCCCTGAGCTTTACGCGATCCTTGCCCTTCTGGTGACGATCCTCATCGTAGGCTCCTTCTAAGGGAACGAAATCGCACTATAATATCTGCCTCAGGGCTACCCGACTTCGCTGTGGGGTAGCCCTGAGGTCTTTTTATCGCTATACTATGGTGATACGTCAGAGTACTCCAGAGGACCTACCTGAGATCCTGCGTCTTATCGCAGTGGCGCGAGCCTTCATGACTGAGCATGGCAATCCCTCTCAGTGGCCTGAGGGGTATCCTTCGGCTGAACAGCTAAGCTCGGATATTGCTCGTGGTCATAGCTATGTCTGTGTAGCTCCCGAGTATGCGGGGCTTGTCAGTACCTTTTACTTTGCCGTCGAAGAGGAGCCAACCTATCGGCATATTGAAGGACGGTGGCTTAATGATAAACCTTATGGTATCATCCATCGCTTAGCCTCCGATGGACGTGTGCGAGGTCTCTTTCGTGAATGCCTCGCATTTGCTTCTAAGCACTGCTCTGAGATCAGAGTTGATACCCATGAAGACAACGCTCCTATGCGTCAGCTTCTCGTGGCAGAGGGCTTCGTCCCTTGTGGGACGATATATATAGCTGACGGTAGTCCGCGTATAGCTTATCAGAAGTCGCTTGAAGGATAAGCTGCATCTTCTCTACGTTAGATGGTTTTGAAATAAAGAAGCCTGCCTCACGAATTCTATCGTTGGGCAGGCTTCTTTTCTTTAGGAAATGGGGTAGCTCCTTTATAGCCTTAGAAGATAGCTGGCACGTGACTTAGCCTCTGCGTAAGTGAAGAGATCCAAGAAGCGAGCTCGGGAGGCTTTGCTCTCATTGAGTTGGGGAGCGATAAGCTCCAAGGCTTGAAGTCGTAGTTCATCCCCAGAGAAGTAGCGAGAGAGAAGCTCGACGCCTTGCTCTATACTAATCTTGTGGCCCGTAAGCTCTGTGCGAAGGATACGGATTCGCTCTCCCTGCTCGTGAGTCAAGCTCAGCTTTGTGAGTAGAGGTTGGTACCACGTCATCTGATCCATGATAGCATCCTGATTCTGCTGCACGTGCTCAAGGATACCTGCACCATAATCTTCATTGCTTGTACTGTGAGACGAGCTGAGGTAGCCTCGGTAGCGTCCTCTCTGTGAGAGACCGAGAAGTCGTCGTGCCTTCTCCTGCGCATCCAGGAAATCAAAGCATTCGATGAGTCGGTAAGCATTGTACCCGTCACGTAGGTGTGGAGCTATGGCCTCGAGGACCTGTAAGCGCTCTTCATCCCAGTTAAACTGCTTCAGAATACGCTCTGTCTGGCGTATCGTAAAGGTATTGAAGCGCGCAGCATCTTGTACATAGCGAATCTGATCCTTCGGGAATGAGAGGCGATTGATCCCTCGTAGGAACTCTTCGAAGTCCTCTTCTCGAGGTACCTGCCCCCCATAGCGTGGGTCATACTGGCGAGGAATAACTGGAGCGAACTGTCGAAGGATGCGCTCTGCACGCTCACGACCACCGTAGCTAAAGAGATCGAGTAGATAGGGTGAATTGTACCCGTCTCGTAAGCGAGGAGCCAAGGTGCGTAGGACATTGAGTCGCTGCTGTGTGTCAGAGAATAGATTGATAAGGCGTGCTGCTTGCTCTGTAGTGAAGTAGCTTCGTCGGGCGACCTCTTCAATGAAGCGGATCTGATCTCCCGTGAAGATTAGCTCTTGTACATCGTGATAGAATAGCTCAAAGGCACGAGCATCTTCTCCGTAGGGGTCGCTATAGCCTCGTCCAGGATAGTACCCTGGGTCGGGGTACTGCCCATCGCTGGGATATGGATAGGATTGCTGAGGATGAGGGGACGCAATGATGACGGGCGCTGTCTCTGGATAAGGGGTAGTCTTCGCAGGGAAAGGAGCATTCTCCTTGCTGTCAAACTGACTCACGCGATCATTGACAAAGGTCACATGTGCCGTGATTGTATTGCCCGGGAAGTCGGAGAAGCTGTATTCCCAAAGCTCAGATTGATCGGCTTGGATACTACGATTAAGAGGGGCACCTAAGAGTGAGGTCACTTGCTCCTTAGTCATCCCACGCTCGATCTTATTGACTCCTTGGCGTATTTTGCCGAGGCCACAAGAGCTGATGGTGATGACGATGCCGACAGTAGCGGCTAGGCTTGTAATGGTCTTCATAGTGTATGATGTGTGGATGTGTCGGTATATATGAGAGGAGCCTCCTCTATGGGGGTAGCCCTTGAAGAGGAGGCTCCTCGTGGATAAGAGAGGCGAAGCTCTCAAGATAGGCTCATCAAATGATACCTAAGAGGCGACGCGCCTCCTGCTGAGAACTGGAGAAGGAGAACTGATCAACGATATGATAGGAGTTCCGCGGGTCACGTAGTCCAGAGGCTACACAAGCCAAGACCTTGAGTTTCTCTTCATCGAAGCTGAAGATACGGAGTAGCTTGATCGTCTGCTGCGTCGTGAATCGGTTTCTACGGGATACATCACGGATATAGCGGATCTTGTCATCCGTGAATGTCTTGCGCTGGACCTCACGATAGACCTGACTGAACCACTGATCATTCTGTCGGTCACTGCGGTAGTCCCCATAGTCATCATAGTCTCCGTATCCACCATAGCCGCCATTGCCACCGTAGCCTCCATAATCACCATTGCCGTAGGGATAGTTCCCTCGTTGGTTCGGATAGCGGCTACGATCGGAGTCGTTGTAGTCTCCATTGTATGTATTCATACGTACGACGCGCCCAGAGGAAAAGCTGATGACAGTGATTCGCTTTTCAAAAAGGCCTGACTTATGATATTCCCATTCTTCGATACCGTTGTCTCCAAATCGGCGGTAGGTGGGGCGTCCCATGAGCGAATATACTTGCTCTTGGCTCATGCCACGCTCGATGCGCTGCGTATCACGACGTCCCATTCCTTCACCCAGCATAGCCAGGTCACACGAGCTGAGGGTGAGAAGTGATGCTGCGCTGAGCAATGCAATGATCTTCTTCATACGCTATACAATATATATAGGTGAAACATCAAATATGAGCAGATCCCTCTGTCTAGGGATACTCTATCTGTCGCTAAAGTTAAATCATCTTTACCAAATATCCTACACTTTGAATGATTTCGTGTTAAAAAGCCAAATCTATGGCGATGTGAATACTGCTTTTTCACGTATTTCCCCTTCGAACTTCTCAGCCTAAAGACTCCGATTTTCGAGGGAAGGAGGTACGAGTAATGAAGAGGTGGGCTTGTGCAATGGTTCCATAATAGGTGTATGGGGCATAGATAGAGCTATATGGGATGACGAAGAAAGCTGTATAGCTTTGGGCTGATTCCTGTATAGCTTTCGGTGCGAAGCTATATAGCTTTGTGAAGTGACCTCTATTAGGTTGTTGCTCCGCGTAGGGATAAA
>ERZ1674171.6-NODE-6-length-107140-cov-19.843816_pt1 | contig 107140 bp, 124 predicted proteins | sample MGYA00581291_ERZ1674171 | MGnify/ENA primary metagenome ERZ1674171 (study PRJEB41354, sample SAMEA4873344) | human saliva metagenome | biome: human-associated habitat [ENVO:00009003]; feature: mouth environment [ENVO:08000002]; material: saliva material... | reverse complement strand
TCATGGCACAGTTCGACATTAAGCGCCACGAAGAAGTTGTTGACGCAATCAATGACGGTGCTGAAATCCGTATCGGTCAGATTCGCAAGAACGCTAACGGTTGGCTTGTTCTGAACGTGTATTGTGGCGAAGAGTGCGGTACCGTTGAGGTTTGGGTGACCGGCGACTACTTTGAGGAACGTGACCTTATCGAGAATGGTTACGAAAACCTTGAGGTCAATTGGGACGAAAACTACCTGACTGTGGACATCAACGAAGACTAAAGCCCGTCAAGCCCCTGTATCTAATCCAAGTCGGTTAGGTTCAGGGGCTTTCTTGTACCCAAATTGTGCGCGCCCAAATGTTTTCAGTCCGTCCAGGCTGTGCGCTCGCAGTCAAGGAAGAGGGAAGGGGTAGAGGTGCCTATGTAGCAGCCACAGCACCTCTCAAAAATCTATGTGGCGCACTTCACAACATTTCGGCTTGCACTACTCTATAAAAGGGTGTTACTATAGTTATGTAGCAAGGGGATACCCCCGAAAGCTACAGAGTTTTTGTTTCCCGACCGAAAGGTTTACCGCCATGACCACCACCGCATACGACAAGGCTATCGAACGTCTCGAAGGCGCTGTGAACCACCTCGAAGCTGTAAGCGACAGCCTGATGGGTGCGTCCCTCAAGTTCTTCAACGCCCACGCTGATAAGGCGCCCTACCGTGGCTACATCTTGAAGCTTGCGTTTATCGACCTGAACGGCCTGGCTATGGGTACCTTCAGCTACTCGACCCGCCAGAATTTCATGCTTGTTGAAATCAAGAACGGCTTGAGCGAACTCTACAACGCCGAAAACGTTAGCGGCATTCTTGAACTCGCGGGCGAGATTCACAAGGAAGCCGACCAGCGAGAATACGACTGGAACAACAAGGTAGCAAAGTGGGGTAAGAAGCTCACCGCATAACCCCTAAAGCCACCCACCCCCGCCCCTTTCATTGAGTTAGGCGCGGGGGCTTTGCTTTACCCTCCACAGGCTCCACACAGCCCCAAAGGGAGGCAAGAATAGGGGAAAGTGTAAAACTAGGCGACTTTCCAGAGGGAAGACTCACACAGGGCTAACCACGGGTACCTGAACAGTGCCAGATACGGCGAGCGCCCGCAGTCGAGGCAAAAACACCATTGTTCAGCAGCCGCGACCACCCTCAAAACTTATGTGTCACACTTCACAACATTTCGACTTGCATAGCCACAGGGAAGAGTGTTACTATAGTTATGTAGCAAGGGGGTAACCCAAAAAGCTACAAATCATCTTGTCCCTAACCGAAAGGTTCGCCGCCATGACCACCCTGACCACTAACGCAACCTACGCCCCGGTTCTGAACTCTCACATCATGGTGGATGGTCGCCGTCGCCTGGAGGAGAAGCCTGCCGTAGACCTGTGGGACGCCCTGGCTCTTGATGAAGTAACCTTCACCGCTAGCATTGTAGAGCGTAACCAGGTTGAAAACCTTTCGCTTGTACGCTTCGACTTCCAGAGCGTGAACGGTGAAACCGAAGGCTTTGAGTGTGAAGACGGTATCACCCGCGAAATCGGCGGATACCTTAGTATTGACCTCAACAGCTCCAACGGTAAGATTCTAGACCTTATCGCAACCCTCAACCTGACCGCTGACGTAATGGTTAGTGATGATAGCGATTCATTCAACACCACCGAAGCAACCGACGAAGACTAACCCCTAAACCACCCCTCACCCTGCATACGGGAAACATGCGCGGTGAGGGGGTTTCTCTCTACCCCTTGTAGGCTTCCACGCGGCCGCAAAATCACGGTCAGAACAAGAGCCTAAACGATGCCTGTAATCCATGCTAAAATCAACATTGAACACTCGCCCCTGGCAGAGGGGAGAGACTAAATGGACGTAAAACCTGAAAAGGTATTGAAGCGTCAAGACCCAAACCCTAATTAGGGCATGGTCACCGTATCTGAGGAATCAGGTACTCATCTCAATGCAGTGGGCTGAATGCTTTTTCGGGCTGCTTATGCGTGTTACCACTAGCCAGGAAGGGCTACTCCCTGCACGCGGGGATGAGCCTACTAGCCCCACAAGCCACCCCCTCACCCCAATACCCCGAAAGGTAGACCCCCATGCTCACCGATATCCTCAATGGCTTTCAGCCTGCACAGTTCTTCTTAGACTCACCCCTATGGGTTGTCTTCGTTGTACCTGGCATCATTAATGCTCTCAAGAAATACATCACTGCCCCCATACTGTCGGGCATGAATAAAACCCTAGCCCAGGATGCTGATGATATGGAACCTTCAGAGTCCGCAGCTTCTTGCCTTGAGGTTGCCATCAAGCTCTTTGTTGTATTCCTCATCAACATTCTCTATGTCGGGTTCCTGACCTACACGGCGGTGCCAGCCCTCACGCACCACGGCGTAGCGCCCGGATTCCCTTTTATTCTTGGCGTGGTATTGCTCTTTATGGCGGCTGAGATTGTTTCCGCCATCATTCGCGGGGTACTAAAGTTTATCTACGGACTTATTGCCTCCATGCTTGACTAAGAAGCCAATCCCAAGCTAAAGCCCCTTAGTAGATTCACTAGGGGGCTTTCTTGTGTCTTTTTGATGGTGGCGTGCGAGCGCTCGCGGTCAAGGTGTAGGGGTGTGGTGAAGGTGTGCCTATGTAGCAGCCACAGCCCACCCCAAAACCACATATGGCACACTTCACAACATTTCGGCTTGCGTGTATTACTTTTATAGTGTTACGATATAAATATCAATGAGGGGTTCTAGGAATCCCGTACCGATTTACCGAATCCACCTGGGAAGGAAGCCTTACCATGAAGACTCTGAACTTTGACACCCTTACTAGTGGTGACATTCTGCTGACCACCACCCACAGCGCCGTGGAAGGTTACTTCTTCTTTGGTGAGGATAAGAACCTCTGGAGCGTCAAGGCTGTGGAGAATGGCGGTAACCCTACTGCTACTGTTGTACCCCTTGGTCTGCCTTCTAGTGACGAATACACCCTCGCCCTAACCGACGGTCAGCCCGTTCTTACTGCCACCATGGGCGAAGAGAAAATCATTGCCCCTACCTGCATTAGCCAGTACACCCCCGAAGAGGCTGCTAACATTAGCCTGCGCCGTCGTCTTAGTGCAGAAAACGAACTCAGTAAGTTCATTACCTACTCCACCTATAAGGATATGAGTACCTTCTCTGTACATGGGGATATTGAAAAGGCATACCTGACCAACTACCCCTATCCCCACCCCAGTACCCACCTGAACAATATTGCCGACGCACGCGCTCGCATGGATGCTGTCAAGGGTGCGGCAATTGACGCATACCAGCGCATCAACGAATCCGACTTGAGCACCATCGATAAGATGCTCACCCTCACCCGCGAAGCTATCGCTGCTGTCCACAAGCACATTAGTGAGGCAAATATCGACTATACCCCCGGCAAGAAGCTCAACATTACCAAGAGCGACAATGCCTACACCTACAGCTCCATCACCCGCACCGTTACCTTCCAGGAGGGTGCCACCGCGCAGGTGCGAGGCGAGCTTTACCTCATCACTCGAACCACCAAGGCTCGCGCCTGGGTCACCTCATACAGCACTGGCGAAGAAGTAGGATACCTCACTTTCACCAAGAATAACGGCATCACCCTCAAGCTCAACGACGGCGAAACCGTGCACTGCGGTTCCCGCCTCAAGCAAATCCCCGCATCTACTGAAGGAGCTGCTAACGCCTACCTCACCCTTGAAGAAACCGTAGTAGACCTGAGCGCCAACACCTACACGCGCCTTAGCCACCTTAGCGGAAACATCAAGAGTGCTGCGAAGTCCCTCGATGAGGCAAACAACCACTACCGCCGTTTCTACACCAAAGAGGGCATGAACGCCCACATTGCAAACCTCAACCACATCATCTCCAACCTCGAAACCGCAAAGGAGGAAATCACCACCCATTCCGAAATGGTGCTCTGGACTCTCGACCGACTCATCAACAGCGCATACGGCGAATAAGCACGCCTGGCGCCCCGCTTCTAAGACTTACCTCTAGATGCTCGACGGGAAACCGGGCATCTAGAGGTTTTCTCTACCCAAAACCTAATGTGGCACGCTTCACAACATTTCGGCTTGCATTGTGTTTTAGAATCGTGTTACTATATAAATGTAGCGAGGAAGAGATACGGACTTCCATAAAGCTACAGACCGTTTCCCACCGACCGAAAGGTTACCCATCATGTTCAACATCATCAACAACGAAGCTGTTATCATTATCGACGCTAAGAAGATTCGCAACCTTGTCGTTCTCAAGTCGCATGTTGCAGGCTTCGATAGCGAAGACGGTATCACTGACATTATCGGTGAATGCCACGTGCGCATGAACCTCAAGGCTGAGGGTATCACTCTGGAGGTCGAGCACAGCAAGCGAGACGCTAACACCGACGAGCTCACCGCATACGGTTGGGACGCTGAGGGTAACAAGATTAACCCCGCTACCAACTCCACTGCAAAGGCATTCATTAAGCACCTGGAAAAACTTCAGGGCTAACCGACCATCACAAGGGTCTACAGGGGGAAGCCCCCCCTGTAGACCCCGTATGCGTATCCCACATCAAAGACAAGGGCGCCCTAGCCACACCCTAGCCAGTAAGTGAACCACGCGCTAACCACCAAATCCACCACACCCTAGAGCGCACCCCTAAAAATGAACGCGCCGCAGCGACACCCCCCCCCTAAAAAACAGCCCCCTATCTGAAGTATGCCAATGAACCCCCTAGCCACAGTCCATCTAGCCATAAACCTACTCGCAGGTCTTCTATTCTGCGCTCTCTTATTCTTCAAGGGTGCAGTTATGGCGGGTGAACACTATGCAGACAATGAAGAGAAAGTACTCAAAGGCTATCTCATGAGTTTCGCGGGTGCGGTAGGTGCTTGGATTATGATGACCTCACTAAACCTCTTGTGGATTTACTCTACGCAGTCACTATAAAGCCTCTCCATGCGCTCGCAATGGCGGGTCACGGGTAAGTAGGGTGGAGGTATGCCCATGTAGCAGCCACAGCCCACCCCAAAACCCCGTGTGGCACACTTCACAACAAAATGGCTTGCATTGATTTATGGAAGAGTGTTACTATAGTTATGTAGCAAGGGGGAGCCCCAAAAGCTACAGACCGTTTCCCATCAACCGAAAGGTTCACCACAATGCAGACCACCTACACCACCGAACACATGGTTACCACTACCGCACACATGGACATCACCCCCGGCGCCATCAAGAGCCTGAGCGACCTGGAGAACCGCATCAAGTCCTACAAGGTAGCTACTGACGGTAGCATCATCTACCACCCCGAACAGGTCGCAGATGACACCGTAACCGTCGAGCTGGACGGCGGCGTAGAAGCAACCATCACCCTGGAGGGCGACAAGGTATCTATCAGTGCAATCGACACCGAAGAGGACACCACCCTCGACGTCATTGCAGACCCCGAAACCCTTGACCTCATCAAGTACTTCGAGACCATCTAAGCAAGCAACCACAGCGCCGCCCCTATGGCACACCACCATAGGGGCACACCGCGCACCGCCACACCAAAAGATAGGAAGACCCAAACAGGAAGAGGGCGCAACAGGGCGCCACACTACCACCTAGAGAAAGCCATCAAGAACACCTAAACAGACAAACATAAGCCTAACAGTGGCTGCAAGGATGATAGGCAAGAGTGACCCCCTAGGCGCTCGCAATCGAGCACACAAGGCGGCTCTACAGGCAAATACCAATACGCACAACCCGCCACCAACCAAAAGGGCAAGCCCTACACAACCCATCACCGCCACCGTGAGCCACAAAACAGAGCGCCATTATGCCTAGGCGCTCGCACATATAGACCCACCCCCTACCTTTGGCAACTTGCAGGGAAACCAAGGCGCTCAAGGTAGGGGGTTCCACCACACCCAAAAACTCATGTGGCACACTTCACAACATTCTGGCTTGCATTACATTCTAAAATTGTGTTACTATATAAATGTAGCGAGGGAGAGATATGAACTTCCAGAAAACTACAGACAGTTTCCCATCAACCGAAAGGTTACCCACCATGACCACCGCTGAAATCACCTTCACCGACGAATACGTTACGAACGTTGATTTTCTGGTTCAGGCGTGCACCCTCCTGGAAAAGTACGACACCGAAGCCCGCAAGGAAATCAGCGAAGCACTGGACTTCATCAAGGACGCACCCGAAGGCAAGGAAGCCGCTGCAAAAAAGGCACGCAAAGCCTTCAACGCATCAGCTAAGGATATCGAAGACTACACCAAGGGCATTCAGTCCGAAACTATCAAGTACGTCTACGGTCTGCACCCCGAAAACAAGCCTAACGACCCGGAAACCGTCGAAAAGGTTCGCGACCTGATTCGTCAGGTCATGAACAAGGTTGCAGAGCATGAAACCGCCTGGACTCTCGCATACCACAACCACGTAAGCGCCGTCATGGACTAACCCCAAACGCGAGCGCCCCTAGTCAAGAAAGCTAGGGGCGCTCGCTCTACACCACCCCAAAGATTCACGCCCACCCAATCGACACCATCAGGGGCACCCCTAAGCCAAACACCCAGTAACGCGGTCACGGAATGCCCATAAAGACCATAGAGACCATGCAGGCGCTCGCGGCAACCCCTATACTACAAGAACACACAAAGTAACCACACCAACCCTAAACCCCTGGAGAAAACCTATGCTGTGGACTATCGCAATCCTCACCCTAGACCTAGGGCTCTTCCTGTACGTAGGCGCCAAAGGTGCTAGCATCTTTGGCTACAATTTCGATGGCGACCAACGGAAAGTTGGTCAAGGTGCCGCCCTCATGTTGGCGGGTATTGGCGGATTCTCCATATGCGTCATCGCCCTTGCATGGCTAGGCGCTACAAGCCACTAGCCCACGCCGCGCGCTCGCTAGCGCAAACTCAATAATGGGCATCTCAAAGGTGGATAATGGCTGCAAAATCGCCCCAAAACCCTATGTGTCACACTTCACAACATTTCGGGGTGCATAGCTTTCTAGAATCGTGTTACTATATAAATGTAGCAAGGAAGAGATACGAACTTCCACAAAGCTACAACCCACTGTTTCCCTAACCGAAAGGTCACACGTCATGCTCACCCCCGAATATGAAGCCGCAACCAAGGAACTGTACAACGTGGTCATCATTGAGCAGAAGCTGGCTGCAAAAATGAAGGGCGACATTACCTACTTCGTTCTCATGCACGAAGAGTATGCCGAAACCAAGCGAGACTCAATGATGGAAGCGTACGCCCGCCTGAGCCGCGACTACGCTTACGTAGCAGGACGTAGCATCTCTCTCCAGTCTGACCATGAAGCCATCGAATATGGTATCCACCGCGACTACGACCCCACCGACCCCAACACCCCCGAAGCCATTAAGACCCTTGCCGCCAATCGCAAGGCAAAGGCGATGTCGGTGGCTAACGTCTGGGGAAGCATTATGACCTACTACAGCGACCAAATCATCAAGTAGCTCAATCCCTATACAGCCCCGCCCCACCACAAGGGCGGGGCATTCCTGCGCTCGCCTTGCAGGGTAGATGAACCGCTGCTGACCATGCTAAAATCAAGGCTAAACACTCGCCTGCGGCACGCGGGAGAGCCTAAACGGACGTGGAGCTGTTGAGGCGTGGAAGCGTCAAGACCCAAACCCTAATTAGGGCATGGTCACCGCAGGTGAGGAATCACCTGTTCATCTCAATACAGGGAAATTGAATATTTTTCGGGCTGCTTACTGGCATAATGCCTAGTCAGGAAGCGCAAGCTCCCTGCACGCGGGGATGAGCCACGGTAGCAGGCAACGCAGGAACCTCAAAGACACATAAGCTCCCTGTTTGCGGGGATGAGCCCAGCATGACTAGCCCTGCGTGCTTGGTGCTGCGAGTGCCACAGTATCGCCACGCGCGGCGTAGTAGTGCGTTCGGCTATACTTCCATCATGGAATTTAAGCTAGGCGAACTTTTTTGTGGCCCCGGCGGACTAGCCTTGGGTGCCACCCGTGCAGACATCTCAGACCCCGCATGGAAAATCACTCATTGGTGGGCAACTGACTATGACGAAGATACGTGTAACACCTATAGGCAGAACATTTGCCCTGACCACCCCGAGTCTGTGGTTCATGCTGATATTCGAGAGCTTGACTACTCCGTGCTGAAAGAGCTGGGCGACATTGACGGGCTCGCTTTCGGCTTCCCCTGCAACGACTTCTCACGCATGGGCGAACATAAGGGGCTCGATGGCGATTATGGCCCCCTATACACCTACGGCGCCAAGGCTCTAAAAATCTTCCAACCAAAATGGTTCCTCGCCGAAAACGTTGGTGGAATCCGCAGCGCCAACGAAGGCAACGCATTCAAGCAAATCCTCCAAACCTTCGAAGACGCCGGATACAACCTAGTCACCAACCTCTACAAATTCGAGCAATATGGTGTACCTCAAGCGCGCCACCGCATCATCATCGTCGGAATCCGCAAAGACCAAAACGTAGAGTTCAAAGTCCCCTCAACCGAACCCTACAAAAACTGCGACGTCTCAGCAAAAACCGCACTCACACAGCCACCCATCACCAACGACATGACAGGCACCGAACTACCCCAAACCACCCCAACAGTCCAAGAACGCCTCTCATACATCAAACCAGGCGAAAACGTCTTCAACGCCAACATGCCCGAACACCTACGCCTCAAAGTCAAAGGCGCCACCATCTCACAACTCTACAAGCGCCTACACCCCGACAAACCCTCATACACCGTCATTGGAGCAGGCGGCGGCGGAACCCACGTCTACCACTGGAAAGAAAACCGCGCCCTCACCAACCGCGAACGCGCACGCCTCCAAACATTCCCCGACACCTACAACTTCATCGGAAAACGCGGCTCAGTCCGAAAACAAATCGGCATGGCCGTACCCGCAGCAGGCGCACAAGTCATCTTCGAAGCAATCCTACGAACCTTCAAAGGTGAAGAATACCCACACCAAGAACCCAATATCCAAATCCAATAACGACTAACACATGGGGCGCTCGCTAACTAATGAGGCGGGCGCCCCATTATGTATGCCCCCATAAATAGGGAAGCGGTAGTAGCCACAACCACCCAAAACCTCATGTGGCACACTTCACAACAAAATGGCTTGCATTGGTTTATGGAAGAGTGTTACTATAGTTATGTAGCGAGGAAGAGATACTAACTTCCAAGAGCTACAAGTCCAATGTTTCCCCTACCGAAAGGTTTCCCACCATGGCACGCGCAACCAAGAAATACGACTTCAAGGTTCAGCTCTGCCCCGCAAACTGGGACGAAAAGCTCAAGAACACCCACGACTGGGCTAATGCTAACGTGAAGCCTTACATTGCCTACGTGCTACCCCACAAGTACGCACCCCTGGAAGTACAGTTCGCTGCTGAAGCTGATTTCGCCTCCATCTACGAAACCAGTATCCGCATGGCAAAGAACAACCTCCAGATGTGGGATTTCCTGGAAGAAGAGGGTATCAAGTACCCGCCGCGTGTACGCGCCGCAGTCTTGGCGAAGATGTTCGAGATGATTAAGTCTGACACCTTCCCCGAAATCGACTTCAGCGGTGACGAACCTGTCGTAAACCTCGAATTTTCCGTAGTCGCCTAACCTATAATAGGCGAACCACAATGGCCCCGTCGTAATACACAAGATACGGCGGGGCACCCACAATCTTTTTCTCTCTCACTTCCTACTGAAAGGCTCCCCTCAATGTCCGTTAAGAAGCTTGTCGCCGGTGCCCTTATCGGTATCGCCCTCGCTGGCTGCTCCAACCAGAGCACCCCCGCATCTAACACGTCGCCCGACCCCACCGCGACCGCACAGTCGCCCGCATCCACCCCCGAAAAGGCGAAGCAGTACGTCGTTATGTCCGCCTCCATGCGCAATCGACAGTACACTGAGGCGCACCTTGAACCCGCAATGTACAAGCCCGGCGACTCTGGCTATGTCGATTTTCGCAAGAAGGAGTACATGAATGAGGGGCGTCACACTGGCGAATCCCACACTCGATACGAAGTCACCGTAACCTATACCCTTCGAGGTCAGGATGGTGTAGCGCACACCCGAACTGTACCCCGTGACAAGGTGAAGGTGGTGGCTGAAGACACCGATTATGCTTACGCTTACGCGACCGACAGCCAGCTGACCAGTGGTGAAATCACCATTGTCGCCCCCAAGGATTATGTTACCGAAGACGGAAAGGTTAACCTGAATACGGTCGCCGAATAGCCCTAAAAGACTGCTGTACGCCCCGCTAAGACGCTTTCAATCAAGAAATGCGGAAAGGGTCACCCCTTCATCTTAGCGGGGCTTACAGGCGCATACAGCCCCGCATTGAGAAGGCGAAGAGATTCTGCCTCTACCTTGTGGTATGGACAGGCTGCTGTGAATCATGCTAAAATCGAAGCACTAACCACTCGCCTGCGGCACGCGGGAGAGTCTAAACGGACGTGGAGCCTCACGGCATGGAAGCGTCAAGACCCAAACCTCATTCGAGGCATGGCCACCGTATCTGAGGAATCAGGTACTCATCTCAACGTAGGGAAACTGAATATTTTCGGGCTGCTTACGGGCATCACTACTAGTCGGGAAGTGTAAGCTCCCTGCACGTGGGGATGAGCCCAGTGCGGGTACACGTATCCACCGCCACCCGATGTAAGCTCCCTATATGCAGGGGTGAGCTCCGCATCAGCCAGCTTACGGGTCAGCCGATAGCGTATGCTCCCTGTATGCAAGGATGAGCTGTAATCGTTAGCGGGAACCATGAGTATTACTTTGTAAGCTCCCTGTATGCAGGGATGAGCTGATTCAGCAGCCACATATACTACAATTGCTAATGTGGCACACTTCACAACATTTCGGCTTGCATTACCATACAAAAAGGTGTTACTATGGTTATGTAGCAAGGAAGAGATGCGAACTTCCACGAAGCTACAGACCGTTTCCCGCCAACCGAAAGGTTACCCACCATGACCACCGCAAACCTTGTCGTAGACTTCACCACCACCGGCGCACCGTTCACCATCACCCTCAGCACCCACCCCGCAAGCAGCAAGTTTGCCACCAAGCGAGGCAACCGTATCGTATGCGCATCCGACGCACCCGTCACCAAGCAGCAGCTCGCAAAGGCGGTCAAGGCAATCAAACAGCACCTCAACGGCGAAATCCTCCAGGACGAAGCAGGCAACAAGGTCAAGGTAGTAGCAATCCCCGAAACCTACCGCTTCAACAGCCAGGCCGAAGACCACCGACGCTTCGCATGGCTCAACGTCGAGGTCAAGCCCCTCTAACCCAAACCCCACACAGCAGCCCCGCCCCATCACAAGGGTGGGGCATTCCTGTACCCGCCTTATGGGGTAGGCAAACCGTGGCAACCCATGCTAAAATTAAGGCTCACTTACTCGCCTGCGGCACGCGGGAGAGGATAAACGGACGTGGAGCCTCACGGTGACGAAGCGTCAAGACCTAAGCCCTCGTTTGGGGGTATGGCCACCGTAGGTGAGGAATCACCTACTCATCTCTTGTAGGGGAACCAAATATTTTCGGGCTACTTTGAGGGTATCACGCCTAGTTAGGAAGTGTCAGCTCCCTGTACGTGGGGATAAGCCCATCAAGCGGAATAGGTGCTAAATCAAGGCTCAATCTCATACATGGAGGGAGGCGCCTCTAATTAGAGGGCGTAGCGATGCCAATATGGCACACTTCACAACATTTTGAGTTGCATTGTGTTCTAGAATCGTGTTACTATATAAATGTAGCGAGGAAGAGATATGAACTTCCATGAAGCTACAGACCGTTTCCCTAGACCGAAAGGTTGCCATCATGGACTTCAAGCAGCACCCGAACGAAGCAATTGCAAAGCTTCAGCAGTACCGCAAGGAAATCAACACCCTCGCAGACTCGCTCACCTGCAAGCACCCCCATGGAGCGGTGACCGACATGCCTGCAAAGCGCGAATACGTCAACGACCCCGCCATCCCCATGGCCCTCCGACTCAAGGCATATCGAATCTACTACGGCTTCCCCGCTGTGTCCCTGCTCGACGACACCCTACGACCGCTTGAGTACGGCTTCGAAGTCGCACCCTGGAACCTCGAATACGCCTTCAACAATGAATCACGCTTCATCAAGGCTATCGAAATTGGCAAGAAGCTCGCGACTGCACCGCAGTGCATGGGTGCATAAGCCCCCCCTCATCAACACAAAAAGCCTCCAATAACGGGGGCTTTTTGCATTCATGGGCACCCCTTGCAGTCAAGGCCTAAATACCCCTCCAACGGTGGCTAAGGCTATAACTCATTCGCTACTGTAGCATAAGGCAAAGCCCTGAAAAACGTAAGGGAAACATCGTGACCAAGACTAAAACCGCTACCCCCCCCCAATTCCGCTCAAGCCTGACTTACACGCCCGATGAGGTCAAGTCAGTTCTAGAGGCAAAGATTCAGGAAGAAGAGGCGATTGCGCAAAGGAGCGCTACAGCGGCGGCGCTCGCATATGAGGCACAGCTGCTAGGCAGGGTTTCTAGTAGACCTGGAGCAGTAAGGGTGGTGTCGTTGTTTAGTGGTGCGGGTGGCTTGGATTTGGGTGCAAAGCTTGCGGCGGTTAGCTGTTCTGCGGGTCATGAGCGTGCATATGAGCTGCTGAAAGACGCGCCCGCGCTTGATGCGGCTGCTAAGGGTATTGATTTTGTGTACTCGAACGACATGTATGCGGCTGCGAATGAGAGCTATGTGAGGAATTTTGGTGGGTCTGTGGTGAAGGATTCGCGTGATATCCGTAAGGTTCTGCGTTTTCCTGAGAGTGATTTGATTCTTGGGGGTTTCCCGTGTCCAGGGTTTAGTGCTGCGGGGCCTCGTCTTCTTGATGACCCGCGAAATTTCTTGTATGTGCATTACATTCGTGCGTTGATGCATTCGCGGCCAGCGTTTTTTGTGGCTGAGAACGTGAAGGGTCTTATGACTATGGCAAACGGTCAGGTGCTTCAGCAGATTACTGAGGATTTTTCAGCAGCAGGATATCAGGTTGTAGCTCATCTTGTGAACGCTCGGGATTATGGGGTTCCACAGGTTCGCGAGCGCGTCTTCATTGTGGGTGTGCGTCAAGATATTGCAGATGAGTATGGGTATGCGTATGAGCTTCCTGAGCCTACGCATGGGCCTGGTAGGGAGTTTCCTTATGTGACTTTGCGTGATGCTATTGGTGATTTGCCTGTGGCTGCTGATGATGTGTATGCGGGTGGGTATAGCTCTATGTATATGTCTCGTAATCGTAAGAGGGGTTGGGGTGAGCAGTCGTTTACGATTCAGGCTTCAGGGCGTCAGGCTCCGCAGTATCCGGGTGGGCTGCCTATGGTGAAGGTGGGTCGTGATTCGTGGGTGTTTCAGGGTGAGTTGAATCGGCGGTTGTCGGTTCGTGAGTGTGCGAGGATTCAGTCTTTCCCTGATTGGTTTTATTTTTCTAGGGGTAATGGTGCTGCGTCGTTGAATCATCAGCTAAATGAGCAAGTAAAGCAGATTGGGAATGCAGTGCCGGTGGTGCTGGCAGAGAAGGTTTTGCGCCCAATTTTGGGGTTTATGTACGAGCATGGGCTGCATGGGTAGTAGATTTATAATATTGTGCTAAAATCAAGGGTGAAAACTCGCCTGCGGCACGCGGGAGAGGATAAACGGACGTAGAGCGCCTGCAAGGGTGTTGAAGCGTCAAGGCCTAAGCCTCATTCGAGGTATGGTCACCGTAGACAAGGAATTGTCTACTCATCTCTATAGGGAACTGAATTTTTCGGGCTACTGGCGGGTATCGCCCCTAGTCAGAGTATGCTCCCCGTACATGGAGGTGAGCCCCTCCCACTCTCAAAACACAGTATGCTACCCGTACATGAAGTGAGCCTGATACGGCTACTATGGGCACGAGCCCCCTATCTGTAGGTTTGATCCGATGTACTCCGTCATGAGATGAGCCTGTGCCTCACTCGATGACGCATAATTTAGTGGCATGACCCTCTTATATGTGCGTGCAAACCTCGCTACTCTTTTTCATTCCAAAGGCTTCCTGATGGCACCCCAAACCTTATGTGTCACACTTCACAACAATTTTGCTTGCATTACCTTTCGAAATAGTGTTACTATAGTTATGTAGCGAGGAAGAGATAGAAATCTTCAAGAAGCTACAGCCCAATGTTTCCCAGTCGAAAGGTTTACCGCCATGACCACCCGCGAACTCAATGAACTGAACGAGCTCAACAAGGATGCAGTGGGTGTCCTTCAAACTCTGGCTGCTGTTGAGCGCGATAGCAATGCCGCCGCCGATAAGCTGGTAGCACGGTGCGACCTCGACTCGCAGACCGTCCTATTCCTCGCAGGTGAGTCTGTAGCACCGGCGGTATTCGCGGACGCACGAAGCAGTGCCAAGGTTGCCGCTCGCCTGCGCGTTATCGCCTCTGACGCACTAGATGCACGAATCCGCGCGCTTGCAAGCTTCACCGCTTCTCGAAGCCTCGAAACCCTTAGTGATTACGCACTACAGGTCAGCCTCGCCAAGGACGAAGCCCGTGCCCTAGTACGCGACTACAAGAAGCACTCATACGGCATCTAACCCACCAAACCCAAACAGGGGGTAGGAAACCCAACACCTACCCCCTGTTTTTACCACTACCCCGATAGCAAAGAAAGCACCCCCATGAACCTGCTCAACGCAAACAGTATCACCCTCATCATTGCCACCCTCATCTACGGCATCTCAGTCATCACACTCACCACCGCAATCTCAAGAAAGGCAAAGACCGAAAAGCAATTTTGGGCATGGCACACCCCCATAGCCGTCGCCCTAGCAATCGCATACGTGCTACTCACTACAGCAGTCATGCCCGAAAAGAACGTGGTAGACCTAATGGGAACACCCTTCTGCATCGCCGCCGCGTTCATCATAACCCACATCTCACTACCCATCTTCAGTGACAATGTGCTCGAAATCAACCCCAAACACCTCGCAGTATGGGGTGAACCAGCACTAATCACCGTCATTAGCGCTGGAATCGGCACATACTTCCTAACCTACGGATACACCACCCCCTACGCAATCCCCGAACAGAACAACGGCGTCACCGTAACAACCGCACGCAAGGCGCTCGCACCCGCTGCTGGAGGTCACTATCTGACCGTGAGTAGTGATGAGGTTGTGACGGCGGGACGCTACACCGTCAATGCCGATACTGTCGGCACCTACTCCTGGCTTGAGCGTGAACCTAACGGCTCCATTAAGCCCGTAACCCTGAATGTCGAGCCGAACCACCCCAAGGCTGAGGTTGCCATTATTGACGACCTAGATAAGGGTGAAGCACCGTATGTCCAGTACGTGCCCCTCTACTACGTCTACAGCAACACCCCCGCAAGCCTCTGCGTGGCTGCTCGCGATTCAGACTGTATGCCCAACGCACGCTACAAGCACGACCGAATCGAAATTCACATGCCCACCGGCTCCACTACTGAGACGGTGAACGTAGCCCACAGCCCCAACAGGTAATTGTTGAGGTATTGTTATGGACTTTTACGCTGAAGGTTTGATGCACCTAATCCTGGTTGTAATTGCGCTCGCAATGTATGCCATCATCTCCCTGCTGGGTTTCGCTGCGATTATCGCCCTGTTTCGCCGCGTGGCTTATTTTATTCTCGTAGACCTTTCGGGGGGCAAACGCAAGCTGGTTTTGGCGGTTCTGGTGACTATTGATGTCGCTCTAGTCATTAGTGGGGTGTTTGCGGCGACATTAGTAATGGGTTGATAACAATGCTACTGCTGAAACATGGGTGATGGCGCCGTGCTCAGCGTAAAGGCTCATCCCCACACACAGGGAACATACGCTTCTTGACTAGGGGCGATACCCGTAAGCAGTCCGAAAATATCCAGTGCCCTATGTGGAGATGAGTAGATGATTCCTCGCCTACGGTGGCCATACCCGCAACTGGGGCTTAGGTCTTGACGCTTTAAAACCTTTTCAGGTTCTACGTCCGTTTAGGCTCTCCCGTCTGCCACGGGCGAGTTTATGGCGCAATTCTAACATAGGGTAAGTGTGAGCGCACGAATGCCACCTCTGTTAATAAACCCCCATGTGGCACACTTCACAACATTTCGGCTTGCATTGATTCACGAAAGGGTGTTACTATGGTTATGTAGCGAGGAAGAGATACGGACTTCCACGAAGCTACAGACCATTGTTTCCCTAGCCGAAAGGTTGCCCACCATGGCCGCTAAGCGCAAGTACCGCTCCAAGACCATCACCCTGGACTTCGTGCCCTATAAGCACAATGCTCCTGTCGACAAGGAATCGTGGGAAAAGCACCCCAATGTTGTAACCGCTGTAGGCTTCCAAAACTACACCTTTGGAATTGCTGACATTGAGCCCTTGGGAATCATTGAGGTCGCTATCACCAACAAGAACCCCAAGGTGAGCTATCAGAAGCAGGGAAAGGTTGGGATGTTCGCCCGTGTCAAGGACGCAGAGGTTAGCGAGAACCCCGACTTCATGGTGGCACTCTCCCGCCGCGCCAAGAAGGTTTTCAACCGCAGTTTTGCAGTCGAACCCACCGAGAGCGGCGACCTGAAGTTTAGCAAGACGCTGACCTTCCGCTACCGCGAAGACTAAGCCCACTACCCACCAAGCCCCGCCGCGAGCGCCCTTGAGCCTCACGGTGGGGCTAAGGTGCCACCATACTACACCCCCCATAATAATGAGCCCCGCCTATCGTCTGGCAATCTGCAACGAGGGCGTGGCTGCATAAGAAAGTAAGGAAGAAATTAGCCACTATGAGTGCCATTGCTGACCCGCGTCATTGTCAGGCGCGTGAGTTGTTTACCGCGCATGTTCAGCGCCGTGAGCCTGTTGTGATGTTGAGCCGTAAGGCGCTGAAGGATTTGGCGTCTAAGGTGAAGCATGTTCGTATGGAGTCGCCTCAGACTGCTGTTGCGGGTCGTGCGAAGCGTTTTGAGGCTGCTACCGCGCTCATTACTGAACGCTAACCAAGAAGACCATAAATTTACATTTGGAAAGGAAAAGTAATCATGTCGGCTAATCGTTATGGGCACGCCGAGCCTTTTGAGGGTCTGTGTTTTTGTCGTAAGGGTTCTATTCTTGAGGTGGGTTTGCCTCTTGGGGATTATCGTTTCAATTTGAAGGGAGTGCGTCTTGTGGTGAAGTCCGAGACGCTTTTTGAGAATTGTACGATTGGTCAGCTTTATGTGAATGCTGTTGGGGATACGGGGGCGTCTAATGATTTGTCCGCTCTAGCTGCTGAGCATGAGCTGGTTGCAACGCGAATTGCTCGTAGGGGTGTTGTTCCTAGTGTTGCTGACCCTCATGCGCAGATGTTTTATAAGGCTGATGAGGTTGCGAATGTTCTGATGTATGAGACTGGTCGCGATGCTAGCGATTATGTTGTTGGGTATTGGCTTGACCATGTTGCTGGTAAGACTCGAACTGATGGTCGACTTCGCACCAAGTATTTTGACCTTGAGGAAGTCCCTGTGCCGCCGCGTCATGTTAAGGAGCTCTCGCATGGGCACTTCGTGGTTTACGGTAAGGATGATGAGGGTGTTGGCGAAATCCGTGCCATCAAGCTACCCGGTATCGGGCGCGTGTATGCTGGCGACCGTTTCTTTGGTGCCGCCTTCAGCTACGCCTACGAAAGCGACCAGTTGGCGCACGCGCCGTTCAAGGGCGACACTGTAGCGGAAACAGCAGCCAAGATTATGAAGGCATACGGCAACTAGCTACAAAGACGCACATCAAGGCGTGAGGGGTGGAGTCTCAGTCCTAGGGTGAGCACCCATGCGCCCACCTAGAGAATCACCCCTCATTACGTGTCACACTTCACAACATCTTGGCTTGCATTGTCGCACAAAAGGGTGTTACTATAGTTATGTAGCGAGGAAGTGATATAAACTTCCAGGAAGCTGCAACCCATTGTTTCCTACCGAAAGGTTTCCCATCATGGCTAACGTTATTGATTACTCGACCGTTGAAGAAGTGGTCGAGGTTGTGAAGGCTGAACGAGACTCAGCCGATTACGGCAAGAACCGCATTGCTGTCTTCCGTGAATACAAGGTGCCTGTAGTGTCCAATGGCGTAAAGCTGCACCAGGATGCCTGCACCGTCATCATTGGCGACAGTCGCCACCGTCTTATTCGACAGGTTGGACACGATGCCTCGGACACTACCCCGCTGGCGCTCGTGCGAGCTCTCCAGGAACTACTGCCTTCGCTCCAGAAGCCGAGCCACAGCTACAAGGGCAAGAGTCCTGCAAACACTGAAGAGACTCGTTACGACACCGGAACCAAGAAGGGTTTCGAGCGCGTAGACTTCGTAGACTTCAACACCATCGAAGTCAAGTAGCATCACACCACGAAAGGTTGCCCCTCAGCCTAAGAGCCGAGGGGCAGCCCTACATGCGCCAACCACAAGAAACCAAACACTCTCAAGAAAGAGGCTGCAACCATGACCCTAGGAATCATCAACAACGGCGTAAAGGATTTAGGATTCGGCACCCGACTGTCCGCGCCGCGACCCGCAGGCATCATCATCGACGAAATCATCGGTCTACACAAGGCATCCGAGCGAGACTCCAACAAGCCGAAGGTAACCCTACCCCGCCTTGAAAAGATTGACCGAATCAGCTTCGAGATTGAAGGTATCCCCGTAGACGTCTGCTGGGGCACCACCGGATACGACTACTACGGCGAAGACGACTACCTGTGGAACAAATCTCCCAACGGAGTTATCGCGTGTCTCATCAGCCCCGAAAGCCCCGCAGCCAAGAGCGACGACGAACTACTCACCCAAACCATTACCAAGGTCATGGCACGAATCCTAGCAAAGACATCGGGACTCGAAATCATCGCAGAAATGGACTACTACCACGAAGCAAAGGAAGCATAAGCCCACACACCCCAAATCCAAGCACCCCTAGAAGCTACGGGAAACAGCCTCTAGGGGTGTTCCCTATTTTCCCACAGGCTTCCCCCTTCATTCATGCAAAAAAGGGGGGTGAAGGGTTTGCGGAATGGCTTCACAATGGCGCTCGCAGATGTGCAACTAGAAGAAAGCGCCACCTAGCAGCCACGCACGCCCCAAAAACTTATGTGTCACACTTCACAACATTTTGGCTTGCATTGCCACACAAAAGGGTGTTACTATAGTTATGTAGCAAGGGGGATAGCCCCCGAAAGCTACACTATTCATTGTTCCTTGACCGAAAGGTTGCCCATCATGTCCGCAGTCCTCGATTCCATCAAGTACGATAGCCTGCTCAACAATGTCACCAAGCTTAACAATATTCTGAGCAAGATTGATGCTATCGGCACCCAGGTCACTGGACTCCAGAAGACTCGCGACATCCGTCTGGACGCAGATATTCGACGCCTCATCGAAGGCGAGACCCGAATGGTTATCGCAACCAGTGAGAACCGCGCAAAGGCTCACAAGCTTCAGGAACTCAATGAACGCTTGGAGCGAGCCGCAAGCCAGTACCGCGCCGCAGTCTATTCATTCCTTGAATCCCTCGCTCACGCACAGGAAGGCGACGCAAGCGCGATTGACCGTGTGAACCACACTGATATCGAATGGCTTGCAACCGGCGCACAGAAGAACCTCGCAGACCTTCAGCAGGTCTGGGACGATATTCAGAGCGCAGACGGCAACTAGAAGCCCCATAAGCTACCCCCTAGCCCTGCATCCGGGAAACATGCGCGGCTGGGGGGTTTCTCTCTTGTATGCCGGAACACATAAACCAGCAGCCACATCACCCTAAAAACTTATGTGGCACACTTCACAACATTTTGACTTGCATTGCCATGCGAAAGGGTGCTACTATAGTTATGTAGCAAGGTGGGAATAGCCCAAAAGCTACAGACCGTTTCCCTAGACCGAAAGGTTGAACACAATGCAGACCACCTACACCACCGGCGCAGAATCCATTGCACACCTCGTCATTCCCCATCAGTACAACTGGCTGGAGGAAGTGAATGCCTGCGCAAACTCGCTCGACAATGGCGCCAGCGAAATCTTCCCCCGTGGTCTCACCTGGACTGAAGTAATCAGCCACCGAACCGGACACCGCTTCCACATCAAGTTCACTGAGAACGACTTCAACACCGACAAGCTCGACATCTACGGCTTCGACGGCGAAGGCAACCGCCTCGACATGAAGAACGACCCGAAGGCACAGGAGTTCATCGGATACGTCGAATACATCCGCGTATGGGAATAGCCACCAACTAAGCCACACTAAGCCTAGGCGGCGACACTATCTTCTACGAAAGTGCCGCCGCCTAAAGCCCCATTATCGCACCCCGTACACTCTATAGAAAGGTCTCTGTAATGCGTGCTATCGACTTCGCCAATCTCAAGACCGGCGACATGATTCTTGACATCAACCCTAAAGACAAGGCAAACCCCGCCTGCCAGTACGTTGTGCTCTGCACCAACGGCACCAACACCGCCACCGTACTGAACGTGCGCGGCGACTACATCCACCTTAACCTTCTTGATAGTGGAGAAATCGAGCTGATGAACGTGCGTAACCTTGAATACCGCACCCTCACCCACGCCTACCACTACACCGCCGCAGAGGCTGTAAACCACGACCTTGCCCGCCGCGTAAACGGCATCACCACCCTACACAAGATGCTGAGCAACCCGCGCAACAACCACGCCCTCAACATCGAACCCGTAGCAGAGGCAGCCGAAAACATCCTCAACAACCTCACCGCACACGACCTCTACGACCCCGCACACCCCGAAAAGTCGCGCACCACCATACTCGAAGCATTCAACACCCTCGCAAACATTGCAGACGCTGAAGCTGCTAAAGCCATCGCCAAGCTCCAAGAAGCAAAAGCAATCATCGCCGACTACAACACCCGCATGAACACCATCATCGCCGAGGTAACTAAAGAATGGGGCTCAATCGAAGAAACCCTCAAGACCCGCTGGACTAGCCACACCCAAACCAGCCGAGGCTGCAAAACCATTTCACTGCCCATGTACTGTGGATACCTACTAACCCTCAACTCATGGGACACCGGCGAAGAAACAGCCGAACACGCCTTCTACGCACACCGCCGCACCCCCTCACGCCTACACCTCAGCGACCCGAACACCGGCGAAGAGGTAGGGTACCTCAGTATCAGCCCCAAAACCGGAACCATATACGTCCGCCTCAAGAAATACAGCAACTCAATCTCCCTAGACTACGACGACTGCGAAATCGTCTACGGCGACAACCCCACCACCGTAACCAAATACCTCGAAGCCCGCAAAACCCTACGCGACCTCACCAACGAACGCGCACGACTCGCGGGACGTATCGTAGACGAGGTAAGCGACACTTGGATACGCTACTACCACACAACCACCCCCGCAGCCTACCTCCTCTCAGCCCGTAAAGACCCCTTCTACAACGGACTCGCACAACGAACCATCGAAGACATGAACACCATCAACGAACTCATCCAGCGCATCCCCCGCGCCATCGAAACCTGGAAGAGCACCTACACCACCACCATCAACCAAACCTACAGCGACTAACCAACCCCTAAAACACACAGGTGCCACCCCATCTTGCAAAGACGGAGGCGCCTTTGCTCACCAGCCCAGTACATAGATAAGCCACTACAAGCCGTGATAGAATCAAACTCACCATACACTCGCCTGCGGCACGCGGGAGAGCCTAAACGGACGTGAAGCTGTAGATGTGTTGAAGCGTCAAGACCTAAGCCCTATTTAGGGTATGGTCACCGTAGGTAAGGAATTATCTACTCATCTCGATAGGGAAACTGGATATTTTCAGGCTATTTACGGGTATCCTCCCTAGTCAGGAAGCGTCAGCTCCCTACGCACAAGGATGAGCCCGAGCTTGCACATGGCGAATAGCAGCCTAGCCGAATAAAGCAGAAGCGGGGCTAGATGGAGAGAAAGCGTCTCTAGGTGGCTCGATGGGAAACCGGGCATCTAGAGGCACTACTCCACCCAAAACTCAATGTGGCACACTTCACAACATCTTGGCTTGCATAGCCTTCTAGAATCGTGTTACTATATAAGTGTAGCAAGGAGGAGATAGGAACTTCCACAATAGCTACAGCCCGTTGTTTCCTACTGAAAGGTTTCCCATCATGTCCGTTATCGCACACTTCACCGAAGAGAACGCCCCCAGCTTCTGCATTGAAGACGTCCACCTTGACGGCGTGAACCTCGAAGACCTGAGCTACGTCCAGGTATTCCACGACGGAACCCTCGGATTCATCGACGAAGAGCTCACCCCCATTAGCATGGCAATCGAATCGGATGACCCCAAATTCGGTGAAGCCCGCGTTGTCGAAGGCCCCTACAACACCACCGCCCTGGAAGACTCGCTGCTGGAAATGGCACGCACCAACGACACCATCGGCTTCGGTGACATCACCATTGAAAAGGGTTGCACCACCTGCGACAACCACTACACCCTGACCATGCGCGAACTGGTCACCTTCTAACCCCTAGCCACACAGTCCCTAGCCCTCGCTCATGCTCAGTGAGGGTTAGGGCACCGCTACACTTAAACAACCAACCATGAAAGGCATCTACCCATGGCAACCGAAGCCCCTCGCTGGCTCACCGAAGACGTGGCAACCCAATGTGAGCACACAGCCGCACGTCTCACTCCTGGAGCACAAAACAAATATAGATAAAACGCGGCGACCCATGCTAAAATTGAGGTTGAACACTCGCCCCTGACAGAGGGGAGAGGATAAACGGACGTGGAGCCTAACGGCACCGAAGCGTCAAGACCCAAGCCTCATTCAAGGTATGGCCACCGTAGATAAGGAATTATCTACTCATCCCCAATAGGGAACGGGACGTTTTTGGGGCTGCTCACGGGCGTTATCCCTAGTCGGGAAGTGTAAGCTCCCTATAATATGTGCGAATGAGCCATTTCGGTCATATTGGACAACCGTAACCGGAACGTAAGCCCCCCCCTATATGTGCGGAGGAGTTGAGGAAGCCGTGAAGCACCTCGAATACATGGCGAGCGCCTTGGGATACCACCTAGACCTATAAGCAGGCGCAGATTAGAGCAGATTACAGAGAAGCCCCTAGATACCTAACGGGAAACTAGGCATCTAGGGGCCTTCCCATACCCTAATTCAACACGCCAGCAACCACTGCTACACCCCAAAGGAGAAACACGTGCCCAATGCAAACACCACAGAACTCACCGACCTCGAACGCATCATCCTACACATCGAAAGCAAGACCCACCGAGCACAAGGCTCCAAAGAAAAGACCATCATCCGCCTAACCCACATGAACCCCGTCGCCTACTACCAAAAGCTCAACGCCATGCTCGACGACCCCCGCATCTACAATGCGCAGCCACGCCTTGTCACCATGCTACGCGCTCGCCGCAAAGACTAGTGATGGGCTCATCCCTGCGCACGGGGAGCTTGCCTCGCCGGTCTGGAAATCGGTAGCCAGGCTGACGGCTCATCCCTGCGCACGGGGAGCTTGCACTTCCTGACTAGGCATTAAGCCAGCAGGCAGTCCAAAAAATATTCAGTTTCCCTGTAGAGATGAGTAGATGATTCCTCATCTACGGTGGCCGTACCTCGAATGAGGTTTGGGTCTTGACGCTTCCACGCCATGAGGCTCCACGTCCGTTTATCCTCTCCCGTCTGCCACAGGCGAGTGGGTTAAGCAATCTTAGCATGAGATATGTGCAGATATTCACCTATACCCCTACCAACAAATCCATATATGGCACACTTCACGACTATTTAGGTTGCATTGCCAGCTAAAAGAGTGTTACTATATAAATGTAGCAATGGGGGGTTATGAATCTCCATAAGTCTACAGTCCACTATCCCCCTTTACTGAAAGGCTCACCGCTATGCAGGCACTCGATTTTAACACCCTTAGCATTGGCGACATCGTTCTTCTCCGTAACACCTACCGCACTTGGGCGCGAGTGTCCCTGCTGGGTCTGCGTGGCGTCACCTACCTTGTTCAGCACGTGGACGTTGCAAACTCTGTTGCAGTAGTTACTCCGGCTCGAAGCCGTGATGCCCTCTACCTGCTTTCCGCAGTCACCGATGGTGGATTCACTCTTGAGATGATGAACGCCGCAATCAACGCCACCCACGTCGAAGAAGCCTACCAGCTCACCCTTGAAGAAGCACAGGAAATGCGCCTCGACGCACGCCTCAAGGCAGAGGTAGACCTGAACGACCACCTCGGAGCACAGTACCCCACCAACACCCCCAACTCCGTACAGAAGTTCATCCAAAACTACTACAAGAACGCCCACCCGGACGGCGCATGGCCTACCACGCTCATCCCCACCCCTGATGCCGCACGCAACCTCATGAACAACCTCATGGGCGAAGCGATGCGCCGATACGAAGAAGAATCCGAAAAGGAAAACAAGGTACTCGACCAGATTATCGCCGAAACCAACAAGGCATACAACGAAGCAGTAGCAGCCATCCAGGAAGCCGAAATCGAATACACCTACAACCCCGAAGCCGTGACCCTCGTACAACCCAACGCAGACAGCTACAGCGCCCGCACACCCCACACCTTCCGAATCGGCACCACCATCATGCACAAGGACACCCCCTACATGATTAGCCGCCTCACCAACACCCGTGCCTGCATCACCGACGCACAAAGCGAAGAAGCAGGCTACATCACCAACACCAAGGCAGACGGCCTCACCCTCAACCTCAAGCTCGGCACCAAAGGCACCACCATCGTGCGTTACGACCTCCCCAACTACACCAAAACCCTACCCGCATCCACCACCGAAGCCGCCGAAAAACTCACCCAGCTCACCAAGCAGGTAGAAGCCATCAAGGACGCACACCGCAGTACCATCAACCACATCCTCGAAACCACCGGATGCGACCGAGTGCACGACGCATCCGCACTCATCCACGTCAATCCCTACACCGAAACGCTCGCAGGAGCCCTCGCCCACATCCAGTCATACATCCACGCCGCAGAAACCACTAAGGATAAACTGGAAGGTGAAAAGGAGCAGTTCGCCTGGAAGGCAACCCGTCTCATCGAAAAGGCCTACGGCGCATAACCCCCTATAAGCCTCACCCCTCAGTAGCTACACAACACCATCGCTGAGGGGTGAAGCAAAACCTACATACCGCCAATGACTGCACCGTAAATGCCACAGAGTAGCCTAGGTGACGCTGAACGATGACGCCTAGCGTGTCTGCGTCAGCGCGCGCCTTGAGCTTCTCCAGAGTTCGATGGGTGGTTGCGTATCCAAACAGTGCTGCTGCGCCGATTGAGAGGAGCACAGCGCCCCATGCATTCTCGCTATGGGTGGCAACCATGATTGCCCCTAAAAGGATTGTCCAGGCAGTCGCGGCTGACAGGAAGTACCCTTTTCGCCACTGATTGAGTCGTAGTTCTTCCTGTTCGGGGATGTCAGAGACGAAGCTCATTAGCTCTTTACGTCTGATGAGCTGGGCTGCCAGGTGGATGATGGGGATGAGCGTGATGAGTATCTGAATAATCATGAGAGTTCTATTCCTGATAGATGGATAGGTGAGCAGTGCGGTACCTCCATGATATCACGGGCGGTAAGGCGGCATGGTCGCCAATGTTATAATGAATGGTAGGTGCTCTCAAGTTGAGGGCGCTGCTTTGAAAGGAATGCAAGTTTATGTCGAATGTTGATTTGTCTAAGGTTGACCCTGGTGACATTCTGATTAAGTCTACTGGCCCGCTGTATGAGTGTCAGCGTGTAGTGTCTACGAATAACACTGATACGGTGACCTTTGGTAATGCAGGTATTTTTGGCGTTGATGGCCCAATTCAGCGTGAAGTGCTGACCGCCGTCGATTCCAATAGCAACGAGTATGCTCGCACCTATGTGCCTCTCCGCACTAAGGATGCTGACTATATTTACATCGCCCCTGCGTATGATGCGCAGCTTATCGCGCACTACAAGGCAGACCAGGTTGCGGCCGCTCAGAAGCATTGCAACGCCCTCAATCAGGTACGTAGCATTGGTGAGAGGTTTACTTTCACTACACCTTACCGCTTTGAGGAGTACAAGCCTTTGATTCAGGCTGCGCGCACGCGACCGTACTCGCTCACTGAGGAAGAAAGCCAGCAGTTGCTGGAGTACGTGAAGCTCAGTGAGGCTCCGCTCATTGAGGAGATTAAGCGGGATGCTCACGATATTGAGACCGTGATTGATGAGCTGGTCGAGCAGGAGCGTGCACGCGAAAGTTTCCTAATGGGGGGCTCTAAGCCTTTGGGTAAGTACGCGCGGCTCACAAGCCCAAAGACAGGCTCGCCTCTTAGCGTGGGCGCATTTGTGGGTGAGGGTATCTTCTTCACAACGAATCAGCACGACAACCCTGAAATTCACGCCTTCCTAGTCGCTGACTGCATCGACAACAAGCTGATGCTCAAGAGCCCTGATGGTACGCAGGGCAACAATGATGACGGTCAGGTGATGCTTGATGAGCTGATTGCTTTTGATGGTGCATACGCAGGATTCTTGAAGCCTCGTAGCTTCTCCTACCCGTGTCCCGAGTGCAACGGTGATGAGCCTGCCGGGTTCCTCCCTAGCTGGCATGACCCGGAAGACTGTTCAGGCACCATTAACGAGTTCCGCCTGGAGTACCATGATAGTAGCGGTTCGCATGGCGATGTGTGTGATATCCGCATTGTCCCGCAGAATGCTGTAACCAATGTAGCAGCGTTTAGGGATTTGGAGCGGTGGCGTCTACAGGCGACCCGAAGCTTGTTGGAGAAGGTTAATGCCCCTGACAAGAAGGGGCTTGCGTACCGCGCCGCTATGGAAGCGCTTTCTGAACGCAGCCTTGGAGTGTTGGAGGGCATTTTCGCGACACTGGCCAACCATGTTAAGCCTGCCCTTGAAGAGTGCATCTATGAAGAGTCTGAGAATATCAAGGCTCTTTCGGTAACGCTCGCAAGGAACCTAGCGACAATTGCCGCCTATAACAACAGCAAGAGCCGCTAACCACAGCCTGTGAGGGCTTGCGCTACATTGCGAACTAGTAAAGGGGTTGCTCTGCCGTATGGGAAGGCAACCCCTTTTGGTTACCCTAAAACCTGCGTGATACACATCTCAACTATTTGGGTTGTAATATAGTACAAAAAGGTGTTACTATAGTTATGTAGCGATGTGGAGATACGACCTCCCAAAGAGCTACTGACCATCGACCCCTCCTATGGAAGGAACCCAACTATCATGCGTGCTATCGACTTCTCTAGCCTCAACACTGGCGATGTTATCCTCTGTGATAATGCGGAACTGCTGCCCGAGTATTACGGCCTGTCGCACCGCCACAAGCTTTACATTGTCGCATCCACCAATGGCACCGATACCGCCCTCGTTATCCCCAATGATGGTACAGAAAAGTACTATACCTTCACCCAGTCTGAAGACGACTATGCTATCACCCCGCTTGACGGCACCCACAGTGGAAGCACTCTCAAGCAGGCTGCTCACTTCACCGCTGAAGAAGCAGACAACATCAGCCTGTTCAAGCGCGCCCGCGCACAGGCAAAGCTCGGCGCATACCTTAAGGACACCTACCGCAACAACACCCCCTCCAGTGTAGGATGGGAATACGAAAGCCTCTACATGGAAAAGGCTGGCAAGAACCACGAAAAGTCCACCCTCGCAAACATTGCCGAAGCCTACGAAGCCCAGCGCGCCATCAACACCGAAGGCGAAAAGTACTACCGTGCACTCGTAGCCGAAGACCTGGAAGACCTCGACCAGCTCATCACCAACATCAAGAGCACCTATAAGGAACTGCTCAACATTGTAGCAACCCTCCCCGCCTACCAGGGCAACAACGAATCCGTAACCATCGGCGCCACCGGACGGAACAGCTGGAGCCCCGACGACACCTACACCTTCCACACCGGAACCGGAATCATCAACGGTGACAACAACTACCTCATCACCCGCCTCACCAAAACCCGCGCCTACCTCACCAACCCCGAAACCGGAAACGAAGAAGGCCACATCAAGGTGACCAAGGCAGCCGGCATCTCCTACGAACTGCCCACCTGGCACCCCCACACCTACGAACCCGTACCCGCCCACACCGCCGAAGACCTGACCGCACAGCAGGAAGCAACCGAGAAGGCATACGAACTGCTCCACAAGGACTCAGAAGCCCTCACCAACCTGCACCGCAACCTCAACTGCGCACGAGCAGCCTCAGACGCATTCCTCGACCTCAACGACCTCAGCCGACGCTACAAGACCTTCACTATCCCCGAAGCAATCGCCATCGCCCGCACCAACATCACTGTTTTGGAGGGTGCTAAGGAAGTCATCGCGGATACCATGGAAAACTTCATTCGAACCGTGGAGCAGTTGACCGAGCGCGCATACGGCGCATAAGCTCCACCTACACCAACAATGGCGGTCGCCTAGGCTCACAACCACCTAGGCGACCGCATCCACAGCCCATTTAGGGCGCGCACTAGTTGAAAGGAAACGTTTCTAACATTGAAGACTGATACTAAGAAGGGTAAGAATACCTATGCGATGACTGCTGCTGAAGCTGAAGAGCTTTGGTGGGCTTCCGCGCGAGGTGGCGGCGGCACTCGTTCGGTTCAGGCGTACCATGATGCAGGTGGAAAACTCTTTCTGGGGTGGCGTGTCCGTAGTGGTATGACCATGCTGATTGACCGTGAAGGTTATGAGCTTGTGTTGGCTATCGCAGATGTCCCGCGTGAGCCTGACGGGGATATGGTGGAGCTAGATATGTCTTTTGATGGGGATATTGTGGTTATGGGCTCCGATTACGTTTATATGCCTGAATCTCGACCTCAGTTGGATGACCTGACCCGCGCCGAGATGGAGGGGCACCTATTGGGTCGCTTTGACCTCCATAGGCGGGACATTGATTTTTATGTAGCGCCCCCGATGTAGAGATGCAGCCCGAGTGTTTGTGCCCTAAATCATAACCACTCGGGTTGCCTTATACACTAAAATAGTGCTACACTATTATTAGTAACGCAGGGGATTTAGCCCTGCAACCCATCACCCCATCAATAGGAAGGGACGCCCATTATGGCTAAGAGTGCATGGTACAACGAGGGATACATTGCCTTCGACACCGAGACCACCGGAGTAAACGAGCAGGAAGACCACATCCTCACCGCCTGCATCATCTACTACAGTAGCGACCACAAGGAACTCGAACGCAAAAGCTGGCTCATCAACCCCGGTGTAGAGGTACCCGAAGAAGCATCCAGCATCAATGGACTCACCACCGAACACATCCAAGAGCACGGCATGAACGCCCTCGAAGGCATCCACGAAATCCTCCTCGAACTCTCCTACAACCCCACCTCACCCATCGTCGCCTACAACGGCTCCTACGACATCACCATCCTCTACCACAACGCAAAGCGCCTCGGACTCGAACCCACTAAGGCATTCAGGGCAGTCTTCGGCGACGGCTTTGGTCTCAACCTCATCGACGGGCTCACCATGCACCGCAAGGCATACAAGAAGTGGCGCGGACGCCGCAACCTCTCCACCCTCTGCGAGCGCTACGGCATCGACCTCACTGACGCACACACCGCAGAAGCAGACACGGACGCCACCGCAAAGCTAACCGTAGCAATTACCGACGAGAACCCCAACCTCTTCGGTGGCGACGAAGAGACCCTAGCAGCCACGCAGGCAGTATGGTACGCAGAGCAGATGGAAGACCTGCAAGCTTACCTCCGCAAGGCACGTAACGATGACACCATCATCTGCAACCCTGAATGGCCTATCCGCCACTAAGACGCCACGCACATAAAGAGACCCCCGAAAGGCACATCGCCTCTCAGGGGTCTCTCGCTACTGGCACCCACATCAAAGATGAAAACTACTGTTGGGTATCAGGTCTAACCGTGGGTGTGGAAGATACATCCGACACTCCAAATACGCGCTCCAAGAAGGCTTCACGCACCCACTCAGGTATCACATGACCCGTGCTGTCTCGCTGGCTGGGGTCACGAGAACTAGTCGTCTCAAGCTCCTCCGAAGCCAAAGCAGCAAGCTCACTCAAGTCAAGCTCGCCATTAAGCCACTTGTCGTAAAACTCGGGTGAAGCAAAGAATCCCGTAAGGCTAACCAGCTTGCCATTGAGATAAGCGAATCCAGCTCGCTCTTGAGAATCCTTAACCACAAAAATCACCATCCTAAATCAATAAAAGCAGCTAGCCCTCACGAAGGCCAACCTCCACATGCAGGGAGTAGACGACACTAGCCATGAAAGCAGAAGGCTCATCCCCACACACAAGGAGGTCACTTCACAAGCATCTCCTTATGGAGTGCCACCTGGGGCTCATCCCCACACACAAGGAGACCACACGGCTCATCCCCGCGTACAGGGAACATACGGGTGTATGGGTCGGGTCTGCTCAATGAGAGCGGGCTCATCCCCGCGTACAGGGAACATACGTAGAAGCAGAAAGTCTCATGATTGAGGTTTTAGGCTCATCCCCGCGTACAGGGAACATACATCCTAGACACGGGTTTCGACGTCCTCGAGATGGGCTCATCCCCGCGTACAGGGAACATACGCTTCCTGACTAGGGCAAATACCCGTAAGCAGCCCGAAAAATATTCAGTTTCCTGCATTGAGATGAGTAGGCAATTCCTTGTCTACGGTGACCATACCCTAAGTAGGGCTTGGGTCTTGACGCTTCAATACCGTTAGGCTCCACGTCCGTTTAGGCTCTCCCGTCTGCCACAGGCGAGCATATGAACTAATCCTAGCACGCCATAGCCACAGGAATACAATCGCGCATAGGTAATAATACCTATCAGTGGCACACTTCACAGCATTCCGGCTTGCATCTCACCTTATAATTGCGGTACTATATTTATGTAGTCAGGAATTGAGGCTACGAAACACAGATGGGCAAATAGCTCAATCAGAGTCTAGCCTGCAATTTAGCCACCCTCTCAAAAAGGAGAACTTTCAAACATGACCGCAGCCAATGTACGTCGAAAGCTCAATCTTGAAATCCGTGCAATTCAGAACGTGGATAACAGCTTCGAGCTTGCCTGCCAAGAAATTATCGAAAATGCGCACTATATTAAGGCCTTCAAGCACTGCGGCGTAGTCGAAATGGTTTCCTTCTATGATGCAGACATGGAGCCGGTGCGATTTTACACCAATAGTGACGCCCCTGAAATCGTCGCCTATGTCAACCCCTGCAATTTCAAAGAGGTGGCAATTCATCAGGAGATGCAGGAGGGGAACCTGTATGGCGCCAATTTGACGTTCTCTAACCCCGAAGATGTTGAGTTTATTGAGGTGGAAATCGGTCAGCTCGTAAGCGAAGAGGAGGCTTGGTCGTAAGGTAGAAGAAATCTATGTTGGATGGCGGTCCACGCGGAACCAGCAGGTAGCTCTCCAAATATTTCCAGACAGTACACGTACTACTATTACCCCTCGCAGAAAGGTATAATTTACAATGCTCAATGAAAAGTATCCTAAGCTCGACTACGAGAACTACGATTCAGGGGAGCTCTACAACTTCCTCAAGGAAGCCCTTATCGGCCGCCGCCTTATCTGATTTGGAGAGTCCTACATCAAGCTCGATAACGGTTACGAGATTAGCATCTACCCCACCGACGGCTGCGGCTCCTGCCCCAATGGTCGCGCTGAAATTTCGGCGTCGGACGCGAACACTCCCATGGACGCTGCTGTTATGAATCTCGAATACGAGGAGATTTGGAGTGATGAGTATCCCGGTAACACTGGGTTCAAAATTTTCATTCTTATGAAGAATGAGAAGATTAGCCTTGAGGGTAGTGACGCTTCTGAGACTGAACCCTATTACGGCTCTGGCTTCTGGCTAAATGCCTCCCTGCCTGTGCACCGTGAGCAGGAGTAAGCACTGTATCGCACTAAGGCGACACAATAGTGAACCACCCCGTGACGGTCGCATAATAGTGTCGTAGCGGTGTAGCAGAACCCCCTAGCTATCGCAGGGCTCATCCCCACATACAGGGAGGTCGCACGGCTCAATTAGAGGGGATACCTGCAAGCCGCCCGAAAAATATTCAGTTTCCCTGTTAGAGATGAGCAGGTGATTCCTCACCTGCGGTGACCATGCCCTAATCAGGGCTTGGGTCTTGACGCTTCAATGCGGCGAAGCTCCACGTCCATTTATCCTCTCCCGCGTGCCGCAGGCGAGTGTTATGGGGCAATTCTAGCGCAAGAGTGGTGGGTGCGCAACTGGCTGCCAATTAGCAAACCTGCCAGTGGTACACTTCACAACATTTTGGCTTGCGTTGTGTTTCAGAATCGTGTTACTATATAAATGTAGCAAGGAAGAGATACGTACTTCCAGAAAGCTACAGAGTCTTTGTTTCCCTATCGAAAGGTTTCCCAACCATGTCTTCCTTCCCTATCGGAGTCACCATTGACATCGAAAATGCATTCACCACTATCGCCCCGCTGCTTGAAGTTCACAAGATGAACACCTACTTCACCACTGAAGTAATCGTTCAGATTCGTGAGATTGAGGGCGTGAAGACTGGCGTCATCGAGAGCATGGAGCTGGGTGGCAAGGTCATTCCTTTCGAGAAGGACGCAGTAGTCACCTTTGGCATCAAGGGCTATGTGTTCCCTGGTGAAGCGTACAACCTGCGCTCCGCCAGCTTTGGCGGCCATAGCGGTAAGGCTTGCTTCCTTGAGCTGGAACGCCGCGCATAAGTAAGCCACACATAAACAGGGCTAGAGGTCACTACACTAAGACTTCTAGCCCTGCCTGTGTTGCGCCCTCGCGCCTTCACGTAAGGGGATGTGCCCTGTAGTTAGGGAGGTGGATGATGGTCAAGGGATTATCGATGTATGCCTAAGCGAAGACCCTGTATTGGTGCGCGCATTCGAGTGGCGCCGACCTGTGGTGAACAATAATGGCGATGCGCTGCTCGGTGCGCATTTCGAGCGCAACGGGACTGGCTTTAGCTCCAGGGTTGACCAATAAAATTCTCTGCATGGGGCGCCATTATCGGAATGTGGCGGAATGGTGATGGCACCACCGCGCATCCCGCGCCGATACCGATTGCCGCCCCCTGAGACTCTAGCCTCAATCTGGAAGGCGTGGCACCCTATTCGTATGGGTCACATCGCCGCCGTTGCCGTATGCCTTTACAAGATAGGCTGCGACCCGCCCAAAATCTCGTGTGGCACACTTCACAACATTTCGGCTTGCATTGACCCACGAAAGGGTGTTACTATAGTTATATAGCAAGGGGGATAGCCCGAAAAGCTACAGACAATGTTTCCCTGACCGAAAGGTTGAACACAATGCTTACCACCACCACCCTCACCGCCGCAATCGTAGAAATCCCCTCCAACATCTACGCAGACATCGACGGGTACGTCAACTACTTCAAGCACTACAAGCACGCCGTAGACAGCTTTTACCTCTTCCCCATCGAAAGCCACAACACCCACACCATCGAGGTTGAAATCAGCAACGGACGCTTCTTCGAAGTAACCCATACCCCCCTAAGCGACACCACCGACGCACTCAAGGTCACCGCATGGGACTCCAACACCCGCGCATGGGTCTCCGTCAACGAACTACCCGAAGGTAAGGACTTCATTACCTACCTCGAACAGCTCCGAGGCTAACCCCTCAAACCCGGCAGCCACGGTCACCCTCACCACAGAAGGTGGGGGTGGCCGCAGAACACCACCTCTAGCCACCCACAGAAAGAGAGAGTCCATCATATGCGAGCGCACAACACCACCGCCAAGAACCGCAAGAACATTCACTGCACCCTGGTCGCTGCTGAACGTGACGACCCGCAGAACGCAAACAAGACCGCCCAGCAAATCATGATTGAAGCCTTCAATAAGCACTACCGAGCCGCAGAAAGCCTAGCTGGCTGGTCGCCCCGAATGCTCATCACCAAGGCTGAGGTTACCCGCTACGGCTTGGTGAACTGGGAATCGAGTATGCAGTTTGGGTGGCAGGATACTGCACCTCACGAAGGATTTAAGCTTGTAGGCTACGCACCCACTGATAGCGCCGAAGGTCGCTTCATGATTGAACACTCCGACCGTTCAATCAAGACCATCGGGTTTATCGGTCTTGACCAGCCTGACCAGTTGGCTATCGTCTGCAAGGCAGTCTAGACAAGGAAAGGGCGGGGCACACTACCCTAAACCCCTGCGCCATATACTTACACACCCTATACCACTACACATAGAAAGAGGGCATCAACACAATGCGAACCATCACCCCCTTCCTCTACTGGGAGACCCTGAACACCAATGACGGCATTCTCCTCATCCCCGCCAACAAGGACGCTGACGACCGTATGGCAATCTACGCCATCAACCAGGTGACCGACACCGACCACGCCACCGCGCGCCTGCGCCACGCAAGCTTCGACGCCCCCGAAACCATCAACCTCACCCGCATCAACGGGCAGCTCACCACTACCGACCTGGCAGACCTCAAAGCCGTAAACATCGGCTCCCGAGAGGATACCATCGCCCCCACCTATTACGCAGTCGAAAATGACGGCGACATCACCATCTGGCACAGCACTGAAGAATACAATGACATCATCATTGCGCACGCCTTCGGAACCGATGGAGAAACCCGAGTCATCTTCAATGAGCCTGACGAATATGGCGACGACGTATTGGGCTACAACATTTGGTCAGTCCTCCAGGTAACCGAAGGATACGAAGACACCGACACCCTACCCGACACCTTCAACATTCCCGAAGACAACACCGCACACCTTACCCCCGAAACTGCGCTCGCGCTCTACGACACTATCAACCACCCCGAATACCACGCCCTCAACGACCAGGAGACTCTAGAGGAAGCCCTCACTAGCCTCTGGCGAAACATCTCCGACTACTACGCCATCCCCGGAGAAATGCATTGGGTGGACGACGCAGAAATTCTCTGGCGCACCAAAGACTTCCTAAGTGACGTCCACACCGCAGCCGAAAAGGAAGACAGTGCCAACCTGACCACCATCACGAGCCACCACATTAACACCATCACGAGCCACCCCGACTACGAAGACTAACCCCAACGCCTCAGCTGGAACCACCCAGCTGAGGCACACCCACAAGAGCCGCGAGCCGTAGCCCGGAGCAGGTCTAGTCATTATCCTCAAGCCGTGGTAAAATCGAAGCACTAATCACTCGCCTGTGGCAGACGGGAGAGGATAAACGGACGTGGAACCTCACGGTGCTGAAGCGTCAAGGCCCAAGCCTAGTTAGGCATGGTCACCGTATCTGAGGAATCAGATACTCATCTCGATGCGGGGAACCGAATATTTTTCGGGCTGCCTGCTGGCTTCCTGCCTACTCAGGAAGGGTAAGCTCCCGGCACGCGGGGATGAGCCTACCGCGCCACTCACCCCCGAAACAGCTCTCGCCGTACACGGCACCGCCACCCAGGAGATACTATGGAATACGCATTCACTAACCACCAGCGACCCACCATTGAACACATTCACCTTCTCAAATCCCTAGGAATCACCTCATACGACCCCTGGGCCTCAAACATCTCCCTTATCTGCGATGTGCTACAGCTACCTGAAGCTGAAGTGGATGAGCGCGCCCGCGAGTTTACTAAAGATGGTAGGGGTGGAAGCATCTCTGAGGCGCTCTGCGAGTTTCTGTATGAGGAGTTTTTGGATGCTCAGGAGGCTGCGGATGCGCTAGGTGTGAAGGTGGCGGATTTTGAGGCTTTGGTTGAGGGCGGTCATGTGATTGCTACGGGTAGTAGTGTGTTGGTGTATCCCTCTCAGAGTACGCCTGAGCGCGAGTTGCAGTATCCGGCTGCTCAGTTTGCCAATGATGGCAAGCTGTTCCCTCATGTTAAGAAGGTTGCTGATGTGCTTCGTCGTGGTGGTATGGATGAAGAGAATATTTTCGCGTGGCTGTTTGATGCACGTGAAGAGTTGGGCTTGTTCGCTTACGCTCACCTGCTAGGCGCGTCGGATGCGCACCTTATCTTCGTTTTGAGTGAGGCGCACGCAGCTACTCGTAAGACTCTAGAGAGTAAAGCTTTGGAGGCTTATGTGCAGGATATTCGCTGTGAGAACGTCACGCGCCTCGATATGCTAGGTATCCTCTCCCGCCGAAGCGATATTGAGCAGCACCTCCAGGAGCTCGTCTACGCACCAAAGCACAGCCGCTGGAGCGACATGAAGTATAGTGCTCTAGCCAAAACCCTTGGTGTGCCCGATGGTGTCCTCTACGCCCGCGAACGATACAACGCGACACGCCCCAGTAACACCACCACCTACTCTGCTTCCAGTGTCAGCATGGCCCTACACGCCACACCTGAAGAGCTTGAGGCAATGCGCCAGAAGAGGGAAATTATCGCGTACCCAACTGTAGACGTTTACAGTCGACAACTCGAATGGGAGTACCCTACAGCCCAGTTCAAAACAGAAAACGAAATCGACACATTCCTCATTGAGCTATTCAACTTCCTCACCGAAAACACCTATTACGAAGACAAAGAAGCGCTCAACCTGCTCACCACACCAACATTGGCATTTAGCCTCGTCACCCCAGCAGAATACGCAGCTGTGAGCAGCGACCATGAAAATGCCATGTTCAACGCATTCATCTAAAGCACTCTAATGACAAGCAGAGTGTGCTCGCCTGTGGCAGATGGGAGAGCCTAAACGGACGTGGAGCCCGCAAGGGCGCTGAAGCGTCAAGACCCAAACCTCATTCGAGGTACGGTCACCGTATCCAAGGAATTGGGTACTCATCTCAACGCAGGGAACTGAATATTTTCGGGCTACTTGTAGTTATTACTCCTAGTCAGGAAGTGTGCGCTTTCTGCATACGGGGGTGAGCCGCGTGAGGAACGAACGCGCCGCCGCGATAGTGGTGAGCTCCATACACGCGGAGATGAGCCGTTCAGCGGCGCATTGCTACTGGTAGGCACCTGTTATATGGGGATGGGCTGGATTCCGCTACTCAGCCTGCGGTACCATAGTGGCGGCTGCTCTCTGTGCGCGCCGAGCCTCTTATGGCGCCCTGATTGTTTTTTAGGATGATATTATTAGGCCTGCTGTGCGCGAGATTTTGAGTGTTGTTCGTCGTGTTGTTGAGGGTTTGTAGAAGCTTCGGATTGGGGTTGCGGGTTGTTTGATTTTGTGTGGGTGCTCAGGGTGATGCCTGAGCTTTTGCTTGCGATTGTCTGTGCGATATTAGCTGCTTGGGTTTTTCGGCAGAGAGTCCGCTATTCGTTGGCGGCTGAGGTGGGTGAGGAGAAGCAGGGAAAGGCTCAGAATACTCTTAATTTCGTGGCCTTTACTGTTTTTGTGGCACTCTTGCCTTATGGTGTATTGCAGGTGCTTACGGGGGATTTTTTGAGCCCGTTTACTTTGGCGGCAATGGTGATGATGCTTGGTAGCTTTGCTTGCTGGGCTGATTTTCAGGATAGCCTTAATTCGGAGACAGAAAATTCTCGCGACTCGGCAAAGCGTCTGTACAGGGCTGCCCTCTTGTTCATTCTGGTAACAGTGATTATTCATGTTGTCGGTGGTGTGGTGTACAAGAGTCTTGTGCCGCCTTCAGTCAGTAGTTCATTCCCTAAAGCTGAGATTGTTGCTTATCAGGGCGCACCGGGTGGTGAGTACGTCCGTGATGAGGTGAAGGCGGAGCTGGTTGGAAAAGCTAGGCTGGACACCTCGACTAATACAAAAAGGCCTTCCCATGGAGTTTGGTATGTGTGGGCTGAGCGTAAGGCTGGTGGGACTATCATCAACACGAAGGGTCTTCGGAGTGAGGTTCAGGTTGTTGATGATTTGAGTGTGGGTGATAAGCCTTATGTGGTTCGCCGTTCAAAGCTTGAGGTCTTGGATACTGAGTCTGCGCGAAATCAGCCAATTACCAGTAGTATGACGAGGCCTTGGTGGCAGTCACCTAACGCCAACGTTAAGGAATCTTCGATAGTTATCCATGTGCCTAGAGGTACGGCAGGCGAGTACGTTACTGAAAGTTTGGATGGTTAGTGATGCTAGGTCTTGATGTCGCGGGGTGGGTCACCTCAATCCCCTACGAGCATATTCGCCTCATGCCACCCATCACCTATTTGTGCGTGAGTCTCATTTGTTTCATTGCTGTCCTCAAACGTTGGGCAGGGGTAGCTGTTTCCAATAGCTCTTCCAATAAGCCTGGTCAGCAGCAGAGCGGCGTAGGCTTCTTTGCTCCAATCTGGGTAGTGGGCACACTAGCTTTTCTGGCTTCACTTTTCATGCTGGGAGACGTTTTTCTAGCTGTCGCGCTCCTTCTTGTGGGATTGCTCATTATTCTTGGGCTGATTCGCCTTTTTGAGAACTTTAAGACTAAGAATATTTTCAGGGAGCGGTTCATAACTCTTGGGGTGTTGAGTCTAGTTTTGTCTATTGGCAGCTTGGCTTACATATGGTGGGTGCCATCTACCAAGCCTACCCCTGCGCTACTTACCGCACACGGCACTATGTACGAGAGTGATGATGGTGGGTACGTTTCGCAGGAGGTTCGATACCCACTGGTCGAGAAGATTGAAATCAAAATCCCCACATTTTCTGATGGTGCACAAGATTTCCTTTACCAGTGGACTGAGCGAAAGCCTGATGGGTCACTAGCGCTTCGTACTGGGCGCTCTATACTTCCTGGTGAGGAGGGTAAGGCTCGCGGCACTAATGTTCTCAACAGCACTTCGATGCAGGCCCATGTTGTAGTTAGGGACGATTTGCCTGCTGGCAGCGCACCTTACATTGTTCATTCTGCCGAGGTTAGTTCATGGAGAGGCATCCAGCCTGGTGAGTCTCTATGCTTCAGCAGCTCTAGGCACTCGTGTACACAAAATGCATGGGCTGTGGCTGTTGTCCATACTGTGCATGTCCCTATTGGGGAGTATGACTCATACGTTAAGTACAGCTCATCCTAGTGCTTAGCTGGCTAGTGGGAGTGTAGCCTGTCGGGTCTCTGTATATATGGAGTTCGGCAGGCTTTCCTGTGCCAAAATCGCAATGTGGCGCACATCTCGCAAGCAAGGCTTGCTAAGACACTAGGAAGAGTGTTACTATATTTATGTGGCAGTGATTTGAAGTCGCCACAGAATCTATTCCCCATCGAAAGGTTTTTAGTCACCATGTCCCTTATTCCTGATTTCAATGCAGGTGTCGAAACCATCAAGTCTGTAGCAGCAGATGCCCAGCGCTTCATCGACATTGCCGCTGAGGTCGTTGGCAAGAAGAATAGTCAGGTCGCACAGTTGGCGGCACTGGCACACTATGCCAACGAAACTGCTGTACTGATGGAGTCTGCAATTGAAGACCTTATCACCCCCGAGAATGGTGAGCCGACCGACTGGGACGATTCTGCCAGCACCTTCTGTGCTTACGTCCAGCATCAGGCACGCTGGTTTCAGGAAGAGTTCGCCGAAAAGACCTCTGACTTGATGGCATACCAGATGTACCCGATTACCATGTCTGAGCTTGCACGTATCGCACGTGAGTACCATGAGTATCGTGAAGATGCTGACAAAAATCACAGTTGGTTCTTTGGGGACAATGAAGCCACTGATTGCTAGTCAGTCACTGACCTGCTAAGCTGCCCCTGGAAGCTTATAAACCCGCACTTGCTGTTTTTGCGAGTACTCAGGGGATGGTTTTCCAGGGGGTAAGGGTGCGCTGTCCTCATTTTCCCCTATCGGAAAGGTTGTATTTTTGAATGGTATTGTCGGAAAGTATTTTTGAAATTAGTGTGTTGACTGCCGATGAGGATTCTTTGGTGGCTGCGGCTATTGCGGCGGAGGTGGCTCGGCAGAGTATCCGCGCGTTGGGTTCAAGTGCCAATCTCGTGCCTGTAAATCAGGCTTGTTCAAAGATTTATCGTGCGCGCTGTGGCAAGATTCAGTTGTCGCCTGTGCAACTCGCCTGGCTTGATGCGCTGGTTATTGATAGTTACATCAAGGCGCATGAAGGCAGAGTATCTATTGAGCAGGCTAGAATTATTTTGAAAGGGCTTCCTATGCCAATATTTAAGGGTTCCCGTAAGGGTGTTAAGGTCTTTGAGAAGCTGAAGGCCGACCATAGCCGTAATAAGCAGGCGCTTGCAAATGTGACTCGTGACTTAACGGAGTTTGAAAATGCAAATGCGGCATACAGGGCTGAAGCTAAGAGCCTGTTTCATCGTGTTAGCTCCAGCGGGCTTGACCCCGAGTCTTCGGAGGTTTTGCACACCATGCGGCGCGCTTCAGCTGCTGAGGCTGGTGCGGAGTCTACTGCAAACACGATTGCTTATCTGCGCGAAGCATTTGCGACCGCTCTTCAGCGTCAGCGTGCCATTGAGAATCAGCTTCATATTCACGCTCTAACTGAGGAAATTTCCAAGATTGAGCGCAACAACCAGAGCGTTATTGACCGCTACACTCAGGAGAATGGGCCTTTCACTACTGCTACTGTCGATGCGAATATCTCTGATTTGCTGACGAATGCGCCCACACCGCCTGTTGAGGATGATGACACGCTGATGACGAATCTTGTATTGGCGCAGCGTGCTAAGGAGTTGCAGACCAAGTATCGAGAGCAGAAGGGTGATGAAGGCTGATGAACTTGGATATTTTCGGACTCACCAATAACGAGTACGTGATTCTACAAGCCCTCCATGCAACCATTTCAAAGACCCCGCTAACCCGCAAGGAATCGGGCTCCAAAGGTCGCAGAAGGGATGCCCATCTTGTCTCGCCCGTCTACAATCATAGGCAGGGTCGCCACGTGTACCCACTAACCGCCGACAATCTACGCAAGCTGCTCAAAACGAACAAGAAGCTTACTTGGAGTTATGAGCCGCAGGTTGGTGCTTATATTGATGTGGAAGGCAGTAATGAACGCTACGGCGTTCTTGTAAGTGGCAATGCAGTCGCGTCCTCCTATATTTTGGCTCAACAGGCAGCACCTTCGGCGTATTACTGGGGCGATATGGGGAAGACCTATGTGGTTGGTCACATCATTAAGATGCCTATCTCAGATATGATGGCGGACTGCTCGACCGGGTTCCTCCAAACCTATAAGCTGTACATGAATCTTGTTAGCGAGTATGTTCCTCAAGAGAGTGATATCACCTTGATGGACATCCCAAAGCCACATGAGTTGCTAGCTGTTGCTGGTGGTTTCGGAACATACCCCGATATTCCAGACCCGTTTGAATCAGCTAAATCTGTCACGAATAGAGTTGCCGCAATTGAGCAGCCTGAACGTGTGGAGTGGATACACCCTGAAGCGAAGCAGAAAATAGTCTCGTGGATTCTTACCACTTGTCTATGGTTAGCTGTCCCTGTTGCCACTGCCATGGCTGGCCTGCTTGCCGGTAAAATTTTTGATAACGAGCCTAGGTCAATATTGCTTTCAGCTTTTCTAATGTTCGGAATTAGTGCCCTGCTTGTCGAGTACGTACTGGAAACGCGAATACGGCCTGCAAGCAAGGCCTCCCGAAAGAAGGAGCAATGATACGAAATGTACTCGACTGATTGGTCTATGGAAGAGCTGGAGGTTGAGGATTGGGCTTCTGAGCAGCGCGAAATAGAGGCAATGCTTTACCGCGAAGAGGTAGAGCGCAAACGTCGCGAGCGCATGTCTCAGGGTAGTGGCTTTGGGTATTACGGTTCGGTCTGCAACTATGACCCGACCGATATGCTGGGCAATGACGACCCCAACGAGCGTTCGGAAGGTGCCCCCGATTGGAAGTCCGATGAGGAGGAGGAAGATTGGGAGTGTTGGGTTGAGAGTGTCGTCGCCTCCGGCCCGCCACGTGGCGCTCAAGGAGCGGGTTCGCCATACGCGAGCACATCAGCTGCTCTGGATGTTTATTGCAAGGTCTGTAAGAATCATGCAGGGCTCTGTATATGTAGGAACCATACATGGGAAACTGAACAGGCGTAGAGAAAGAGCCCTTTCTTGGTGGATATTAGCTCCATCTGGAAGGGTTCTTTTTTTGTGGTGTGGTTCTGGAGGCGACTCGGCATTAGTGGGCGCGGTGGTTAGTGGTAGACATGTAACATGTGGTATTGCAATCCATCTAGAATAGTGCTACTATATTATATACATTTTTTATTACTCTCTGAAAGGATGATTAAGCACCATGCGCGGCTTTGACACTACCCTTCTCGCTGCTGGCGACATTATTCTGATTGGCAAGGGCTACGATTCTCGCCTTGATACTTTCTGCGGGCGTCACAATTCCCCTTACTTGGTCTATGTTTTTGATGGGTTCGCGGATGCGGATGGTCGTGTTCTGATTCTTCGTAGCGGGGGTGGCCGTGAGTCTGAGTTGTCTCTCAATGGCGACCATTATTCCATTGAGGGTGGCGTTAGTGGTGATGTTTCTGACGTGAAGCATCTGACTGCCAAGGAGGCCGCCGATTTTGGGTTGCAGGCTCGCTTGATGTACATGGAGTATTTTGCTGAGAAGTTTGCTTCTCAGGATGATGGGGGTCGTTTGGAGTTCCGTAAGGTTCTTGACCCTGTGGAGCGTGCGATTATTGCGGATTGGCGCAAGTATCTTGATTTGTCGAATATGGATGAGTCTCGTGCTAATTTGGAGGAGCTTGTCTCTAGTGTAGAGTCTGAGCTTCGTCAGGTGGCTGCGGTTGACCTTGAGCTTTTGGAGCGGTTTAAGGCGGTGCTGGTTGATTATAATCGCCGTATTTCTGCCGTTCTTCGTCAGCGCGCCATGCGTCCGACATTGAAGGGTGAGGTGTCGTTTAGTTGGAAGACTAAGTACCGCATGGAGGAGAGTATTCTTCCTGTGGGTTGTGGTTATGTTTTTAGTATTGGTGAGAGTCGTTGGGATAGGGTTCAGAAGGTTCTTTATGCTCACCGTGCTACTGGCACTCGAATCTATTTCTCTAGCCTGGAGACTGGTGAAGAGGTTGGTTATATTGCGGCGAGCGCGCAGAAGGGCGGCTTGTATTATAAGGAGCTTGAGTCTGGCGAATCGCTCGGTGTCTTCGATATTGATTTTATTCATGTGGACGGTATCGAGGGCATGAAGCGTCATTTGGAGTTGATGGATGAGTGTGCTCAGTTGATGGATGCTCGTCGTGAGGCTTTGGAGCCGATTTGTGAGGAGTTGAAGTCGCGCGGCATTAAGTGGGCCCTGAATGCGGAGTTTTGCGGTATTGCTGCTCGTAAGTGGGCCAATGAGGAGACCTTTGGTCGAGTGTCTTTGTTTGACATTAAGGAGATTGAGTGGACTGTGAATCACTATGAGTACTCTTTGAGGTATTTCTTTGGGGAGGTTCGCAGCTTGATGGGTTTCATTTTCGACAAGTAGTGTAGTGGCATCTTAGGGGGGTATCAATCGGTTATCGGCTTGGTACACCCCCCTTTTCCTGTTAGGGGCTCTATTTTAGGGAGTATAGGTAGACCCACATCTTAAATGTGGCACACTTCACAACATTTCGGCTTGCATATCGATTTTTAATCGTGTTACTATATAAATATAGCGAGGAAGAGATACGAACTTCTCATGAAGCTACAGACCATTGTTTCCCTAGCACGTAAGGAGTGCATACCATGACCAAGCAGACTATCCCCACCTGGAAGCAGGCACTGGATATCGCCCAGAGTCTCCAGCTTGAGTATCAGCTGCCGATTTTCGCAATGACCTATAAGGGCATGTGCTCTTGCTGTGCAGGCGCTGCTTACTTCAACAAGGAAGCATACTTCCCCCGAAACGTCGCCAAGATGGACGCGAAGGACATCGACGCATACGTCTACCTCAAGAACTCCTCCAACGGTAGCGGCGAAGCAAAGTTCTACAACATGGTTAAAACCTGGGGTGGCGACCGCAAGAAGGTTTGGAACGACTTCGGAACCCTCAACCGCAAGCCCGGCTACTGGAACCCCGACGGACGCGACCTCCAGTACGTAGGATACAAGCTGTCCGAAAACTTCACCATGAAGCACCTGCACCAGCTGCTCACCCGCTTCGTAACCGCACTCAACGACCTCACCGACACCCAGTACGCCCTCAAGCTCCCCAAGGACGACTCAGAGTGCGCCGTCATCACCCGAATCAAGACCAAGGGTGAATAACCCCCCCCTAAGCCCACAACACCCCCTGTTAGAGACACCAAAACCTCCAACAGGGGGCAACCCCACACTTGACACCAACAACCCGACCTAGACAGGAGAAGCCCCCAAATGACCGACACCACCACCCCCTTCGCAGCCGACCCCTGGAGCAGCAACAACAACGAACCTGCCTCCATCAACCCAAACTCCAAGACCCGCATCATCAAACCCATCGGCTCACCCGAAGGTGAACACTACGCCCGAGAAGGCAAACTCATCAGCGCCGCATGGGTCAACCAAACCGGCCCCAATGCAGGACGAGGACTCCAAGTAATCATCGCCGAAACCAACCCCCAAGGCGAAACCTACATCTACGACGACTTCATCCTCGCACACTACGCAACCGAAGAAGGTGGCTACTACGGCGACGAATTCCCAATCCTCATCAAAGACACCCCCGACGGCGAAATCCACACCGAACGCACCGGATGCATCTACAAGGACCGATACAACATGACCCGAAACGCCACCTACAGCCTAACCATCACCGTACCACCCCACCGCATCCACAAACTCGGCAAAATCCTCTAAACACCACAACCAAGAAAGGCACTCCCAATGGCCGCCACCAACACCCCATTCACAACCCTACTCAACGCACTCACACCAATCACCACCGATAAAGACAACCAGCAGCACATCGTAGCCCTCGCGCCAACCACCGAAACCCCAGGATTCACACCCAAAGCCTGCTGGGAAAAGATTCACACCACAATCAACCCCACCACGGACACAAACCAAATCACCGAAGCACGACTACAACTCCTACACCAAGCACTATGGCACAAAGACCTCAGCAGCGCACTAGCAGACGCACCACACTGCGATGACTGGCGATGGTGGTGCCACATCTACGAAGCATTCGAAGGCGCCCGCTTCACAGGACGCGCTCGCAAGGACGTAGCTTGGCTCAAGGACTTTTTGGCTGAATGGGCTGAATCACTCGATAGGGGCGGCGTGCTGGAAAATGTTACGTCAATTTTGGATGACGATTCCGGCTGGTGGGGCCACAGATAGCACCCCGGCTCATCCTCACGTACAGGGAGCATACGCTTCCTGGCTAGGCATTATGCCAGTAAGCAGCCCGAAAAATATTCAGTTTCCCTGTGTTGAGATGAATAGACAATTCCTTGTCTACGGTGGCCATACCCTAAGTGGGGCTTGGGTCTTGACACTTCAATGCCCTGACGGGCTCCATGTCCGTTTATCCTCTCCCGTCTGCCACGGGCGAGTGTTTAGTCTTGATTTTACCATAGTTTGTGTCACTTGTTGTGCATGGCGCGTGGCGAACATGAAACATAGAGGCACGCAGTTGAGCCAGGCAAAGCCTGCCACTGCTGAAGCATGGAAAGTCCTCGATATAGCAAACCATAAGACCGCCCAGGAGCTCATCAGGCACCTGGAAGCCCTGCGTAACTCAAGGCTCTAACATACACACTCTTGCGCGTTAGCGCGGCACGATACAGTACCCCTCACGCATGAGAACCACCAAACCCGAATCTAAACAACCGAGGCAAGCAGCCTCCAACCCCGAAAGGAATACACCATCATGGCTAAGACCAACAAACGCGACCCCCGCATCGACACCCTCTGGGACAATCTTGACGCCGCAATGGTGCACCAGCGCGACCTCAATAGCGGCAACTTCCTGCTAAACACCTACCTTCAGGACGGCACCTACGCCAATATTAGTAAGAAGGGCAAGAAGGTAGCAGAATCCCTGAAGAAGGAATACCGCGCCGCAATCAAGACCTGTACCCGCATCATCCTGGAACTCAACACCGCAATGGGCGACTCTGAAGCTCCGCGCCACTACGAAACCGACCCCGACCAGCACGGACGTCCCGTAAGCATCTGGGAGAAGGAAATCAACAGCCTGGCAGATGAAGCAGAGCGCCTTGAGAAGACCCGCATGGGTGTACATAACCTCTAGTGCGCCCTCTTGAAAGCTTGTGTGGGGTGCACCTACCAACAGAAGGTACGCCCTACACAGGCACCCGCCATACTCGCCCCTGGCAGAGGGGAGAGCCTAAACGGACGTGAAGCCTCACGGTATTGAAGCGTCAAGACCAAAACCCTACTCAGGGCATGGTCACCGTAGGCAAGGAATTGCCTACTCATCTCCATAGGGAACTGAATATTTTTCGGGCTGCTTACAAACATTATCCCTAGTTAGGGAGTGTAAGCCCCTGTATGTGGGGATGAGCCTAGATAGGGAGTGCATACACCCACCTTTGGGAGTGTGTCATTAGTCATCACCACTTTCTGTTGCAAGCCCCCTCCAATAGTGCTACTATAGAAGTAATATCAATCCTGCATGAAAGGAATGCCTCTTATGGCCAACACTCTAGACCTCAAGAATCTCAACCCTGGAGATTCTGTAATTCTTACCACTCCCAATGCTGAGCTGGAGCTCTACACCGTCGTCTCTACTAATGGTGTAGATGCGGTCACTGTTGAGGGTGAGCTCACGCGAGACATGACGGCTACTCTTATGCTGTCTGATGACCCTGAAAAGGGTAAGTTTATGATGGTAATTGCAGGCGCACGCCCTGGCGGCGTGTACTACTACCCTCTAGATGGTGAGTCATATTTCGTAGATGGCTGCCATGTTGAGCTTGCCAATGCGCTAGATTACGATTGTGAATCACGCATTGAAGGCATCTTGAAGCTCCGTCGAATCTTCAGCAAGAACTATGCTGTCGACCGCCTGGGCTTGCGCCCTTATGGTGAAGCGAAGCAGATTCGCGAGTCACTAAACGACGCCATCACTCCTATCCAGAGCGACCCGTACAAGTGTATTGACCTCGCTGCTGAATACGACGACATCTGGACTCGCATCTACAAGCCTGCCGAAGACAAGATTAGCGATATCCTGTGGGAGGCTAAGCGTCACGACACCGAGATTCTTAGCCGTATGCAGAACACCTTCTTCGAGGGTATCAACCGCGTCGTGGAAGCATCCAAGGGGTTCTCACCTAATGGCGCCAACGACTTTGTAGAGATTCTGGAAAGCGGTATCTACCCTGCCGAAGCCCACCGATTCACTGTAGGCGACATCATTAGCGTATCCCTACCCGAAAGCAGCTACACCCTCCGTGTAGCTGACGTAGACACCGACAGCGCGCACCTGGAAGACGTAACCGGGCTCACTAAGGCAACCCTAACGCTAGATGTTAGCAACCACCTCACCCTGACCTTCGCAGACCAGAACGCAGAACCCGTTCACCATGTGAAGTACGAAACCCTGCCTATTAGCACCTTCTCCGAAGAAGCAGCCTACAAGAAATACCTCAAGGCAATCCGCGAAGTAGTCCACGACATCCGCCTTGAAGCAAACAAGAACTCCGTAGAAACCCTATTCCAGGAAGCATACGACGCACTACGCAAGGTCAAGGAATCCGCGCGTAAGTTCAACAAGGCTAACGACACCAGCTTCCACCTCTACGCAAACCACCAGCTAAAGTCCCTTAAGCGAGCAATCGAAGGTCTCAACAACACCTACGAGAACTGGGATAACCAGATTACGGAAGCCAACGACAAGGCTTTCTTCAACTGGGACGACGAGTAAAGCGACGTCGAGAACAACTAAAAACTCGCCCCTGGCAGAGGGGAGAGGATAAACGGACGCCGAGCCCATAAGCCCATCTATAGGTAAGCCTTCTGCGGCAAGTCTATAGATGGGTGTGGCACCGAAGCGTCAAGGCCAACCCCTTTATGGGCCGGTCACCGTAGGCAAGGAATTGCCTACTCATCTCCATAGGGAACTGAATGTTTTCGGGTTGCTTACGGGCATTATCCCTAGTCAGGAAGCATTAGCTCTCCACGCACGAGGATGAGCCGCAGTACGACTGTCGGGATTACCTCTCTACATTATCAGCTCCCTGTACGTGGGGATGAGTCTATAGGGTTTGGGATGGTTGGGTTTTTCAGCAAGGATTTCTTTACCGTATTTTTATTCAGTATTTTGAATGTTTTTGCGGGATAACTGATGTGACACCCCTCTAGTCGCCTTTAATCACCCCGATTGTTTTTAGGGGGTATTCAGATGGGTGAGCGAGCGAGCCTTTTGCCTAGTCCATGCGTTTTATATTTTCGGTCTTTAAGTGGTTAAATCTGAGGCTTTTTACACTTCTATGTCACACTTCACGCCCCTAAGAGTTGCATACATAATTAAAGAGTGTTACTATGTAAATACAGCCGTTAGATTAGCTATGAAATCCGCGTCCCGACCCATAAGGAGCTGGCAAGCATGTCCTTCAAGACCCCACGAGCTCAAGTTTGAGTCCACCACCCCTCTTCCTGAGAAGGATGCTGATTTTTGGTGGCACGACAATCTCAATATCGACTCTGTGGAAATTGAGGGTAAGGGTGACAATGTGCGCGTGAAGTTTGTTGTCGAGGAGCCATTCTATCTTCCCTCTAATGAAGAGGACGACGATTATGTGCCCGATAACTGGCAGCCACACAAGGTTACCTTTTTGCAGGCTCAGCCAGTCACCCGCGCTGAAGCTGAGGATATCAAGTCTGCATTGGTCTACATGATGGAGACCGACTATATTTACGCATTTGACATTGAGGGGGATAAGGGGGAGTACGCTCTAGATTTTCACTTCTAAAGCAATTTGTATAGAAGGCTGAGGTGCCTACGATAGTGACTTTGTTGCACTCGCCCAACCCTTTTTAGGAGATTCCTGAAAATCGGGATGAGATGCCCTTGAGATGCTTATTCTCAAGGGCATCTCATATTGCACCCATTGCGGCGATTGGCACCCATGCGCCCATCTATACACCCATGGCGCAGGTGTGGACTTTGAGGTTTTTGTGAGGTGTTAGGTCTTCTATTGGGGATTCCGCCACTGTATTTACATTCAACATTATGCATGTTTTTGCGCTCGGGTGGCTGGTGCTACTCCCTAGATTAACCTTACTTGCTCTATCCGCTTTGGAGTGTATTCGGATAGGTGGGGAAGTGAGCCTTTTGCCTAGTCCGTGCGTTTTATATTTTTAGCCTTTGTGTGGTTGAATCTGAGGCTTTTTAAACTTTTGTGTTACACTTCACACTTCCAAGAGTTGCATACATGGTTAAATGGTGTTACTATATAAATGTAGTCATTGATTGGGCTACAGAATCTTCACCCCCAACCCAAGGAGCCACTAATCATGCCTATCGAAGACCGCGAGTTCAAGTTTGAGGCAACTTCCACTCTCCCCGATAAGGACTCTACGTTCTGGCATCACGATTATTTTGAAATCGAGTCGGTTAAACTCAATGCTGCGGATGGCGGATACCGCGTAGAGTTTGTAGTGGCGGAGCCGCACTACATTCCCGAGCCGCACGAGGATGACGACTATGTACCTGAAGGTTGGAAGCCTCAGCTGGTGACTTTTGTGCAGACTGAGACTGTCCCATATGAAGTTGCCGAACAGGTTGAGGCTAGCCTGGTGTGGAATAAGCGGAATGATACGCTCTATGCGCCGGAGACTGAAGACGGAAAGGTTATCTACACCTTCTGTATTCAATTCTAATTTTTAGGAGCGAAGGAAGACCCTGAGTTGCAAGATGCTCAGGGTCTTCCTTGTGTTTCACACCTATCGGTGCCGACTAGCTATTTACGGGGCTTGTGGTGCCAGTGAGCTATTTTTTTTTGGGGGGGGGGTGTGCTTTATTGCTAATCGATTACCTTATAGAACCGCTGACAGGTGCTTGATTTGCCCGTTCCGTCAGGGTTGAATGTGATACTCATTTCGTGAGCGATACGCGCGTGCCCATGTCTATTGGAGTTGATAACCAGGTTGGAGATTGCCAGCAAGCTACCGTCTTCATTGACTTTATGGGCATTGGTTGCTGGTATGGGAGTGTCGTAGATGTCACGCATGATGCGTTCGACATACATGGTGGCAGCCTTATTCTTGATGGCGGTAAGGGTCTTTGGTGTGGCGTCCGGGTTGTCGACTTCCACGTCGTATCGGTTGAGCATGAGATGTCCGTAGCTACTCATATTATTCTTCCTTTTCTTTCCGTGCTGACATGCCGCCAATGCGACTTGCATTTAAGTTGTATTGGTGTTACAGTAGAACTGTAGCAATTTTTCTTAATGATACTACATGAACCCATTCCGCTACTAGCACGTAAGGACACACCTATGGCGATTGCCCGTTTCACTATTGCCCCCGAAACCCTCGCAGAGGTTGCAACCTTCTTTGGTAACTACGGCACCACTGGCAAAGTGACTGTAACCCTTGACCCTGCCGCCCGCCTGGCGCAGTTTAATCTGACCCCCTACCGATACAGCACCACCACCATTACCAAGCTCGTAGAGGTGGAAGACATTGAGGAGACCCCTGAACTTTTTGGTGGTTACAGCTCAGCAACTGCAATTACGGTAAAGAAGTTCCGTCAGGCTGCCGACCGCATGTCCAAGTCTAAGACCCCCGTAGAGGTCACCATCAAGGACGACTCGGGAAGCTTCTTCCAGCTCAAGGTCACCGGAGTCCTCACCCTCGTGAAGGAGAACGCTACCGGCGCGGCGGCGGCGACTCCTCTCAACACGCTCGAAGGCTGGATGGAAATCGGGCACGTCGCCACCAACGCATACAACGAAATGGCAAAGGTTAGCGAAACGGCAACCAAGATGGAGCCCCGCGAGCATGGCGCCACCAAGCGAATCTGGCCCACCCTCCGATACGAAGACGGAAACCTCATCTACGAAACCGTACACCAGGCAACCGTCTACGCCCGCGCCGCCGCACCCTTCGAGCTCACCAACACCCCCCACCCTTGGTTCGAAACTTTCACCAGCGAAGGTGACCGACTCGGCAAGGGTCTATACCTCTGGGGCACTCACGAACACCCCGCACTCACCCCACACCGCACCAAGGCAGACGGCCTCACCCTCTACCTAGGTCTTGCGCGCAACAACGCAGGCAACCTCGCCTTCACCCTCAAGAGCGTTGCAGGCGACGGCACCACCGTTATGCAGGAACTCGTACACGACCAGTACGAAGTCCAGGAAGACGGCACCTTTACTGATACTGCTTCAAACCCCGCACGCGACGGATACGAAGCATCAGTACTAGCCATCCAGCAGCTTGGCATCCACCTTCACAAGCCTGTCACCGCCGCAAACATTAAGGCAACCGAACTCAAGAAGGCACTCGCAGAGCTCACCCCTGGAGGAGGCAAGACCGGCGGCGCATACCCCACCCGGCGCGCCACCTTCACCTCCAAGCACGCCAAGCAGCCCCTGCTTGTACTCTCCTACGACGAGGACATCATCTCCCTACCCCTCAGCCCGAAGAGCGGTGAGCTAATCCTCGCCAAGGAACCCACCCCGTACAACCAGGCACCCGACCTGCGAAACATCGCCAAGGGCACCCGTTTCCACGGCCCGGCAACCACTCTCCGCGTCGGATACAGCGAATCCACTGTAAGTAGCAATGTGCGTTGGGTTATGGAGTCTACCCATAACGGCTGCCAGGTGGCTACCTACCTCCCTGGGCGACTCAACCCCAGGGATATGGCGACCCGCCCCGAGGATGCTGAAATTATGTAAGGTAAGCAAGATAGCGCGGCACCTCTAACCGCTCATGACGAACTCGCCCCTGGCAGAGGGGAGAGTCTAAATGGACGTGGAGCCCCAAAGCCCATCTATAGGTACACCCCTTACGGCAAGCCTGTAGATGGGTAGGGGTGAAGCGTCAAGACCCAAACCCAGTTGGGGCATGGCCACCGTAGGCGAGGAATCGTCTACTTATCTCAACACAACAAGGGAACTGAATATTTTCGGGCTGCTTACGGGTACCACCCCTAGTCGAAAAGTGTATGCTCCCTGCGCACGAGGATGAGTCCGGGCTAACGCATATAGGCGGGTAGGTATGCTCCCCCGCACGCGGGGATGAACCCATTTCTTCCGGCTCCTTTCAATCGGAACATTTGCAAGCCACCTCCCCTGTGCATGGAGACGAGCCGGCACCTGCTTCTTTGGTGTGCTTGAGTAGCAGACAGTTCCCTATATACGGGGATGAGTCGTGTCCTATACTCCTATTACGTATCAGCGCTAGGCCTTGAGGGTAGGTGGGTTCCTGTGCTTGGAGACACATTTACCCATGTTGCATAACTCGATATTTAGTGCTACACTATATTTAGTGATTGAGATTCAATCATAACCACGCAGAAAGGATTACGCAGTGGAAACCATTGATAACACTGGCGCATACGCACAGTTGGAAATCAACCCCGCCGAAGAATCTGCTTTTACTGAAGCAGGTCATCTGGACATTAGCATCAACGGTGAGGCTATCGACCCTGATAGTGAGCTGTATGCCGCACTCAAGCAGGTTGTAGTGGCTCACGGCAGTGGACATCATGTAACTATCACCACTGCACCGAAGTACCAGGAGGTCATGTTCGCGGTACGTCGAAACTACCCTTTGACCCGCCCTGATATCATGAAGGCGCTTCGTGCTGGTCAGCTCACCAAGCACACTAATACCCGAGGTCGAACTCTTGTGGATATCACTGAGGTCAAGAAGCTTCGCGAACAGAAGCGACGCAATATGGCTCAGTGCGGCCTGAACGCCCTCCATAAGCTGTGGGATTTCGAGCAGAAGCTTGGTATTCGCGACTAGTAACCACCCTGTACTATAAGGAGCCAACCCGTGAGCACCCACTACACCACCCTCAACTCTGCACTAAAAACTGTCGTCCGCCGCCTTGAAGGCATTAACCATGACCTCTACCAGGCTGCTAAGGACGCTTACAATAGCCACTCCCTAAACATTACCTACATCGCCGCAAAAACTCTCACCCTGCACCCCGAATCTGGCACCTACACCATCAAGGACACCAGTAACGCGGAGCTGGAAGAGATTGTCACCAACGCCATCAATGGCGAAGTTGAGACCGACTACCACGACCACGACCCCCTTGAGTACTACGCAGGGATTGGTGGATGGGAAATCGATGAAGGTCTAGCCACTGAGCTAACCCATGTCGACAGCTTCCTTGACTGGCCCACCACCACCCAAGCAACAATCATTGTAGACATTGCCGCAAGCTACAACGACACTATGGCTGAGCTTGCATCACTGCCCGTCATTAGTGAGGGGCAGGTCACTGAACGCACCCGCCTCACTTACCATACCAATAAGTTCCCGTGCATCACTTTTGAACAGAAGCTTGTGGCACGCGACACTGAGGAGACTGACTCCCCAAAGCCTCTGAGTGAGCAGCTTGAATGGCAGGAACTTCCTGAGTATCACGACCTTGTAGCCAACATCGACACGGAATGGCAACTGAATACAGATGGGCCTAAGCGCCTCCAGGACGCTGTTCGAGATAAGGTTCTCAGCGACCTAGCCTACGAGTACCCAGGCTACAAGAACTTCTTCCTTGAAGACATGGCTAATGTTGAGGTCATCGTGGATTAGCCACTCTTGACCATAAGAATGCTCGCCCCTGGCAGAGGGGAGAGGATAAACGGACGCCAAGCTGTTCCGCACCCTTCACTAGGAACCCCATACTAAGGGCTTTCTGGTGAAGGAGCGCTGAGCAGTGAGACGTCAAGACCCAAACCCTCATTTGAGGGTATGGTCACCGTATCTGAGGAATTAGATACTGACACATACAGGGATTCTACCCACCTATACGTGTTAGCCAGTTCCAGTTCATCGCCACCACCTACCCCATATTTAGGAGAACTAACCAAATGACTGAAACCATTTCTGCAACCGAAGAACAGACCACGACCACTATCCACCGTGCGTTCAAGTTCTGCCTCGACCCCAATGAGCGTCAGGAGACGCTGCTGTTCCGCAATGCAGGTTCGGCGCGCTTCGCATACAACATGATGATTGCGTATAACGCTGAAGTTGATGCAAAGCGTAAGGCGTACTGGAAGAAGCGTAAGGATGAAGAAGCTACTGACGCTGAAATCAAGAAGGAGCTCACCGCTCTAGCTAAGGAAGACTCGTCGTACAAGACGATTGGCTTCCAGAAGTTCGCTACTGAACAGTTGTCCCCTGAGATTACTCGCCATCGTGAAGCTGCTAAGGCTATCGCTGAAGGTGCTGACCCCGAGGAAGTGTGGCCCTCTGAATCTGAGCGTTCCTCTGAACCCTGGTTGCACACTGTCCCTCGTCGAGTCCTGGTTTCCGGTCTTCAGTCTGCCGACAAGGCGTGGAAGAACTTTTTCGACTCTCGCACTGGCGCCCGCGCAGGCAAGGTGATGGGCACCCCGAAGTTCAAGAGCCGTTCCGGCAGCCGTGACTCTTTCACCATTCCCTCCCCTGAAGCTATGGGTGGCATCGGTGAAGGCTACCACCTGAGCGAGCCTGAGTACACCATCCGTCTTACGCGCATGAAGCGCAACAAGCGTAAGGGTCGCCCCACCATCGTGGACTACCGACATGTACGCCTGTCTCACCTTGGTGTTATCCGCACCCATGATACGACTAAGGATATGGCGAAGGCTGTGAAGCAGGGCGGCAAGATTCGCTCCTACACTGTATCTCGCTCCGCAGACCGCTGGTATGTGTCTTTCCTTGTGGAAATGGAAGTACCCATTGCTAAGCCTACTCGCGCGCAGAAGGCGGCAGGCGCTGTCGGTGTAGACCTTGGCGTGAAGTACATGGCTGCTCTGTCTGACGCTAACGCACCTGAGCGCTTCAAGAACTACCCTGAGCTTGAATTTACGGGTGACGGCTCAGCCACCATCAAGAACCCTCGTTGGGCAAAGGCATCCGAGAAGCGAATCACCAAGCTTCAGCGTAAGCTCGCACGCCAGCAGAAGGGCTCTAACCGCTGGAAGGCCACCAAGAAGAAGCTCGCCCACGAGATGCATCTGGTTGCTCTGCGCCGTGAATCCACCCTGCATCAGGTATCTAAGCGCCTAGCTACTGGATACACCCTCATCGGCATCGAAGACCTCGGTGTGGCAGGCATGACCGCATCTGCTGCTGGAACCATCGAAGAACCCGGTAAGAACGTCCGCCAGAAGGCAGGCCTTAACAAGGCAATCCTTGATGTCAGCTTCGGAACCCTCCGCCGTCAGGTTGAATACAAGGCACCTTGGTACGGCTCCGAAGTACAGACGATTGACCGATTCTTCCCCTCCTCCCAAATCTGTAGCGCATGTGGCGAGCGCGTAACCCAGAAGCTCAACCTTAGCGACCGCACCTACAAGTGTGAGCACTGCGGTGAGACCATCGACCGAGACGTAAACGCCGCACGCAACATCGGAGCAGAAGCTGTCCGCCTCCACAAGGAAGCAGTTAAGAAGCAGAGCTAGCCATCGAGCTCACTCGCCCCTGGCAGAGGGGAGAGGATAAACGGACGTGGGGCCCAAACCTATCTATAGGTAAACCTTTTGTGGCGACCCTATAGATGGGCGGGGTTCCGAAGCGTCAAGACCAACCCCCGACTTGGGGCATGGCCACCGTATTCGAGGAATCGGGTACTCATCTCAATACAGGAAAGTGAATGTTTTCGGGCTGCTTACGGGCATCACGCCTAGTCAGGAAGCGTCAGCTCCCTACGAGTGGGGATGAGCCAGAGTCGCCGTCGTCGATGCGCAGGTTGCCGCACAGTAAGCTCCCTGTATGTGGGGATGAGCCCGTCGTAGGCCAGCACGTTAGTAGAGCAGGACTGTGAGCTTTCTATGTAACTTAAGTCACACTCACATTGCCACCTTGCATCACCTAGTCCTATCGTGCTACTATATTTATGTAGCCAGCGATAAGCGCTCCAGCTACACTTGTTTTTCATTCCCCTATCTTTAGGAGTGCTCAATGGATAGCTACTTTATCGAAATTAGCCCCGAGACCACGATTAACACTCTTGCTAGTGCCTTGCGCAACATTGCGGGCGTCGCAGACATTGATGTCCTGGACTCCGGCTCTCTCACCTTTACTGTAGATGATGAGTCTACCCTCCGAGCTGATGTAACTGGCGGCTCACCGCGCAGTCTTGATATTTACAAGATTTCCGGCGGGGAAGACACCCCGGAGCTCCATGAATATACTCGACTCTTCAACCGCATCGAAGCAGCGTTGTTTTAAAGTGGTAGGGATAGAGTCGCCTTTTGCGTGATTCACTAGCCTTGCTCGCCTGTGGCAGACGGGAGAGGATAAATGGACACCAAAACCGAGACTTATCTATAGGTAAACCATTTACGGTAAGCCTATAGGTGGGTTGAGTGTTGAAGTGTCAAGACCCAAGCCCTACTCAGGGTATGGCCACCGTATCTGAGGAATCAGATACTCATCTTAATACAGGGAGCTGAATATTTTTCTCGGGTTACTTTGTGGGTATCGCCCCTAGTCTCAGGAAGTGTGCGCTCCCTGTATGCGGGGTGAGCTTCGTGCAATAATCAGCAACTCGTGCGCTCCCTGTACGCGGGGATGAGCCTGGCTGGGAGCAGGATGCTGAGCACACCTTAGTGTATGCCTAGATGAGTAGGAGTTTTTTGTATGCGTCTTCAAGGTTATATTGGAGGTACCTCCATGCCGTTTGATGCTAGTTTTGCCATGGTTGCCGGCCTGGTTTCTGATGCCACTGCTAATAGTGGCACCGTATGGGGCGTGATGGAGGTTAGCATGGTGTCCGGTAGTGCTTTTTGGCGCGTGCCTTCCGCGTGATGGTGCTGCTGATGCTGAGGTTTCGGATGCCTTTTATATTCATGGCGCGGAGACCTCTGATTCTGAGTGTTTTCAGCGTGTGTGTGAGTTGGACGGTCAGTTGATTGAGCTTGTGGGCTTGCATACCCTTGGTGCTACTGGCATTATTCGTTTTGAGATTTAAGAGTTTTTATGAGAGTTATTGATTATTGCACGGCTCCTTTGAGTGTTTCTGATTCTCAGGTTGATGCGCTGATTCAGCATAAGTCGTCTTTTTCTAAGCTTTGCAATAGTTTGAGTGGGTTTGTGCATGAGTTGGGTGAGATTGATGCTGAGACTTTGATTAATCGTCATACGGCTTATTTTCGGTTGATGAATCCGTCTGTGCCTATTGAGGTGTTGCATCGGGCTATTCGTGTTGTTGCTGATGCGTATGGCGTGTATGTGGCGAATACGGCACGTAATCCTTGGAAGTCGCCGGTGATGCGGTTTAGTAGCCGTGAGGTCACGCTTACTTTGGGTGATGATGCTGGGTTTGCTGATGATGGTTCTCTGATTATTGTGACTGTTGCGGGTCGTGAGTTGGTTATTCCTGCTGATTGGTCGTTGATTCCTGCGAAGCATCATGGTGCGACTCCGGTTAGCCTGAAGCTGCTTGTGAATGATGGGTCGTGGTTCCTGATTGCTGGGTATGTCTCTCATGTGAAGAGGAATACGCCGCTACAGCCACTGGTGGGTGTTGATTTGGGTACTCGGTTCCTTGCGGTGACTTATGATGGCTCTTCTACGGCGTTCTATAAGGGTACGCTGAACGGTTCTTGGCATCGTCGCAGTACTCACTATAAGCAGACCCAGAGGGCGCTATCCAAGAGGGGTACTCGCTCAGCCATGAGGAAGGCTAGGAAGTTGGCGGCTAAGAGTGCTGCTCGCGAGATGAATAGTTTTCATGATATTGCCCGTGAGATTGTGGGCAAGCAGGATAAGCGTTCATTGTTCGTGTTTGAAGACTTGTATGCGCGCGATAAGTACGTGAAGCAGGTAGCGACCAAGAACCCCTATCCTCGACCTACGGCGTACATGTATAAGCTTCAGCAGGTTATCATTGCCCATGCCCTCAAGAGTGGTCACTCTGTGGCTCTAGTGAACGCGAAGCGTACTAGTACCACATGCCCTAAGTGCCTATGGACTCATCCAAGTAGCCGCAAGAAGAACAAACACCTGTTCCAGTGTGTAAATTGCGGATACACGACAAATGATGATAGAGTAGGAGCAATGAATATTCGAAGCTTCGGTGCTGAGAATATTTCAGGGCGTTCACTGGACAGGCTCTAGTGAATGACGGGCGCGCCAGTCGCCCTAACGGAAACCAATAGCAGCCAGATGAGGCTAAGCGTCTCTAAGTGCATAAGTCCGAAATGCCTTAGACCCGCTAAATATATACCTGCAATCTGGTTGCGTGGGAGAGTAATACTTTGGAATTGCTCGCTTAGACCACCGACATGGTTTTCAAAGTTCCACAACCCAAGAGCACAAGATGTTTAGCGGTGATGTGGTCGCCTAGTGCAAATGTGGGCGGCTTGCTAAATATCTTTGGGTTGCCGTATATAGGAATAATGCGAGGAACAAGCTAGAACGTCGCACAGATGCTAGTAAGCGTCTCTCAGCTTCCACCTACGCCTGGTATGCCGAAGTAACCCTACTTCAAAGTGAAGAAGCTTTGCAGAGCTTCTTTGTAGGGCAGAAAAAGCATCGCCTAGGAAGGCGGATAGCGAGAAACGTTTTACTGCTGCGACAGGAAGCAACTGGCACCCCCTATTGGGGGCAGGTAAGTGCCTTACTAACACCTACCAACCCCAATACCCGATAGCCCTTGACCAAGATGAAGGTTGGTTGAGGGCTATCACCTTACCCAAAAATAAGTGTGGCACACATCATAACAATACGGCTTGCATTGATACAAAAAAGAGTGTTACTATAGTTATGTAGCAAGGGGATAACCCAGAAAGCTACAGAGTTTTACCGTCTACCGAAAGGTTGTCACCATGTCCCTCATCGACCAGCGCATTACCGACGCAATCGACTACGCAAAGGAAGTTATCTCCGACTGCTGTGCATTGCTGACGAACATCGCCGCAGAGGTTCTGGTTGCAAGCCCGGAAAACATGCCCGTCGCCGCATCGTTCGATAAGACGAACTCTGGAGCACTCTACAATGGCTCTCGTAACCTGGAAGCCCTTATCAAGGACGAGGCGAGCGTGACCTTTACCGACGCGGCAAAGATTCACCACCTCGCCGCTGAACTCAAGCGCCGCTTTGAAGACGTTGAGCGAGTCGGCATGGCGCTTGGACTAAACATCCAGGTTGAGCGCGATAACTAATCGCCAAAGCTTGAGAGAGGGCTAAGATGAGCGACGGGAAACCGCCCATCTTAGCCCTCTCTCCCATCTCATTACCTACTACAATATAAGTAGACCAGCAACCCTGTATAAACCACCGCAAAGAAGGAAAAATAAAACATGATAACTTTTGAACCTCAAGGCAAGCATTCGTCAAAGATTGCTCTCGCGGCACAGCACGCACTCAAGTCATGGGGCGCACAGAAGCCCACTATCGGCGAGTTTCCGCGCCCAAATCGCCTTCTGAGGGCTATCGCTTCAATGGGTGTAGGCGCCCTACTTCTTTCGGGATGCGCCGAAAGCGCCCCTGTCGTCGAATCAACCCCTAGCCCTACTGCCACCTCAACAAGTAGCACTGGCTCAGGTGATGAGTTTGCGCGTGTCTGCAAGGACACTAAAACCGGCAACCGAGCCGAAGACTCTGAGTGCGAGCGCAGTAATGCTCCCGACACTGCAACACCTACGGCTGCCGCCACGGCTTCAGCGGGTTCACATCATGAGTCGAGTAGCGGTGCATCGCAGGGGTCTACCACGAGTTTCACCCCTTTTATCTGGTATTACATTGGGCATTACATGGCGACTGGTGGTAGCTATTCGTCAGGTGTGCCTGCTGTGGGTGCGCCTTTGCGTGGTGGCACTCACGTGATGCCGAAGGGTGGGACTGTTTATCGTGGAGTGCCTGCTAAGGGTGGGTCGTTTGAATCTTCATATAAGGACGCTAAAGCTTCTGCGAGGGTTAGTGATGGTCGAGTAAGTGCGGTTCAGAATGGCGGTAAAGCTGTTGTGAGCAATAAGTCTGGCTCTGGTGGTAGTGGTTCAAGTGGAGGCAACTCAGGAAAATCTAACTCTGGCAATGGTGGGTCATCGAATAAGTCGGGTTCAGGCTCTTCTAATGGTGGCTCGTCTAGTAAGTCTGGTGGTGGCTCTAAGGGTGGTTTTGGTGGTGGTGGTAGGTCTGGTGGTGGTTCTGCTGGCGGCTAGTATTAAATCTTTCAGGTGGCGCATATCACTATATTTTGGCTTGCGTGGGGATAGTAAGAGTGTTACTATAGTTGTGTAGCAAGTGGTTTTGGCTACACAATTCATCTACTCATCCCCCTGGAGGTTCCCAATGTCTATCGCCCAGATTCTTCTCTACTCGCTGATTGGTATCGCTGCTGGTGTCGTGTCCGGGATGATTGGCTCGTCGATTGGTATGCGGATTGGTGAGCGCATCTATGAGCAGACCCATAAGCCTGATGCGCCTGTGGAGCGTGAGACTGTTGATTCTTCTAGTGTTTCTCGCATACATGTTTGTGTAGCGCCTGATAATTGTGTTTATGACAATGAGGAGTTGTCTGAGACTCTTGATTGGCAGGTGCGCCGCCTCAAGCCTGTGCCTCCTAGTCGCCCTGTGACTGCTTTTGAGTGCCCTGGCGATAAGCACTAGCACTATATAATGAAGACCCCTGATTCTAGATTGGTTCTAGTTTCAGGGGTCTTTTGTTACTTTCTGTAGTGTGCGCGTGTTAGAGCTCAGGGTAGTTGCCGCAGTGGGGGTCTAGGTGGTGGCGGGTGATAGTTGTGCTGGGTCGTCGCCCTTCTTGGTTGTATGTGACGGTGATGAGGGGCCCATAGTAGCCTTCGCGGTTGCCGTTTGGCTCGCCCCCGTATCCTTCGGGGATGAAGTATGCAACTATTTCAGGATTGCTTTGAGGGATGAAGTAGGGGTCAGGGGCGTAGCTGTCTTCTGCTTCGTTGAAGAACATGAGTTCGGGGAAGAAGGTTTGGGCGACATGTATTGCGCTCGCCTCAAGCATTGCCGTGTCAGTGTCTGGGTTCTCAATCGGGTTGCTCATAGATAAAATCCTTTCCTGCCCCCATTATCCCATAAACGCCAACAGTCTAGGTTGTGGTACACTTCACAATATTTTGGCTTGCATTTAAATATTGAATGGTGCTATCATATTTATATGGCTTGGGTGATGTACCCATACGAAAGCCACATTACTATTACCCCTATCGAAAGGAACGAACCTATGACCAGCAAGTACACCAAGCTCAACGGCACCATCAACGGCACCATGAACGGTGAACCCATCAACTACGCCTCTAGCCTGGCAACCCACGGCTTCCACGAGGCAGTAACCAACCGCGAACAGTTCGCACTCCATGTTGAAACTGGCAGTCAGGTTGAAGACGGTCAGCTCGAATGGACTGCCCGCATCGTAACCAACACCGACCAGCTCACCGGTGTAACCATCGAAATCGCAGGCACCGCAAACCAGGAAGACGCTCAGGCTATCACTGCTCTCAACGGCAAGACCGTCACTATCACCGCCCTGAGCACCGACAACGACACCAACACCGCAACCGCACTCATCTAACCCAACACCACCAACCAACAGGAGCCACAGATGAACAGCATCGTCACCATCCTCACCAACCCCACCTTCGCACTAGGCTTCATCGCAGGAGCCGCCACAGGTATCGGAGGCATGGTTATCGCCTACCAGAGCGCAACCACAATCCACTGGGCACGCCACAACGAGGAAGCCAAGCTGCTCCGAACCCACAACAACAAGCTCTACACCAAGGTACTAGCAACCAGCATGGTCATCCCCTTCGCGACCCTCGTTGCCATCATCGCCCTGCTCACCCTCAACATGGGAAGCATCGAACAGATTGGTGCCGCCGCAATCGCAGGCATCATCATCATTATTGCAGGCTACAAGAGCACCCACTACGAAAAGGAAATCGCCACCGCCCTCAACGTCAACGCAGAGGAAGAATAAGCCATGACACTAGCAGCAACCTTCCTCGCATTCATCCTCGGCATCACACTACCCACAACAGCACACATGTACGTCCGTGCCCGAAAACAACCCCTCAACAAGAAAGGATTCGCCCTCCTCGTCGCAATCTTCCTACCCACCTATATCTGCACCATCGAAGCCCTCCGCCACCTCCCCGAAGGCGAAAACCTAGCCCAATTCTTCATCATCACCTTCATCGCAGTAAGCGGCATCATCGCCACCCACAACTAACCAACAACCCCAAACCAAAAAACACCACCGACCACCACCGAAAGGCGGTCACACAACAACCCACCACAAGGAGAAACCCAATGGCAAACATGACCAACCACACCAAATGCACCGTATTCATCAACTCCGTCCGCCGCGACCAGGCAGACGCAGCCGAACGCTTCCTCAAAGCATCCCAGCAAGGAAAACTCACCAACCCCAAAACAGGCACCCCCATCCACCTCACCAACCTCAACGAAGCCACCACCTACACAAAAAACCTCTTCACCACCGAACTCAACGCCATCAAAGAAAGCAAAGCCTACAAGCACACCCCCATCTATGACCAGCGCCGACTCGAAGCCGAAGCAGCCACCAACGTCCTCAACGAAGCAAAACTCACCCTCCTCTTCTAACCCACCAACCACACCAAAGGAACCCCAAATGACCGCAAACTCTTGGGCGCACATGCAAACCACCCACCCAGAACGCGTCGAAGCCACATATAACGCGCTCGCAACACTTGATAGCAGCACTCCCAACAAAATCCTAGCCGTAGCCGCTCACCACAACCCAGAAGAGTCAGGCACGCTAACCTCCAGCCATGCACGACGAAGGGTTGCCGCTATCGAAAGCACCCTCAACACAATTCCAGGCTTCCGACGAACAGCGCAAGGCACCTACATTATGGCTCGCCGTATCGTGGAAGCTCTGGACAGAGTAGATAAGCTTGCATACACGCTACGCTAGAGGAAACCAAAAAGAAACCGCTGACAAGTTGCCCAGTAAGGGACTGTCAGCGGTTTCTTGTGGTTCCACCTCTTATGCCACGGGAGCCCAGTACTTGATTGAGGCTGCTCCTACAGGGGTTTCCAAGTGGGTCTGCATAAGACCTGTCGCATAAAGTCGAGCTTCTGTCGCAATAATGCCTGCCGCTTGAAGCTCCATCCTAGCCAGCACTGTGCGGTTAAGGTCAGGGTGCGCATCCTTAGAGATGTATGCATATTCTTCGGCTATCTGGGTGCGAGCATAATCCAACGCTTCCTCATAGTTCTTTAGCGTGGGCGCGTCAGCATCTGCCAAGTTGCCTGCAAGGGAGGCTCTAAGATAATCCTCGGCTGCGAAGTGAGCGTTCACTTCAATGTAGTGCTTGTATGTGTTGTAAGTCTTCGTGCGGATAGCCATAAATGCGAGCGCCCCAATTTTAGATAGGTGTTCAAAACTATGTGCAAGTTTATGTGCAGATTTATACTACACCACCTGTCAGTAGGTTTTGCTAAGGCATTTTATGGGTCATTGCCTTGTTAGGGGTCGAGTGTTCCCAGGGCTGGGGGTGTGGTGGCCAATCTGAGGGGGTGGTTAAGGTTAGTAGATGTGTTGGATTTCACAATATTTTCGGTTGCATTAAGTAAATTGTAGTGTTACTATAGAAATGTAGCAAAGAGGTTTGCTCTGAAGGCTACAGAAACACCACCAATTGAAAGGTATCTGTTATGACTCTCGCACTCATCATTGCACTCGTCGCTGTAGGCGCTGGAGCGCTCTACGAGGAGGCTCAGATGAAGAAGCGGTTGCGTGCTGTGAATGCTGTCATCATGGAGTCGGATGAGAGTGGCGAGCACCTGGAATACCGTGACCGCCTTGAAGCTTATGCAAGGAATTACAAGGGTAACGCGGATATGTATGCCACGCTTGGTGCCATCTGCATCATCGGCGCATTTTTCATGCTTACCTGCACCCTTGCTGCTAAGTAATAATCTGTAATCATAGGCTAGGGGCTTGAGTTGCCCCTAGCCTAAATTCATACCCCGTAAAAGGAGCGAATAAATGTCTAATACTGAAATTCTTACCGCAGAATCCATTACTTACATCACTGCTGGCCCGAATACTCACAACCCTATCGACTGGTATGAGCTTGAGGGTATTTTGAAGAGTGTGACTGATGTTGTTTCGGCAAACATTGTCCGCACTCGTAAGCGTCTGCATGAGGGTGCGCTAGAATGGGTGTGGAAGGCTGAAGTGGCAGTTGAATTTGGGGTCATCCAGTTCTTTGGTGCCGCAGAGGTTGGCACTGTCGAATGTGCGACCCTGGGAAAGGTTATCCAGACCAATAAGTCGCACACGGTATCAATCACTCAGAGCCCCAATAACCCTGATGGTGCTATCCTCGCCATCGAAGAAGCAGCCTAAACGAAAGGAACAACAACAGTATGGATACTAAATCCGCAAAGGAAAACCTGAACCGGCTCATCAAAAAGTACTCCCGAGACGATTTCATCAGTAATCGTGTCCAAAGTAAGCGGGTTCAAAAGCGTGTCACCCCCGAGGTTGCTTGGGTTATCAATACTGCAAATCAGCAGATTGAATCCATCGGGTACAACTACGCCCTAGCAGACGCTCACGGGCAGATACTGGGGAGAAGCCGCGTAAGCCCGTATGCGGCGTCGCAGACACAAATGCGCGTACAAGAGTTTCTGACTTTCATGACAAGCAGCATGAAGGATTTTCCCCTCAGTCGCACAACATACTATCGCAATGTCGCTAAGTTCGCACTTGACATCAACGTAATCTGGCGCGACGTACACTATTCCAACGACACTCTACATAAACCGTCCAAGCCAACTATCGCGCCGACCAAGAAAGCCTACAAGGAGTACCTTAAGATGCGTCGCACCATCAACGAAAACAAGCAGCTCAACGACCTAGAAGTCTCCCTAGCAGTCAACACCCTGCTCCTCTGGGAAGAGCAAACCACTCTCAGCACTCTCACCTCAGACTACAAAAGCATGGCAAAAAGCATCGCCTGCCTCAACCGTGAAACCCGCAAGAGCACCGATACCAAACAGTTGCTCACCCATGCTGGAACCATCGCCCGCACCCTCGAAACACAGACCATCCCCGCTATCGAGAAAAGCTGTGATGGGCTTGAAGTCATCGTCGGTGAAGGGCAGAAACTTGTCGCCAACCAGCGAAACCGCCTCATCAGTAAGACCGTTGGTCTCGGCGCTAAGAAGATGGCTAAGGCTGCCACCTATGTGAAGAGCACCGCAACCACCGACAGCGAGCGCCGTGACGCAGACCTGGCTGTAGAGCGCCTACGAGCGCAGGGTGAAGTGAACTCCGTCGAGCAGGATTTGGAGTCCTTGGGCCTTGATGACTACATTGAAAAGCTGACCAAGAAGTACTAGAGGGGAGAGAAGTAACTATGTCATACCAGCTGACCCCACGTGAAGAGCTTGAAGTTGCTCTCCGACGCGAAGCCCAGGAACGATTTACATCCTATGGGCCGTATTCAAGTCTGCCGAACTATGATGACGTGCTAAACGCTGACCATGCGTGCGGCTGCTTGTTTGAGCACGGCTCATGGGCGCTACGCATCTATTGTCTAGTTGGTCTGATTCTTTTCTTTGGTGTGCCCGAGTTGTTTGTGTTCGCTATCCTTGTGGTGGCGGCGGTTGAAAAAACCTCGGGCGTCCACAATGAATGCGGTAGTAATGGTGTTTACGGCCCGGTGCTCGCTTTTGAGATGGCGTTGGGGCTATTTAAAATGCTGTTTTTCGCATTCCCTAACTTCACACTGGATGGGTACATCAATCATGTCGCCTCCTTCGCCCCTATCTACATTGGTGCCGCCGTCGCTACATCAGCATTCGTTGTCATGGATATTCTTGGTCTTCGGCGAGCACGTGAAGTTGTCGATTCGCGGCCGGTAGACATCTAGTAGCAACACAAAGAAGATGCGGGACGCCATGGAACCTAATCCAGGCGACCCGCATCTTACGTATCGGCTACATTGAGAAAGCGGCACCGCAAGAACCATACAACAGAAAACAGTCATAAGAAAAGCGCTAGCAACAGTGACCCACGGCCACCGCACTGCTAGCGCCCACCAAAAGACTCACAGGGAAGTCTCTAACCCACACCTACACCCACAAAACCAAAAATCGACATAAGCAACCCAAAAAGACAAGCCAACAATCCACCCATATGCAAATAATTACCATCCTCACGCGCAAGCACAAAACCCAAAACCATGCACACCAGCCCCAACAACCCAGTTACCAGCCAAACAATAGAGACCATAACAGGCATCCCACCTCTCCAAGACGATACAAACAATAAAAGAACACGTACCAGCGCTACCCCCTATAATACACAAACACAAAGCCCCGCAGCCCCAACCACTCACTGTCGCACCCACCGGAAAAGCCCTGCGCCCCAATAGAGACGAGAATAGACGAAAAGTGAGCACCACCAACAGCAAACCATGCTACTACTAGCGCTCGCAACCCGGAAATGAACCTAACTGCGAACCAGCTATCTAGCTGCAAGCCATCTGTAGTACTCCATTTTTTGTTTATCGGCTATATGATTGGGATAAGTTTCTTTATGCGGAGGATTTTGTGAACATCCGTTTTATTCAGTCAATTAAAGGCACCAACGCCACAAATGAGGACTCTGCCGGATACGCTGGAAACCACCTGTGGGTGATTGATGGAGCTACAGATTTGTTCGACAGCGAGCGCTTTCTGGGTTGCAGTGTTGCGGAGGTTGCCGATGAGTTGTCGGAAAACATTGCTGCCGTATGTAGCGATAATGAGCCTTTGACCACTGTGCTGTACAAGGCGATTCAGTTGACTGCTGGGCTGGTGATTCCTAGAGGTAGGTCTTTGACGACGACTGAGTATGCTCAGGCGCCGACTTTTGCCATTGCGCTATGTCGTGAGCTTGATGATGCATTGGAGTATTTGCTGCTTGGGGATTGCTTTTTGTTTGCGGGTGGCGAGGTATTGACCGACCCGCGTATTACGCCTTTTACTTTGAAGAATCGTGAACGGATTCAAGCAATGAATGATGCGGGCGCTCCACCGACGATTGAGGAGCGTCGTGATATTTTTCAACAGACCCGCTTGAAGGCCAATTCGATTGATGGTTATCCGATTGGCTCGTTGAATCCCAGTAGCGCATATGGTGCTGTGACGGGGTATGTGCCGTTGCGCTGCCAGCAGGACATACTGTTGATGACTGACGGTTTTAAGGCTTTCCATAAGGTTGATGTTCCAATTGAGGAGACAGCGAAGACCATCACGTATCGCGCCTCTGTAGACGCGATTTATGGCAAGCAGGACGATGCGACAGTGATTCAGGCTAGGGTTGGTTAAAGTTGGGTATGTTTATTGATTTTGATGGTATGGCTGTCGCTTTTAGGGTTATTGGGTCTGGGCTGCGTCCGCGTTTCTCTGAGGCTGAGACGGTAGCACTGGTGGGCGCATTGTGGCCTGACGCTTTTGATGGGTCTGCTGTGCGCCTGGAGAGCGTTCAGGTGGGTGATGGTCAGGTTGGGCTAATGCTTTCTGAGACGTCTTTTTATCAGCTACTTGTGAGTAATCTTCTTGTGGGCCTCCCTGTCGAGTCGCTGTTGAAGGTGGGTGACGTGACATTGAGGGAGAAAGCCTTGTCGGTGGCTGCGGAGAAGGTGGCTGCGGAGGATGTTCTGGGTACGCCCTGGCTGGCAAACGCGCTCGCGGTGAGTGTGTTGATACGAGACAGTAAAGACGATTTCTTACTAGTGCGCCGTGGAAGCTCTTTGGCTGTGGGCGCTGGTCTTTGGGGTGTGTCAGTTTCAGGTGGGTTGGAGTCTGACGACCTGGCGGCGGAGAATCCTGTGGTGAACGCTGTGATGCGTGAGGTTGAAGAAGAACTTGGGCTAAAGGTTGCTCTTGACGATGTACGGGTGGATGGGCTCTTTATCGGGGATAAGAAGCTTCAACCTATCATGTTGTGTACCGTCACCCTTGACGAGCCTCTAGGGCTACTACTGCCGCTACAGGGCATTGATTCTGAGCTTGAGATTGCGAACCAAGTACTTGTGGCTAAGGGCGACCTCAAAAAGTATGCAGAGAGGAAGCGTATGTCTGAGGCTGCACGATTCCAAATAACCACACACGCCAAATAATGTGGCACACCTCACTACAATTTGGCTTGTGTTACCAAGTGGAATAGTGTTATGATGTTTATGTAGCGAGGCGATAGAGTCGCTACAGAGTTTCTTGTCCCACACCCGAAAGGAACCCCACAAACCATGGCATTCTACCCCGAAAACGTCACCATCACCCCCACCGAAGCATCCGACGTCCACATGAGCACCTTCCGCTCCGTAGCCCGACGAGGCGGCTTCCTCAAAGTCATCGCCATCAACAACGTGAAGCACGGACACAACGTCATCGTCCGCTTCTACACCACCAAGGGCAACCCCCTCACCGCCCGAAACGGCAGCGGCGGACGAACCCACCTCGAAGGCGAATACTACATCAGCAACACCCACAAGAACGAACTCCCCACCTGGGAAGACTTCAAGACCAACGACACCCGAATCAACTACATCCCCATGGACTACAACAAGGGCGACGAAGGCATCCGCTTCGCACACCTTGAGCCCGTCACCGCCTAGACCACAAGAAAGACACCCACATGACCACCAACACCAGCACCCCCTCCGCATGGGACAACCCCAGCGAGGGGGTACAGGTGCCCACATGGCACCCACTAGGCTCAGCAACTCCAAGCACCCACGAAACACTAAACGACGCCTACCGCCACCTCATCGCCACCGACACCATCCAGCTATGGCTAGCAGTAGGCGGCGAATACACCATCCTCGGCGACGACTGGGAAACCGACCCCACCGACCAGCCATCAATCGCGCTAGACGACCCCACCGCGCCAGAGCGCATCACACTAGCAGTCGAAGCCGCAAACTTCTTCTGCAAAGAAACATGGGCTGGTCTAGCAGACGCCACCATGGACATGGTTGACTCAGAACGACGAGCCAACGACACCCTCCACAGCTACACCTGCAACGACAACACCAATACACTACAAGAAGCACAAATCAAAAGCTCCTCCGCGCGCATCCTCACCACCCTCAACAGCCTCACACGATACCCACACGGAAAACTGCCCCCAAACAGCATAGAACGCCGCTACCTACTCTTCATCGAACACCAGCTAACCACCTACCTCAACCCAAACAACAACCTCAAAAACGTCTGGGCACGCCCATTCAAAGCCTACGAGCGCACCATCAACCACAAAGCAGCCACAGAAGCACTAACCAACTACCAACACCAATGGCGCAAACTACACAACACTGTACAAGCATGAACTTCAACAGAAAATGCAAGTACGCTAACATTCTGATAGGTTGCTCAAACACTCGCCTGCGGCACGCGGGAGAGGATAAACGGACGTGGAGCTCGCAAGAGCACTGAAGCGTCAAGACCCAAACCCTCGCTCGGGGGTATGGCCACCGTATCTGAGGAATCAGGTACTCATCTCTACAGGGAAACTGAATATTTTCGGGTTGCCTGCTGGCGTAATGCCTAGCAGCAGTGTGAGCTCCCTGTGCGCGGGGGTGAGCCCCAGCCCAACCGACCAGCCATCAATCACGCAAGGACGAACCGAAAGGACAAACACGCCATGGGCCAGATAGCCACCCTCTACAAAACCGGGACAACCAACCTACTCCACACCACCAACACCACCAACCTCATCAAAACCATCGACAACAGATACGACCCCCGCGACGAAGAAATCCTCATCGAACTCACCACCACCCCCCTAACCCCAAACCATCCCAACTACAACCCCAGCGGCCGATACATCACCATCCACGGAAAAACACTTCAACAGTACATCCAAGACAACCCCCACCACACCCTAACACCAACACCCACGGGCGAAATCACCCTCAACGGCACACCAATCAACAGCATCCACGTCGAAGAAGCCGAGTTCGAATACCCTGGCGAACCCGAACATGGCGGCTGGCGCGTACCATCAGAGACCTGCCACATACTACTCAACCATCTACACCAACTATGGGAGACCATAACCTACACAGCTCAAACACTCAATACACCCATACCCGAAAGCATCACCAACACAGCAGCCAACCTCAGCATCTACGCCCCTGACGCTGAAAGCAGCATCGAACGCATCGGCTCATGGGCGCTCGCAGAGTGGGAAAAGCATCCTGATAAGTCAGATTATGTCCCTGACGACTTCGGGTCGGAATCCCTCAGCCCGTTCAATGTTTTCACGGAAACAATTCCTCAGCGAATCTATCGCACCAGGGACGTAGCAATGAATTGCGCGAGAAGTATTCAGAATAATCTATATACGCCACGCAGCCTCAATCCATCCGGCGGTATCACGGCAGAAGATGTAGCTGAGCCTCCCTTCTGATAGACTGGGTACGTGTCTCGCCTGTGGCAGACGGGAGAGCCTAAACGGACGTAAAGACCGAAACCTATCTATAGGCTTGCCCGTAGATAAGCAGCAGTCAAAGCGTCAAGACCTAACCCCCTATCGGGGTATGGCCACCGTAGACAAGGAATTGTCTACTCATCTCGACACAGGGAAGCCGAATATTTTTCAGGCTGCTTACGCGCATAGCCCCCTAGCCAGGAGGCATTAGCTCCCTGTACTCGGGGATGAGCCCCATCTCGACCAGTTGCCTATTGTGTGTTAGGCATATGTGTGTTAGGTGCAGCTCTCTGCACGCAAGGATGAGCCGATGCGGTCGAGTCGCCCTTTATTTAATGATTGGAGATTTCCTGTATGGGAGATGTTTTAGTTAATGGTGCCCTCATTGTCTCTGGGGTTCTTATTGGTTGGGTCATACTGAATTACCTTGGTGCGCTTTTGCTTGCGGCCTTTTATAAGAGAATTGCTAAGCGTAAGGCGGAGAAGGGGAAGTTGGCGGATGGTGCTCCAGTGATGGATGCTGCGGCTTGGGCTGCTCTTGGGGTGGTAGACCCGGATAGGGCGGTGGAGCAGGTGCCTGAAGATGAGCCGCGCAGTAAGCCTGTGAGCCCGAAGATATGCGTCTTTAAAATCCATATGGGTGAGGGCAGGCCAACTGTTGAGGGTGTGAGCGTGGCACCTCTACATAATTACCCTGAGTATGCGACTAGTGAGACGCTGCCTAGCATCTTCCTTGAGGATGGCGACTCGACCAACCCGGAGACATACTTTTGGGAGAACTCGGTCATTACCACCAAGGAGTTTGGGCATCATCTAGGTGCTGAGCAGATTGCTCGCCGGGCACGCAAATGCAAGCCTGAACTACTCGCATACAAGAAGGCCACTAAGGAATACCGCAGAGCACTCATCGCGTGGGGTGAAGCCTCCCGAGCACAGCGAGAAGCCCTAGCGGCAACCCGAATGAACCTGATTATCGCAATCAAGGCGACATACGCCGAATCAAGTGCAGACGAACAGCTTTCTGACATTCTGCATGACTAACAACCTAAGACGTAACCCGCAAAAAAGCTGCGGGTTACGTCTTTTTTTGAACCAATTTCAAAAAGTCCCACTGATGGGTCTTCAAACAATGACCAGTACCGATAGCATAGGTGACTGTGAGTGATATTCATCATCCACATACTCGCCTGCGGCAGACGGGAGAGTCTAAACGGACGTGGAGCCTTGCGGCGTTGAAGCGTCAAGACCCAAGCCTCATTCGAGGTACGGCCACCGTAGACAAGGAATTGTCTACTCACCCTATGCAGAGCTTATTTACTGGCTGCTCACGGGTATTACCCCTAGCTAGGCAGGGCGAGCTCCCTATATGCTGTGTTGGGTGAGTCGCCCATCGGCAGGTACTCACGTACACCCACTAGGTGAGCTTCGTACATGCACAGGTGAGCTTCGGAGCCTTAGTATTCCTAGGGCGAGTACTTTTTGCTTACGTGGGTTGAGCCTTGCACCACCTGCCAGGCTTTCAGTTGTGGTTTCGTGCTGCACTGTTCACGGTTATGGGTGGGCTTTCGCGTACTAGAGCCCGTGGATGCGCCATATCTTCTTCCGTAGTTTTTGTGGCGCCGATATATTGATTGTGCTCACACCTATTTCAGGGTGTGGCGTTGTTTTGTATATTGAGAGGTGACCGCATTGTTGCACGTTATTTACCGTAAGCCGCGTGAGATGCAGACACCTAATGGGGAGCATGTGGCTCCCTCGTTCTACACTCCGCAGATGTTGAGTAAGATTATCCCTGACGAAGTTAAGGTTGGGGATACTATTGCAGTGACCTCGCCGCATAATTATGGCGGCGGCGCTATTTCCCCTATCTCCTTCATGGGCACTATCGTGTCAATCAACCGCAAGATGGGTCGTGTCCTGATTGAGCGTGAAGGTGTCTCTAGGGAGTGCGCGCTTCTTGAGTGGGATACGCTGATGCATGGGCTTGTGCCAGTTTTGTATCCAGGCTGGGGTCTGCTAGCAGCTTCCAACTTGCCGTCTTCGCCGACATGGCTTTCATATCCTGTCGCTGGCAAATCTCTGGATGCGGTTATTGTGGTCACTGGAGATGATACTGAGCGCCTGGATGCGTTGCGTAGTTTGTATAGTGCTGAGCGTGAAGTTTTTTATAAGACGCATAAAGGTTTTATGTCTACACGGGCTATTGCTGATTGTTTGAAGGATGCTCAGCTTGGTGAGATTAATTCGCTACATTCCGCGACTGTTGACGTTTCTGAAGCACTGCTGGTCGCCATTGAGGCGCGTAAAGGCGATGTCCTAGAAGCGGTCGAGAAGGCTCTGGGGCACGCTTTTTCTGAAATCCGCACGGAATGTAATGTAGCCTCCCGCCGCATGGTAGAAGCTGACCTGAAATTGCCAGAGATTCCTGATGGTCTGATGGCTCGTGCGGCAGGTGGCGATTATGTAGGCGTGGGAAATGTTGTTGCCATCACATTGTATGGGCGAGAGAACATTCCCACTGTCGAAGGTGCGCATTATTTTGCGACCATTGAACATGTCATGACACCCACCTCTTATGTCGCTCGCACAAGCAATGGCATCCGCCTTGTTATTGAGACCTGCTTGGCTGCGGCAGAAGATGGTACAACAACGCCGCGTGCCCTGACGCGGGTGTGGCTGAATGGTATGGATGAGCCATATGGGGTGCCCGCATATGTTGTTCTGGTTCCTGTAGTCGATGTCGCGGATGCGCCTACATATATCCGCAACTGTAATGCTGAGAACTATTTTCAGATTAGGGTGCGTCAGATTTCTGGCGACTTTGCCAGGGAGCTGCACGGTCTTCCGTATGACCTGGGTTCTCTTATTGGCAACGGTCAAGGTTTGTATGCTGGCTGGTCGCGATTTGATGCTCATCCTTCTGAGGTTTTGAGTAGCTTCGATGAGATTCGTGCCCAGGTTCTTGAGGATACTTTGGGTTATGTGTCTAATTTGGTTGACGACCAGGTAGCCACCCTGCGTGATGCTCTTGGTAAGTATGTCTGTGCGCTAGAACGGCTGTATGATGCACGCTAGTGACGCGCTTGACAGCTAACCTGTTTCGGTAGGGGGTTGGGAGGTATTACACTTCCTAACCCCCTATTGCCAAGCCAGGTAAATAGTGTTATTATAATTAGTGGACTCATACTTTATTCTCGCTCACTCAGTGAGGTATGAGTCAGAAAGGAAGAAACACCTAGACATGGCAGTACGACACCAAAGTACTCGGCTGGCAGTACATCATCACACCCAGAAAGAAAAAGCTCAAGAACTCATCGCTGCACAAGACGGCGTGAGCAACTGTGTAGCGGATAGTGCCACCTATTCTGTAGGCATCGTCACCTTCGATTTGGCGAATGATGACGGTCAAAGCTATCCTCACACTATGCGTATCTGCTCCGCCTTCAATGGCAGGTGCACTGGATACCTTCAGAGCGACCTAGATGTACCCAAGGAAGCTCACCAGAAAGCCGCAAAACTCATGACCGAAATCTTCATGACCAAACGCGAACTTTTTACTCGCCCATAACCGCAAAAAGGAGACCCATCATGACCACCCTCACCTTCACCATCCACAACCCCTACAATTACAGCAGCTTCGACCTGCTCAACATCGCCGCCTGCGCAACCGGATACAAAGCCAACAAGACCGAGTACCCCGGCGACATCATCCTCATGCACGCACCCACCCGTGAAGTCACCTTCCCCAACACCGAAACGCCCATTACCGCAACCGTCGAAAACAGGAATGAAGACGTCGAGCGCCTACTCAAGTACCTGGCCGACCTCGAAGACACCAACGGCTTCGTACCCCACCTGACCGAAAAGGTGGCAGAGAAGAATCAGCTCATTGTCACCCTCACCAAGGACAATAAGCCGCTTGACTTCCCTACCTACCACGAGTGGAACTAATAAGCCAAGCTTAGTCCAATATGAGCACCAAAACACTCGCCTGTGGCAGACGGGAGAGGATAAACGGACGTAGAGAGCCTTCATTAGGGTGTCGAATCGTCAAGACCTAAGCCTTATTCGAGGCATGGTCACCGTAGGCGAGGAATCGCCTACTCATCTTAACAGGGGGCTGACTTTTTCAGGCTGCTTACGGGTATTTACCCTAGTCAGGAAGTGTGGACTCCCTGCACGCAGGGATGAGCCCGTCAGGCATAGCGCAGTATGCTCCCCGTACGCAGGGATGGGTCTCAGTCTACCAGTCAGGATTAGGATAGCCACCTACGCGACGGATATCCTACCCTTTTCGTGGGCAGGGATACCCTTGTTTATTTTATTTTTTCTAGGAGGCTGGTTCATGGTTCAGAGGAATGGCGCCAGTGGCACCAAGCTGATTTTTCGAGGCTCTTTGGAGTCGATTATCGCCGAGTTGGAGGCTTTGGCGCGCAGTAGTGAGCATTTTCCTATCCCTTTTTGTCGCCCCGCTAGTGAGTATGTCGATTGGGTTCGCTCATGCAAGTTCGCTTCAGGGCAAACTGCTTTATGTCTAACATTCAACCCAAAGTATTATTGGGGCACCCCTGAGTCTTATGATGGTGCCGGGTTTACATGGTTCCTTGACGAGGCGATTCTTGCTGAAGGGGCTGCGGAGGACTGGTGCCAACTGTATCCCGAGTTGCCTGATTGGCCCCTCCGAGCGCGTGAGCTGAGTACTGCTTCGCCTGTTGTGGACGAGTTTGCTGTTGTATTGGTGGGCGTTGAGGGTGTTCAGCCATGGGAGGTTGATTTGATTCGGCAGTATTATGTTGAGGGCGATTATGTCGATGGTGATTATGTTGCGGTGCGTCGGGATGCTTTGCAACCAAGCTTGGAGCTTGTGCGGATGTATGCGAGTTGTGTGACGGGCTTGGCTGTGTCTCGTATTTTGGTTGAGGTTGCTGAGTAGCACCTCTGCCTGCTCTTGTGTTGCATGTCACGCCTTTCCGGGTTGCAATACGATAAATAATGGTGTTACTATAGATATATTAGCGAGGGGGTTCCCCTCAAGACCATCTATGACACATCTACACACAAAAGGGGTTGCACCTTATGGCTAAGCAGCAGTACGCACTTATCAAGAAGACCACCGATGGTGACCAGCAGGTCGTCGCTGGTAGCTTGGAAGAGATTGTCGAGTGGGTTGATGGTCATTACTACGAAGTGGATATGCCCTACTATATGGACTGCGATGTAGCTTTTTTCCTTTCTCTTGATGATGAGCTTGTCCGCTTCGTTAAGGAGGAAATTAAGTCTGACAGTGACCAGCAGGTTGCTGAGGTTACCGAAGGGTGGGTGTGGTTCACTGACCAGCTCGACAGTAAGCAGATTGGTGAGCAGCTTGCCGCAGACCTTGCCGCCGCGAAGCACCCGGATGACACTACCGCGTGTTTGACTGTATTTGATGACAATGTGGATATTGAGAAGATTGACGGTGCCGCCATGTGCGGTATTGCGGAATCTGTAATTGAGCAGGTCGAGTACCCTATTCACGCTGAGAATATGCCCGTTACTGTGGCGACCGTAGAAGCTTATGCTGACTTTATGCTCTCTCAGCTTGAGCCGACCGACCCGGATACCTACGCTGTAGTATCCCTCTAACACCAAATCTTCATCACCCCCTCTCTTTGACCTAAGCGACTCAGGGAGGGGGCTAAGCCACCATAGGAAGGCAACCCATGACTAAGCACCCCAACAGTAACATCATCCCCATTACCCGTGTTGAAAGTCTTGATGAGCTCTGCGACGCATACGAAGTGTCCACCTCTGTCAAGAAGAATCACTATCACCGAGTAGGAATCACGCTCTCTGCACACGCGACACCCGATGGCACCGTCGCCTACGTCCTCACTGGATACGACCTTAACGGTTATCCGACCCATTATCAGTACACTCGTGGCGCTGATACGTCTGCCTCCATCAAGAAGCTTCCCAACCATGCCCGATATGCTGCCGAGCACATCAACAAGCACGCCAACTCGCGCTTCATCCATACGAAGAGCGTCCCCAACCCTTTGGGCACCGGCACACTGGAAGCCGATTCCGTATTTATTGATGCGACCAGCCACCCTGCCGCCAATAATGACAGCATTCTCATGCGAATCAACATTGAACCCGACCAGGGAAACCCGCGAGAGCTCAAGTTCGACGCAGGGCTAGCTGCTCTCACAAAGGCATGGGCAGGAGCAGGCGTAACCATCACCACCGCAGAGCGTGACCGCTACGCCACTTTCAATCGCGACAACACTCACATGTTTACCATCACCGACATTAGCGGCGTACAGCATCTATACACTGCCTCCGGCTCGCTGCTCACCAGCGGAACCACCTACCACCTCCATATGGAAAACCTCACCAAGTTCTACCAGAGCTCCGACGGCACCGCAAGCATCCAGATTCTCGCCACACGAACCACATAAGCTCCGCAAACGTGACACCTGTGCCGCTAAGCCACCAGGCACCTATCCTGGCTTGGCTTAGCAGCACACCCCACCAAAACACCATCTGAAAGGAACCACCCAATGAGCACCGTCCTCAACAACCCCAAATTGACCGAACCCGAAATCCGTGAATTCATGGGAACCCTCAAGGTCGGCGACACCATCTCGGTCACCATTACCAACTTCCTACTCGAAGAGCGTAACCGCATCTTCACCATCCGTGCCAACAACGGGCACAATGCCATTCTCACCCTCTGGCCTGAGAATGTCGAGGCATTTCACCTTGCATGGAAGCCCACTCGCAGCAACTCGGACATCTACATGCCTTCCCTGCTGACCACCGCCTTCTCCCACCTCAAAAACGACCTTCCCACCCTGCGCATCGAACACCCCGCAAACCATGAGCTGTTCGAAGACGCCCGCAACCTCTACACTGAGCTGCGTCGCATCTTCGACCAAATCAACCTTGAGGACACCGTACCCAGCTCCTACGACCCCTACAAGATGCGTACCAAGCTATGTGCCGCCGCAACCGGCAAGGAGCTCCTAGAATCCGCGCAGGACATCATCAACGAATACACTAAAACCCTCAACCGCGCCTACGAAACCAGCCACGAAGCCGCCCTGAAGCTACATAAGAAGCTTCAGGGAGTTACCAGCGAGCCCGCCACTGCCGAAATCAGCTACAAGCCCCTCGCTGCTGGCACTGAAACTCACAGTGTCACTGGTGACCCGAACTATGGGCAGATGCTCAGCATAGGTGACTACCTGGCTATCGAGCCTGAAGACACTGCCGAGCCGGTCATCATCATCCACGTAACCCACATCACCAGCGCCACCGAGCAGCCCGAGTTTGACCCGTGGGACGTCCCCACTATCCACGGAACTGCCATCCCTGGCGGCGAACAAGTTATCATTGCCGAAACCGAGGTAGAAATCAGTGAAGGGGTCTGGGGCTCCAGCGCCTACACCCTCGAAGGGCAGGAACCCAAGCCCTACTCTAGCCTCACCGTGCTACCAGTCGCCACCCCTGAAGATGCGCAGGAACTTTACAAAGCAATCCGTGACCACGGACAAATCACTAAGGCAATAGCTGACTACACCCACGCGCTAGACTACCGCATCACCCCCAAGCTCGCCGTACCACGACTAATTGAGCTCTATACTGTACCCAAGGCTTTAAGCCACGCAGAGAGGACTAAAGCTGTAGGCGACTTCATCGCTTACTCATTCAATGCTGAGCACCCGGCCCCCAACACCCCCGCCTACATGGTCGCCGCCCAAATTCAGGAAATTAGCGACCTCATCGAAGGCTGGCCTACCATAAAGTACGGTGGCAGCTAACAGCGAGCCCGCCCCAACTATAAGTGGCCGCCCATCAAGACCCACCCATCTTGATAGGCGGCCACTACCGCCGTAAAATACACTAAGCAGAGCAACACCACAGAAAGGAAAACCCCAAAATGCGCAACCACCACTACTACCACACCTACAGCGAACACCCCCTCATCCCCACCCACGAAGAATCATGGGTCATCGAAAACCTACTCAATAACGAGCCCCTACCCGCAATCTACGACACCGTACTACGAACCAACCCCCGAGGCGACCAAAAGCAGCACAAGCACCTCTACACCTACGCCGAAGACCAAATCGGCCGCAGAACCTACATGAACCCCGCCCACATCGCCGCAAAAGCCGCAACCACCGCCAACCCTAACCGAACCATCCGAGAAATCCTCGACGGAAGCAGCACCGCAAAAATCAACCTCCTCCAAACCCTCTACCCCACCCAAAACACCACCACCGACGGGTACACCTGGCAGCCAGCAACCAACCCGCCCGCACACGCCAACACCAAACGCCACGGCACCCACAACGAAGGCGCCTACATCCTCACACCCCCAACCCCGCACTACCTCACCCTACGCATCTGGAACCAGCAGCCCACGCAAGCACAGCACGGAGCCCTCACCCCATTCCTCCAATGGATTAACACCGCCAACACGGCAACAGTAACCATCGAGCCCCAAAAAGAAAAGCAGCCACCCGTAGCAACACTCACCAACCCCGAAACCGGCGCGACAACAACCCACCTCATCCAATGGAAGGGTGGCAACATCTCCATGAGCGAACCCCTCAGAGCAGCCCTCTCAGATGGAATCGCTATCAATATCAACCCCTCGCGAGCGCTATACCGATTTACGCAGAACAAGCACAATATCCAATATGTAGACCATCTAGTGCCCATCGAATACCTGACAGAATAAACCACCATGAATGACATCATCGTACAAGCCCTCGGACTCGGCATCAGCGCATCATTATGTTTCCTTGGGTACGCCAACCTGAAATGGGTACGCAGAATAGGGATACTCTCATATGTCCTTACTGCATTACAGGCAATATTCCTCAATCAGCCCGCTGTGTTGGTTATGAACGCTATTAATCTTGCCTACTACCTAGCTGTGACCTATGAGGAGAAGGTTCCGGTAATTGCTAGTAAGGGTGCAAAAATTGGTGCGCTTGCTGTGGCGACTGGTGCTGCTTGTGTTGTTCAGTATGGTGTTCTCGCCCATTCTGTTTTGTCGCCTGCCACGTTCGCGATTTTGGGTGGTGCTACTGGGTTGGTGATGGCTATATCTGAGTGTTTCCATGTGCTCAAGGCGTTCACTGTTGCAAATGTTGCTTGCTGGAGTACGTATTGTATTCTTACTGGTGCTTATACGAACCTCATTGGGAATGCTTTCATTTTGGCGGGTGTGGCTGTTGCATATTGGAGGCATTACAGGAAGCCTGCTTGTGTTGCTGAGAAGCAGTAGTGTTGGCGTGTAGCTGATGTGAATCTAGCTAAAAGTTGATTGCATTACTATGTGGAAAAATGCTATAATGGTAATACGCCCTGATTATGGGGCGTATTACCATTTCTTTTACCTAAAGGTCAATTATTAGGAGTAGTAGATGTCGTGGTTTAACCGGGTTTTGAGTGTTGTTGATAAGTCGAAGAAGGCTGTGGCACGTAGTGAGCGTGCGGAGGAGCTGCGGTGGAAGGATGCTGGTCGAGAGCTTGCTAGTGCGGCTGCTGTCGCCCCTGATGAGCTACTGGTTACTGATGGTCGAGCCGTTTATGGGAACGTTGAGGGGCAGCTGTTTCTGATTCTTAACGATGAGTCGCAGGCTGTTGAGTCTGGTAAGCCGCTTTGCGTTAACTTCCATGTGGGTTTTGAACATCCTCGCACAGGCGAATACATGGAGTTTGGGTTGCCCACTGATACGATGGCGGGGCTCATCCTTGCGTGCAGGGAGCTTAGGCTTCCTGACTAGGGGCTATGCTGCGTGAGCAGCCCTATTCAGGTTCCCTGCATTGAGATGAGTGAGTAATTCCTTACCCACGGTGGCCATACCCAGATTAGGGCTTGGGTCTTGACGCTTCAATGCCCGACAAAGGCTCTCTACGTCCGTTTAGTCTCTCCCGCGTGCCGCAGGCGAGTGGTTCACTCAATCTATTGGAAATAATTGTAGTGAGTGTTGGTAGGCCGTGTGGGGCTCGAACCCACGACCGAGGAATTATGAGTTCCTTGCTCTAACCTGCTGAGCTAACGGCCCACAGTGGTGCCGATTCCATAAATCAGCACCACATCTCTAGTGTATGCATAATATTTTGTATATGCAAAATGTTGGTTACTAGACGTATAGGTAGGTTATCCAGGACTCTGACGGCGTATTCTGGGCGCAGGTACTGTATTCTGCTTCCCGATAACACAAGCCCAGATATGGTAAACTAGGCGTCAAGCCGTCTAACGGCGGCAATACAATATTCAACAAGAAAGTAGGCCACTTATGACTACCCCCGAGAGCCAAGCAAATCAGGCAACAATCGGCGACCTGAAGACCCCCAACCGTCAGGAACATGAGGGCGTCTCAGTCCATGTGACCCTTTTCAAGGAAGCACTACTGAGGGATGACCCTGACCACTTCGACCTGCGCCTAGAGGTAAAGGACTCGGGTATGTTCTTCCACCTGCGCCAGAGCCACGCCTCATACAGCCGCCTGAGCAGCCTAACGGGTCGAACCATCACCAAGGATAGCCCCGCCGCAGAAATCCTAGCAGCAGTCACCGAGACCAACTCCCAGTACATTGGTAGCAGTAAAAACCGTGAAGACGGAATCTATGGTTTCGCGCACAACCTCACCATTAACGGTACCGTAATGGAAGGTACAGTTACTGGCGGTGACACCCATAAGCAGGGCAACGGCGCTGTAGCTAGAGGCGTGGTAGATGCAATCATGTATCACCCCGTCAACATGTTCATGAACAACGATAAGGACTCGCAAGAAACCCTTCTCGTACCCGCATGGTTCGTGTGGAGCGACACTATCGCCGAAGACGGTTCCTTCGAAGTCTCCCTCTACATTGGAGACCCCGACCAGCCGAACCATCACCTCAAGGTCATCGACAGCCTACCCGTTAAGGCTGAAGCTGCTGAGGGTGCCGTAACTCCTGAAGACCCGAAGGAAAAGGCCTTCGCTATCGGTCGAGCCTTTTATGCGAGCGTATTCTATGGTGCTCTCGTTGAGCACGCTGCCAGGTTCAGCGCTCCGCTCTTCGGAGGTAAGGGCGTGTACCACGACTCGGATTTGGGTCTGTTCTTCTGGCCCGTCACCGCAGACCCCTTCGCGGAATAACCAAATCCGCAAAACCGCACCAAAATCACATTTCGAAAGGAACCCCAATGACTATCAATCACCTTACCAAGGAACAGGCAGCAGCCCTCACCAACCTGTACGAGAACGCGGAAACTAACCTCATCTTCTTCACCCAGCCCGAATCTGAGTTCTACGACCGAGGCTTCGACTACGGCTTCTGCCACGTCAAGTATGACGGCAAGGAAGAATGGATTCCGCTTCACGAATACTACTGCGAAGAGGCAACCCACCGAACCTTTGACTACGACCTGGAACCCACAGTAGAACAGGACATGATTCACACCGCCAAGACCTTCGTAGACCCCAAGGACGAAGTTCCTCTACACCACGCGGACAGCCCCGAATCTGTCATCGTCACCGGCAGCAGTATCACCTCAACCAAGGCCCGCCGCGTCGAATACGGCTCCGGCGACCCCGTAGTACCCGACCGCCTCTACTACAACAAGGTCGATTCCGCATTCATCATTCCCATGAACGCCGAAGTACGCAAGCCCGCATCCGTAGCAGACATCAAGAACCGCAACATCCCCAACCTCAACCAGGATTTGCTCAACACCCTAAAGTCTGACAAGGACACCGCAATCCTCTGGCTCTGGGCACGCCGAGGCTACAACGACGAAAAGTCACTCACCACCTCGTACATCGTATCCGGCGACATCACCTACCCGAATTTCGCCCGAAGCCTCCAGCCCCGAACCCTTGAACCCAACTTCGAAACCGCTGACCCGAACGATTCTCTCGAAGAGCACGTCGCACGCACCATCGAAACTCGCGTGACTGAATCAAACCAGTCGCTTACGCACATTATCACCCGCCGAGCTTACGGTACTATCACCCGTGTCGCAGGCCCACTCCTGGAGAACAATGGCGTGTACACGACCATCAAGGAAAACAGCGAATACCTTGTTGCTGCTGAACATACCAAGCGTGGTCGCGCCACCATCAAGGGTGCTGTAGAAAACGTTTTCCTACCCTTGGTTGTTGAGCTTGAGAATAAGTCGGCGGAAAGCTAAAATTATTTAGTCACTTATCATGAGACTCGCCTGCGGCACGCGGGAGAGGATAAACGGACGTCGAGCCCCAAAACCCATCTATAGATACGCCCCTTACGGCAAGCCTGTAGATGGGTAGGGGCGAAGCGTCAAGACCCAAGCCCTCATTGAGGGTATGGCCACCGTAGACAAGGAATTGCCTACTCATCTCAATGCAGGAAACTGAATATTTTTCGGGCTGCCTACTAGCATAATACCTAGTCAGGAAGCGTATGTTCCCTGTACGTGGGGATGAGCCGGCGACGTTTTCATCGCAACCACCGTAGACCGAGTATGTTCCCTGTACGTGGGGATGAGCCACTTCCGGGTTCTGCTGAGTGTGCTTACAAGCTGGTATGTTCCCTGTACGTGGGGATGAGCCCCTGTCATTTCTGATGACCCGTTTAACTTTTTTGTATGTTCCCTGTACGTGGGGATGAGCCCAACATGTTGATGGGGGACGACTTACCGGAACCGTATGTTCCCTGTACGTGGGGATGAGCCGTATGCGCCCCCCACCCTCCTGTACACCCCCGACGTGAGCTTCCTGTACGCGAGGATGAGCTGGACTAGACATGTGCTGCACCACCACCGAGATTGTTGCGGGTGGCGCATTAAGGCACCCTTTTATTCTTGTTTTGAGGAGATTTTATAATGACTGAGATTAGTATCGGCGATGGCGTTTTGGTGATGGTGCGAGTTGACCTACCGCCGGAGTCTGCGGATTTTTATAAGCTTGCTGGGGTTGAGTTCCTGTATCACAGCGTGGTGCTGAACATCATCTCTGCCGAAGATAGCTCGATTTCTGCTACTGGTGATTTGGGCGCTGCTCTGGGCGAGGCTGTGTTGGAGGCTCGCGCTGCTAATTCTGAAGATAGCATTATCCTGTCTGATTTGAAGATGCATACCCGTGGTGGGCGCGAGTTGCCCGTGGCGGGTGCCTATTATTTGGGTGCTCCTTGGGATGCGTCCAAGGGTGAGCCGGAGCATGGTCTTCTTCCCGGCATGAGGTGCCGTATCGAAGGTACTTTCAGTCGCACAGGCGGACTTGTTGAGCGCGCGTTTGCAGAGGTAGCGATTGTGAAGGCTGGTCACGGCCAGCTGATTGTGTTCGGCTATGGTGTCGATAACTTCTTTGAAGCGGTTGCAGGTGATAATCATCTCGACAACGCGGCGCATTTATCAGATGTTTTGCCTTTGGATGAGGTGGCAGAGAAGGCGTTGGCTACTGTTGAGTCTTCGCGAGCGCATGAGGTGTTTTCTGCGTTTTGCAGGGACTACAGCAATCTTTTTGGTCGTGGGCAGGTGATGGCTCTTACTGATAGGTACGTGCTTGACCCTATCGACGCGGAGCGCGTGTTTGATTGGGAGCCGCCGGAGGGTCTGACTATCCGTAAGGACACTTTTAATGGCGTTGCTAGTGAGATTAAGCATTTGCTGAGCTCTTTGGATGATGTTCAGGCGAATCTTGACGGGTTGCGTGAGAAGCTTGAGCAGCAGCTTTCCGTAATGGAGTACTCTGAGCTATATGATGCCGATTTGGTTGAGAGCAATTTGGCTCTATTTGGGTCTTATAGTGAGTCTGATGATTCTGCTGAGGATGCAGATTTGGACGACTAGCTCATAAGTTGCCGTCACCCCTATTGGAAGCTCCTAGCGGGGCTCCCAGTAGGGGTATTTTTTCACCCAAAAATAAACGCTTGCATTTCTCCCTCTTTTGCGCTACACTTAAATTAAAAGTTTTATTGTTATTCTCAACAGAAAGTTGAAAGACCTAATCCCATGCGACACATGTACCTTCTTGCGGGTGCTCCCGCCTGCGGTAAGAGCACTTTTGTTAATGATTTCATCCTCAAGCATCGTCTTGGTCGCGTCATCTCTTGGGATGCGTATCGAAACGTTTTTCGAGACCCTTATGGCGATGGTAGCCGTAACCTGCATACGATTGATGGCTGGGAGGTGGCTCCGCTGACGAAGCGTGAGGAGAACTATGCTATCCGCCGCTCGTTGGCTGATACGGAGATGTTTATGCAGGCTGGCGATACTATCTTCGTGGATAACACGAACACGAAGAAGAAGAATGTCATGCCGTTTATTGAGTTGGCTGACGCTTACGGCTACCGCGTATGGTTTATCGACATGCAGGGTAAGCAGCCTCTCGATACTCTTATTCGTCGAAACTATAATCGCACTGGCTATAAGCGTGTGCCTAGGAGCGTTGTTGAAGACCATTACAAGGCGCATATGACTACTCGCGCCAACTTTGAGGAGCTGTTCTCTGAGTACTATCACGTGATGGGGTTCCTTCCTCGTGAAAGCCTTGTCACCAATATGGCTGTGCCTACGAACTTTTCACGTGCAAGCATCGACCGCCACCTCGCGCATACCGACGCCATCAACCTGGCGAATGTCTACAAGCGCGTGGCTCTAATTGGTGACGTGCAGGGTATGGGTAACACTTTGGAGAAGGCGATTGCTGCTATCGACCCGAAGGGTTTGGCGTCTGGGGAGACCCTGTGGATTTTCATGGGTGACCTTTTTGACCGAGGTAACAATCCGGTGAAGGTTGCGAATCTTGTGTTCCCTTACCTGTTGGGTAAGGCTCCTAATGTGAAGCTTATCAACGGTAATCATGAGTCTATTCTGCTCAATGTGATGGCTGGTGTGCTTCAGAATAAGGAGGCTGAGGACACTCTTGCTGCGCTCATGAAGGCTGGGTACACTAAGCAGACTATCCGTAAGGCTTTGTGGGCTGCTGTGCCTGCTGCTGAGCTTCGCCTGGATTCCGTGCTGGAAGATGGTTCTGTGGCATCTCAGTACCTGTACTTGAGCCATGCGGGTGTGCACCCTAAGCTTTTCGCTGATGCTAGCGCACCCAAGAATGAGTACGCTGTCGAGAAAATCTACGGCGTGTACCGTCACCCCATGAAGACTTGGGAAACCGGATACAGCCAGTATGAGCGAGCGCGTCTGGGCTGCAGCTCTTATGAGCATTGGGCTCCGGCGCTGAATGAGTTGTATGTGCGTGAGACTGAGAAGTTCCATGCGGGTGCTTCTGACCGTCGTGTTACTGCTCGTAGCCGTTTGGATGATTCGCTTGTTGCTGTGTGTGGTCATCGTGGTGGTTATGGTAACCCTAAGCAGTATTCGAATCTGGTTCCGCTTGAGTCTCAGGTTGAGTATAAGGGTGGTCGTCTTTCGGCGATGGTTTATACTGCGACTTTGGCTGCGTGGGCGGATGAGGATGATACTTTCCGTCATGTGTGGCAGGGTGAGCGCCGTGAGTTCGCTGGTGATAGTAATCTTGTGTGTACTTGGCAGGCGAAGAAGGTTTTGCCGCCGGAGTAGTGCTCTTGTGGGTGTGCTGGGCGTGGCGGCTGAGGGTTTGGTTGTTGCGCCTGGTGTGCCTGTTGATTTTGTTTTTTGTTAGGAGTTTTTGTTATGTCTGGTGTTCGTCGTTATAGTTCTCGTGATGAGGCTGTTGCGCGCGAGATTGTTGAGCCGATTGAGGCTGGTGATGTTGATGATGCGCGTGCCGTTTTTTGATGTGGACGCTATTGCTGAGAAGGTTCTTGGCGGTTATGAACACGGTTTTTCTTGTGTGGTGGATGCGGATACTTTTTGGGAGATTGTGGCGTGCCATGCGCTTTGATGATGGTTCGCTTTTTGATTGTAGGAAGGATATGAGCTGAGTGAGTGGTTCTGTGTCTCGTGATTTTAATGTTGTTTATCGTAGTGGTGGCCGTGGTCACCGTAAGGATTTTTATCTGAAGCGTCTGCGTGATGAGTATGGTCAGCCGTATGGTGATTATCTGATTTCGGCTGCGGAGCATAGTGGGGTTTTGCCGTATTGTGCTGTTGAGCAGTATGAGTTGAATACGTTGACGCCGGGTGGTGTTGCGGTTCTTCAGGCGCTGTCGGATAGCTCGTTGCATTTTTTGAGGTGGGATGAGGATTCTGATGGTGTTGCGGTGCCTGTTTTGGTGCACGCTTATACTGGCACTCGACGTAGCATCAAGTCGGTCGCGGTTGAGGAGTCTTTGACGGACGCTGCTGACGAGCTTGCGGGCGCTGCTGAGGCGGCGGCGCGGTTTGGTGCGCTGTTTGCTAGCCCTGTGGTTTCTGAGTCTGAGCGAGCGCGTGCCGTGGTTGAGGGTCTGGATGGCGTACTAGTAGACATTCTCGATGATTCCACTTGTGATGTGTTTACCCGTATCTTGGCTGATTTGCGTGAGGCTTTTGAAGCTGATGCGCATGATGCTCACAATTGCATTCTTGATGTGGCTGATGAGTGGCATGGTTTCCGTCCGAGGTGGCCGTGGAATCCGACCCGCTTTTTCGTTGGCGACCCTGATACGGCGTTGGTGGATGGCGAGTTCGATTATGCTGTCTACGCTGACGTGGTAGAGAAGCAGCTTATAGACATGACCCCCACCTTGGAGGAGATGATTGATAAGTATAACAGCGAGGTTGTTCCGGCAACCTGGAAGTATGGTAGCGTCGCGGCTCACACCTATACGCCTGCAAGCCCTGCCGATTTCTCTCTGGCGGAGCGTGTCGCCATGTTCCAGAAATTTGTGGATGAGCAGCTTGATAGGGTTTACTGGAGTGCGTACCGTGAGGAGTCGGGTCAGTATGAGAGCTCCCAGCTGTTGAATAAGATGTATCGTGAGCTCAAGGCAGCTTACAGGCTTGAGAAGTAGCGGCCGCTAGTAGGGATAGTAAAAGTGGCGGTGTATCAGGTACCTAGAGGGTAGACCCTTCTTAGGTTCCAGGTGCATCGCCACGGCCCACATCCATGTATGGGGGAGGGCTCACCCCACGTACAGGGAACATACCCCTGACTAGGCATTATGCCAGCAGGAAGTCCGAAAAATATTCAGTTCCCCTGTAGAGATGAGTAGGCAATTCCTTGCCTACGGTGACCATACCTCAGATGAGGCTTAGGTCTTGACGTTTCAGTGCCCCGCCCATCAATAGGCTTACCGCAACAAAGGTTTACCTATAGATGGGCTTTTGGGCTCGGCGTCCGTTTAGGCTCTCCCCTCTGCCAGGGGCGAGTGTATAAAATGTACCACGACTTTACAGCTAGGGGCAAGCCTCTACGACGCCCTCATGGTGCGCACCGCCAACCCCAAAATCCTAAACTATTGCACCATTCACAAAATAGTGCTACTATGGTTATAGATTCGCTGGGGCATATGGTCACCAACCAGAAATCTGACACCACATCCCCTTTTCGAAAGGAACACCCTCATGAATCTTCTTGAGAAGTATAAGACGCTCCATAAGAAGAACGTCTCCACCGTCTATGATGAGCGCACCGGACTCACCGTGGTGCGATACCTGCATCCTGGTCTTGACTTCAGCGACCCTGAACTGCGCATGGCACGAAGCCTCGCCCTGACTGAAGGCGGCGAAATTGCCATCCGAGGCTTTGAGAAGTTCTTCAACCACCTCCAGTACGACAACTGCGACTGGGTAAGCGAAGACTTCAAGGAAGAGTTCACCCGAATGGGCGACATCGACCCCACCGAAAAAATTACTTTCTTCGAAAAGGTTGATGGCACCTGCATCACCGTCAGCAGCTACAATGGCAAGCTGGTAGCCACCACTACCCGCCGAATCCGCTGGGACAAGTGGAACCGAGCTGTGCTCGAAATCATCTCCAAGAATAAGAAGACCGTCGAATGGCTCCATGCTAACCCCGAGATGAACCTCATCTTCGAATACACCTCACCCTCACACCCCATCGTCATTAAGTACCCCGAAGAGAAGGCCACCCTCATCGGCGTAACCCACAACGAAACCGGCACCCTGCACCCCATGGAAGCCTACCGAATCGGACAGGAACTCAACCTGCCCCTACCTCGCATCTTCCACATGACCATGCAGGAAATCGCCAACTCACAGGCACACACTGAAAACATCGAAGGCTACATCGCCCTCAACAAGTACGGCCACCTGATTAAGTTCAAGACCGACGACTGGCTTAAGCACTTCCGCGCACAAACCAGCGGATACTCCGGCCTGCACAACTACAAGGGCATCCGAACCGTACTCGACGCCTATCGAAACGACCAGCTCGACGACCTCATGGGCCGCCAAAACGAGCTGGTAGCAGCCGGATACCCCGACCAGCTCACCCCCATCCTCAACGCAATCAACGAAATCGTTAGCGAGGCAGAAACAGCTAAGGAAGAGCTCGAAACCAATATCGCCACCCTCGGCAAGGCAGAAGCTATGCGCCTACACGCCACCAACCGTAACTACCACACCAGCCCCAAGGGAATCGCCGTAGAAATGCTCGACGGAAAAACCCTCTACGACACCCTCAAGGCACGAACCACCATCCCCAAAACCCTAGTCCTCTACATCATCCAGAAGCTAGGAATCCGCGAGGAATGGAACGAGTAGCCAACAACTAAATAACCCTCTCAAGCCCCTCAGAAGCAACAACTGCCTATGAGGGGCTTCCAACAACCAGCACACTTGCACGCTAACAAAAATCGTGCTACAATAAAAAGTGAACGGAAGAGTGGGTACCCCCACCAAACACCGAATCAAAAAAGACAATAACCCAAAAGGAGTAAAAAATGAACCCGACCACCATCCGTGAACGCAACTACCGCGCGCTCGCGTTCCTGCGAGAGCACTACAATGCGCAGGCTCGGTTCCTGTTCCAGGTTCGACGCCCCAACAAGAGCGCTAAGACCTGGGCAGTAGATGCAACTGTCATCCGAACCACCAAGCAGCACCTTGTCATCCGCACCGACCAGAACAAGGTACTCTACGTAGCTCGCGCAACTAACATCCCCCATGTGCGCGAAGCTCAGGGAATCACTGCCACCCCGTACTACAACCACTACCTCGGCGGCCACAAGAACCGCCACAACCCTATCGAGGTGAAGTACATCTACCTCAATGAAACCACCCCTGGCGAGCGCGTAGACGACCCCGTAAGCCGCGCAAACTTTAACATCACTATGGCGTTGAATACGGCTGCTAATATCGCCAACTCTAAGCGTGAGTGGAAGCAGACGAAGCTTGAGTTCGAAGACATTCTTTATGTAGACCGCCACAACACGAATGCGTACAAGACTCAGATTGACGCGCATATCGAACGAATCACTGGAGCTGGCGATAATTCTGTAGACATTGCCGAGCAGTTCATTCAGGCTGCTCAGGACGCCACTAGCGCACAGAATAAGGTTCATGCTCTGCGTCGTCGTCATGCCGAGATGCTGGCTGAGCACAAGATTAGCCCCATCACTGTTCTTGGTGACCCTGGACGCTACGCCACTATCAACGTTTACGCCAACCAGGCTGCTTTACTCAGTGACCCCAATACGGGTGAAGCTGAAGTTGGTTTCGTCCAGCACGTCACTGACGATGAAGTAACCATCGGTGTTGTAGACCAGGATGACCACCTTATTGCCGCCTACACGTATGATGTCCACAACTACATGGCGCATCAGGCAAACCTGCCGACCTTCGACGCTACCGGCGAGAACCATGCACGACGCCTGCACTCCTTCCTGCGCGTACCCTACATTCACTGCGACCCGAACGGCGACTTCTACGAGTTGACCGCAGACCTGGGCGACGCATACCTGGAAGCACACCAGGCCACCAAGAACTTTGCCCGCATCGCAGAGAAACTGAACCTCACCAACAACCTGCCCGAAATCCAGCACGGCGACCTCAAGTACCTAGACATCCAGAACATCCTCCGCAACCTCTCCCGCGCACAGGACGAAAACATGCAGGCCGCCAAGACGGTAGACGCCGAACTGTTCTCCAAGCTCGCAGAAGCCGCAATCAGCAACATCGAAGCACTCGAAGCACAGACCGAACAGATTGCCGAAACCGCACTCACCAACAACTAGAAAAGGAAACAACACCATGTGAGACCAGCGCGTAAACACCCTCCGCGAGAGTGCTGGGACGAAACCAAATTCGCCACCCCAGCACCGCGCACATATACCCACTAGGACACCTACGGACACCCAATGGAAATTGCCACCATACCGAAGAGGCAGCCTTCTAACAAACACCACCAAGGAAAGCAGTAAACACCTCAACTGCCCACCCCAAGGCTGGGTTACTCCGATTGAGTTGACAGTGCTGTTGAACGTATCTTCCTACCTCTAGTATCTGAGCTTGAAAACGAAATGACCGAAAGCTAAAATTAGGCGCAATAACCTAAAACACTCGCCTCTGGCAGAGGGGAGAGTATAAACGGACGCGGAACCTGAAAGGGTGTTGAGGCGTCAAGACCTAACCTTGATTTTGAGGCGGTCACCGTATCCAAGGAATTGGATACTCATCTCTACAGGGAAACCGAGCCCATTTCGGGCTACTCAAGGGTCTTACCCCTAGTCAGGAAGTGCAAGCTCCCTGTACGTAGGGGGGGGAGTCCCTCAACGACCTCCTACCCCCACGAGCCTACTGGGACGAAACCGAAATCGCCAAAAACAAGACCACCCACACCCACTACAACGAATGGGGCCTCCCGCAAACCTACTATGGCCCCTCGGGAGACCCAACAACAATCACCCCCACCGACGAAAAACCCTTCTAAAACAATCAACAACCTCAACCAAAGGAACCCCACATGGAAACCACCGAAGAAACTACCCCCGAGTTCACCCACGAAACCAACATCCGAGCCAGCACCGCGCTCGCAGACCTGGCTGACGTTCTGGAACGAACCCGTAATGCAGTCAACGATGGCGATGTTATCCGTGAGGCCATTAAGGCACAGGTGTACTTCGACCCTAAAGCAGACTCTGTACCCCGAGGGCATAACGGCAACATGGCTGTAATCCAGCAGACCAATTCAGTACTGACCACCTCTTACGAAATCCTCACCGACCAGGCACTCAACTTCCGAACCCGATTCGCGAACCTTGTAGCACGCGGTGATGAAAAAGCGGCGAACGACTTCCTGGAAAACGTCGAAGATGCCATCCTTGACGCCAAGAAGCTTCTCAAGAACCGCTAGCTATTAAGTAGCACACATGAAGAATCTCACAATGCCCCACTGGCTATAACCGTCCAGTGGGGCATTGTGCGTCCGCTATAATTAAGCAACTGGCAGGCGAAACGACCTGCCAATCTGTGATACACTCAAAATAGTGAAGGCCTAGTGCCTCCATTAGTTGTGCATCAACGCTAAGCCAAGCCACCATTATAGGCTTCGGCATCTTATCTGAAGATAAAACGGATAATCGCCACAAAACCTCCACCGCTGGTGGACGGAAAAGGAGAATCAATGGCTGCCAAGTCATCTAACCGCAACATTAAGCAGAAGACCCGCACTGTCGGTGCTGCACTTGCCATCCCTCTTGTTTTGGGTGGCGCAGGTGCAGGTGCATTCATCACTAACGCAAACGCGGTGGACAATACCTCTACAACTGCGACCACTGCAAATCAGGCACGCACCGAAAAGGCAGTGACCGCAACCCTAGCAAACTTCAAGGGCAAGGCACCCGACCAGACCGTTGATAACTATGTGCACTGGATTTTCAATGACTCTGACCTGCCGCAGCTCAGTGCCTCTTCACGAACCACTTACACGGTGAACGTTGCAGAACTTGCAGGTGTAGGCGTCAAGCCTGAGACTCTGCTCATTGGTGCGGGTGCCACTAATTATAGTGCTGACAACCTGGACTTGCCGCTCTATGCGGATGACTCAGATTCCGAGGCGCGTCAGGGTAGTCTAACTCTTGGTGGTGTCTCTGATGCTACCACCATTCGAGCAAATGCTGATGGTACCATCACGATTCCTCGTAACGACGATTCTACTCAGCGTCTCACTTTCTTGTATTCTGTAGAGAAGGCTGACGGTAGTGGTACTGTAACTCAGCGCATTACCTTCAACCCGACCTTGCCGACTATTCAGAAGGGTGCGGTAGCTGCCACCACTGCCATTGGTCAGCTGAGTACCACTAGTGAAAACCCGTCCGAGGTGAAGGTTAATGAGTCAGGTGATGTAACCTTCACCTACACGAACAACTCGCAGATTACTGCAACCACTGCTCCAGGCTCTTCGCTGGATGGCAAGATTCGCTTGTCCATGACCCGTGATGGCAAGACTATTGAGCTTGAACCTGTCGAGATTAAGCCTGGTGAGACTAAGACCATTTCGGTTCAGAACGTCAAGGCATCCGATACTGCCGGTGAGATTACTGGTGCCGACTTCAAGGTCATTGAAAAGTTGCCCAGCTGTAGCGAACCCATCAGCGTTGGCCCCTCTGACCATCTAGCGGCAACTCCCATCACCCTTCCCAACCCGAACCGGGGTGGCTCCACCGATAACTTCGCGAAGCTATTCTTTGACAAGGATGTGAAGCGCGCTGCACCTATCCTGCCCGCAGGCGCTAATGTTGAGACCTACCCTGCCAAGACCTCAGCCGGTGCTTACTTCTCCGACGGTGGCAATGGCGGTCTGGCTGCTGTCAATGCGCAGAACTGGGGCGCGTCGACTGAGACTAGCCGCTGCTATTGGTCTAGCGAGACTACCAACAACTATGACTACTCTGTCTACGTGAAGCCGGTTGCGGTTGCGGAGCCTACCCCCGAGCCGACGCCTGAGCCCACCCCGAGCGAGACTCCCGCACCGACCCCCACTGTGGAGCCGACTCCTGAGCCTACTCCGACCGCTCCCGAGGTTACCCCTGAGCCTTCCGCTCCCGTAACTCCGGCGCCGGTTCCGAGTGAGCCTGCTGTGACTCCTTCTACGGAGCCCACCCCGAGCGAGACTCCCGCACCGGCACCGAGTGAGTCTACTCCTCCGACTCCTACTCAGGAAGTAACTACCCCTGCTCCTTCGGTAACCCCGTCTGAGCCTGCGGTGGAAAAGCCGTCTGAGCCTGCTGTTGTGAAGCCGAGCGAGCCTGGTAAGAAGGTGGAAGCTAAGACTGGTCACGAGCAGGAAGCAGCTAAAGACCCCACTGGTCTGATTGCTGGTATCAGCGCTATCGTCGTGTCAGCCCTAGTCTTCTTCTTTGGTCGTAAGCACTTCGCTAAGTGGAGCGCAGATGCTAAGGCTAAGAAGGCAGCGAAGGAAGCAGCGAAGGGTGACACCAAGACTGCTGACGGTGAAAGCTCTGAATCTGCTGAGACTGAGCCCACCGCTGAGGGCGAGAAGTAGACAAGCTGCTAGTCGCTCTACCTGACAGCATCCCAAAAGGGTGCTTTAGGTAGTAAGCAAATCTGATTTGAGGTGCCCGCTAGTATTTTTGTGCTGGCGGGCACCTTTATTTATCTGCTAGAATATGCCCGTGCCAGCACTAAAATTGGCACGACTGCCTCCTTAGCTCAGTGGTAGAGCATCTGTTTCGTAATCAGAGGGGCACCAGTTCGAATCTGGTAGGAGGCTCTTCGGTTGAGGAAACATTCTCAACTAGAACTCGCCTGTGGCAGACGGGAGAGCCTAAACGGACGTCGAGCATCATGGTGTTGAAGCGTCAAGACCTAAGCCTCATTTGGGGTATGGCCACCGTAGATGAGGAATCATCTACTCATCTTAATAGAGCTCCCTGTACACGAGGATGGGCTGGTTACGCGCCGCACGATTTTGGCGTGCCGCTGTGAGCTCTACATGCGGGGATATGGAGCCTTACAGGTCGATGTAGTCGACTATGAGAGGTGGTGAGCAGCCTCTCCTGTGTGTGGATGAGCTGATAGCGACCTGTGGCAGAGTTTGAGCTTTATGCCTCTTTACCGTACATACTGAGGCTGGCACCTTTCACTGTGTTGAGTGTGAGCTGGTGTACTTCTTCGGGTCTTCTGTGGTTTTGTTTTGTGTGCCTACATTGGAGGTTTTGTAGGTTTTATCTGTAGGGGTTCACTCTTTGAGGGGCGCCTCGACGGTACCGTGCTAGTATGGTTTTGTCTCGGTCTACCTTGTTAGATTGTGGCATGTTTCTGTCTGGTCTTTTTGTTTTTCTGGGAGGGTTGTATGGTTTTTTGGCGTAAAAAGGCTGCAAGTTTGCCTGATGTGGCTCCTGAGTTTAAGTTGAGGCAGGTGTGTGCTTTGGCGGATGCTCTTTTGGTGTTTTATCGTACTCGTCGTAATCCTGCGTTGGGTCAGAAGCTGATTTCGTTGAACCGCGTGTTGGCTAAGCGTGAGAGTGGGTGTCTGACTGAGGAGGAGCTGCGTGAGCTGTCGTATTCGACGATTGAGGCAGCTTGTGAGTATTATCAGGATACTGGTATCCCGTTTGAGCGGATGAAGCAGATTGTTACGCATGAAAGGATTTATGAGCTGATGAATAAGGCTATTGCTGAAGGTGATTTCCCCAAGGATGTTCAGGATGCTTTGAACCTTATCTATAAGTTGCGTGAGACGGTGGGTGAGAATGCGCCGAACACGATTGATGGTGAGGATAGGTATGCGATGTTGAAGGTTGATATTGCGAACCTCACTGATGAGATTTCTCGCTCTCTGAAGCGCACTGAGGAGCTGGAAGAAAAGGCTAGCAGGTTCAGCACTAGTGTTCTTACTCCAGCTGAGGAGAAAGAGCTGAAGCAGCTCAAGGAATGGAATATCAAGAAGGCTAAGGAGCTGCTGATTCTTGAGAAGCGCCGTGACGATAGCCAAATCTTCGTGCATGGTGCGCAAGAAGGTCACCTCGACATCTTGAAGACACTTGATGAAGTGGAATCAGATGTTATTAGGTACAATCAGGCTCGTGAGGCTGAGAAGAATCAGGAACGCCTGAACCAGCTAAACAACGCTACCAACCTGTCTTTGGCAGGTTACGGCAACAACAAGGTGAAGAGGCTGGCTGATGAGGCAACCGCCCGCCTTGAGGGTATGCGTGAAGTTCAGGCAGATAGCTCTGGCGCTGCTGCCGACCGTGAGTTTACAGAGCTGGCCGCTCAGGAGCGCCTGAAGGAACTTGGCGGCGACGGTAGTAGCAAGTAAGACTTCGCTGTTACCTAGGGCTACTGGTGCGGTACCCCGGATAGCCTGGTGTCGGTATTGTGGTCTAGCCCTCGGCGGAACCTTTAGATGCGTATGCTGTAGGTTGACCGGGGGCTAGATTTTTTATTGTTGAGGAGGTTTTTGGTGGAAGATGCGATTGATGTACCGATTGGGTACTACTATGTTCAGTACAACGCTAAGCGTGTTTACGACCTGACTGGTGACGCTGATTTGTGGGCCGCCATGTGCGATTATTATGGGCAGGGACTCATTGAGCAGAAGCCTGTGAAAGCGTTGGATGCTGCCGCCTATGATGCGTATGTGAAGCATTTCCCTAGTGTTGAGGGGGATACCGTTTTTAAGTCGTTGAGAGGAGCTGATGTTTACGTGCAGAGCAGTTATCAGAAGGTGAAGGAGTTGCAGTCTGAGCATGTGCAGAACTCTGTGAAGCTTGGGCAGATGGCTGAGAAGATTCATAGCTTTACCGCTAACGCGAAGATGTATGAGGCTGAGGCTGAGAAGCTGGCTGAGGAGATTCGTCAGAAGGGTAAGCCGCCCTATAATTCTCCCGATATTCTGGCACTTGCCCAGTTGATGAACAGTAAGCGAGATATGGCTAAAGCTGCTATTGCAGGCGCTACTGATTTGGAGTCCAATTTCAGGAAGCTGGATAACGCGACGTTGAAGCTAGGGTTGCAGATTCAGGAGTTGGAGCTCGCCCTTCAGCTGGGCGACTACCAGGAACGAGTTTCTGAGACTGTCAAGCAGGTCAACGCTTTGGGTGCTACCTACGATAAGAGTGAGCTAAACGCGGCAAAGGCCAAGCTGGAAGGTCAAGCAGAAGTTCTGGAGCTAGCCACAGCAGGCGGCGCAGCCGAACAAGAGCTAAGCGACATGATGCTGAGCAATCAAGTCAAGGAACTCTGCGAAGGCGCATAAGACGCGCCTTCATATAAGTCATCTCCTCTGTAGAGGATAACGTAGCCAAGGGAGTACAGGTGGGTCTGCAAGCAAGCCAAAAGTCAGAGTCTTTGAGCGGGTACGAGTACCGTATCGTGTACACCTACGCCCGCATCCTCGGTGGATACCTTGAAGAGCTGTGCGACATTATCAAGTCGAGGCTTGCGACTTCTTGCGGACACTCAAAATCTTTGGCACGGTACTACACAAGTATCGTGCCAAAGACCACACCCACACGTAACCAACTCCCCCTTGGGAATGCCCACAAAATCACCAAAATTGAGCTAACAGACGGCACAATACCCGTAATCACCTACGGAACCCGAGCGCCACGAGAATGGCACATAGACCCATCGCGCCGCTGCAAAAACTCAGCCCACACCACCAATTCACACTGCCAAACCTGCGGTGCCCCCTCATGGGCAACCAATCCGTGCACCAAAGAGTTTAACGACCCGCGCGGCCTGACGCTAGCAGTAGACACCACCACGCCCCTAGGTAATGCCATCCACGAAATCACCGAAGCCTACCAAAAAGAAGTTCAGAAACTAGCTGATGCTGAAACCCGATACGGGCTCGTCACCTACAGCACTGCGCACAAATTCACCAAAGAAATCTGGCTAGAACGCTTCCTGCGACGCCACAACATCACTCTGCCCAACTTCGGAGACTACAAGCTAGCCCAACAAATCTACGACCGCACCTACCTCACCGCACCCGACCCTGAAGCCGAAACACCCGAAATCATCGGGTACACAGAAAAGCAGCCGCTTATCCGGTTGAAGCCCAGAAAACCCAAAACCACCCACCCTCACCAAACGCGACCTGCAAGCCAACAAGTAGTGCGCCGCAAATACTACGGCGCCCCGAAACCGCCGAGTATCGCACCACTCCTCATCATTCTCCTTATCGCCATGAATGTCATAATCTTCTTCAGCAACCCCGACATTGGCAACATTGGCAAGGAAGCATCTCAGCACCTCCTCGACCTCGCCGGGCTCCATCGATAAGCGCAGTACACAAAAGGAACACCAATGACCACCACCCCCAAACCCGCATACACAGCCAACGACCGAGAAGTACTGCACCTCTACACAAAAATCCTCGCTGAGGCAGCCCAAAATATTCAGGCTGAAATAGCTAAAACACTCCCAAACTACACAAAAATGCGCACATGTGAGCACCATGACGCCATCATCGAAGCCTACAGGCGACTCACCCCGCAATTCACCACCGCACAAAAAGCGCGCACCGGCGACGTCTGGCTCACCAGCACAGAAATCACAAGCGACCAAACCATCCTCTTCAAATGCGACAACAACCCTAAATACATCACCACAATCAAGCAAAAAACATCCCTCAACCGAATCCCCGTCTACAAAAAATGGCCAAGCCACAATGTACCCTGCCCCAAATGCGGTCTAGGCGACAAATTTCTTCTCGACCAATACCTAGACCGCAACGAAAACCAAACGTTCATCGTAACCGGCAGCCTAGGCGAAGCGCTCATACAAATAACCCAAAAATACGACGAAACCATCCAAGAAATCATCGCCAACGCCATGAAAGGCCAAACCGCACACACCAAACGGATACCCCAAAACGACAACGAAATCGCCGACTACCTAGACGCCATCCGCGCACCCTTCGGAGACTACGGACTAGCCCAACAAATCTACGACAACACAACCTCACACAAAAAACGCAAAAAGAAGAACCAGAAGACCCACATAAAATCAGACCACGCAACAAACCCGCCAGAAGCCGCAACAACTGCCACACCTGAGCAATCAAAAGACATGCTCGCATTGCTGCGATACGCTAGCACCCTTATCATGTGGCGGGTCATGTTTGCTGTCTTGTGCTTCACGCTCGCCATCACCGGCCTGATACTCCTGCCCAACTAGGTCGCACAGCAGGATGCTGCTTTACAGTGCCTGAAAATGCTCTAAAAGTTTCCAAGCACTACCACTGATAGGTTCATGAGTAACTACACTTCAAGCTAGAATGCAAAGGTTATCGATAAGCAGCAACTCAACGCACCAAAACGCAGGCGTTGAACACTACTGCTCAAGATAGGGAAAGGAACGTGACACCCACACATGGGCACACAAATAAGCGACGAAACAAGTAGGCTGAAAAGCTTCACTGACTACATGAGCAGCAGGTTCAAAGAAAAACGAACTAACAAGAAAACCCGTGTAGACCTACCACCACCAACCAGCGGCGAATACGCAGACTACCGCTTCCTATCCCACTTCCTCGGAGTCGACAAACTCCAACAAAAATGGGAAGCCCGACAAGAGAAGCTAGCCCGCCGCAAAAAAATCAAAGAAGCGCTACCAGCAATCATCGGCGGAACCATCGCCATCATTGCAGGACTCGCACTAATCGCAGGCGCCATCTTCGGCATCACCCTCGCAGTAAAAAGCGCAGCCGAAAGCCAAGAACGCGCCCGAGCCGAAGCATCCCAATCAGCCCAAGCAACACCCTCACCAACCAAAACAACAAGTAGCCCCACACCATCACCTACACCATCGAAGAGCCCGAGTAGTAGCCCGTCCCCCAGCAAGAGCAGTTCGGACAGCAACAACAATAGTGGCTCACCGAACAGGCTAAAGAGCATAATCATGACCCTCCTAATGGTCATGGGCCCCCTCCTCCTGATGCCAATAGTCTTCCAGGCAATCAAATCAGGCAACATGAAGGGAGCACTCGGAGGCATACTCGTTATCGTCATTATAGGTGCCGTCCTAATGGCACTCGCAAATGCTGTAATCCCCGATGGTGGCACAGTGGACGATAACGTCCGAGGGGGAGCGATTAAGAACGCAGTTGAAGGTATTTCCGGTGGAGGAATCTAACCTCACATAGGCTGACACTAAACGCCCCGCAGAGAAAACCCCCACAATAAAAGTGGTGGGCAGCTCTGCGGGGCTCTTGCACGTCTGCTACAATACAAAAGCGCTAGACCAAAAAACTGGTCGCGCTCGCCTCCTTAGCTCAGTCGGTAGAGCATCTGTCTCGTAAACAGAAGGTCGCCAGTTCGAATCTGGTAGGAGGCTCTATGGCTAAAATTCATTCACAGCCAGAACTCGCCTGTGGCAGACGGGAGAGTCTAAGCGGACGTAGAACCTGAGAGGGTGTTGAAGCGTCAAGACCCAAGCCCTCATTGAGGGTATGGCCACCGTAGGTGAGGAATCACCTGCTCATCTCAATACAGGGAAACTGAACATTTTTTCGGGCCGCTTACGGGCATCGTCCCTAGCCAGGAAGCGTATGCTCCCTGTAGGCGAGGGGATGAGCCGGGTGGGCACGACTGGGCGGCTTACAAGCCCATGTATGCTCCCTGTATGTGAGGATGAGCCGTAATCGTTAGCGGCGACTATGAATGTGCTAACTTTGTTGGTTACCTGCGCGAGGGGCGAGCCACTGGGGCAGATTTACCTATGATGCCCACCATGAGTGAGCTTCCTATGTTTGGGGATTAGTTGCTTGCCCACGCCGCGCCAAGTGGGGCGCTTTTCTTTTTCGGGAGAGGATTATTCTGATGATTCCTAGGTGGGACGATGTTTTTGCAGCCACGTCACTATTGGTGTGGCTGAATGATTATATTGAGTATGTTGAGGCGCGCAGGGATTCGGTGGTGCGTAGGTCAGCTTATCAGGTTGATGATAAGGCGTTGCGGAAGCGCCTAGTCGTGGTTTTCCAGGAGCATAAGTGTGTGGATGCTTCGGAATGTGTTGCCTGCTCTAGGCTTGTGGCGGGTGGTTGGTATGCCACTGCTGACCGTGCGGTCAGTTCCCCAGAGATTACTGCGTATTGTGCGGAGGGCTTGGTTCAGGTTGCTTCAGCTGATAAGGGTCAAGCTGGCTCACGTCTTGTTAATGATTTGCTAGAGTCTGCTGAGTGTACTGTGACAGGGTATAGGGGTAATGGCACTCCGATTTTCAAGGCTCGTGGGCTGTATAGGGATGCTGGGTGCATGATTGTGCCGTATATGAGGGGAACTACGTTAGGCGCTTTGGTCGCAAGTTTCCTTGAGGTACATGCTGCGCTACTCAGCCCTTCTCGCGTAGTCCAGGAGGGTGACGTAGTATTCCGACATGAGCTAGTCTCTGGAAGTGTCACTTTGGATTTGGTGACTAAGGCTAGAGGTGTGCGCGAGTACCCCAACCTGGCTCCCGTCGGCAAGGGTTCGCCTCCGGTGGTGCCTGGCGAGCCACGTAGCAGCTTCGTGGGGGAAAGGGTATCTGTAGGCTTCCTGAGCGATAACCTCAACCACTTCAATATTGACCTGCAAGAAGGTGATGAGGGCCGAGTAGAGCCAAGCATTTTCAGTGAGGAACGCTGGTGCCAGCTCGGCACATACAGTGAGTTCCTGGCATACTATGAGCGTACATCCACCGAGTAATACTGACGTGATGCACTACATAAACAAAAAGTTTTGCATCAACCACAAAAGCGTGCTACACTATTTACATCACCCCGAGTGGCGGTCATATCAGAATCCACCAAGGGAAACCCCGAAGGTCTGATATGATAAAAACGTAGACCCACAAGTCTACAAACACCTCTTACTTCTGGCATACAAGTAAGAGGCACTTCATCCCTATTACTACTAGTACATAGGTGTGTCTTTTCGCTAAGTATGCCCCCGCCTCCTTAGCTCAGATGGCCAGAGCATCTGTCTTGTAAACAGAGGGTCACCAGTTCGAATCTGGTAGGAGGCTCTATGGCTAAGATTCATTCAGAGTCAGAACTCGCCTGCGGCACGCGGGAGAGGATAAACGGACGTAGAGACTAAAATCTACATGCAGGTTCGCCTGCAATATAGGTAGAGGCTGAAGCGTCAAGACCCAAACCCCTTCATGGGTCGGTCACCGTAGATGAGGAATCATCTATTCATCTCAATGCAGGGAAACTGAATATTTTTGGGCTGCTCACAAGCATCGCCCCTAGTCAGAAAATGTGAGTTCTCTGTACGCGGATGAGCCTCTGCCAGGTAGGTGATTAGCCACGTCAGGATGGCAAGCTCCCTGCGCACGGGGATGAGCCCATGTGGTACACTATATGTGCGTTTTTATTGGGTACTCTTAGATAGCCCATATCCCATACTTTTTACATACGCCCCCATAGCTCAGTGGACAGAGCAATGGATTTCTAGCCCATCGGTCGCTGGTTCGAATCCAGCTGGGGGCACAAAGCGTCGGTCTTCCAGATTGACGCCCACTCGCCTGCGGCACGCGGGAGAGGATAAACGGACGTCGAGACTCACGGTTGAAGCGTCAAGACCCAAGCCCTAGTTGGGGTATGGCCACCGTAGGCAAGGAATTGTCTACTCATCTCCGTATAGGGAACTGAATATTTTTCGGGCTACTTATGGGTGTTATCCCTAGTCAGGAAGTGCAAGCTCCCTGTACGCAGGGTTGAGCCTGGCCCGATGAGTGAGAACCTGCGTGTCTGCGGGCAAGTTCCCTGTACGCAGGGTTGAGCCCTGCGATAGCAGGTCAGCTCTCTGTACACGAGGATGGGTTGTTCCACAGTACTTGTTCCTTGCAACGGCAGAGGTTACCTCCCCTGCACGTGGAGATAAGCCTGGAGAAAGCTCGGTCTTTAATGACCCCTGTATGCTGAGATGAGTCCGAGCTCAAGGAATATTGATAGCACTTCATACATAAGATGCTTTCGCGCTTATGGTTGGGTTTCTGATATAATTTTTCATATAGGCACCCGTGGTGGAATTGGCAGACACGCAGGATTTAGGTTCCTGTGCCTCACGGCGTATGGGTTCGAGTCCCATCGGGTGTACGTATCGGCAGTATTATGCTGCTGATTCCTCGCCTTTTGCTGACGGGTGAGTATAATTTGGTATTGAGCTTCCTTGTGATGTATCATAGTCAGCAGTAGACAGCTCAGGCTTGTATGTGTTTGTCACATTCAGGTTTTTGCATGTTGGATTTATTTCAGCATCAATCTCTGTCTGCCTTCTTGAGAGCGGGGTGGTCGCGCAGACGACCAGCACATCTTATGATGTATTGGTGCGCCACCCCAACCCGCCCCTGTAGCTCAGTGGACAGAGCATCCGTTTCCTAGGCGGCTGGTCGCTGGTTCGAATCCAGCCAGGGGCACGCACTTAACGCTTCGGCGTTGAGTATTTAGATGAGCAGGGCATTGCTTGTCTATCTCTCCTGTATGGGAGGCATATTTCTCCATCTTGCTTCCAGTTGAGGTTGTGTATCTTCGGATTTCAGCCTCGCACCCTCGACTGGAAGTGAGTAAGCGCCTTTAGCTCAGTCGGTAGAGCTACGGACTTTTAATCCGCAGGTCATGGGTTCGAGCCCCATAGGGCGCACGTTGAGGGAAGGTTTAGTACTAGCCTTTCTGAGGCAGCTGGATAACATAATTGAGAGGTCTCGGGTTCAAATCCCGACCCTTGCAGGGGTGTAGCTCAGTTTGGTAGAGCGCTCGGTTATGCCAGCGAACCTTTCTAGATGGTTCACCCTGTGTTGGGCTTCGGGTAGCTCCCTTAGCTCAATACAGGTTATCTAGCCCCCATCGTCTAGCGGCCTAGGACGCCTCTCTTTCACGGAGGTAGCACGGGTTCAAATCCCGTTGGGGGTACTTGCGGAGGTGAGCCGCGTATAAGCTAATCACCATTCTCCCGTAGCTCAATTGGCAGAGCATTCGACTGTTAATCGAAGGGTTACTGGTTCGAGTCCAGTCGGGAGAGCTTACGCCACTTGCGTGTGGCGTTATTGCCTCGGCTTTTTGTTGGGGTTCTGGGCGGTTAGCTTAATTGGCAGAGCACCTGCTTTACACGCAGGATTTTGCAGGTTCAATTCCTGTGCTGCCCACGTAGCACATTCCTTTTTTGGTGTGTTGCACACCTCGCCTGTTGAGAGGCGGGAGAGGTTGTAAATCTAAACGAGTATCACCTTTGGGGTGATACCAAGACCAAGAAAGTCAGCTCTTGGGTTGATTATTCAGAGGTCACAGTTAGGCGTAATATCCTGGCTCATCTGGCGCTGTGTCAGCCCCGCTCCTAATGGTTTTGCAGAGGTAGCGCCTCTGCCGGGGGGGGTGGGTAGCTTCTACGCACACGGATGTCTCCCTGGGGGTTGTCATGAGCCTTCGGGTACACCCTGGGTTGGCTCCTTTGGGTGTGGTAGCGTCCTTAGCTCAACGGATAGAGCCCTGCCTTAGCCAAGTGGGTCAAGTGGAGCGGGTTCGACTCCCGCAGGACGTACTTGCTGAAAGATGGGTGTAGTGGCGCATCTTTCAGGTTATCACTTTTGCCACACTCGCCTGCGGCACGCGGGAGAGGATAAACGGACGTGGAGAGCCCGTGAGGGCGTTGAAGCGTCAAGACCCAAACCCTCATTGAGGGCATGGTCACCGTAGGCGAGGAATCGTCTACTCATCTCCAATAGGGAACTGAATATTTTTCGGGCTGCTTAGGGGTACTATCCCTAGCCAGGGAGTAAGTTCCCCATGTATAAGGGTGAGCCTAAATGTACCGCGGAGTGACCTTGCGCGGCATATTGCAGGCTCCCTACAGGTACGGATGAGCCTAAATGCACCGCGCCGAGATTGTATGGCGCATTGCAAGCTACCAGCCTATTGAGATGAGCCTGAGTGCCGAAGCTGGGGAGCCGTTGCAGGGTATCCGTTCTTCTTTTGTTCTTAGTATTTTTCTGGTATTCTTTGGGTGACCTGGGGTCACCTTTTTTGTTGTATTTGCAGGGTTTTGCGACCTTGTTTTTGTGTTGGAGGTTTAGGGTGTCGTTGTTTGATTCTTGGGGCCGTAAGGGTGGTAGTGAGTCGGTATCGGGCTCGTTGAGTGATGATAGTACTCAGCCTGTTGATAGTGGGCTGCTTGCGGCCGTTTCAGAGGCGAGGGAGCTTTATCGTGGGCAGCCGACCCTTCTTGACACGGCAGGTTTGTCTAACCACACTCTTAACAATAAGGGTGAGCTGGTTGTCTTTTGTCGAGAACAAGGTGGCCGCATGGTGCCTGCTGGCATGTATTGTGCGACTGGCTTGTATGGCGGCAGTGAGCGTATGCTGATTCCTCTAGATACCGGGTTGGTGGGTGATGTTTGGGTTCGGTCGATTGTTAGGTCTAGTATCCAGTCGCCTGAACGTATTTGCCATGTGGCTGCTCAGGAGCTAATCGAGGACAATTATCCGCTGGTGATGTCTAGCACCAATGTGCTGGCTGTGGCTGTGATTCGTGAAAGCCGCGCAAAAGACACGCTTGCAAAGAAAGTCACCCCGAAGCACATTAAGGACACATACCGTATTGTGCTCCCAACCGGAACACACGCATACGTGCTTCCCATCACCACAGATATCTCACTCAGTGTCGCAGCCAAAGAAATCTACGACACTATCCCTGAAATCAACCCCATTGCAGACGACCCCAATAACACGTGGGCGCAGGTCGCATGGTTCGAGTGGTGGCCCAATAACGATGGTGTCGGCTTCGACAGTCACCTAATGATTGGTGCTCCCGGATTCACTGGAGCCCCCACCGTGAATCTCACTGAGTCAATAAACGCCGCGCTTAACGCGACCCTAGACTCCCTGCGTGAGAACCTTGAAGACGTTGGTCGAGTATTCCTCGCACTTGCCGATGGCAAAAACGCTGCCGAGTCAGGAATCGCCTACAACCTTGGAGGCCCGCTATTCCAAGACGGTCGATTCTCACGCAACCCTAAATCCGGGGTGTACTCGTTGCCCGTCATCATCCGCAACCCCGTGGAAAACGCAGAAACCTTTGACCTCCCCTAAAGTCAACTGCTAACATATGGGGCAGAACGCTCGCCTCTGGCAGAGGGGAGAGCCTAAACGGACGTGGAGAGCCTTCATTGCGGGCACCGAAGCGTCAAGACCTAAGCCCTCGTTTGGGGGTATGGCCACCGTAGACAAGGAATTGTCTACTCATCTCAACGTAGGGAAACCGAATATTTTCGGGCTACTTACGGGTATCGCCCCTGGCCAGGAAGTGCGAGTTCCCTGCACGCGGGGATGAGCCCCAGGAATCGCCTACAACCTCGGAGGGTCGCTAGTGGGTTGCCTGCGGGCGGGGGTGAGCTCGTGCGTAAGGGGCTGTACACGGGGTGAGCCACAGTCCATGTATGGCATCATCGTCGTCGGCTTGTATGCTCCCTGCACGCGCGATAGTTTACGGTGGATTTTTTAGGAGATTTAGGTGGCTGGTTATGTTGCCCCGAGTTCAGGTCTTGAGTTCTCTGAGGAGGCTTGGGAGCTGACTGATAGCATTTTTTATGATAATGATTCCGGTAGTTGGAATAATCCTGGGTCTTTGGAGGCGGCTGCTTTCGGGCGGGGTTATGTGCCGCCTACTGCGCTTATTAGCTTGCATCTGCGTGATGGGGTTGCGCATCGTGCTTATCTTACGGCTGAGGTGACTAGGTATGATGACGAAGGTGAGTTGCATGTTAAACGATATAGGACAGCCTATCCCACCCCTTTGTTGAGGGATATTCATTCTAGGACTATCAATAGGCTTGCGGGTCTTGACTTTGAGTTTACTGAGCGTATTTACGCGCATAGGATGATGCGGGAGTTGGCTGACAGTACAGGTACTCGTATTCTCAGGTCTGACGGTAAGCATGTCATTTTGTTCGGTGGGATTGCGGCACCGCCTGCTGGTGAGAAGGCGCCTGTGTGTGTGGTGACGGGGAAGACCACGACGGAGGTAGGTGCGCTCTCTGACGATACGATTTTCAACCCTCTGACCTCGGCCCCAGTCCTGGAAGCTGTAAATAAGCGCATTGAGGACGATTTTGCACCTGAGACAGATTCCTACTACCTGATGTCCACGGGGCATTTCTTTAACAGGTTCCCCGAGATTGGCTCCATGCTTGAGTGTCCCCCTATCGCCGCACGCATGACCGACAAGACCTGGCTTGATGACGTATCAGGTAGCAGGGATTATATTCTTGGTTGGGTCGAGCATATGACGCCCTCGGAGTTTCGAGAAGAGCTGGGCGAGTTTTCCTTGACCCTCGGTGCGCCTACATGGCGGGACACTCCTCGTGTCACCCTATGGTCATCAGGGTCAGCCATCCTATCCGACGGGCAATTCAAGCAGCCTGCAACTCAAGCTGAACGCGCCCGTCAGTATGAGCCTGCGAGCATAGGCGATGTCTACAACACTGTTGCGAACAATGTTGAGTTCGTTAATGAGCATATTGCCCCATCTGGGTGGGTCATCAAAAAGCCCCTATTCCCTGATTTCTACTATCTATTCTGGGAGGCTAGCCGTAATGATTGCCTTATCATGCCTGTAGTGCTAGAGAGGGTCAAGAGCTAGCAGCTTGCGCACCTCAAGCGGGTGTGCTACACTAAATCTTGCAGGCTGACGAGGAGGCTCTAGCTGCCTCGTTCCTTCCACCGGCCTGCTACGCGCTCGTGGCGGAATTGGCAGACGCGCCTGACTCAAAATCAGGTTCTTCGGAGTGTGGGT
>ERZ1674171.4-NODE-4-length-120033-cov-24.187226_pt1 | contig 120033 bp, 86 predicted proteins | sample MGYA00581291_ERZ1674171 | MGnify/ENA primary metagenome ERZ1674171 (study PRJEB41354, sample SAMEA4873344) | human saliva metagenome | biome: human-associated habitat [ENVO:00009003]; feature: mouth environment [ENVO:08000002]; material: saliva material... | reverse complement strand
GTTAAGCCCAATCGTGCCGATGGTACTGCGTTTTGTGGGAGAGTAGGTAGCCGCCATTTTAAGGAGAGTGGGTGTGATTACGCAAGTGATCACACCCACTTCGTTTTATACAAGGTGATGATGATGCAGTGAGCTTGCTGCTTACTACCATTTCATTTACTGCTATTCCGCTTGCTATGCCATAGCAAGGCGCGATGCAGCGAGCGATGAGGCACCAAGCTATGCAGTCGCATACTACAAGAAGATCTATGGGGTAGGGTGATGGAGCCGATGCGGCTTCGTCACCCTATCGTCGTTTATACGCCTGTCGGATAAAGGCCCCTGCCCTTGATGCTTCGTCTTAGCTTCTTGCCTTTATCTGTCTTCTCCCTTTCCCTTTGATGAGGACATACCACTATAATTCTCAGAAACGAACCAGTAGTGGTCAGCGTGCCGACCAGTAGTGGTTACTCTATGTTACCACTACTGCTTCGTGTCGTGACCTGTAGTGGTTGCTTCGGCGACCAGTACTGCTTCGTTTGGGGTGGTGGTATGGGCTCTGGTCTTGCGCTCTCATCTACGCTATCAAGTGAGGCTGTCGTCGAGAGGGAAGAGCCATCCTCTCGGTAGGATGTGATAGTCCGACCATTATATATAATGCAGCACGCGCCCGATGGAAGTCCCATAGGGCGCGTGCTGCGTGTGCTTTTATTGAAGGAGGACGGGAGAGATGCCGAGGGGGCAGCTTGCTCGCTATTCGCCTCGGGAGAGGGAGAGGAGGCGACGGATGGTATTGAGGTTGCGCGTAGTGCAGGTCACACCGAGGTAGCGCTCCAGAGCATTGTTGGTGAGACGGGTATTCTTATAGCTCTTGGGGGAGTATATGTAGGCGCAACGCTCGGTGAGATGCAGGGCCGCTTCTTCGCCCCAAGTCTTCTCGGCGAGCGCTTGTAGGCGGTCGGCTGTGGGGCGCTCCATGGTCATGGTGAAGAAGATGCGGCTGGGATCAAGGCCATCTGCGAAGGGTAGGCTGTCTACCCACGCCTGCAGCTCTTCGGGTAGGAAGACGAGTGCCGCGAGGTCTGCACCGATGCGCTCCTTGATGAGGTCATGGATGCGCTGGCTAAGTAGTTCTTTGGGAAGGTCGCTAAGTAGAAGGATATTCCCACTCTGGATGTAGGTGCGTACACGTTCGAAGCCCGCCTCTTCGAGGTGTTGGCGTAGGACAGCCATCTTGGGGATGCTATTCTTTCCGCTGGGCATGACGCCACGGAGAAGTATGATTTGCTCTTGCTTCATTGAAAGGGTAGAGGGCGTTGGAATGAACCTTGCCGAGCGCAAAGGTAGTGCTTTTGAGGAGCGTGGAGTGTGCTTGTAGAGGCCAGAGTGTAGCGCCTTTTGAGGCTTTATCTGGTGGATATCTTTCGGGAAATTGGTATAAAAGGGCTACCTTTGTAGCGGAAATGCTCGGGAGGTGCTAAGCCTACGGCTCGCCTTCACCCGAGCAGACCAAGACCGATAACTATTTTACATCAACCCCTAAATTAGATTTTGACGATTCATTTATGAAGACTCTTACCGTCTCGCTCCTGAGCGCGCTGTGCCTTGCTGCACCTGCGTGGGCAGGACAGGGCACGCCTGCCGACTCCGTTCGCCATCTTCAAGGTGTCGAAGTGACAGCACGCCTACGACAGGAGCAAGGGATCAACCCGCTGGGTGTCCCTGCCAAGAAGCTCCCTCTTACGATTAGTTCGCTCGCGGACTCCACCCTCTCCCTCCGCGCTATCACGCAGGTCAAGGACGCTCTGCGCTTCGTGCCTGCCGTGCAGATGAAGTCTACTTTCGGGGCTTTCCGTGAGATCTCCGTTCGTGGCTTCTACAACACGATCTACATGGTTGACGGAGTTCGTGACGAACGCTCTACGCTGAACTCCTATCCCTTAGGTGACCTCTACAATGTCGATCAGATCGAGGTGCTCAAGGGCCCTGCTTCGGTGCTCTATGGCTATGCTGCTACGGGTGGCGTCGTGAACGTCACGCGTCGCGTCCCTACGGAGAAGTTTATCCTCGGTGCTCACGTCCGTGGTGGCTCACTGGGCTACTTCGACCTGGGTGCGAATGTCGGGGGGAAGATCACTGATGGTCTGCACTTCTACGCTGGTGGCTTCCTCTCTGGAGGCAAGCAGTGGCGCTCTACGAATGACAAGAACCGCTCGCTCTTCGCGTCTCTCAGCTATACGAAGGGGATTCACAACCTCATCCTGCGCCTCGAAGGTCGTAATGACTTCTACGGCACCGATGCGGGTCTTGCCCCTGTTATGGAGGCCGATATGTATCGCGTGAGCGATGATAAGCTCTACCTCAAGAAGGGTGAATTGCTTCCAGGTCTCAAGCGCGAATGGCGCTACAACGATGCCTCGGACTTCATGTACAACCGCGCCTACAATGGTAGCCTCAAGTACACGCTCTCGCTCCCCTCGGGCTGGAAGCTCTCCGACTACGTCTCCTATGCCTACGATGATATCGACTACTTCAGCACGGAAGAGCTGAGCTATCCTACGAGCTCTACGGCTGGTGCTAAGTACGGCTACTATACGAAGGATGAAGACGGGAATAAGACGTACTACGATCTGGATCACGTCCGCTTCACCTTCCCCCTGCGCTTCGAGCACATCGCTAAGACGCTGCAGAATACCCTTGATCTGTCAGGGAGCTTCTTCCTTGGCTCGGTGAAGAATAACCTGCGCTTCGCTTATAGCACCACGTACCTGCAGCGTACTACCTATACGGGGTACAACGGACCGGATGTCCAGGGTGGAGGTCGTACATTCGATAGTGACGGTGAAACGCTCACCTTCTCGGAGAACACGACCTACAACCCCAGCTTCAATGGGCATATAAAGACGACGCTCTCTGAGGCTTTGCCTCAGCACACGTGGGTACACGGCTTTGCGCTCTCTAATGTCTTTGAGTTCTCTGAGAAGATCAAGGCTATGGCTGCGATCCGCTATGATCACTACAGCTACCGTCATACCCCAGGTCTTGCGATCAAGGATGGTAAGCATAGCTATGATGATATCGCTCGTGATAAGTATAACAAGAGTTCGGACGACGCTATCAGCTATCGCCTCGGTCTCGTCTACCAGCCCACGGAGGCGCTCTCCTTCTATACGTCGCTGGGTAGCTTCTATATCCCCGACAAGACGACTACGCTGGATACGAACCGTCAGCGCTTCTACGATAAGGATGGTAAGCTGATCACGGGTCGCCGTGGTGGTGCTTACTTCGATCCTCAGTCGGGCTACCAGTTCGAGGTCGGCACTCGCTACACGCTCTCTGATGTGCTCCAGCTCAATCTCTCCGCTTATCATATCCGTCGCAATAACGAGCTTGAGAGTACTGTGGTGACCGAACAAGAGGGCGGTAAGCCCAAGCACTATAGCATTAAAGCGCAGGTTGGTGCTACCGAAGGAAGTGGCTTCGAAACGGATCTGACCTATCGCCCCGTGGCTGGTCTTGAGCTGGTCGCTGGCTATAGCTATACGGATATCCACGTAGCCGATGCCAAGGAAACAGCGGTGACTAAGCTATTGAACCTGCATAATGGTACGCCGATGAGCTGGGTACCCCGCAAGCAGTTCTTTACCTATGGGAACTATGACTTCCAGCGTGGTACGCTCCGCAACCTCTCGCTGAACTATAGCCTGAGCTATCGCGATGCTATGTACTACAACGTATCGCAGTCGCTGAGCTTCCCTGCTTACACGCAGCTGGACCTCGGTGCTTCCTATCGTCTGCCTGCAGGCTTCGGCATCGCTGTACAGGTGCGCAATGTCCTCAATGCAAAGAACTACACCTCGGTGCTGAATGGTACGCAGCTCTTCCCCAACGAGCCTACCAATGCGCTGGTGACGCTGAGCTACAGGCTGTAAGCATCACTGCTTAACAAATACCCTACGGGATAGCCCCCGCTCACAGACGAAGTGACGTCTGTGAGCGGGGGCTTCTCTTTGTCTTTGGGGTAGGGGAAAGAAGGGCTTGTATGTAAGGTGGTACGGACTGCTCTGTGGGAGCGTGGTGTGAAGCAATAGTTGTTTGAGACTGTCGCTGCGAGTCCTGTACTCTATTTAGAGTGCTAAGGCATCGCACGCCCAGCTCCCCGATATGCCTCTCCGAAGTGATCGGGCACGCCCTTCGCCTTATCGCGCGTATTCCTCTTATCCAGCGGAGGGAAAAGTGTCCTTCTCGCGAAGAAAAAAGCGCCTTCCCGTAGTGGTATTCTTCTATCTATGTACGTAGTCTTAAAGACCAGGCACGTCAGTCCAAATATCCACGTACGTAGATATTAGAGCCACGTACGTAGTCCAAACTTATCTGCCACTCGTCCACAACTTTTATCCCTACGCAGAGCAACAACCTAATAGAGGTCACTTCACAAAGCTATATAGCTTTCTTCGCCATCCTATATAGCTCTATATACCTATTCACTATTGCTTGATACCACCGACCACTATGGGTACGTAGCGCCCCCCTCAAGTTTGTTGCTCCGCTTGTCCTGCGTCCTCGTCTAACGACCCTCTTGTCCGATTGATTTAATTGCTACCTTTGCTCCGAAGGTTGTCTTCACTTGAGAGAGGGCGCGCAATCGGCCTCTACTCTTATCGGTATCTCTGTGTGCCTATTCTCTCTATGTGATACCAGCCTTCATCAGATCAGCAAATCAAATACATAACCTACATAACTTAATGGAACTATGAACCGAAGAATACTCAGCTTCTGTGGGCTCCTATTGGGGCTACTTTTCCTCGCCAGCAGTTGTAAGAATAAGAAGGACACGCCTCGACTCCAACTCTCATCAGTAGAGCTTCGTCAGACGGTCTGGAATGGGACTTTGGAATATAAGAACCCCAAGCGTGACTCCTATTCTGTTTACCTGAACTTCCTCTCGGACTCAGAAGTGGAGGTTAGTGGTTACGATTTGAAAGATCCTACGTACTCCCGTGACCTGCAGGTTCGCTATTACTATACGATAACGGATCGCATCCTCACACTAAAGGCTCAGGTTAATCGTGAACTTCGTCCCCCGATGGATCAAAACACATGGTATCTGATCCGAAAGGAGCCGTCTCTATTGGTCTTCCAAGCAAATGCAGGGAATCCAGATCTTGAAGCCACGCTGACCCTTCGTAAAAAGCTTTAGGCCTTCCGATAACTACGCATTATAAACCAGTGCCCCCACGTAGCGTGTGTCTAAGGACACACTACGTGGGGGCGCTCTCTTTGACCTTACTTATATCGAGGGGGGAAGGTGCAGGGAGGTCGGATCGCACGCATAGAATCTGCGTCGATGGAAAGCTGTATCTTTGTATCAATTTTTGAACTACCTTGGGATGGGGTGTAGCCGTACTCGGCCCGTCGCTCCTCCCGACGACGATATAATATAGACGCTGTATGAGCCATAAGTTCCCTGAATACGATAACCTCCAGCTCTCGGGGGTCAATAAGAAGGTGCTGGATCAGTGGCAGGAGGAAGACCTCTTTGCCCGCACGCTTGCCCTGCGCGAAGGCGCGCCCTCGTTCGTCTTCTACGAAGGGCCTCCCTCGGCTAACGGGATGCCTGGTATTCACCACGTCATGGCGCGCTCGATCAAGGATATCTTCTGCCGCTATAAGACGATGAAGGGATTCCGCGTCGACCGTAAGGCCGGCTGGGATACCCACGGTCTGCCCGTAGAGCTCGGGGTCGAGAAGGCCCTCGGCATCACGAAGGAGGATATCGGCAAGAAGATCAGCGTCGACGAATACAATGCTGCTTGTCGCCGTGAGGTGATGAAGTACACGCAGGAGTGGGAGCAGCTCACCCGCCTTATGGGCTACTGGGTGGATATGGATCACCCCTATATCACCTACGACAACCGCTATATCGAGACCCTCTGGTACCTCCTCAGCGAGATCTATAAGAAGGGCCTCCTCTATAAGGGCTACACGATCCAGCCCTATTCGCCTGCTGCAGGTACGGGGCTGAGTACGCACGAGCTGAATCAGCCCGGGTGCTACCGTGATGTGAAGGACACGACGTGTGTCGCACAGTTCCGCATCATCGACCCTCGTGCCGAGCTGACGGGACATGGTGAAGCTGTCTTCCTCGCTTGGACGACGACCCCCTGGACGCTGCCCTCGAATACAGCTCTCTGCGTCGGTCCTGAGATCGACTACGTAGCCGTCCGCTCCTTCAACCCCTATTCGGGTGCGCCTATCACGGCTGTGGTAGCTCGTGCACTCCTGCACACGCTCTTCAGCAAGGAGCACGAAGGTGAAGAGGCACTCGCAGCCTATCAGCCTGGCGACAAGAAGCTCCCCTACGTCATCGTCGGCGAGTGGAAGGGTAAGGACCTCGTAGGTACGCGCTATGAGCAGCTCCTCCCCTGGATGCGTCCCGACGGGGATGCCTTCCGCGTCATCGCTGGCGACTTCGTCACTACGAGCGATGGTACGGGGATCGTGCATATCGCACCTACCTTCGGTGCGGACGACAACAAGGTGGCTAAGGCCAGCGACATCGCAGGGCTGACCGTCCTCGATCGTGATGGCAATGTGCGCCCCATGGTCGATATGCAGGGTCGTCTCTTCCGTCTGGAGGATATGGATCCCGCCTTCGTCAAGGACTTTGTCAACGTAGATATATATAAGGAGTTCGCAGGGCGCTACGTCAAGAACGCCTACGACGATACGCTCACCGATCAGGATGAGACCTTAGATGTGACGATCGCTCTGCAGCTGAAGGGCGAGGGTCGTGCCTTCAAGATCGAGAAGCACGTGCACTCCTATCCCCACTGCTGGCGTACGGACAAGCCCGTACTCTACTACCCGCTGGATAGCTGGTTCATCCGCACCACGGCTTGCCGTGAGGAGATGATGCGCCTCAATGATACCATCAACTGGAAGCCCGAGAGCACCGGTACGGGTCGCTTCGGTAAGTGGCTGGAGAACCTCCAGGACTGGAACCTCTCGCGTAGCCGCTACTGGGGTACGCCCCTGCCCATCTGGCGCACTGAGGATGGTCGTGAAGAGATCTGTATCTCCTCCGTCGAAGAGCTCTACCACGCCATCGAGCGCTCGGTAGAAGCTGGCTTCATGACGGCTAACCCCTGGAAGGACTTCACCCCTGGGGTATATACGCAGGAGAACTACGATAAGATCGACCTGCACCGCCCCTATGTCGATGATATCATCTTAGTCTCACCCTCGGGCAAGCCCATGCGCCGTGAGACGGACCTCATCGACGTGTGGTTTGACTCGGGTGCTATGCCCTTCGCACAGCTCCACTATCCCTTTGAGAATAAGGAACTGCTCGACAGCGGTCGTGCCTTCCCCGCGGACTTCATCGCCGAAGGGGTCGACCAGACGCGTGGGTGGTTCTTCACGCTCCACGCTATCGCTACGATGGTACGTGGTACGAATAGCTACAAGGCGGTCATCTCCAACGGGCTCGTGCTCGATAAGAATGGCAACAAGATGAGTAAGCGTCTGGGCAATGCTGTCGATCCCTTCGAGACGATCGAGAAGTATGGCTCTGACCCCCTGCGCTGGTACATGATCAGCAACTCGTCGCCTTGGGACAACCTGAAGTTCGACGTCGAGGGTATCGATGAGGTACGCCGTAAGTTCTTCGCGACGCTGTACAATACGTATCAGTTCTTCGCGCTGTATGCTAACCTCGATGGCTTCGATCCTACCTCTCGTGAGGAGCTCGCTTATGCTGAGCGCCCCGAGATCGACCGCTGGATCCTCTCCACACTCAATAGCCTCATCCTCGAGGTCGATAGCGATCTGGAGGACTACGAGCCTACGCGTGCCGCTCGTGCTATCGGCGACTTCGTCTCCGAGCAGCTGAGCAACTGGTACGTGCGCCTCTCTCGCCGCCGCTTCTGGGCTGGTGAGATGACCACGGATAAGCTCTCCGCCTATCAGACGCTCTATCGCTGTCTGGTCACGGTGGCTCGCCTCATGGCGCCCATCGCACCCTTCTACGCTGATCAGCTCTACCGTGACCTCACCAGCAAGGGCACCAGTGCCACGGAGCACTCAGTGCATCTGGCTGACTTCCCCACCGCTTGCCGTGAGGAGATCAACGAGAGCCTGGAGCGCAGCATGCACCTCGCGCAGAGCATCTGCTCAATGGTGCTGGCCCTGCGTCGTAAGGTCAATATCAAGGTGCGTCAGCCCCTGCAGCGTCTGATGATCCCCATCGTCAACGAGGCCGACCATCAGGCGATCCTGCCCGTCGTGCCCCTCATCCTCAGTGAGGTGAACCTCAAGGAACTGCAGTTCGTCACCGACGGCGAAGGAGTGCTCGTCAAGCGTATCAAGCCCGACTTCAAGAAGCTCGGCCCACGCTATGGCAAGATTATGAAGGCTATCGCTGCTGTGGTGGCAGAGTTCACGCAAGACGAGATCGCTACGATCGAGCGCACGGGCCAGATCGACTTCACGGTCGAGGGGACGCCTGTGACGATCCTCCGCGACGACGTCGACATCTATTCAGAGGATATCCCTGGCTGGCTCGTGGCCAACGAAGGCACGCTGACCATCGCTCTGGATATCACCGTGACCGATGAGCTGCGCCTCGAGGGTACGGCTCGTGAGCTGATCAACCGCATTCAGAACCTGCGTAAGCAGAGCGGCTTCGAGGTCAGTGACAAGGTACGCATCCTCCTGCCCGAGGACGAAGAGCTCCACCGTGTGCTCAGCGTCTACTCGGCTTATATCGCTAAGGAGGTGCAGGCAGTCTCCATCGAGGAGCAGACGGGCTTCACACCCACGCTGGAGCTTGACCTGGACGAACGTATGATCCCCATCTATATAGAGAAGGCAAACTAACACACGGGCAGGGCGGGTGTACTCTTCCGCCCTGCCTACAATTCAGATAACTATACAATGAGTGACCAGAAGACTTCCTACACAGACGAGGAGCTCCAGGAGTTCCGTGAGCTTATCATGCAGAAGCTCGAGCAAGCTATCCGCGATTACGATCTCCTGCGTGAGAGTGCCGTCGACTATCAGAGCAATGATGTAGCCGACACACAGCCCACCTTCAAGGCAGTCCATGAGGGCGCTGCTTCCCTCTCCAAGGGTGAAGCAGGTCGCATGGCTGAGCGTCTGCTGAAGTTCATCCACAATCTCCAGGCAGCCCTGCGCCGCATCGAGAACAAGACCTACGGCATCTGCCGCCAGACCGGTAAGCTCATCCCCAAGGAGCGTCTGCGCGCTGTGCCTCATGCTACGCTCTCTATCGAGGCGAAGCTCCAAGAGAAGAAGTAAGCCCCCACGCGACTGATGACAAGAAGCTCCAAGACGACCCTCTGGACGACGGCGTTTATCGTCCTCCTGCTCGTCATTGACCAGGCCTCGAAGATCTGGGTCAAGACCTCGATGGTCGAGGGGGAGATGCACGAGATCACCTCGTGGTTCAAGATCTACTTCGTCGAGAACGAAGGGATGGCCTACGGGATCACGCTCGGTAGTAAGCTCCTTCTGACGCTCTTCCGCATACTGGCGATGGGTGCAGGGGTGTACTATCTGGTGCGTCTGCTACGCCTACGTCGCTTCTCTCTCGGCTTCTGCCTGACGCTTGGTCTCGTCATCGCTGGTGGACTTGGGAACGTCATCGACTGCCTCTTCTACGGGGAGATCTTCTCCACGAGCCGCGGGGCCGTGGCACAGCTCGTCCCCTGGGGCGAAGGCTATGGCACCTTCCTGCATGGCAAGGTGGTCGATATGCTTTACTTCCCCATCATCCAGACGACCTACCCCTCGTGGAGTCCTATCCATGCCGGTGAGCAGTTCGTCTTCTTCAGCCCGATATTCAACTTCGCTGATGCCTGCATCTCTGTAGGTGTGGCACTCCTGCTCCTCTGCTATCGCCGCACGTTCTCCACAGCGCTGGATACCCTCTTCCCTTCAAAGGATAAGGATACGTCGACGGAGACGGATACGGAGGAATAGCTTAGTCGTCTTGCACTATGTCGTCTCGCTTCACCCTGCCCCATCGCAGCCTACTGAAGGCTCTCTTGCTGGCGCTTCTCCTTGTCGGGGGGAGTGCCTGCGGTGGCTCTAAGGGGAAGTGGAAGCAGATCGACCTCAAGACGGTCAAGGAACTCCTGCCTGAGATGCTCACGGCAGAGGCTTCCTTCAACCAGCGAGGCCTCGAGGACAGCCTGCGTATCGTGGGCTTCCAAGCCATCCTCAGCCGCTACGGCTATACGCTGGCCGACTGGGATAGCTCGCTCGTCTGGTACGGACGGCATCAGATCGTCGAGTATCAGAAGCTCTATGAGCACGCTGCTCTGGTGCTGGAGTCGCGCCAAGCGACGCTGCAGGTACGTGTCGACAGCCTTGACCGCATCGAGCGACGTCGCAGCCTGTGGGCGGCGCACGATATTGACTCGGTGAACCTCCTACGCGATAGTGCCAGCCGCTACCTCGCAGGGAGCTACGTCGAACGCTCCTTCGCTCTCGAGCCCAGCGTCAGCTATACGGGCGGTACGGAGCTCCGCTTCATCGTCCGTGTAAGCGGGGCATCGCCCTCAGCGCTTCAGCTCCAGCTCCGCCTGCAGTACGCGGATTCTACGCAGCAAGCCGAGACCCTTCCCTCCCTACATCCTGGCCTCAACCAAGTCGCCATCACCATACCCAGTGGTAAGACGATGCGTGCGGCTTATGGGCTGCTGCGTGGTCGCCTGCCGAAGAGCAAGAGCCCGCTCTTCGTCGTCGATAGCTTCAGTCTTGTCCGCTATACGGGTGCTGCTCCCGAGCCTACACCCACTCCTGCCGACGAGTCTCAGCCCGAGGAGCCCGCTACGGAGCTCTCTGGCGATGACTCCGCTACGGCACTCTAACCACTCCGTATGTCCCGATCTCCCCAGCCTCGCTATGCCAGTCACCACCTGCGCCTCGGGCGCTGGATCGCTCACTCGGTCCTCATCGAGGAGCACTCGCCAGGGAGCTTCGTCTTAGCTCCCTTTGTCGGCGAAGGGGAGCGCACGATATTCCTTTCGGGTACCATACATCTCATTTCCCCCACCTGCCCCTTGAGTGAAGGGGCACCTCTTGAGGCTGAGAGCCTCACCCTCCTACAGCAGGAGCTCGACAGCCATACGGGCTGGACGCTCCAGCTCCCATCCGACGATGGGCGATAGTCGCATCAGCATCCACACAACAAGCATATCACCATAGCACTATGTCACACGAATCAGTACGCGTTCGCTTTGCTCCCAGCCCTACGGGAGCGCTGCATATCGGCGGTGTCCGCACAGCTCTCTATAACTATCTCTTCGCGAAGGCTCACGGCGGTGAGCTCCTGCTGCGTATCGAGGATACAGATAGCCAGCGCTTCGTCCCAGGGGCGGAGGCTTATATCATCGAGGCCCTCGAGTGGCTCGGTATCCGCTTCGACGAAGGCGTGAGCTATGGTGGGGACTGCGGCCCCTATCGTCAGAGCGAGCGCCGCGATATCTACCGCAAGTATGTCCAGCAGCTCCTCGATGCGGGCAAGGCTTATATTGCCTTCGATACGCCTGAGGAGCTGGAGGAGAAGCGTAAGACGGTAGCGAACTTCCAGTACGACGCTACGACCCGCACCTCGATGCGCAATTCGCTCGTCCTCCCACGTGAGGAGGTCGATGCCCTCATCGCAGGTGGTGCGCAGTATGTCGTTCGCTTCCTCGTCACGCCCGACGTAGAGGTAGAGGTCGACGATATGATCCGTGGTCGCGTGACCTTCAATAGCTCCGTCCTCGATGACAAGGTGCTCTACAAGAGTGCTGACGACCTGCCTACCTACCATCTGGCGAACATCGTCGACGACCATCTGATGCGCATCACCCACGTCATCCGTGGTGAAGAGTGGCTGCCCAGCGCACCGCTGCACGTGCTGCTCTACGAAGCCTTCGGCTGGCGTGACACGATGCCCCGCTTCGCTCACCTGGCACTCCTCCTCAAGCCCGAGGGCAACGGTAAGCTCAGCAAGCGTGACGGCGATCGCCTTGGCTTCCCTGTCTTCCCCCTGCGCTGGGTCGATCCCAAGACGGGGGAGGTGTCCTCTGGCTACCGCGAGAGCGGTTACCTCCCCGAGGCTGTCGTGAACTTCGTCGCACTCCTCGGCTGGAATCCCGGTAATGACCACGAGGAAGTCATGAGCATGGAAGAGCTGATCCGCTACTTCCGTATCGAGAAGTGCAGCAAGGCTGGCGCTAAGTTCGACTACGAGAAGGGCAAGTGGTTCAACCATCACTATATCCAGGTCTCCAGCAATGAGCGTCTGGCTGCCCTCCTGCGCCCCAGCCTCGAGGCTGCAGGTATCACCTTCGACGCAGACTATGTAGCTCGCGCCATCGCCCTGACGAAGGAGCGTGCTCAGACGCTCCTCGAGCTTGAGGAGCAAATCGCTTACTTCTTCACCGCTCCCACGACTTACGATGAGAAGACCGTGAAGAAGCGCTGGAAGGAAGACAGCGCAGCCCAGCTCACCGAGCTCGCTGCACTCCTCGCCACCCAGCCTGAAGATCTCCCCAGCGAAGCGACCGAAGAGGTCGTCAAGGCTTGGATCGAGGAGAAGGGCTACGGCCTCGGTGCGGTGATGAACTGCTTCCGTCTGGCACTCGTCGGTGCTGCTAAGGGTCCCCACCTCTTTGATATCACCGCACTGCTCGGCCGTGGAGAGACCCTCCAGCGTCTGCAGCGTGCTATCGAAGTCCTGGGCTAAGCGGGTCGTACCCACTGCATGAATCCTCTATATAGCTTCGCTGGCATAGCAGCCTCGGCGCTGCTGCATCTGGTGGCCCCCTTCCATCGGAAGGCTCGTCTCATCATCGAGGGGCGTCGGGGGACTCCTCAGCGCCTCAAGGGGCTCACGGCGGATCGTCCCGTGGTGTGGTTCCATGCCTCGTCGCTGGGAGAGTTCGAGCAAGGCCGTCCGCTCATGGAGGCGTGGCGCAAGGCACATCCCGAGTATCAGATCCTGCTCTCCTTCTTCAGCCCCTCAGGCTATGAGGTGCGTCGCGACTATGCTGGGGCGGATGTCGTGGTCTACTTGCCTTCGGATCGCTCCTCATCGGTACGTCGCTTCCTTCATCTGGCGCACCCTGCGGTCGCTATCTTCATCAAGTACGACTTCTGGCCTACGATGCTCAGCGAGCTGGCTACGCGCTCTATCCCTACCTACCTCGTCTCGGCGATCTTCCGCCCCGACCAGCTCTTCTTCCGTAGCTACGGAGGCTGGTACCTGCGCCTGCTGCACCTCTTCCGCCGTCTCTACGTGCAGGACGAGGCTTCGCGCACGCTTCTTCTGGAGCACGGTATCGAGTCGGTCAAGGTCACAGGGGATACGCGCTTCGACCGTGTCGAGGAGATCGCTCGTGCAGCGAAGGATATCCCTGCGGTAGCGGAACTCTCTCGTGGCCGTCGCCTCTTGGTCGTCGGTAGCTCGTGGCCCGAGGACGAAGCTATCCTCCTGCCTTACTTCAATGAGGAGGCTCCCGAGGACTTCGCCTTGGTCTTGGCACCGCATGAGATCCACGAGGAGCATCTGAGGGCTATCGAGTCGGGGCTCAAGCGCCCGTCCATCCGCCTCTCTGAGCATGACGAAGCGAAGGGTCTACCTGAGGGTACAGCCTGCATCATCATCGACTGCTTCGGCCTGCTCTCCTCGGTCTACCGCTACGGCACGTGGGCTTATGTAGGCGGTGGCTTCGGCAAGAGCGTGCACAATACGCTCGAGGCTGCGGTATATGGTATCCCCGTCTTCTTCGGCCCAGAGATCCACAAGCACCGTGAGGTGCGTGAGCTGGTCAAGCGCTCTTCAGGCTTCATCTTGCACGATCGGGCGGAGCTCTCGCAGCTCCTCCAGCGCTTCTCCTCGGAGGAAGAGTGCAAGGCCCTTGAGGCACGTACCCGTGCTTACTTCAGCGAGGAGTGCGGTGCTACGGCAGCTATCCTCGGCGATATCCTCCCCAGCGAATAAGTCCTATACATATATAAGTAGCGCCCCCGAAGGTCATCCTTCGGGGGCGCTGCTTTTTGGGGTGAATGCAACCAGTAGTGGTCACTCATCCGACCAGTAGTGGTCGCGGCTCTGACCACTACTGGTTCAGCGTCGGACCAGTACTGGTTCACTCGCCGACCACTATAGGTTACTTTCCCTCCCTCATATTGCTCTGTGCTACAGTCCTTCGGAAGCGGCCCTCCGAGGAGGTGGAGAATGGCCCCGCAGGAGGGGTAAATGCGGTATGAAATGCAAGGATATTGGAGCTTTCCTTTACCTCTGCGTAGAGTACTTAGGTGGGAGCCTGTGCCACAGAATCGTGGGGAAATGTGGCAATCTGTAGGGGTTGGGGTAGGGTAGAGCTCCTAAATATGGTGTGAGTGCTATCCTTTTGTCACGGCTTCGAAAGGCAATTATTTTAGAAAATATCAGCACGAGGGAATTTCGGTATTTTCGGCAGGTCGCCTGCCGTGAATTTAATTTAGTCTGAGTCTTGGTGTGTATAAAGGAAATCCATACATTTGACAACGATAGAGCACGCCAATTGAAGGTGTAGCGCCGCGAGCCCAATGTACCATGGAGTGGTCCCGCAGTATGAGCTACCCTTGACCTCTACTCTGTCACCGGACACCATCACGATTAAACGATACTGTATGAAGAAATAGCTACACGATACCACGGGAGAAGTGCATCACTCAGCTGACCCGAGCACCCAGCTCTGTACTCTGCCTTCGCCTGCATCGCCATGCATACACGCTAATCACTTACACAAACAAACTACACACTGCTTATGAACAATCAAAGAGTACTTCGATTGGGCATGGGCTGGATCCGATTAGGTCTATTGATGATAGGCCTGGTCATTGGCTTAGGGGGCGACCTCTTAGCCCAGGGTACAGCTCAGACCATCCGAGGCAAGGTCCTCGACGAAAGCGGAGATCCCCTACCTATGGCCTCCGTCTTAGTCGTTGGGACGAAGGTGGGTGTCACGACCAACACCAAGGGTGACTTCACCATCAAGCTCCCTGCTGGCAAGAACCAGCTCCTCATTCGCTTCGTGAGCTACAAGAGCCAGACCGTCACGGCTAAGGACGGCATGGTCATCAAGCTCCAGCCCGAAGCCACCACCCTCGACAATATTGTCGTCACGGGTATGGTCGCCACCGACAAGCGCCTCTTCACGGGGGCGAGCGACAAGCTCAAGGCCGACAAGGTGAAGATGGCAGGTATGGCTGACATCAGCCGCGGTCTCGAAGGGAAGTCCGCAGGGGTCTCCGTACAGAACCTCTCGGGGACCTTCGGTACAGCACCTAAGATCCGTGTGCGTGGGGCGACCTCGATCATGGGTTCGTCCAAGCCCCTCTGGGTCGTCGACGGGGTCATCCAGGAGGATGTCGTAGACGTCGGCGCTGATGACCTCAGCTCGGGGGACGCTACGACACTCCTCAGCTCGGCTATCGCAGGCCTCAATGCCGACGATATCGAGAGCTTCCAGATCCTCAAGGACGGCTCGGCAACGTCCATCTATGGGGCAAAGGCTATGGCAGGGGTCATCGTCATCACGACGAAGAAGGGTCGCTCGGGTAGTAGCTCCTTCTCCTATACGGGGGAGTTCACCTCGCGCTTTGTGCCCAGCTACCGCGACTACAATATCATGAACTCGCAGGACCAGATGGAGGTCTACAACGAGATGGAGCGTAAGGGCTGGTTGAACTTCGCCCGCGTCTACAACTACAGCTCCTCAGGTATCTACGGGAAGATGTACCACCTGACGCACGACTACAATCCCACGACGGGGGTCTTCGGGCTGGAGAACACGCCCGAGGCTCGTGCTAACTACCTCCGCGATGCAGAGATGCGCAATACCAACTGGTTCGGCGAACTCTTCTCTCCCTCACTCATTCAGAATCACTCACTGAGCTTCTCAGGGGGGACGAAGAACCTCCAGACCTATGTATCCGTCTCGGCTATGCTCGATCCAGGATGGATGCGTGCCAGCAACGTACGCCGCTACACGGGTAACCTCAACGCTACCTATACCTTCTCACCCAAGCTCTCGGTATCTGCCCTGATCAACCTCTCCTCACGCGTGCAGCGTGCTCCCGGTACGGTCACTCAGGATGCTAACGCCACTACTGGTGAGGTGTCACGTGGCTTCGACATCAACCCCTTCTCCTACGCGCTCAATACGAGCCGCACGCTCGACCCCAATGAGTTCTACACCCGTGACTATGCTCCCTTCAATATCAAGCATGAGCTCGACAACAACTATATCGACCTCGGTGTGAAGGATATCAAGCTCCAGCTTGAGCTGAAGTGGAAGCCTATCAAGGGGCTGACCCTCGCGCTGCTCGGTGCCTACAAGGACTCGGGTACGACGATGGAGAGCATCGTCACGGAGTATGCCAACCGCGCACTCGCTTTCCGCGCTATGCAGGACGCTACCGTACGCAATGGCAACCAGTACCTCTGGAAGGATCAGGACAAGCCCAACTCACTGCCTGAGACCATCCTCCCTGCAGGGGGCTTCTACAATACGCAGACGCGCACCATGGAGAGCTATGACTTCCGTGCCTCTGCTACGTACAATACGACGCTCAACAACGACCACATCATCAATACCTACCTCGGCTCCGAAGTCAACTCACAGGACCGCGTCTCGCGCTGGATGGACGGCTGGGGTATGCAGTACGACAGTGGCCTGACACCCTTCTGGGACTACCGTGCCTTCAAGCGCCTCACGGAGAAGAACTGGGATTACTACGGCCTGTCGAAGAGCTTCGGCCGCTCGGTCGCCTTCTTCGCCAACGCCACCTACTCCTACAAGGGCCGCTATACGATCACGGGTACGACCCGCTACGAAGGGACGAATAGACTCGGTCGTACACGCAAGGCTCGCTGGCTCCCCACCTGGAATATCTCTGGTGCATGGAACGCCCACAGCGAAGACTTCTTCGAGAAGCAGCACCTCCTCTCACACCTGACGCTCAAGGGCTCATACTCCCTCGTAGGGGTTGCCCCCAGCTGGGTCACCAACTCCCGCGCCATCATCTATAGCCGCGCGGCCTGGAGACCCTCGGCTGGGCAGTCGGAGAACCGTAACTACATCGGTAGCTTCGAGAACGAAGACCTCACCTATGAGAAGAAGCATGAGCTGAACTTCGGTGTCGATATGGGTCTGCTGAAGAACCGCCTCAACATCGCTGCTGACATCTACTGGCGTAACAACTTCGACCTCATCGGTGCAGCCTATACCATCGGGGGTACTCGCTGGGGCAACGTCGCTTCGATGAAGAGCCACGGCTTCGAGCTCTCCGTCTCGACGAAGAATATCCAGTCGAAGGACTTTAGCTGGACGACGGACTTCATCTTCGGCTCGACCTTCAATAAGGTCACTGAGCTTGATACGAAGCGCAACATGTTCAACTTCCTCACCGGTAACGGCTTCGCTCGTCAGGGCTATCCCGTACGTTCGCTCTTCTCGATCCCCTTCACGGGACTTGATGATGAGGGCTTCCCCACCTTTATGGTCAATGGGAAGGAAGTCACGCGTCGCAACTATCGTGATATCAACTTCCAGCAGGTCGATGATCTGGACTTCCTCAAGTATGAGGGTTCGTCAGAGCCTACCTACAATGGTAGCTTCGGGAACGTCTTCACGTTCAAGAACTTCAAGCTGAACGTCTTCATCACCTACTCGGGTGGTAACAAGCTTCGCCTGGATCCCTCCTTCTATGCTGCCTATTCCGACCTCTGGGCTACGCCTAAGGAATACCGCAATCGCTGGACGACCCTCGGAGATGAGCGTAAGACAGATATCCCTGTCATCGCCTCGGTGCGCGACCACTACAGCTACTCCAACCTCGGTACGGGCTATGCAGCCTACAACTACTCCACGGCTCGTGTCGCTGATGGTAGCTTCGTCCGCCTCAAGGAGGTCTCACTGACCTATACGCTGCCTACGCCACTCGTCAAGCGCTTGGGCTTCCTCAAGAGTGCTTCCTTCAAGGTGCAGGCCACGAACCTCGCTCTGCTGTACGCCGATAAGAAGCTCTATGGCCAAGACCCTGAGTTCTTCCGCTCGGGTGGGGTAGCTACCCCGCTGCCCAAGCAGGTCACGGCTACGGTGCACATTGGCTTCTAATCATGCAATAGGATCATGTACACTATGAAACGACTATATAGAATGGCTGGCCTCTGCCTCCTGGCAGGCGCCCTCGGTAGCTGCAATCGCTACCTAGATACCATGCCCGATACCCGTACAGAGCTCAACCGCGCTGACAAGATCGAGCGCCTCCTCGTCTCGGCTTATCCGACGCTCCTGCCTATGGGCTTCACGGAGAATCGTACCGACAACGTCGAGGACAACGGCCGCCTCTTCGAGGATAATCATATTGGCAATCACGAAGCCTTCTTCTGGGAGCCCTCCAGCGGGACGGCCTGGGACGATGAGACGAACTTCTGGAGTACCTGCTACAGCATGGTCGGTACTGCCAACCAAGCTCTGAAGTCCATCGAAGAACTCGGCAACCCCAAGGAGCTCGAGTCCGCCCGCGGTGAAGCGCTCCTCTGCCGTGCCTATACCAACTTCATTTGGGTCAATGTCTTCGGTCAGGCCTACAACGGCCGCACCAGCGACAAGGATCTCGGTATCCCTTACTTCACGAAGCCCGAGACGAAGCTCGAGCGTGCCGTACCCCGCCTCTCTGTGGCGAAGGTCTACGAGCTCATCGCTAAGGACATCGAGGAGGGTATTCCCTTGATCAATGATGACCGCTACAGCAAGCCTATCTTCCACTTCACGACGCGAGCAGCGAAGGCCTTCGCTACGCAGTTCTACCTCTACTACGAGAAGTGGGACAAGGCCAAGCAGTATGCTGATGAAGTGCTCGGTACAGGTGCCGTCTCCAATCTGCGTGACATGTCGAAGTACGACAAGCTGACCAACGCCGATGAGATCTGCCATGCCTATATCCGCGATGACGAGCCCTCGAACCTCATGCTCATCGTCACCCGCTCACTCTGGGTCCGTGCGCTGACGTCCTACCGCTACGCTCACAATGGGCATGTAGCTTCGACGCAGACCTACCGTAGCCCAGGCCCATGGGGACGCTACTTCCCCGTCTACGACCGCCTCTTCGGCTCGAACAATGGTGCGCTCTACTACCCCAAGTATCGCGAGCTCTTCGAGATCACTGACGTCGTAGCCCGCACGGGGCAGCCCCACGTCGTGGCATTCCCCTTCACGGTGGACCGCGTCCTCTTGTGGAGAGCTGAGGCCCGCGTGATGCTCTCTGACTTCGACGGTGCTGCTAGCGACCTCTCCGCTTGGTACGTCTCTAAGAAGGGACAGGCTGCTACAGCTCAGCAGATCTCCGACTACTACAACGTCGTCATCAATCCCACCGATCCCGACGATGTACGCGAGGCGATGATCCGCAAGCAGGAGACGGTCTCCAAGCCCCTGCATCCTAAGTTCGACATCGCTGCAGGTATGCAGACGAACATGATGCACGCCGTCCTCCATGCTCGCCGTATCCTCAGCATGCACGACGGTACGCGCTGGGATGATATCAAGCGCTACGGCATCGAGATCACCCACAAGCTCTACACGGGCGAGACGATGACGCTCAAGACGGACGACCATCGCCGTGCCCTCCAGATCCCTGCCAGCATCCGCTCGGTAGGCGTAGAGCCCAACCCTGGGTACTAGACACGAACCCCCTTATCAGATCAGACACTATGTATCTACATAAGATCAAGCTCTCCCTCTGTGCAGCCCTCCTCGTGGCTACACTCGGTGGGTGTAAGGATAGCGACCAGCCCGATCCCTCTCGTCACGTCTCTAAGGCAGAGGCTAAGGAGATGACGAGCTTCGACCGCTGGCTCAAAGAGAACTATACCGACGCATACAACGTCAGCTACATCTATACCCTGGATGATATCGAGGCCGACCGCTCACGCAACCTCGCGCCTGCCAAGCTCGAGAACAGCATGAAGCTCGCCAAGATCATCCAGCACGCATGGTATGGCGCCTATGACGAAGCTACGGGTCGCCTTGACTTCATGCGCAAGGCCTCACCCCGTCAGCTCTTCATCGTCGGCTCCGCTTCGTGGAACGGCGACGGCACCATCACTCTCGGTACGGCCGAAGGTGGGCTGAAGGTCACGCTCTATCAGGCGAACTGGCTCAACGTCAACGATCCTCAGTGGCTCAATACGACCTTCTTCCAGGTCATGCACCATGAGTTCAGCCACATCCTGCACCAGAATAAGATCTGGCCTACGACGGAGTACGACGCCATCTCTGAGGGCTATGCTCCTACCTCGTGGTTCAACCGCCGTAGCCTCAGTGACTATGCTCCTCTGGGCTTCATCACGGCTTACGCCAGCAGTCAGCCTCGCGAGGATATCGCTGAGATGACGGCTTGCTACATCACCTACCCCAAGAGTCAGTGGGATGCGGTGATGAATGCCGCAGGTGATGAAGGTCGTGCGAAGCTCAATAAGAAGATGGAGATCATCAAGAAGTACATGAAGGGTACGTGGGGTATCGACATGGATCAGCTCCGTGCTATCGCCCAGCGTCGCCTCGAGGAGGTGGTACGTCTGCCTCTCATCGAGAGCTCTTGGCAGGAGCTCCTCGGCTCTTCTCTTCGTGGGATGCCACAGGCTGCCCGCATGCTCGCTGGCTACGAGGCTGCTCGTGACGCTGTCGTTGAGGAGCTGATGCGCCATCCGAAGTTCCTCGAGCTACAGGAGGGTGAGCATGCAGACCACGCTAAGTGCCAGGTCATCACCCAGTACTTCCACTAATGTCAGACCCCCTAATTCATAGACTACGATGAATAAGAATATAGCGATAGGGCGGGCTGTCCTTCATGGTGCCCGTCTTGGTCTCGTCGCAGCAGCAGGCCTTGTCCTCGGGGTACTTCCCTCATGCCGTCAGGAGCCTGATGCGATCTTCGACAAGTCTTCTTCGGAGCGTGTCGATGCCCTCACCTCTGAGCTGCAGCAGATCCTCACCGCCTCCTCCACGGGCTGGGTGCTGGAGTACTATCCTCACACCCAGCTCCTCTACGGGGGCTATCCTGTGACGATGACCTTCGGTGCTAAGAACGAGGTGCTCATGGCTTCGGATGCTCCCGTGAAGGGCCACTCTACGGCAGAGGTCAAGAGCAACTACCATCTGAAGTCCGACAAGATGGTCTCGCTGAGCTTCGATACGTATAGCTCACCTCTGCACCTCTTCTCTGATCCGGATAAGTCCTACGGGGCTGGCGAAGGGAAGAGCTTCGAGGGCGACTATGAGTTCACCTTCGTTCGCTCGGTCTCGCCCGATACGCTCTATCTGAAGGGCCGTAAGACGGGTGTCGTCATGCGCATGTTCCGCCCGCAGGTAGCTGCTAAGGAATATCTTGCGAAGGTCCTCGACCTGAAGTCTCGTGCCTATACCTCGGAGAGCATGTACCAGCAGCACCTCTATGGGCTGACGGGTAAGCTCGGAGGCAAGGCCGTCGTGGCCTACCTCAATAATGAGGGATACAACATCCTCACCATCGAGGATGCTGAGACGGGCAAGAAGACGGAGGTCCCCTACGTCTACACGCCTGATGGACTGCAGTTCCACAAGGAGTACAACGGCGTCTCCACGCTGCTGTGGAAGGATGCGGATAAGAGCTACAACACCCCTGCGGGTGAGAAGCTCACGGCACGTACCGACCCCGACTACGCTGGCTTCGCTCACTATCTCGGTGAGTATGACCTGATGTGCACGGGCTGGACGGCGCCTCGCACCGTCACCTTCTCGCAGGCTGCACGCAACCTCTATCGTATCACGGGTATGGCGCCCAACCTCACGATCTACGCTACCTACGACGCTGCTAAGGATCGCTTTGAGATCAAGACGCAGAAGCTCGAGAATACGGGGGGTGCCTTCCTCTCGGTGTGGGCTGCTCCTAATGGCACCAACCTCTCGTGGGGCACAGGCTTCGGTATGTATAGCAAGCTTGATGAGACCTATACTACGGGCAAGCGCTATAAGCTGGTCGATAATGGTATCTGGGGTACATTCATAGCAGGCTCCTATATCCTATGGAAGCCCGGTGGTGGCGAATACAAGTCCTTCGGTGACTCTCGCTTCACTTCGCCCGTATTCATTAAGAAATAAGTAAGAGATATGAAGATCATACATCGCTCGCTCGGGGCGCTCCTCCTGGCTTCGCTTACGCTCCTTGTAGGCGTCAGCTCCTGCCGCAAGGACGACCCTGCTACGAAGACCGAGCACACGCTACGCGTCCTCTCCTCTGAGCACAACTTCACTGCTGCAGGTGGTACGGGGACGATCACGCTCGCCGAAGGAGGCTTCACCGCGAAGTCGGAGGCCAGCTGGATCACCCTTGGTGCTACCGAGGGTACGAAGGTTACCTTCACCGTCGCACCCTTCACTGAGCCCACGACTCGCACGGGCCTCATCATCCTCACGCGAGGCGACGAGACCCAGCAGGTAGCCATCTCCCAGCTCGGTGCCTACAGCTACGTCTCCGATCTGGAGTCAGCCTACACCATCGAGCGTAAGGGCGGCACCATCGAGATCGCGCTCGTCGGGGACATCCGTCCCAGTGAGGTCAAGATCGAGGGTCTGCCTGAATGGGCGTCCTTCAAGGTCGAGGGTAAGAAGCTCCTCCTCACCGTCGAGAGCACAAACGTCTTCCAGCGTGAGGCCAACCTCACGCTGAAGCTGAGTGACCTCTACAGTAAGAGCTTCCGCCTGATACAGTCTTATGGCCCGCTCGGCTACGATGCGGTGCTCGGCGACTATAAGCTGACCTATATCTCCACCTATCAGGGTGAGACGAAGACGGCGGATGTCAAGCTCATCGCTGACCAAGCTAAGAAGGCCTTCATCCTGCAGGGGCTGGCTGCTGATATCCCAGTAGCCTTCGAAGAGAAGACGAATACGCTGACGATCAAGCCACAGGAGCTCACGAAGCCTCAGGGCGTGACAGCATCGCTCATCCTCGCTTCGTATGCTGGCTGGTTCCCTGGTGCTGATGGCAAGGCTACGGGCGACCTGACGTGGGGAGCTGACTACACCTACTCCGCTACGTGGGATGCCGTCTCTATTGAGCACCCCGTCTTCCCCTTCGTTCCTTCGGAGGCTGCGAAGAAAAGAGGGCATCACGGCCTGCACTTCTTCCTCTTCGAGGGTGGTAGCTATAAGAGTGCCTACTCGGGGACTACGGGGATTCACACGATCCTTGAGTTCTCGCTGACGAAGAAATAGTACACACTCACTCTTGCTCTTTCCCCTGGCGGGCCGGCTCACTGTCTGTGGGTCGGCTCGCCTTTCTTTTGTGCTGGTAGTCGTAGGCTTATGAGCGCTATGGGGTGAAGCTCTAAGGGGGGGGATGCAACCAGTACTGGTCACTCACCCGACCAGTACTGGTCAGTGGTAGTGACCAGTACTAGTCACGCGCGTGACCAGTACTACTTCGATTGGTGACCAGTACTGGTTGCTTTTCCCTCCTTATAGCTTCCCCTTTTGTAGTGGTATCCGCTGGGGCTACTTCCCGCCCACAATAGGAGAGTGCGACGCCGGCAGATGCCTTCCACGACAAAACTACGAGTGGGAAGGCTTATACCCTCTATTGGCTGAAGGAGCGTAGCTGGTAGCTGCGCTCCTACGGGGGGTAGTAGATGACTTTTTGATAAAATGTATCTTTGCAGGCGATTAGGCTCCCTGAAGCTTCGAATTTTAGGTGTTTGGAGCCTCTTCACCTCCCTCTCCTTCCGTAGTAGTACTCCCTGTGGCAAGTGGTTATCGTTGCCCTTGGTCTGGTACTATATCATCAAAATGAATTGTTCTATAATGCAATCTATGTTCAAAAAATTACTCCTGTTTACAGGTCTCTTTGGCGCGCTCCTCGGCTCTTGCCGTCAGGAAGATGCCAATAGACTGGCTGATGACGCCACTACCCCTGAGGGTCCTGGCGTAGAGCTCCTGCTCGACTTTGGCGCAGATCAGCTGCGCGAGACGCCTACGTCTCCTGCCGAAGAGCAGGCGCAGGCGCAGGCAGGCCGTGCCTTTGACTATGTCGTCTACGATGAGACGGATGGTGGTACGACGAAGACCGCTCCCCACCTTGATCCTTCCACGGTGACGGGCGATGTCACTGCGACTGTCATCCTTCGCTCGACGGATCGCTCTCAGCCTGTCACGATCACCACGGTTACGATGGAGCGTCGCACGGCTTACCCCGATGGCTCGGCTGTGCCAAGCGATCGCCTCTACCTCCATACGAAGAAGTCTGGTGCATCCATCACGGCTAAGGCTGGCTCTACCTTCACGAAGGGTACCTGGAGTATGTCGCTGATCGTCGGCGGTACGCTGAATGGTCGCACGCTGTCTGTAGACCCCAATAACCTCGAGTCTGTGAAGTATAGCTCTGACGCTCAGTCGGACGAAGGGATCGACCTCTTTAGCGCTAATGGTAAGTGGAACCTCAAGGGGATCACTAAGGCGACTAAGGGGAGCAGCTATACGGACGCTGAGCGTGCTAAGCTTGACGTACCCTACTTCTCTGAGTGGATGACGCTGGAGGATGGTAACTACGTCGATAAGGGCAATGGCAGCGTTCCTACGCTTTCCTTCGGGAGCCGTCGCTTCGCCCTGCGCCCTCAGGGTACCCTTCTGAGACTTGAGATTAAGAATGAGAACTTCTCCCCGATCAAGCTCGCCGGGATGCGTATCCTCACGAATATGATGACCTTCCGTGGTAGCTACAACCTCTCGGATGCTAATATCCACTCTTCGAAGGATCTCGCTGCCCATTGGACGGGCCTTCGTGCTGATGGGTCGCCTGTCATCGACTCGACTGCTGCCACCTATGGCTGGTCGCTGCCCTTCCCTAACTATACCGACTTCTGGCTCAAGGATAAGGAGGATATCGCTACGGGCGCTAAGTCCTCTAAGTACTACCTCATCTGGGCAATGCCTCAGAGGGTTGCTGATACCGAGCAGAGCCGTGGTGGTGTGATGCACGTCCTCCTCTACGATGCTAATCGCACGGGCGTTGATTATAATCGCGTCGGTAGTAATGGTACGATGCTCCCCAAGGCACTTATCCGTAAGCCTCTCTTGACGCGTAACTTCCCCGAAGGTGCCTTCCGCCTCTCTTCTACGAGTCGTGGCGGTCAGAGTATCCGTCTCGTAGGTGCTCAGACGAAGATCTACACCTTCCTCCACTACCTACAGAAGGAAGACGTCGGGACCTATCACTCTTATGGGGAGATGCAGAATATGACGGTGGCTGGCGATCAAGCGTTGCCCGATATCAATTACTGGGCATCGATTTTCCCTGGGAAGCTGCCTGACAATCCCTTCAAGGATACCTCTTCGGATGGTAGGAACTTTACCTACACGCACTACCTCCACTCCTATGATGATAATGCCTCTGTGCCCAAGGCCTTCAATACAAACATGTATGGCTATCTTCATGGTGCAACAGAGACCTTGGCTAACTATCCCATAGTCTTATCTGGTCAGGAGCGTTATGAGAGAAAAGCATACAGTGGCCTCCACGAAAGCCTGTCGGGTCAGGCTCATAACATCGCTGCGATCAGAATCCCTGCCGAGATGCAGATTCCCTACATCGTAGGGGATACAAAGAAGCCTCTGCAGTACAAGACGAATGAAGCTAATGAGGGCCTTTACTTCTCGACGTCCTATGTCCGACTCGGAAGAGCCAGGCATCCAATGACTGGATATATGATCGTTGGCTGGGGTGAAGGGCAGCAGTTCTTGACGGCCAATGCCTATCAGTTCGACACCAGCGAGTCTAAGTTGCATGTCTACTCTCGTTATCTTGGCCCAGCATTCCATCGCCCTTATACGGGAGACTTCTCTTATAAATGGGGTTGGGATATGCCTTGGATTAATTGGAAGGAAGGCTCTAATAAATACATGAACTATGAGCCTGAAGCCGATGACGCTAAGCGTGAGCTGACCCTCGGTGGATATGAGTATAATGGGCGCCGCCAAAATAACACGGGGATTACAGGCTCGCAGAACTCGCTCTTCTACTGGATCCGTAGTACGAATGCAGAACCTCAGTGGCTCTACTACTATGGTGCTAATATCCAGAATAACCGTGGTCCCATGGGTGTCGGTACTGCGATGAAGGCGAACGGTTGGACGTTCAATGGTACTGAGCAGGGTAAGCTGAAGGCTTATATCCGCCTCTTCTCTAAGAAGCCTATCGCTAATTAATCTTACGTAGGCTAATATATCATCCGCTGGCTCCCTCTCCTCTTGCAGGAGGGGGAGCCAGCTTGCTTTAGGGCGGTGACTAAAAGCAATAGTCGTTCGCACTCGGATCAGTCGTGGTTCGGGGTGCGAACGACTATTCGTTTGTGCAGACCGACTTCCCGATCCTTATTCCGCGAGCCCTTAATGGAGTGGATGCACCTATCGCGAGGGTCTCATACATAGGTATATGGGTGCGTGGGTAGAGCTATATAGGACGGTGAAGAAAGCTATATAGCTTTGGACTGATTCCTATATAGCTTTACTTGGATTCCTATATAGCTTTGTGAAGTGACCTCTATTGGGTTGTTGGTCTGCGTAGGGATAAAAGTTGCGGACGAGTGGTAGAAAAGTGTAGGCTACGTACGTGGATCTAATATCTACGTACGTGGATATTTGGACTGACGTGCCTGGTCTTTAAGACTACGTGTGTAGACAGAGGAAAACCACTACGTGAAGGCGCTTTTCCCTTCACGAGAATGATGCTTTTCCTTCCGCTGAATAAGAGGAATACTCGTGATAAGGCGGAGGGCTTGTGTATCTCTTCGGAGAGGTCTGTCGGGGAGCTGGGCGTGCGATGCCTTAGCTGAATAAATAGCGGGTAGGACTCTCGGAAGCGGTCTCAGGAGGGCGGATGCAAGGCGCTCTCCTGAGGGGAGCGAAGGCCTTCCCTCTACTTTTTGTACCTTTGTGTAGATCTGTACCTTAAGTGGTATAGACGGAAATCGTATTATTTATCCTTTAGCCTAAGAAGACTAAGAATAGCGTATGGGAAGAGTCCTCATTATCGGTGCCGGCGGTGTCGGTACGGTAGTGGCCAAGAAGGTGGCACAGAATAGCGACGTATTCACTGAGATTATGCTCGCCAGCCGCACGAAGAGTAAGTGCGATAAGATTGCCTCCGAGATTACCAATGTCAAGATCCAGACGGCAGCCGTCGACGCTGATAACGTCCCCGAGCTCGTCGCTCTGATGAAGTCCTTCAAGCCAGAGCTGGTCATCAATGTCGCTCTGCCCTATCAGGACCTCCATATCATGGATGCTTGCCTCGAGGCAGGCGTCAACTACCTCGACACGGCTAACTATGAGCCGCTCGACGAGGCTAAGTTCGAGTACAGCTGGCAGTGGGCCTACAAGAAGCGCTTCGAAGAAGCTGGGCTGACGGCTATCCTGGGCTGTGGCTTCGACCCAGGGGTGACCGGGGTCTTCACCGCCTATGCAGCCAAGCACTACTTTGATGAGATCCACTACCTCGATATCGTAGATTGCAACGGCGGCGACCACCACAAGGCCTTCGCCACGAACTTCAATCCCGAGATCAACATCCGCGAGATCACCCAGAAGGGTAAGTACTACGAGGATGGGCAGTGGCGCGAGACCGAGCCTCAGGAGATCCACAAGCCCCTGACCTATCCTAACATCGGGGTGCGTGAGTCTTACCTCCTCTACCACGAGGAGCTGGAGTCGCTCGTGAAGAACTATCCCACGATCCGTCGTGCACGCTTCTGGATGACCTTCGGGCAGGAGTATCTGACCCACCTGCGTGTCATGCAGAATATCGGTATCACGCGTATCGATCCCGTCCTCTACAACGGTGTCGAGATCGTCCCCATCCAGTTCCTCAAGGCGATCCTGCCTAACCCCGGTGAGCTCGGTGAGAACTACACGGGTGAGACGTCCATCGGCTGCCGTATCCGCGGTATCAAGGACGGTAAGGAGAAGACCTACTACATATGGAACAACTGTAGCCATCAGGCCGCCTATCAGGAGACCGGCGCTCAGGGCGTGAGCTACACTACGGGTGTGCCCGCCACGATCGGTGCGATGATGTTCTTCAAGGGCCTCTGGCGTCGCCCAGGTGTGTACAACGTCGAGGAGTTCGATCCAGATCCCTTCATGGAGCAGCTCATGAAGCAAGGCCTGCCTTGGCATGAGCAGTTCGACCTCGATCTCGAGCTCTGATAAGACTCGAGATGCGGCGTAGCGGAGCCGCCTGAGTGCCCTCTCTTAGAGCCCAGCCTTGGGGCACTCAGGCGCCTTCCCCGCGCGCCACCCCTTATCCCCTCACTCTTTACCCCCAAAAACCACACCACTACCTCTAATCATGAACATCCTGCTGATCGTAGATCCCCAGAACGACTTCATCACCGGCTCCCTCGCCATCGAAGGCGCGATCCCAGCGATGGATTACCTCACCGCTTACGTCAAGGAGCACCATGCCGAGTACGACGCTATCGTCGTCACCATGGACCAGCATCCTGCCGACCACTGTAGTTTCGATGTCTCTGGTGGCCCATGGCCTATCCACTGCGTCCGCTATACTACGGGGGCTGCTCTCTATCCTCCTCTGGCTGATGCGATCATGGAGCGCAAGCGTCAGGGGCAAAATGTCCTCTTCATCCCCAAGGCGATGACTCGCCACAAGGATTCTTACAGTGCCTTCCACGACGCAGTGCCCGACCTCCTCATGAACGCCCGTCGCATTGATGTCGCAGGCCTCGCAGGGGACTACTGCGTCAAGACTACTATCGAAGATCTCAGACGCCTCCTCTACGCCCCTCAGATCCACACGATCGATGAGGCCATCGCCTGGATCGGTGAGCCCCAGCCTCTGGTGTAGCTCCCCCAGCGACCTCCCACCTCTAATTCCCCCCACACACCTATGAAACGACTCATTGCCACTCTGAGCCTCCTCGCTATGCTCACTGCTTGCCAGACCAGCTCGACCAAGGAGAATCCCCTCCTCACCGAGAGCACGCTTGACTACCAAGCTCCCGACTTCAGTAAGATCCGCCCTGCGCACTTCATCCCCGCTATCGAGGAGGGGATCCGTATCCAGCTCGCCGAGATCGACAGCATCACGAGCAATACGGCTGCTCCGACCTTCGAGAATACCGTGCTGGCGTATGAGAAGTCCGGTCGCCTCCTCGCACGTGCTACCTCTATCCTCTCAGGCCTCGTAGGTGCTGACGGCACCGAGGAGCTGCAGAAGATCGACGAAGAGACGACGCCCATGCTCTCCGCCCACCACGATGCCCTACTCCTGAATGAGAAGCTCTTCGCTCGTATCAAGGCCGTCTACGACCAGCGCTCCAGCCTCCAGGGTGAAGACCTGCGCCTCACGGAGGTCCTCTATGATCAGTTCGTCCATGAGGGCGCTCTCCTCTCAGCTGCCGACAAGGAAGCTCTGAAGAAGATCAATAGCGAGATCGCTGTGCTGCAGACGAAGTTCACGAATCAGGTGAACGCTGGCACGAAGGAAGCTGCTGTCCTCGTCGACAAGGTCGAGGAGCTTGACGGCCTCTCCGAAGAAGCGATCGCCCGTGCCGCTGAGGCCGCTACCGCTGCAGGGCACAAGGGTAAGTACCTGCTGGAGCAGACGAATACGTCACGCCCAGGCTACCTTGCCGACCTGAACAACCGTGATGTCCGTCGTCGCGTCCTCGAGGCTTCGCTCTCACGCTGCTCGGGTGGTGATAGCACGAATACGCACCCCACGATCACCCGCATCGCAGCCCTGCGCGCCGAGAAGGCAAAGCTCCTCGGGCTGCCCAACTTCGCCTCTTGGGCACTGAGTGACCAGATGGCCGGCCGTCCTGAGGCCGTAGAGCGCCTCATCAGTCAGCTGGCTCCCGCCCTTCGAGCCAAGGTCGCTGACGATGTCGCCGAACTCGAAGCCTTCGCTCAGCAGACGGAGGGGAAGGACTTCAAGCTCGCAGCTTGGGACCTCGACTACTATGCCGAGCGCCTGAAGAAGGCTAAGTACGACCTCAACGAAGCCGATCTCAAGCCCTATCTCGTGCTGGATAGCGTGCTGAAGAATGGAGTCTTCTACGCAGCCAACCAGCTGTATGGCCTGACCTTCAAGCCCCGTCCTGATATCCCTGTCTATGCTGATGGTGTACAGGTCTACGAGGTCTTCGACCAGGATAATACCCCCATGGCCCTCTTCTATACGGACTACTTCCGTCGCCCAACGAAGACGGGTGGGGCGTGGATGTCGAACTTCGTCCAGCAGAGTACGCTCTTCGGTACGAAGCCTGTCATCTACAACGTCTGCAACTTCGAGGCTCCTGCTAAGGGCGCTCCCGCCTTCCTCACCTCGTCGGATGTAGAGACGCTCTTCCATGAGTTCGGCCACGCTCTGCATGGCCTCTTCGCTTCGCAGAAGTACGAGACGCTCTCGGGTACGAATACACCCCGTGACTTCGTGGAAATGCCCTCGCAGTTCAACGAGCACTGGATGACGGACTCTGTCGTCCTACGACACTACGCCCGCCACTACAAGACGGGTGAGCCTATGCCTCAGGCGCTCATCGACAAGATGAAGGCTGCTGCTACCTACGGACAGTCCTACGCACTGGCTGAGAACCTCGCTGCCGTGACGATCGATATGGCTTGGGGGATGCTCCCCGCTGGTCAGACGGTGAGCGATGTAGATGCCTTCGAGCGTGAGGTGCTCGCTCGTGCTGGTCTTGACTTCGCCCTCGTACCTCCCCGCTACCGCTCGGCCTACTACCTGCACGTCTTCGCTGGTGGCTATGCTTCGGGCTACTACTCTTACCTCTGGACGGAGGTCCTCGACCACAATATCTTTGAGTGGTTCGCCGCACACGGCGGGCTGACGCGTGAGAATGGTCAGCGCTTCCGTGAGATGGTCCTCTCACGCGGGAATACCGCCCCTGTCGGCACGTTCTTCACGAACTTCACAGGCCTCACGGAGCCCGATATGTCGAGCCTTCTGCGCTTCCGCGGCCTCACGGAGTAAGCTAAGGGTGCTTCGCACCTCCCCACATAATAGGCGCCCCCATCCCTCGGACTGAGATCCGTCGGGTGGGGGGCGCTACTTTATTATAGATAGCACTCCATAGGCTGGAGCGGAATACGTATCTTTGTCCTACCAGTAATAGATCCAGCACAGACCTCGAAGAATGACAGAGCACTACGTCGTCTCCGCACGCAAATACCGCCCCGATACCTTCCGTAGCATCGTCGGGCAGGAGGCTATGGCCTCCACACTACGCACCGCTGTTCGCTCGGGCAAACTTTCCCATGCGTACCTCTTCTGTGGCCCCCGTGGGGTAGGGAAGACGACGGCGGCACGCGTCTTGGCGCGGACGATCAACTGCGAGAACCTCTCCGCCGAAGGTGAGGCTTGCGGGCAGTGCGAGAGCTGTAAGGCCTTTGAGGAGCAGCGCTCCTTCAACATCTTCGAGCTGGACGCTGCGTCGAACAACTCCGTAGAGGATATCCGCCAGCTCACCGAGCAGGTGCAGATGCCACCCGCTCTCGGTCGCTACAAGGTCTATATCATCGACGAGGTGCATATGCTCTCGGCGGCGGCTTTCAATGCTTTCCTCAAGACCCTCGAAGAGCCCCCCTCGTACGCTATCTTCATCTTAGCGACGACGGAGAAGCACAAGATCCTCCCCACCATCCTCTCGCGCTGTCAGATCTATGACTTCAAGCGAATCACCGTACAGGATATCACCCGCCATCTGCGCTACGTCGCCGATAGCGAGGGGATCGATGCCGAGGAGACGGCGCTCGGGCTCATCGCTGAGAAGGCCGATGGGGGGATGCGCGATGCGCTCTCGATGTTTGACCGTATCGCCAGCTTCGCCGGCGGGCATATCACCTACCAGCATGCGCTGGAGAGCTTGAATGTCCTCGATTATACCTACTTCATACGCATCTTCGAGCTCTTCCTGAGTGGGGATCATCGTAGCGTCCTGCTCCTCCTGGATGAGCTGATGGGTAAGGGCTTCGAGGGACAGACGATCCTCACGGGGCTCTCCGCCTTCGTGCGTGACCTCCTGGTAGCCCAGCATCCCGAGACGCTCCAGCTCTTGGAGAAGCCCGATGCCGTAGCCGCCTCCTATGCGACCATTGCCCAGCAGTGCACACCTGCCAGCCTCTTCGCTGCGCTCAAGACTCTGGTGCAGGCCGATCAGCAGTATCGCGGGGCAACGAATAAGCGCCTCTTAGTCGAGCTGAGCTTCCTCAGCATGGTCCCTCTCTTCAAGCGGGACTCCGACCTCAATCTCCCTCCTGCGCCAGCCCCCGCTGCACCTCAGACGGCTACACCACAGGTAGCTCCTCAGACGCCCCCTGCGACTACACCCCCAGCTTCTCCTGCGCCCAAAGCGCAGACAGCTCCCGTAGCAGCTCCCGCACCGCAGGCGGCTCCTAAGCCTGCCCCTGCGGCGGTGACACCTCCTCCCGCGGCAGCTGAACCGACACCCGCGCCTGCACCAGCACCAGCGGCATCTGCTACACCACCACCTCCTTCTGCCTCAGCTCCCACCTCATCCGCTCCTAAGCGTCTCTTCGGAGCACGCCGTCGTGCAGACGCTCCCAGCGAAGCCTCTTCTACGGCTCCAGCTGAGGCCCCTGCCCCTGTCGAGGATAAGGACTTCACGGAGGATGACCTCCAGCGAGCTTGGGTGCGCTTCGTCGAGCAAGAGCTGACGCCCTCACAGATCCTCTACCGCAACATCCTGCGCCCCGAGCTGCCGAAGCTCTTAGACGGTGTGCAGGCAGAGATCTCCCTCCCACCAGGTGAGGCTATCCATACCACGGTGATGGAGGTCTATCCCCAGCTCGTGGAGTTCCTCCGCACGACGCTGCAGAATCGTAAGTTCAACCTCATCCTGCGCGAGAAGACTGTAGAGGAGCAGGCGAAGATCATCCTCACCCAAGAGGATCGCTTCAATCAGCTCGCGGAGATCAACCCCGAGGTGCGCAAGCTCAAGGAAGCCCTTGGCCTACGCTTCTCCTAATCCCAGACCACATACATATACAATACGCATATCGCTATGAAGATCAAGAAGCACATCACCGCTCTTGCTACGGCAGCAGCCCTCTCGGTGACCCTGCCTGCTGTGGCTCAGCAGTCGCAGCACATGGCGCCCGAGACGATGCTTTCGCTCGCTCGTGTCGGTGCCTCCGCCCTCTCTCCCGACGGCAAGACGGTCGTCTACAGCGTGGGCTTCCCCAGCATCAAGGACAATAAGATCCGCACCGAGCTCTTCACCATCTCCTCCGATGGCAGTGCACGCCGCCAGATCACCCAGGGTGTCGCTGGCGTGCATGGCGCTCGCTGGATCCAGCAGGGCCGTCGTATCAGCTACATCTCCTCGGAGAGTGGCGCTCCTCAGGTCTGGACGATGGCTCCCGATGGTACGGACCGTCGTCAGGTGACTAACATCGAGGGCGGGCTCTCGGACTACCTCTTCTCGCCCGATGAGAAGCAGCTGGCCTATATCAAGGAGATCCCCTTCGGGAAGAGCACTAAGGAGATTTACCCCGACTTGCCTAAGGCTACGGGTCGTATCGTCACCGATCTGATGTACAAGCATTGGGACGAATGGGTAGAGACGATCCCTCATATCTTCATCGCTCCCGTAGGAGGCGAAGCGATCACGGGTGGTAAGGACATCCTCGAGGGTGAGCCTTACGAAGCTCCTACGAAGCCCTTCGGCGGAGCAGAGGAACTCTCATGGAGCCCCGACGGTAAGACCTTAGCCTACTCCTCCCGCAAGAAGACGGGCATGGAGTACTCCCTCTCCACCAACACCGATATCTATCTCTACGACCTCGCCTCGGGTCAGACTCGCAATATCACCGAGGGGATGGGTGGCTATGACACGCACCCCCGCTTCTCGCCTGATGGCAAGCGCATCAGCTGGATCAGCATGGAGCGCGACGGCTACGAAGCCGACCTCAAGCGTCTCTTCGTCCAGGATCTGAAGACAGGGCAGAAGACCTTCCTCACCGACGGCTTCGAGTACGATGTCGATGAGCTCCAGTGGTCGGCCAATAGTCAGAGCCTCTTCTTCCTCTCGACGAAGCATGCCGAAGCTCAGCTCTGGGAGATCGCGCTCAAGGGTCGTAAGATCCGCCAGATCACCACGGGTATGCACGACTACACCTCGCTGGATGTGCAGGGCGGTAAGATCCTCGCAGGTCGTCAGAGCTACATCGAGCCCACGGACCTCTACCTCGTAGACGTCAAGACGGGGGCAGCGAAGCAGCTCACGGCAGAGAATAAGTCCACACTCGACGGCCTCGCTCCGATCTCAGTAGAGAAGCGCTGGGTCAAGACGACTGACGGGGGCAATATGCTCGTCTGGGTCGTCCTCCCACCGAACTTCGACAAGACGAAGAAGTACCCTGCACTGCTCTTCTGTCAGGGTGGCCCACAGAGCCCCGTCAGTCAGTTCTTCTCCTACCGCTGGAATATGCGCCTTATGGCTGAGCAAGGCTATATCGTCATCGCTCCCAATCGCCACGGCGTCCCCAGCTTCGGTAAGGCATGGAACGAGCAGATCAGCGGTGACTACTCGGGGCAGAATATCCAAGACTACCTCACCGCAGTCGATGAGCTGAAGAAGGAACCTTGGGTCGACAGCGAGCGTCTCGGCTGTGTCGGTGCCAGCTACGGTGGCTACTCTGTCTTCTATCTGGCAGGCGTGCACCAGAAGCGCTTCAAGGCCTTCATCGCCCACGCTGGTATCTTCAACCTCGAGATGCAGTATATGACGACCGAGGAGATGTGGTTCGCCAACTGGGATATGGGCGGTGCTCCCTGGGAGAAGGACAATGCAGTCGCTCAGCGCACCTTCGCCAACTCCCCCCACAAGCTCGTAAGCAACTGGGATACGCCGATACTGGTCATCCACGGCGAGCGCGACTACCGCATCCTCGCAGGCCAAGGTATGGCGGCCTTCAACGCGGCTAAGCTCCGTGGCATCCCTGCCGAGCTCCTCATCTACCCCGATGAGAATCACTGGATCCTCCGCCCGCAGAACGCCCTGCTCTGGCAGCGTACCTTCTTCGGCTGGCTTGATAAGTACCTCAAGTAACCTCTATATGTCCGTGCGAAAGAACTGTTAGTCCCCTCTACAGTCCTTTCGCACGGTTTGCTTTCACCCCATCTCTCTCCCGAATAGGAAGCTCTTTTACCCACATAATTGACCCACTAACTCTCTTTCTGGTAATGAAGACCGACATCGAAATCGCCCGCTCGATAGCCCTCGAGCCGATCGAAAAGATAGCTGCTAAGGTGGCTATCCCCACCGACCACCTGGAGCACTACGGCAAGTACCTCGCCAAGGTAGACCTCTCCGAGCTCCAAGCTGGTCATAAGCCTGGCAAGCTCATCCTCGTCACCGCCATCACCGCTACGAAGGCTGGTATCGGCAAGACGACGGTCTCTATCGGCCTCGCTCTCGGTATGAACCGCCTCGGTCATAAGGCGGTCGTCGCACTGCGTGAGCCCTCTCTCGGCCCTTGCTTCGGTATGAAGGGCGGTGCTGCCGGTGGTGGCTACGCTCAGGTCCTTCCTATGGAGAAGATCAACCTGCACTTCACCGGTGACTTCCACGCCATCACCTCTGCGCACAACATGATCACTGCGCTCCTGGACAACTACATCTACCAGAACCGCAATACGGACAAGGGTCTCAGCGAAGTCCTCTGGAAGCGTGTCCTCGACGTCAACGACCGTTCTCTGCGCTCCATCGTCACGGGCCTCGGTGGTCAGGTCAATGGTATCCCAGCCGAATCGGGCTTCGACATCACGCCTGCCTCGGAGATTATGGCGATCCTCTGTCTGTCGACTTCACTCGAAGACCTGCGTCGCCGTATCGAGAATATCCTCCTCGGCTATACGAAGCAGGGGGAGCCCTTTACCGTGCGTGACCTCGGTGTAGCGGGTGCGATCACCGTCCTCCTCCTCGACGCTATCAAGCCTAATCTGGCGCAGACGACCGAGCATACCCCTGCCTTCATCCACGGCGGCCCGTTTGCTAACATCGCTCACGGCTGCAACTCGATCCTCGCCACCCGCATGGCGCTGGCGCACTCCGACTACACGATCACGGAGGCAGGCTTCGGTGCGGATCTCGGTGCAGAGAAGTTTTATAACATCAAGTGCCGCACGGCAGGCCTCCAGCCTGCGCTCACCGTCCTCGTGGCTACCCTCGGCGGGCTGAAGATGCACGGTGGTGTCGATGAGAAGGATCTCAAGACGCAGAATATCGAGGGCGTCCGTCATGGGCTGGCTAACCTCGATCGCCATATCGAGAACCTCAAGAGCTTCGGGCAGACGGTCGTCGTAGCCTTCAACCGCTTCGCTACCGATACGGAGGAGGAGATCGCACTGGTGCGTGAGCACTGCCACGCTGCTGGTGTGGGCTTCGCTGTCAATACCGCCTTCGGCGAAGGTGGTGCTGGTGCGGAGGAGCTCGCTCGCCTCGTCGTCGAGACCATCGAGCAGAAGCCCTCGCAGCCCCTACAGTTCACCTATCCCCTTACCGCCTCCATCGAGGAGAAGGCTACGGCTATCGCTCAGCGCATCTACGGCGCTCGCTCCATCCACTTCTCGGCGAAGGCACAGCGCCAGCTCGAGCGTATCGACCGCCACGGCTGGTCGAAGTTCCCCGTCTGTATCGCCAAGACGCAGTACTCCTTCAGCGACGATCCCACGGCCTATGGTAGCGTGCGTGACTTCGATCTCGAGGTGCGCGACGTCGTCATCAACACGGGTGCTGAGATGATCGTCCTCGTCCTCGGCGCTCTGGTGCGTATGCCCGGTCTGCCCCGCGTCCCCCAAGCAGAAAAGATAGACTTCATCGATGGACACATCGAGGGTCTTAGCTAATAATACCTATATAACTCACTCACTACACTCAAATTCATGAACTACGATGTAGCTATCATCGGTGCTGGCCCCGGCGGTACCGACGCTGCAGAGCATGCTGCAGCCCACGGCCTCCGCGTCGTCATCTTCGAGAAGAATAAGCTCGGTGGTGTCTGTCTCAACGAAGGTTGCGTACCTACGAAGGCGCTCCTGCACTCAGCTCACCTCCTCTCCGAAGCCCTCGATGGCAAGAAATATGGTCTTACGATCCCCGAAGCAGCCTTCGACCTTGGTAAGGTGATGGCGCGCAAGACGAAGATCCTCAAGAAGCTCGGTGCGGGTATCCGTATCGGTCTGCAGGGTCACGAGGTCGAGATCGTCACCGAAGAGGCTCGTCTTACGGGGCGCGGTGATGAGGGCTTCACCATCGCTGCAGGCGAGGCGACCTATACGGCACGCCACGTCATCATCGCTACGGGCTCACGTGCCTTCATCCCACCCATCGATGGGCTGAGCGATGTGCCCTTCTGGACAGCTAAGGAGGCCCTTGAGGTCGAGGAGCTCCCACAGAGCCTCGTCGTCCTCGGTGGCGGGGTCATCGGTATGGAGTTCGTCTCCTTCTTCTCTACGCTCGGCGTGGAGGTGACGGTCGTCGAGATGCTGCCTAAGATCCTCGGGCCTATGGACGAAGAGCTCTCCACAGAGCTGCAGAAGGCCTTCGAGAAGCGCAAGGTGAAGTTCCACCTCTCCACGAAGGTCACTGCCGTGCGTGAGGGCAAGGTCATCGCTGAGCATGAGGGCGAGACGCTGGAGATCCCCTTCGACAAGCTGCTGGTCAGCGTCGGCCGTCGTGCTGTGACCGATGGTCTGGGACTGGAGACGGTCGGTGTCGAGCTCCAGCGTGGGGCTGTCGTCGTCGATGAGCACCTCCAGACCTCAGTGCCTGGTATCTATGCTGTCGGTGATGTCAATGGCACGTCTATGCTCGCTCACACGGCTGCTCGCGAAGGGCAGGTCGCTGTACACCACATCACCGGCACGGAGGATGTGATGAGCTACCGCGCTATCCCTGGTATCGTCTATACCGATCCCGAGATCGCTGCTGTCGGTCAGACGGAGCAGGAGCTGCGTGCTGCAGGCGTCGACTATGAGGTGCATCGTGTGCCGATGACGCTCTCTGGTCGCTTCATCATCGAGAACGAGCAGGGCAATGGCTTCTGCAAGCTCCTCACGGACAAGGAGGGTGTCATCCTCGGCGCGCATCTCTTCGGTAATGGCTCTTCGGAGATCCTGGTGCCTGCGATCATGGCTGTCGAGCAGCGCATGAAGCTCTCGGAGCTGTCTCGCATCGTCTTCCCGCACCCCACGGTCTGCGAGATCGTCCGCTCGGCTACCCTGCACTAAGGGAAGCTACTCCCCATAATAAGCCCGCCGGCTACGCTCCACGAAGGAGGGTAGCCGGCGGGTCTTTTTATGCTGATATGTGTGGGCGCTTTGCTTTACACCGCTGTGAGACGGAGGATCTGCAGGCCGTGGGGAGCGAGGCTCAGGCGAAGGGGAGCCAGCGTAGTGAGGCAGAGGAAGTCCACTGCACCCGTGAGCTGGTCTGCGGCACGGAAGGCCGTGCCCTCGGTGATGCTCGTAGCGGCGAAGAATTCAGCAGGTAGGGGGAGGGCAATGTCAGCCTGCTCGCTGGAGAAGTTCGCCAGCACGAGGTAGAGCCCTTCCTCCGAAGCGCGTGCGAAGGCGAGGACACGCTCTCTGCCAGAGCCCTCGGCACGCAGGCCGTAGTAGCTCCCTCGGCTGATGATGGGGTCGGTGTAGCAGGAGGCGAGGCGCTGGTAGTCGCTGAGTAGGCTGGCCTCTTCGTCCGTCAGCTGGGCGGAGGTGTAATTACCCGCTTGCAGGCGCTGGAGCTTGTCGAGGCTCCAGTAGTCGAAGATCGTCGTGCGGCCATCACGCCCGCTGAAGCCCTCGCTGTCCATGCCCTGCTCACCCAGCTCCTGACCGAAGTAGAGGAGTAGGGGATTGCCACCACTTAGGGCTGCGACAGCCGTAGCGAGGAAGCCCTGACGGGGCGAGGCGAAGACGAAGTCCGAGGCGAGGCGCTGCTCGTCGTGGTTCTCCGTGAAGTAGCACATCGCCGGTTGCTCGCCACCGACGGCATCACGCACACCCGTGAAGTCCGCTGCGTCGCGTGCGCCCTTGCCGAGAGCGATGAGGAAGTCATAGACGCCGACCTTATCATACAGGTAGTCGAAGCCTGCATAGAGGTACTCGCCGTAGCGGTGGGGCTGGTAGATCTCTGCGAGGAAGAGCGTCTTGGGGTACTGCTCACGTACCGAGGGGATCGCCCAGGCCCAGAAAGCGGGCGGGACAAGCTCGGTCATATCACAGCGGAAGCCATCGATACCACGCGCAGCCCAGTAGCAGAGGATGTCACGCATCTTCACCCACGTGTCGGGGATGGGGTCGGCATGTAGGCCACTTCCCCCGCAGTAGTCCACCCCGTAGTTGAGCTTCACCGTCTCGTACCAGTCGTTGATGCTGGGGTAGGGGCTGAAGCAGTCGTTGCCCGTAGCGCGTGCTGGGCACTCGGTGTATGGGGATGACTCTGTGGATAAGGGTAGGATAAGTGAGGTGTCGGGGAGGTAGTAGAAGTTGTTGCGCGGGGAGAACGCCAGCTGTACATCGTCCGTAGCACCGAGGTCTGAGACGCCCTCAGGGCACGCATCGGAGTGATAGGTGCGGGCGACGTGGTTGGGGATAAAGTCCATCAAAACCTGCAGCCCTGCCTGGTGGGTACGCTTGATGAGGGCATCCAGCTCTGCCTGTCGCGTGTGTGGATCTTCGGCGAGGTCGGGGTCGACGTCGTAGTAGTCCTTGACGGCATAGGGCGAGCCAGCCTGCCCCTTCACCGTGTCGGGGTGATCGGGACGGATGCCTTGGGCGCTGTAGTCGGTCTTCGTGGCGTGCTCCAGCAGGCCGATATACCAGACGTGGGTTGCCCCGAGACTGCGGATATAGGCGAGGGCTTCGGGAGTGAAGTCACGGAGCTTCCCCGAGCCATTCGCGGAGAGTGTGCCATGGGGCTGGCGGGTCGTATTCTTATTCCCCCAGAGTCGAGTGAGGGCGGAGTAGATGACGATCTTCTGCTGCATAGGTATGGGTAGGTGGTGGGGCTAAGGCTTTTTCGTGCCCTTCTTCTTTTTGACGAGCGGAGCAAGCTCAGCTTTCGCCAGCTTGTAGCCTATCTTCATCAGCTGCTCGGAAGCGCTGACCTCAAACATCCCGAACTTCATTACCTCGCTCGTCTCAAGGAGATAATCACAGGCTGCACAGTCAGGGGTGGTATTCTGGCGGAAGATTAGTTCCCATGCACGGTTAGCGATGTCCTTTATATTCATGGGGATTTCTGCGCTCTGCACGGGGCCGAGGTTCATACCGATGACCTCCTCGCAGTCCTCGCGGATGGCCGTGACGGGGAAGTTGCGGAAGAGCCCGCCGTCGACGTAGGTGTGACCGTCGATTTCTACAGGGCAGAAGAGGATGGGGATGCTTGATGAAGCCAGGATAATCTTAGCCAAGGGGCCCTCAGTAAAGACGTGTGGTTCTCCTTGGTTTAGGTCGGTGGCTACGATACGCATGGGGGTCGGTAGATCCTCCAGTTTGCGGTGACGGAGGTTCTTCTTAAGCAACTGGAGGAATTTCGTCGTGCTGAAGATCCCGCCCCCCTTGGTGGTGAAGCTGGTCATCTGCATGAAGCCCGTCTGCGAGAGGAGCTCGTGGATCTCCTCAGGCGCATAGCCCGATGCATAGAAGGCGCCCATGATGGAGCCGGCACTGGTGCCAGCGATGATCTCGGGTCGTAGGCCTACCTCGTCGAGGTACTTCAAGATGCCGAGGTGGGCAAAGCCCTTGATGCTGCCGCCACTGAGGGCGAGCCCCAGCTGGTAGGGGCGGGTGGTGCGGTTGTCTGCCATTGGCTGAGTCATTTATTAGCGCAAAGATACGCTATGCCCCTCATACCTGCCCCGCACCTGACTCTTAGCTGAGAGGATAGTCCTTGCGTTGGCTCTCAGGGATGAGGTCGAGGATGCTCTTATCCATAACCATATTACCCTCTTTCTTGAGGGCTAAGATCAGTGTTTCGTCCTCTGTCTGATAGATCTTGCCAAGGAGTCGCTTGAAGTGCTTCTCTACAAATGCTTCCTTTTCTTCTACAGATGCTTCGGGCCATAGTTCATAGAAGCAATATAGCTCCTCAAAGGCCTGGATGACGTCTTCTCTGAATCGCTCCCGCAGGAAGCTATCGGTGCTGGAGCCAAAGCCATGGCTTAGCACATAGGCTGAGAGGACATAGAGGAAGTTGATCTCATAGGTGAGGACAAGGAGCGTGTCGCGGTCGAAGAGACGATTTTCGAAGTGCTTGTTACTGCACTTCTTCTCGTCTTCTTGGTAGCGCGTCAGCTTGTGCTCGCTGTAGGATAAGTCCTTCTCATCAATAATCCCTCGGATGAAGAAGTTGGGAGTCGGGTTGTAGCCCTCGGTAAGCTCGTCTCGATAGCGCAAGGTTTGCGCCTTCTCATGGAAGAGGTCGATGTGATATTGGATCACATTCTTGGCGTAGGTGAACTGCTTGTATCTGGAGTGCTGTCCTACAGAGTTGCCCTCCTTATAATACTTACTATCCCCGATGAAGTAGATATCCCCATCTCCTATCAGGGACTTGTCCTGATAGATATGGTCGATGATCTTGCCGTCCTTCTGCTCCTTCAGTCCCGCGGGGAGTGCCTTTTCTCCGATCAGACTATCGATCATGTCCTCGAAGACGGTGTTGAAGTTGCGTACTAAGAGGCGCTCATCGTGGGCTTTCCCTTGGGCGGCCTCTTCGGCTCGCTCATAGAAGGCATAGAGTAGACGCCAGAGCTGCACCAGCTCGTCAGTAAAGTACTTCCCTCTTATTTGGCGGAGGCGGCGAGTGCCTTTGCCGCTTTCAATGAGGCTCTTTATGCGGTGGGGACGCTCGGTCTCATAGTTGAGGTTACGCTTCGCTACGAAGTGGTAGCTCTGCTTCAGATAATCAAGGGTAGAGTAGAAGAGGCAGATCAGCTCCTCGTCATAGTTGATAGCCTTCTCCTTGGTCTTGCACTTGAGATAGTAGGGCTTGCCATCTTGTAGGACTGGGGATGTCGTGCGTATCGTCTTCGTCCAATGGATCTTGTGGCGCCCGCTGTGTGCGATCGTGGCGATGTAGGTGAAGAGCGACTGATGCTCTTTGCCAAAGCGGATTAGGGCAAGGATGAGATCAAGCAAAGTCGTCTCACCATCTCTCCGATGCCCGATGACGCCAGCCAGCTCGCGGTGAGAGGTAATCCCATTCTCGGGGTGACGTTCGCAGAAGAGTGCTATGGCCTGATAGATCCAAGTAGATAGCTCAAAGAGAAAGGCGCGATCAGTATCTGTAAGCTGCTTGTTTTCCCTGTTTATATGGAGTAGGTGCTCAGGCTCGTATCGCCCGAATGCTTTCCCTCCTATGATGAAGACCTTGGGCAAGATGAAGATCGTCTCATCCGTCCCTCCGTCATGGTAGTAGCCTACATAGGGGAGCTTGATCTGCCCTCCCGAGAGCTCCGTTGGGTCGATACCCTTCAGCTCAGGGAGGTCAGTTGGGTCGTAATGATAGTCTTCTATGAGGACTTTCATCTTGGCTATGCTGTATCGATTACTCGTTCTCCTCTCCTGTGTTCTCTTCTCCAATAACTGGAACTCCGAGGTAGGCCATAAAGCCCTGCAAGAGCAGATAGTCAACCTCTTCGTATAGCTCATTGAAGGAGAACTCTTTCACGTCTTTCTTTTCTTCTTCATATGAGCGGAAGAAGTTGCCTTGCGTGCCGTATTCATCCTTACAGACCTCGTGCCAGAGGTAGGCCATTACCTTGCTTTTGAACGCCTCCTTCTCAATGGAGTTCTTGACGAAGAAGTTGCCCATCTGCTTATCTTCTGAATGTGTCAAATCGCGGATGTGCCTATTGACAGCCTTGAGGAAGGTTACCCATTTGTAGTTCTTATCATTGATGGTAATCACAAACTGCCCCGACTTTACCTCGTCGCTGTAGTTAATGGGGATATACTCCCAATCCCATCTACGCTTGAAGGCGCTATCCATGGGGAATAGAGACTGGTCGGAGGTGTTCATCGTAGCGATGATGTGGAGATTAGGGGGTAAGCATAAGTTGCCCCCTTCAATTCCACGCTTGGCGTCTCCATTAAGTACATGCTGCAGGTAATCGGCGAGATCCTTATCCGCACGGATGGGATAGCAGGAAGTGCCATCATCTTTGCGATCAAGGAGCTGGAAGAGGTCGCCAAAGATCTGTGCGCAGTTCCCTCGGTTGATCTCTTCGATCACGAGGTATACCTTCTCGTTGGGATGCTCCCATGCATGCACATAGGCCTTTGTGAAGACCTGTGGCGTGAAGGCATATTTGACTTCGCCTTCTTCCATCTCAGGCTTATAGCAGCCCACAAAACTTGCATAGTCGTAGTCGGGGTGGAAGGTGGTACGGAAGATGTTCTCTTTATCTCCTCCTGCGATGGCTTCGGCTACCTTGTGTGACTTTCCGCAGCCTGGTGCTCCGAAGTAGATGATTTGGAGGTGAGCTTCCTCTGCGTTGGGCTCATGAGGGGCGGGGGAATATAGCTCAATGACAGACCTTAATTTTGCAAGGGTTTTTTCTAAGGTTTCATGAGTGAGGATAATACGATTATCTGGATTTACACCCGCATAGTCAGCTTCATTAGCCCACTTTACTAACTTGCTTAGCGTGCAGAATAAAGGTTTAGTTTGAACGGTAATCGTGGCATTAGCTACCTCATCTTTAAAATACGTTGCACCATTATCTCGCCAACTATGCTCTTGGTAAGATTGGAGAGGTGCAAATACAGATATATTATCTTTTATATCTAATAGTGTCTGATACAGAGACTCGAGGCTGATATGAAATGATTTAGGTGTTCCTCTTCTCCCCGAATTGGTAAACTGAATGTACCCACCTTTCTCACCCAGTTTTGCGGCAAAATCTGTCTGCTCTTGGTTCAGGAAATTGTAAAGGCTATTCATGTGTTGTGCTCGTTAGTAATTGTTCTATTATTTGCGATGCTATAGTTTGCACCATAGGTACTGCTACGCTATTCCCAAATTGCTTATAGGCTTGAGTATCTGAAACGACAATGCGAAAATGCGCTCCAATAGGAAAGCCTTGCAACCTTGCAGCCTCTATTGGGTGAAGCTTTCGGGGGCGTTTCCCCTGCTGCTCAATGAGTATCTCACTACCGTCTTTATAGTATCTGGCAGATATGGTGCTTGTATATGGGCTGTCTGCATTGAATAAAGAGAAACCGAAGCCATTCCCCTTTTGCTTATGCATTTCCTTACGTCTTAGGTGCCCTTGATATAACCTCTCAGATAAGGTATACTTCCCTTCCACATTATGGAGTAAGATATCGCCTACTCTTGTTTTGAGTACAAGGTCCTTCAAGTCGTCATCGTTGAAGATGGGTTTTTTATCGGCTGATATTCCTATGGGAAAGTGGAATGTAGAGACTGGATTCTCTTTCCTCCATGAGACGATGAATATACGTTCGCGGTTTTGAGGTACTCCGAAATTCTTGGCATTCAGTACTCTATAGGCAACACGATATCCTAATTCGTCCAAGACAGAGCATATAACATCCAACGTGTGCCCTTTGTCATGATGTGCGAGCCCCTTCACATTCTCCAAGAAAATAACCTGAGGAGGATAACCCTTGTCGCACTTATCTTTTATGATTTGGGCAATACGGAAGAAGAGAGTGCCTCTCGTGTCTTCAAATCCTTTTTTGAGGCCGGCATTGCTAAAGGGCTGGCAGGGAAATCCAGCACAGAGGATATCAAAGGGGGGGATGTCGTCTAAATTAACAGCATTAATATCGCCAGCAAAGCGCCCTTTGGCAAATAGCTCAGGTTCTATAGTGCGGAAGTTTGCTTCATAGGTCTGGCGCGCAAACTTATCCCATTCGCTCGCGAACACGCATTTGACTCCGTTGTTGTGCATCGCAAAGTGGAATCCACCGATACCCGCAAATAAATCGATGAAAGTCAAGGGTTGGCTACCTAAAGACTTTGTGTGCGGGGCTATATCCTGCATTATATTTGGGGTGACCCCTTCTGTTAAGGGGGCTTGTTCCCAAAGATTTTGCTCTACTTCAATCATTCTTTGTGGTGGTTGACTGTCTGCTTGCTATTGTGATTCTACTTCTTCTGTATAACCTAATGCAAAGATACGATGTTGGGATGGCATAAGCGAGATGTGGTGCGTTTGTCATCTGTACTTGTTGGCGTGTGCGGTATGGAGGCACTTGTCTTTAATGACACTGTTAAATTGGGAGCTTTGGCACTATAAGAATGATCGCACGTAGTTATATGCTGCTGTGTGCGGAGCAGTGGGGAGGGGTAGTGTGAAGCTATATTGGTCGGTGGGCTGACCAATATAGGTCGCGAAAGCAACCAGTACTGGTCGGAACGGCGAGCAGTACTGGTCACGAAAGCAACCAGTACTGGTCAGAACGGCGACCAGTACTGGTCAAATTTCGTTGGCTGCGAGGTGCGTGGCGTGGTTGCCTCGGGAGGAGCTGTGATAGAGGAGCTTGAGAGGGATGGAGAAGGTGAGGTAAGCGAGGCGAAAAATGGAGGTGGGTGGCCGGTAAATCGCCTTCGCGGGCGGGCGCGCGAACATCTAAAAGGCCTTTATCTACAGGCAAAAAGGAAAAGTGGGGGCTATTATGAAGAAATTTTAAGATCTTTGTACCGCAAATCCATAGGTTCTATTATACCCAAACAAGCAATAATGATTAAGAGTGCACTCCAGCAGGCTCGTAGTAAGTACAGCCCCAAGCTCCCTAAGGCACTGGAAGGTGGCGTGAAGACCGTCTTCGGTGCAGCTACGCAGAGCGTCAGCGATCAGGAAGCTATCGCCAAGCTTTTCCCTAACACATACGGTCTCCCCAAGCTCACCTTCGAAGCTTCGAGCGAGGCTACCTCTGGTACGCCCATCAATGGCGGTGTCATCCTCTCTGGCGGTCAGGCTCCTGGTGGGCACAACGTCATCGCAGGCCTCTTCGACGGTCTGAAGAAGATCCATCCAGATAGCCGTCTCTATGGCTTCCTCATGGGTCCTGACGGTCTCGTACAGCACAACTACATCGAGCTGACGGCCGACATCATCGACGAGTATCGCAATACCGGCGGCTTCGACATCATCGGCTCTGGCCGTACGAAGCTCGAGGAGACGGCTCAGTTCGACAAGGGTCTCGAGATCCTCAAGAAGCTCGACATCCGTGCACTGGTCATCATCGGTGGTGACGACTCTAACACCAACGCTGCAGTCCTCGCAGAATACTACAAGGGCATCGGCGCTCCCGTCCAGGTCATTGGCTGCCCCAAGACCATCGACGGTGACCTGAAGAACGAGCAGATCGAGACCTCCTTCGGCTTCGACACCGCTACGAAGGTCTACGCTGAAGTCATCGGTAACATCCAGCGCGACTGTAACTCTGCTCGCAAGTACTGGCACTTCATCAAGCTCATGGGCCGCTCTGCTTCGCACATCGCTCTCGAGTGCGCCCTGCAGGTACAGCCCAACGTCGCTATCATCAGCGAAGAAGTAGAGGCTAAGAACCAGACCCTCGACGACGTAGTCACCTACATCGCTGAGGTCGTAGCCGCTCGCGCTGCTAAGGGTGAGAACTTCGGTACGGTACTGATCCCCGAAGGTCTTATCGAATTCATCCCTGCCTTCAAGGCGCTCATCGCTGAGCTCAACGACTACCTCGCACACCACGAGGCAGAGTTCCGCGCTGTCCCCGCTGACGAGCAGCGTGCCTATATCGCTGAGCACCTCAGCGCTGCTAACTCAGCTCTCTATGCCAGCCTGCCCGCTACGGTGGCTCGCCAGCTGACGCTCGACCGTGACCCCCACGGCAACGTCCAGGTATCGCTCATCGAGACGGAAAAGCTCCTGGCTGAGATGGTCGCTACCAAGCTCGCTGCTTGGAAGGAAGAAGGTCGCTTCACGGGTAAGTTCTCTCCCCTGACGCACTTCTTCGGCTACGAAGGCCGCTGCGCTATGCCCTCGAACTTCGATGCTGACTACTGCTACGCCCTCGGTCGTACGGCTGCTTGCCTCATCGCCTCAGGTGTGACGGGCTACATGAGCTCTGTACAGAACCTCACGGCTCCCGCTACTGAGTGGATCGCTGGTGGTATCCCCACGACGATGATGATGAACATGGAGCGTCGTCACGGCGAAATGAAGCCTGTGATCCAGAAGGCTCTCGTAGACCTTCAGGGCAAGCCCTTCGCTTACTTCGCAGCTAATCGCGCTGAGTGGGCTAAGGAAACGTGCTTCATCTACCCTGGGCCCATCCAGTTCTACGGCGAGCCCGAGCTCTGCGACCAGCCCTCACGTACGCTCTCTCTCGAGCAGGCTAAGTAAGCCCTGAGGCTCGCACCTCTATACAAGGCGTGCCCGCACCTGACCCCATGAGGTCGGTGCGGGCACGCTCGCTTTATAGAGTGCTGTGGAGTAATCTTTTTGTTACCGTAGATAATATCCGTATCTTTACCTACGTTATAATTACGATATATCAACCCACAAACAACTAAAAGACTCATGCAAGAAAAAGCTATCTTCGAGTATTTCAAGGAAGGTGTAACTCTTAAATACATGGATTTCAGTGGCCGTGCACGCCGCCGTGAATACTGGAGTTATACACTCTGCGCCTTCGTCATTGGCTTCGTAGCTGGCCTCATTGATGGCCTCATCGGTCTGCACAGCGTCCTCTCCCTTATTGTAAGCCTTGCCCTCCTCCTCCCAGGCCTTGCAATCTCTGTACGTCGTCTCCATGACCTGGGTAAGGACTGGAAGTACCTCCTTATTGCTCTTATCCCCTTCGGTGCCTTCTACCTGATCTATCTCTTCGTTCAGGAAGGCGAGCCCGGTGACAACGCCTACGGCCCCAACCCTAAGGATCTCTAAGTAGGACACAGACCTCTCCACGAACATACACACAAAACGACAGCGAGGCCGCGATCATCTGATGATCGCGGCCTCGCCTTTTATACTTCATTATGCCTTCTCTGCTATGACCTTTGTAGCGGTCGATAATATCTGTACCTTTGTGCACGTTTCAATCATATTCATCAACCCGCAAATAACTAAAAGACTCATGCAAGAAAAAGGTCTCTTCGAGTACTTCACGGATTGTATCACGCTCAAGCTTGCTGATTTCGATGGTCGTGCACGCCGTCGTGAATACTGGGGGTATGTACTCTTCTACTGTATCATTGCCTTTGTATTTATCTTCATCGATATTCTCCTCGACCTCGACCTGGTCTTACCGAAAATCGTATCCCTTATTTTCGCCCTACCCAGTCTTGCTGTGAGTGTGCGGCGTCTCCATGATGTCGGTAAGCCCGGGTATTATATCCTCGCTGGGCTTATCCCTCTCCTCGGTGCTTTCTATCTGCTCTTCCTCTTTATAGAAGATAGCGAGTCTGAGGAAAATGCCTATGGCCCCAACCCGAAGGCCCTCTAAGTAGGACACAGACCTCTCCACGAACATACACACAAAACGACAGCGAGGCCGCGATCATCTGATGATCGCGGCCTCGCCTATTTATAGAGTTCCCTTTTGTGGTAGGGACTATCGAAGCATCTGACGGTAGTGCTTATCGATCTCCTTACGGGCTTCGTCCGTAGGCTCGAAGGCGGGTGCAGACATCGTCTCAAGGACGGAGGCGTCGGTCTTCTCGTTGAGCTTCGGGATGAAGACGTTGACGTTCACCAGCAGGTCACCCTTGCCGTAGCCGTTGACGGAGGGGAGTCCCTTGCCACGCAGACGGAGGACCTTGCCTGGCTGCGTACCAGCGGCGATGTTCACACGTGCCTTCCCACCGATCGTAGGTACCTCGACGGAGCCACCTTGGGCGGCCGTAGGTACGGAGATGAGGAGGTTGTAAATGAGGTCATTGCCGTTGCGGATGAGGTTGGGATCCTCCTCTTCCTGGATGACGACCTGCAGGTCGCCGGGGATACCACCGCGGGGGGCGGCGTTCCCCTTGCCTTGGACGGAGAACTGCATGCCTTCGGCCACTCCAGCAGGGATGCGGAAGGATACGACCTCTTCGCCGATCTGCGTGCCCTTACCCTTACAGAAGCTACAGGGCTTGGTGATGACCTCGCCCGTACCCTCACAGGTGGGGCAGACGGACTGCGTCTGCATCATGCCGAAGATACTGCGCTGAGCGGAGATGACGACGCCCGAGCCGTGGCACGTGTCGCACTGCTTCTTGCCGTCCTTCTCCATGGTGCCGTCGCCGTGACAGTGGGAGCAGGCGACTTGCTTCTTCACCTTGAGCTTCTTCTCTACGCCCTTGTCGATCTCCTCGAGGGTGAGGCGGACGCGAGCGCGAAGGTCAGAGCCGCGCAGGACCTGACGGCCACCTCCGCCACCTCCACCGAAGCCGCCGAAGTCAAAGCCTCCGAAGCCACCACCTCCGAAGAGGTCGCCGAAGCGGCTGAAGATATCTTCCATCGACATGCCTCCGCCGAAGCCACCGCCACCGCTGGCGGCGCTGCTACCGACGCCGGCATGACCGAACTGGTCGTAGCGCTGGCGCTTCTCTGGATCGCTCAGTACGTCATAGGCCTCAGCAAGCTCCTTGAACTTCTCTTCGGCCTCCTTGTCCCCGGGGTTCTTGTCGGGGTGATATTTGATGGCGAGCTTGCGGTAGGCCTTCTTCAGCTCTTCGGCCGAAGCACCCTTAGCTACGCCAAGGACTTCATAGTAATCTCTCTTTTCTGCCATAGATAGTTTATCCTTTCCTTACTGACCTACGACCACAGAGGAGTGGCGTAGTACCTTGTCGTGGAGCTTGTAGCCCTTCTTGACGCAGTCGATGATCTTACCCTTGAGGCTTTCCTCGGGGGCGGGGAAGGTAGCGATGGCTTCGTGGAGCTCATCGTCGAAGCTCTCGCCCTCGGTGGGGATAGCTGTGACGCCCTGACGGCTGAGGTAGTCCACGAACTTTGAGTAGATCAGGTGCACGCCTTCCTTGAGGGCATCAAGGTCGGTGGCCTTGTCGAGGTTCTGCAGGGCGATTTCGAGGTCATCGACGACGGGCAAGAGGTCGGTGAGGGCCTTCTCGCCTCCGCTGCGGATGAGCTCGCTCTTCTCCTTGAGGGTGCGCTTGCGGTAGTTGTCGTACTCGGCGACCAGACGCAGGTGCGTGTCCTTGAGCTTGTCGAGCTCGGCCTGAAGCTTGGCTTCGGGCGAAAGTTCCTCGGCGGGGCTCTCGGTCAATTCTTCCTCTTGAGGCTGAGCCTGCTCGTTTGTCTGACAATCTGTCTGCTTTTCTGCGGCTGTCTGCTCGTCGCGCTCCAGCTCTTGATCTTTGATTTCTTCGCTCATATTATTTATTGTTATTTGCTATATATTAGTGGCTTACACCACGTGGAGGGGCGGTGTAGGCGCTATCATTATCCTCCCGATCGTGCTGTGCCGTGCGGGAGCTATTTACCTTCGTGCAAATATGATACCAATCTCTTGGCAGGCTGGGGGAGCCCATTATATGCGGGCTAAGGAAGCCCCTCTCCTTCGCCCGCTCAGCCCAGCCCTTCCCCCAGCACTGACCGAAGGAAAATAAAGAGCTCGCCCGTGGACTCCACTCAAGGAATCCACGGGCGAGCTTCTGCTTATCCCTTATTTAGAGGCGGGATCAGATGAGGCAGAATTACCCTCTGATTATTTTTCCCAGTCTATGATCATCTGATCTATGATAGATTTAATAGCCTTAGCCTGTTCCTCATTAACCTGCTCCTGCTCTGAAGTTGCACATACCTTTGGTTCCCACTTCGGAACCACAACTACATCCTTACTGATTCTTTTCATATATTTCTCTAGCTGAGTCCTTATTGTTCTCTTAGATGGTTCCTCTGGCGCATCCTTTGCTGAGATCTCTTCACTTATTGCTGTAATAAGTATATCTGCCCCCACACTATCGAATAAGCGTGTACTTTCATCTACGACCTTCTTATTATCACCTGCAGTTGATATAAGTATTCTCTTACCCTTATAGTGGAAGGCTATTTGAATATCTCCTTTCACAACATCCGACTTCAGGAGTTCTAGCGAGAACTGACGTAGCGTGGTGATCTCATTTTGCATAGCTATTGGTTCAATGAGCTTTGAGATCTCCTCTTCTTGCGTTGTGACTTGCTCCTGGTCTGAACCTGTATTATCCTTCTTTATCGACTTAGGATCTACGATAATTCTTGGGGCACATTCTTCTCCCGGTTCCTTTGTTCTTGTTGCTGTAACAAGGACATGTGCATCCAACTCTTCACAGAAGAATGTATTGACTTTATCATCTTTCGCAGTTGACACAACTATTTTCTTTTTCCCAACGAGGAAGCCTATTTGAATATCTTCTTCCACTTCTGGCAACTCCAAGAACTGTAGTGCGAGCTTGCGCAACGTAGTGGTCTTACCTGTATTCGCATGTCCGTAGAGAGCGATGATCACTTTCTTTCCCATATTGAGTTGTACTATTAGTGAGTAGTGAATTAGTCGGGGAGGATGAGGCGCTCAAAGCCGGGGGACATCACCGTGCGGAAGCCTGTCTTCTCGTCGCCGAGGATGAGCATATATTCGACCCCAGGGAAGTTCTGTATCAGTGCGGGGACGTCGGCTGCCGTGCGGGTCATGCAGGCGGTCGCCAGCCCATCAGCGAGCATACACGTGGGGGCGATGATCGTGGCACTCAGCACATCCGTCTGGATGGGATAGCCCGTGTGTGGGTCGATGGTGTGGGCGATCTTCTTGCCATTCACGACCTTGAAGTTGCGGTAGTTGCCCGAGGTCGCCAGCCCGCCAGCGGTACGGGGGAGCTGTACGCGCACCTGGAAGTCATTGATGACGCCCGCAGGGTCTGCGATGGGCTTGTCGACACCGATGACCCAGCTCTCACCTCGTGAGTTGGTGCCCTCGAAGGCGATCTCCCCGCCGAGCTCGACGAGGTAGCTCGTCACGCCACGGCGCTTGAGCATGCGTGCCACGAGGTCGGAGCAGTAGCCCTTGGAGATGGAGGAGAAGTCCATCTTCATGCGGGGATCCTCCTTGATCATGCGCATGCCGTCGAGGTGGACCTTGTCAAAGCCCACGAAGGTGCGGACGCTGTCGATGGCTTCGGGGGTGACGCTGTCGGTCTTCTTCTTCTCGAAGCCGAAGCCCCAGAGGTTGATGAGTGGGGCGCAGGTCACGTCATAGCTCCCACCCGTGTGGCGCGAGATGACGACGGACTGCAGGAAGACCTCGCGCAGCATCGAGTCCATGAGCTGTGACTCATTGCGGTTGATCGCTGAGATGAGGCTCGTGGAGTCGAAGGGATTGAGCGAGTGGCTGAAGGCATGGAAGGTCGAGTCGACGGCCTCCGAATAGTCCTTCTGGGCATTGTACTGGATGGAGAAGGTCGTCGTGAAGACCTCCCCCGTGAGCTTGGTGTAGTCGCCTTCGCTACCGCTCCCAGACTTCTGGCACGAGCCGAAGCCGAGGAGAAGGGCAGCAGCCAGCACTACGTGGCGTAGGTGGTGCATAGCGTGTGTGTATGTGGAGTTAGATTTCTTCGTCGATCTTGTAGTCGTTGCGGTCCTGCGACTGGCGTGCCAGCAGCTCTGCGACAAAGCCCGAGAGGAAGAGCTGCGTCCCGATGACCATCGCCGTGAGTGCGATGAAGAAGTAGGGGCGGTCCGTGACGAGCGGTGCAGGCGTACCCGTCCAGATGTGGAAGAGCTTACTGCACAGGACGACGGCCAGCGCGAGGAAGCCGATGATGAACATCAGGCTCCCGCCGAGCCCGAAGAAGTGCATAGGCTTGCGGCCGAAGGTCGAGGTGAACCACAGCGTGATGAGGTCGAGGTAGCCATTGACAAAGCGGTTGAGGCCGAACTTACTCGTGCCATACTTACGTGCCTGATGCTGTACGACCTTCTCGCCGATGCGTGAGAAGCCCGCCACCTTCGCCATATAGGGGATGTAGCGGTGCATATCGTTGTAGATCTCGATGCTCTTGACGACCTCGGAGCGATAGGCCTTGAGCCCGCAGTTGAAGTCGTGCAGGTTGTCAATGCCCGAGAGCTTGCGTGCCGTAGCGTTGAAGAGCTTGGAGGGGAGGTTCTTGCTGAGGACGGGGTCGTAGCGCTTCTGCTTCCAGCCGCTGACCAGATCGTAGCCCTCCTCCTTCACCATGTGGTAGAGGCCAGGGATCTCGTCGGGGCTGTCCTGCAGGTCAGCGTCCATCGTGATGACCACGTCGCCTTGGGTGCGGGCGAAGCCGCATTGCAGACCGGGGGACTTCCCATAGTTGCGGCGGAACTTCACGCCCCGCACATGGGGGTTCTTCTCGCGAAGCTCCTGGATGATGCGCCAGGAGTCGTCCGTGCTACCATCGTTGATGAAGATGATCTCGTAGGAGAAGCCATGCTCCTCCATCACGCGTCGGATCCATGCCTCGAGCTCGGGCAGGGATTCGGCTTCGTTATATAGGGGTATTACGACAGAGATGTCCATGTATCTATCTTATTTGCGACGTAGGATGAGCCCCGTGATGAGGCCCCAGATCCCGCCCAGGATGATCGTCAGGCAATAGTCCGTCCAGAGCCACTGCCAGAGGGTGATACCCTGCATCTGCAGGATCATCTCACGCATCTGAGCGGTCGCCCCTGGCGTCGTGCGCAGGGCTTCTTCCCAAGCCGCCAGGAGCGTAGGCATCGCATAGCGGAAGTAGAAGTACTGAGGGATGAAGGCCAAGATACCGCCGAAGACGTGTAGGAGGACGACGTAGCTGAAGCCTTGACCAGCCTTGAAGGGCCCCGTGGGGTAGAAGTAATCTCGATAAGCTCGGGCACCACGATAGGCCACGATGGGCACGATGATGACCCCGAAAAAGTAGAGAATCTGTAGGAGGGGTACCTGCAAGCTCAGTATACGGGCGGTGTACATCACGACGAGGATGAGCCCGAAGGTCAGGCCAGCACGTGCTGCCGATGGGATGAGGGGGGAGGGATGAGGTGTTGTCGACATCAGTTATCTATTCTTGGGCGCAAAGGTACGACTATTCTTGTGGTTATCCAGACTTTAGCCTATGCTGCTTCTGTAGTAAGATCTTGGTTCTCCGACTGAATACACTCTGCCCCGCAAAAGTTTTGAGGTTTTGCGGGGCAGAGTGTATTTGTGTTTGAAGATTCCCTAAGCATAGGCCTGAATTATTCCCAGACTAGAGGTTGTGGACTGGAGAATCGGAAGAGTTTGTTTCCTTCATTAAATAGAGTGACCTCAATCTTTATCTCCTTGGCTTGTTTGGCTTTGGCTATGAAGTCCTTCGTGTTGTTGAGGAAGATGTAGTCGCTGCTTCCATCAGATGAGTTGGAGAAGGAGTACTTGCTTGCGGGAAGATCATCGAATCGCACTGTGATATAATTATCTCCAGTGATTTGATTCCCCATGAACTGTCCGCTGGAGATGTGTAGGTAGACATCATTATTTCCCTTGGCATTTTTGCGGATGGTGTAGGTGAGGGAGCACTCTCCGTAGGGGAATTCAAGCTCGAATGTATTGTCACTCGTGATACTTGCAAACTTGATTTTTGCATCTGTCATCTCATCCGTTTGCTCGGAGTAGGTGTAGTTGCTCTTTTCTTCTTGAGCAGGGGAAGTGCTTGGGGAGGTGGTCGTGGTTGTTGTGCTGTCAGCTGGAGAACTTCCTTCGCTCTTGCCATTGCAATAGCTGACGATGAGGCTGAGAAGGATAATACCGACTAATACATAGAGTACTTTTTTGAGCATAGGTCTGTATGTGTTTAGAGTTAGAGAAGAGCTTTTGATGGGATCTTATGCAGAGGGTCTCTTTATCACAAAGATAAAGATACTTACACAATAACTATATGGGAACTTTGTTACGTGTGTATGTGGGCTGTTGTAGGGGTAACTTACTTATTGCTGTTGTTAGGTTTGTAGGTCTCTATATTATAGTAACTTACTTGTAGCGGAGCGTGAGCTTATATAGCTCCCCTATTTCGACCACTATTGGTTTGCGGTGGAAGTACTACGGGTTCGTGGTATGAACTACTATTGGATCGGAGTATGAACCTATATTGGTCAGCGGGTGAACCACTATTGGTCCGTGTGCGAACCTATATTGGTCGTGACGTGGACCTATATAGGTCGACTCAGCGACCAATATAGGTCGTCACAGCTCCCTGCATAGCTTACCCCCGCTCTCGCATCGGATGAGCGGGGCGCAGGGCAGTCTGGTGAATGGCGTATATTTGTATAGATACACACTGAATACATGAATCAATCAGCATGAAGCGACTATTCACCCTCGCTCTTAGCCTCGTCGCCGTCCTCGGCGTGCAGGCCCAAGAGCTTCTCGTCGGGACGTACAACGTCCGCTACCAGAATGAATCCGACGCCAAGCAGGGCAATGGCTGGAGCCAGCGCTGCCCCGTCATCTGTGAAATCCTCTCCTACGAAAGCCCCGATATCTTCGGCACGCAGGAGGCGAAGGTCGGGCAGATCCACGACCTTCTGAAAGGGCTCCCCGAATATGACTACATCGGTGTCGCCCGTGATGATGGGCGTGAGGAAGGTGAGTACTCCGCCATCTTCTACCACAAGGGCCGCTTGAAGAAGATCCGCTCGGGTAACTTCTGGCTCAGCGAGACGCCCGACCGCCCCGCCCTCGGCTGGGATGCTGCCTGCATCCGTATCTGTACGTGGGGCGAATTTGAAGACCTGCGTACCCATCAGCGTCTGTACTTCTTCAACCTCCACCTCGACCACGTCGGGCGTCGGGCGCGTATGGAGTCCGCTCGCCTCGTCATGAGCCGTATCCGCAGTCTCGTGCCCGCGGGTGCCTCTCACATCCTCACGGGTGACTTCAATGTCGACCAGACCGATGAGGTCTATGGCCTACTGACCTCGACTGCTCTCCTTCGCGACTCGTATGCTATCGCCGAGCGTAAGCTGGCACCCAACGGGACATTCAATGCCTTCGACACCGAGCTGAAGACGCCGAGCCGTATCGACCATATCTTCGTCTCACCTGACTACCGTGTCTTGCGCTATGCCGTGCGTACCGATAGCTACTGGACGGAGCGTGAGGACGCTACCGAAGAGGGGAGCAGCCAAGCCCCAGCCGAGGTGCGCCTGAAGAAGCACGTGCGTCGTGCTCCCTCCGACCACTATCCCGTCTTTGCTCGCCTGAGCTATGACAAGGATGCCGAGTGCGGCACTGCCCATATCTCCCGCAAGCGCACTGCACCTCAGAAGCGATAGGCGTAAGCGCCCAGCGATATAAAGAAGACGCCCCGCCTTCCACAGTGGAAGACGGGGCGTCCGTTGTTTTGCACCTACCTTATGGGTAGGCTATGCGAAGCGTCTCTTAGGAGAGCTTTTCCTTGAGGGCAGCCAGTGCATCGAGGTCACCGAGGGTAGCCTTCTCCGTAGCAGCGTTGGTAGCAGCGACGGCAGCAGAAGCATCCTGGTGGCGAGCCTGACGGTCAGCGCGCTCTGCACGCTCGCTTGCACGAGCTTCAGCCTTAGCTTCGTCTTCGAAGGTGCGGCTGTGAGAGACGATGATGCGGCGAGAATCCTTGTTGAATTCGATGACCTTGAAGGGGAGCGTTTCGCCCTTGACAGCCTGCGTACCATCGGCCTTGACCAGGTGCTTAGGCGTAGCGAATGCTTCGATACCTTCGGGGAGAGAGATGACAGCGCCCTTCTCTACGAATTCGCGGATCGTACCTTCGTGGATCGTACCTACACGGTAGTCAGCTTCGAAGGCGTTCCAGGGGTTCTCTTCAAGCTGCTTGTGGCCGAGAGAGAGACGACGGTTTTCCTTGTCGATTTCGAGGACGACGATCTCCAGAGGAGCACCGACTTCCGTGAACTCGTTGGGGTGCTTGATCTTCTTCGTCCAAGAGAGGTCGGAGATGTGTACAAGACCATCGATACCTTCTTCGATCTCTACGAAGACACCGAAGTTGGTGAAGTTGCGGACCTTAGCCGTGTGGCGAGAGCCGATGGGGAAGCGCTTGTCGATGTTTTCCCATGGATCTTCCTTGAGCTGCTTGAGACCGAGGCTCATCTTACGCTCTTCGCGGTCGAGAGAGAGGATGACAGCTTCGACTTCGTCGCCGACCTTCAGGAGTTCCTGAGCCGAGCGGACGTGCTGCGTCCAAGACATTTCAGAGATGTGGACGAGACCTTCTACGCCAGGAGCAACTTCGATGAATGCACCGTAGTCAGCGAGGACAACGACCTTACCCTTGATCTTGTCGCCCACCTTGAGGTTAGGGTCGAGGCTATCCCAGGGATGTGGCTGGAGCTGCTTGATACCAAGAGCGATACGCTTCTTAGCTTCGTCGAACTCGAGGATAACGACGTTGAGCTTCTGGTCGAGGCTAACAACTTCGCTGGGGTGAGATACACGGCCCCAAGAGAGGTCGGTGATGTGGACGAGACCATCGATACCACCGAGGTCGATGAAGGCACCGTAAGAGGTGATGTTCTTGACGACCCCTTCGAGGACCTGACCCTTCTCAAGCTTGCTGATGATCTCAGCCTTCTGAGCTTCGAGTTCAGCTTCGATGAGGATCTTATGCGATACGACGACGTTCTTGAAGTCCTGGTTGATCTTGACGATCTTGAACTCCATAGTCTTGTCGACATAAGCATCGTAGTCGCGGATAGGACGGACGTCGATCTGTGAGCCAGGGAGGAAGGCCTCGATACCGAAGATATCGACGATCATACCACCCTTCGTGCGGCACTTGACGTAGCCACGTACCACTTCGTCCTTCTCGAGGGCTTCGTTGATACGATCCCATGAGCGAGCGACGCGTGCCTGACGGTGTGAGAGGACGAGCTGTCCCTTCTTGTCTTCCTGTGATTCGATGAAGACCTCGACCTTGTCGCCTACCTGGAGGTCAGGGTTGTAGCGGAACTCAGCTGAGTTGATCGCACCTTCGCTCTTGAAGCCGATGTTGACGAGTACTTCGCGCTTACCAATCTTGGTAACCGTACCGATGACGATCTCCTGATCCTTAACGTTGTTCAGGGTGCCATCATAAGCGGCTTCCTGCTCCTGACGAGAAGCAGAGCACGCTACCTCTCCCTTCTCAAACTCATCCCAGTTGAAGTCCGCGATGGGCTTGATCTCTTTCAAATTTTCCATTTGTTAAACTTACTATGAATTACACACGAGTGCTTCTGCTGGTGCATAGCACATGACTTGTGACCCAGCAAAGTGGACATCAAGCGATGCACTACCCCCGCAAAAGTCAGCGCAAATGTACGAAAAAGTCACGTACTTATCCCCCACTGTCACTGTCTTTTTTCATACACTCTGCGACTGCCCCACCGAGAGCCGGCTGTATAGATGCACGCAGCCCCGCTCCCGAAGGCTCGGAAGCGGGGCTGCGCATGCCCTATTTCGTAGGGAATAAGGAGGTTAGTTAGCTTCCTCGAGGCGTACAGGTGCGAGGAAGTCACGCGATACGATGATCGCGGTGAAGGGGCGTATCTCAGCGGTCTTCATGTCTTCGCCACGCTGCACCTTGTAGGTGAGGACGAGGTTGCCCTCAGAGTCCTTCTTCAGGCGTACGGGGAGGATCTCCGTGGAGATCGTCGTAGCGGGGAGGACGACGGGGATGACGAACTCACGCTGCCAGTCGATCTCGGTGGGCTTGTCCGCCATAGTCGTAGCCATACCGAGGTGGCGATTCAGCTCCTCTTCGCTTGTGAGCGTCGCAGGGAGCGAGTCTTCGGCAGCGAAGTAGTTCTTCGCGATGTGGTAGGGGAGGCTGTCGGGGTTCGCGACGACGCTGGCAGAGGGCTGAGTGGTGCTATCCTGTGCGGACTGCTCACTCTGTCCACTACTGCAAGCAGTCAGGGCGGAGAGGCTTAGTGCTAAGCCAAGGAGGATCTTATTTGCTTTCATAATGATCGTGCTACTCTATATATCTATATAAGCGAAACGATCAAAGATAGAGCTTTCATATCAAGTCCTTCCCCAGCCGTCTACAGCTTGATGCCGATCCCGATGTCGCCGTAGGGGGCGAAGTACTCGCTGCCTTGGCTCCCGAGGAAGGGGCTGCTATAGCGTCCGCCGATCTCGATCTTGGCGTAGATGACATCGCCGAGGACGGACACAAGGCCGAGGCCTGCCTTTGCTCCGTAGCGATAGCGCCACGGACCGCGGTAGAGGCGGTTGAAGACGACGCCTGCGGTGCGCGTCTGCACGTCACCACCTGCCACGACATAGAGCCCGCTATTGATTTCTTCTTGGCTCTTCTCCCGCCCTGTGTACCAGCGAAGCTCAATGCCCGCCGTGGGGAGGAGCATCGGGAAGGTGTACTCGAGGGGAGCACTATTCTCCTTGTCGAGGAAGCCGACGGGGTTGGTGTGGAGCTCGTAGCCGACGTGTGCGCTCGCCACCAGTCCCAGTGGTAGGGCTTGGTGGTAGGCTAAGCGGCTATGTAGGCCGAGCTCGACGACGGTGGCGGAGTGTACGCGGTCTTCGTTCTGCGCAGCGGCTCGCTGGCTGACCCCGAGGCAAGCGAGGAGGATAAGAGAGAGTAATGTCTTTTTCATGGCTGCAAATATAGGCGAAATAGCCTTAGTACTGCGGGTCGGGTAGGTCTTCCGCAAGGATCCCATATATAGGTATATGGGTACGTGGGTAAAGCTATATAGCTTTGGACTGATCCCTATACAGCTTTGTGAAGTGACCAATATTTAGGTTGTTGCTCCGCGTAGGGATAAAAGTTGTGGACGAGTGGTAGATAAGTTTGGACTACGTACGTGGATCTAATATCTACGTACGTAGACTTTAGGGTTTTCGTGCCTGGTCTTTAAGACTACGTGCGTAGACAGAGGAAAACCACTACGTGAAGGCGCTTTTTTCTTCGCAGGAAGGACACTTTTCGCTCCGCTGGATAAGAGGAATACGCGCGATAAAGCGAAGGGCTTGCGTACCTCTTCGGAGAGGCATATTGGGGAGCTTTTTACACCTCTGAGCGGTCGCTGTATAAAGCAGACGAGCCGCCAAGTACCCTGAGCGGGTGACTTGGCGGCTCGTCGTTTGGGGGGAGACGAAGGGATTACTGGCGTGCTGCGAGCTCCTTGTCGAGGAAGAGGATAGCGGCACCCTCAGCCATGCGGACGCGGTCGATGAGGTTTGTAGCGTTAGCTTCTTCTTCGACCTGCTCGCGGATGTACTTCCAGAAGAAGTCCTGCGAAGGCATATCCTTCTCTTCAGAAGCGATGCGCACGAGGTTTTCAATCTTCTCGGAGACGAGGCATTCGTGCTGGTAAGCCTTTCCGGCGATCTCCAGGGGAGAGTTGAACTCCGTCTCTACTGCAGCGACAGCCTTGATCTCGACCTTGCCACCGCGCGTGAGGACGTAGCGCATCATGTCTTCAGCGTGAGTCAGCTCCTCCTTGTACTGCATATAGTACCAGTGAGCGAAGCCGTCGAGGCCCTGCTGAGCGAAGTAGGCGGACATAGAGAGGTAGGTGTTCGCGGAGAACATCTCGAAGTTGATCTGCTCATTGATAGCAGCCTGCATTCTTTCTGAGAATTTCATTGTCTTGTTTATGTAGAAGTGATAATAGTAAATAGCGGGTCTTGCGTCTTGTCTGTATGGGGAAGTCCCATCGGGTATGCGTACCCACGGGATCCCTACTTATATAACTACAAGATACAGGGCATAATTGTTCGCTCCGCGTCCTTCGTGATCTCGATTAGTCCTCGAGATGGGTGAAGTCGAGGCGTGTGACGGAGCCGAAGCCAGGGAGGGTAGCGAAGGCATCAACGAGGCGCACCTCACCGGTGATCGTACGGGCACAGTTGATGACGCCACCGTGGCAGAAGACGAGGATCTGCTTATAGCCCTCACGACGCTTCTCGAGGAAGAAGTCCCGTACGCGAGCATACTGCATCATCAGCGACTCACCGCCAGGGGGGACGCCCTCGATGTAGCGGGCGAAGAACTGATCCACAGGCTCGTCCTTGATGATCTCGGCCCAAGGCTGACCCTCCCAATCACCGAAGTTCATCTCCTTCAGGCGGTCGTCAAGGGTGGCGAAGCCGTAGCCACAGAAGTCAGCGAGCTTGCGGGCGCGCTGTAGGGGCGAGGAGAAGACGCCGTCGAAGCTAAGACCCTCGAGTGCGGCGCGTGTGACGCTGGCCTCCTCCTCGAAGGTGGGGCGTACGTCGATGTCCATATCGCCGTAGCACGTCTCATTGCCGTCGAGGACGACAGACGTGTGGCGTACAATATATACGTGCATAAAGATGTGGGGATAAGAGCGTGAAGAGATGAAGCCCGCACGCCGTGCGGACTACTCTTCGTCGAAGGAGCGGCGCTTGCCCCCACGGGCACGCTGCTCAGAGCGAGTGGGGCGGGTATTGCGTGCACTGCCGCGGCGGCCACTATTGTGGTGGCGGAGGAGTCGTTCGTCGAAGACTTCTTCTTCGTCGCCCCAGCCTTCGGTGCGAGCCTTATGGGCGCGCTTGTTCTCGGGGTTGTTCTTGCTCGTCTTGCGCAGAGCAGCGCTCTTCGGAGCGGAGAGGATACGCTGGCTCTCGGCGCGCTCGCTGCGGCGGTCGCGGGTACGAGGGCGCTCGCTATCCTTCTTGAGCTTGGTCTGGAGCTTCTCTTCGGCGATATGCTCTTGGATAAGCTCCTTGACAGGGAGGTCTACTTCGTCGAAGAAGACGACATCGGTCTCCGAGACAAGGTCGGAGAGCTGGGCGCGACGCCCGTTGATCTTGACGCGACCGAGGCGGATATACTCCTCGACATCACGTCGAGAGCCCAGGCCAGCGTCGCTGATCAGCTTATTGATACGTAGTTTCATTCGTGGAGAAAGGGCGGGAAAAGGGTGGCGCTATGAAGCTGCGCCTTCGCTGAGAGTGAGGACTGCCTCGAGGATGCGCTCGGGGCGAAGTGCCCTTGAGCAAGCGAAGTCGGGCCCCGTGTGGCAGTGCTTATTGTCCCCAAAGATACTACATGGACGGCGAGGAGCATCCTCGGGCTGTAGACAATCCTCCAGGCGCTGGCCTATACCGAGGAATCCAGCTGCGGGATGTGTGCAGCACCAGACGGAGAAGACACGCGTGCCGACCATAGATGCCAGGTGCATATTCGCGCTGTCCATCGAGATCATAGCGTCCATCGAAGCGATGAGGATGAGCTCGTCCGAGAGGTCAAGCCGCCCAGAGACAGAGTGGATATGAGGGCGGTTCGTAGCCCACTGCTCTATCTGTGCTTGCTCCTTCCCTCGGCTACCGAAGAGGAAGATCTCGAAGCGCTCGCTCTCCTCGATGAGGCGGAGCGCCTCCTGCATTAGCTCGGGGTCGTAGGTCTTCGCCCGTGTCGAGGCGAAGGGAGCTATGCCGAGACGCAGGCGGCCTGGCGTAGGCTGAGTCAGCTCGGGGTGGAGCCGCTCGAAGGTCGCACGGAGGGTGGGGTGGATGGCCACTGGGGGGATGGCCTCGGGGACACTCAGCCCCGCCGAGCGGAAGACCTGCTGATACAGGCTCCACATCGGCGGTAGCGGCGTGAGATCCTTCGTCGCGCTGTCGGCGACGAGGCGGCGTCGCCCCTCACGGGGCTTGATGAGGTGCTGCGTGGGTACGCCCGTCAGTCGGAGGATCGAGCGGAGTACCTTGGTACGCAGTACGTCGTGCAGATCCAGTACCGCATCGAAGTGCTCATGCCTGAGGCGCCGAGCATAGCGCAGCAGTCCGAGGAAGCTACGCTCCTCGCCACGACGGATGTCGATAGCCATCCCCTCGACATTGTCGGGGGCATCGAGGAGGAGCTCCGTGAAGAACGGCTGGGTGAGCAGGATGAACTCATGCTGCTCGTTGGCACGTGCTACGGCGTAGAGCAGGGGGATGAGCATCGCCACGTCGCCCATGGCGGAGAGGCGGATGATGAGGTAGCGGGCCACAGATAGCGGGTCGGAGTGGTGAGACTACAAGGTCTGACCCTTGAGCATAGGGTTGAGCTCGGGGTCGTTGTACATCTTCATCTGCTTGTAGACCTTCATGTACTTACGACCAGCGGCGATGTCCTCGAGGAGCTCGTTGATAGCTGTCGTGAGGTCAACCTCTTGCTCGCGTAGGGTGCGGAGCTTGGAGGCGCACTTCTCACGGAGTGCTTCGTCGGAGCCAGCCTGCTGGACGGCCTTGTTCATATTGTAGATCTTCAGCGCGAGGATGGAGAGACGGTCAATAGCCCAAGCGGGGCTCTCGGTGTTGATCTTGGCATCGGGGAGGGGCTTCACATCCGCGAAGTGGGTGTAGAAGAAGCTGTCGATGAGCTCTACGAGGTCGGTGCGCTCTTGGTTGCTGCGGTCGATACGGCGCTTGATCTTCAGCGCTTCGACGGGTTCGATCTCGGGGTCACGGATGATGTCCTCAAGGCACCACTGGGCGTTGTCGATCCAGTTCTTGCGGAAGAGGTCATGCTCGATCGTGTGCTCGGGGTAGGGGTTGCCTGTGCAGGGTGTGTCCACGCTGCCTCGTAGCTCGTAGGCTTGGATAGCTTCCTGGAAGATGCGGATAGCTAATTGGCTGAACTGCTTCATATCTTATCTGAGCGCCTTATTAGTGTCAGGTGTAGCGCCTATCAAAGATAATGAAAAAGGTGTATTGTCCTAATGGACTCCGACTTACCTCTATCGGCGGGTCCGATGCAGTCGGAAGGCGGTGAGGTAGAGGCGCAGTTCATAGTAGTTGAGACGTCCCTTGAGGGCTTCGTGGATGTCCTTCAGCCCCGCCTCATCACCCATCTTGGCGAAGAGTGGCGCGAGCTCGTCGAGCTGACGGCTGTCGATACCTGCTTCTTGCTCCGTGAGGAGGCCCTTCTCGAGAAGCTGCGTGATATGCCCGTAGATGGTGCCGACGCTGAGCTTACGGATGCTAGCTACCTCGAGTACGGTCTTCCCCTCACGGATGAGATGACACGTCTGCTCCTGTGTACTCACACGGGGCTCTCGCTCGGCGGTCTTCTTCTTGCTCTTGGTCTTGGTCTTGGGGGAAGGCGTGCCGCTGTCGGGTACGATGTAGGGCGTCTTGACCTCGGCCTTCGCGGCTTGGAGCCACTTGCCGAGGCGCTCGTCTATCTGGAGGCCATCACGATTGAGCGGCTCGCCCGTAGCGAGGGCCTGTGTACAGCTCTTGATGCGTATGAGGCCGCGCATCAGGCGTACGGTCTCGGCGTAGAGGAGGTCGAGCTCGGCGATGAACTCCTTCACCTTCTTCATACCACGGGTATCTCGCTGGGTCTGTAGTAGGCTCACGAAGACCTCTGTCCAGCGGGGGAGGAAGTAGGCGAAGGCCTTACGGGTGCGCTCGGCGATGGTGGGTAGGGCGGGCTCTCCCTCGGCGAAGAGGCCGTGGAGCTGCTGGACGAAGCGGTCGGCTACCTGACGCAGCTCATCGACCTTGAAGGCCTGCTCATGCGCCCAGTCTCCGAAGCGGCTCTTCTGACTACGCTCGCTCTCCATGCGGTAGCTGTAGGCGTGCTGGCGGTAGAGGTCGGCGACGTCGCTCCAGCAGAAGGCTTGGACAGCCTGCTGGAGCCAATAGTTGAGCTTGTCGGCGATGAGGCACTGACGTAGCTCCTCGTCGCTGGCTCGGGTGGCTTCGTAGCCCGTGATCTCGGGTGGTACGGAGAGCGTGTCGGAGCCTAAGGGCGAGAGGAGGACAAGGCCTTCGGGGCTTCTCAGACGGGAGAGTGCTACGTAGGCTTGCCCCGAAGCGAAGACGGCCTCGAGGTCGATGGCTGCACGATCGAAGGTCAGCCCCTGACTCTTGTGTATCGTGATCGCCCACGCCAGACGGATAGGGAAGTGCTTGAAGACGCCCTGGATGTCGGGCTCGGTATCGCCCGTATCCTCGTTGAGGCGGTAGCGAGCATTCTCCCAGCTGTAGGCGGGTACGTCGAGGAGTTCGCCATTCTCCAGCCGTACGATGAGCTTCTTCTCGGTCATCCCCTCGACGGTAGCGAGCATACCATTGTAGAAGCGTCGGGGCTGCTGGAGGTCGTTCTTGATGAGCATGACGCGCGCGCCGACCTTCAGGCGGAGCATAGGCTCGATGGGGTAGAGGTGGTCGGGGAAGTCCCCTGCGATGCTGGCGTGATAGTCTTGATATGCCCCAGGGAGGGCCTCGAGAGCCTTGCGGTTGATCTCGTCAGCACGGGCGTTGTGTGTCGTCAGCGTCACGTAGCCCTCGCTCTTGATGGGGTCAAAGGCGGGGTTGATACGCCCACGGAGCCACTGCATGTCCTCGGGGGTGAGGGCGCTGTAGCGTAGGTGGTTCAGTAGGTCGATGAAGCCTGCATCCTGCTGGCGGTAGACGTGTGTGAGCTCGATATAGAGCGGGGGATACTTCTGCAGGACGTGTGCGTGAAAGAAGAAGAGGCTGGGGTAGTACTGGCGCAGTACGTCCCACTCCTGCGGCTTGACCACGGGCGGGAGCTGCATCAGGTCGCCGATGAAGAGCACCTGCACACCGCCGAAGGGCAGCGGGCTTCTACGGACGCTACGCAGGAGGAGGTCGATGAGGTCGAGCGTGTCGGCACGGAGCATACTCACCTCGTCGATGACCAGCAGCTCGAGGGCTCGGAGGAGGCGGATCTTACGCTCCTGCAGATGGATGTGTCGGCGGAAGTCCCGTGGCGTGACCAGTAGCTGGTTGGGCGTCGACGGGAGCTGGGCCATGGAGTCGGGGATGAAGGCGCCGATAGGGAGCTGTAGGAGGGAGTGGAGGGTCGTACCGCCTGCATTGAGGGCGGCGATACCTGTGGGAGCGGCGATGACGCAGCTCTTGTAGGTGTGCTCCTTGATATAATGTAGTAGGGTTGTCTTCCCTGTGCCGGCCTTCCCCGTGAGGAAGATGTTGCGGTTGGTATGGCCGATGAAGGCCTGAAGGTACTCTTTGCGCTGCATGCTTAGGCGGCCAAGATACGTGACACGAGCTCAGAGTAGAGCTGGCTCGTAGGGATGTTGGCATCTACCCCCTTCGAGTAAGCGTCGATGAGGCGTATCTGGTGGATGATGGCGAAGGTCTGTGCGGCCGAGTAGCCTCGACGTGCTAGGTCGTAGTCGCGGGCGACGAAGGGCTGCACGCCGAGGAGGGAGGCGATGCTCCGCTCGTTGGGCTGGGCGATGTAGTAGACCGCCATAAGGTTCGAGAAGAAGCCGAAGAGCGTGGAGAGCGTCATCTGGATGGGATGGTTGCGCTCGTCGGAGGCGAAGTACAGGGCGATGCGGTAGGCACGGGCAGCGTCACGGCGGATGAGCGCCGTGAGTAGCTCGAAGTTGTTGTACTCCTTGCTCACGCCGATGTAGTATTCGATGACCTCGGGGGTGACGGTGCGGGTGCCCTTCTCCGAGAGGGCAAGGGCGATCTTCTCGACTTCGTTGAGGATCTTCTCCAGATCATTCCCCGTGCTGTCGGCCATCAGATGGGCCGTGCGTGGGTCGATGTCGAGCTGGCGTGCGGCGAAGCTCTTGATGATGAAGTCGGGGATCTTCGAGTCGTACATCTTCGCCGACTCGAAGAAGCCACCTCGCTCGCTGATGGCCTTGTAGAGCGCCTTGCGCTTGTCGGCCTTCTTCTTGTAGCAGAGGATGAGGCACGTACTCTCGGGGAGCTCATCGAGGTGGGCGGCGAGGGTGTCGAGGTCGCGCACCTGCTGGGCTTCGCGCACCAAGACGAGGACCTGCGAGCCCATCATCGGGAAGCGCAGGGCTTCGAGGAGTATCGTGCGGGCATTGACCTCGGCACCATAGAGGATACTCTGATTGAAGTCCTGCTCCTCGGCGGGGATTAGTTCCTTGGCCGCAAAGGAGGCTATCTGGTCGATGAAGAGGGGTTCGTCGCCAGCGAGCAGGTAGACTCGCTGGGGTTTGCGTTGCTTGAGCGAACGGATGATCTCGTCGTACGTGGGCATCTATACTATATTTATGTACTTTCGTGGGTATGAGCCCAATGAAGTACTCTCTACAAAGATAAGCATGATCGAGCTAAACCTGCCGAAGTGTCGCCTGCGTCTGGAGCAGCGTGAGGGCAAGCCCTATGTCTATGATGAGCTGCGGCGTAAGTTCGTCCGCCTCACACCCGAGGAGTGGGTGCGCCAGCACTTCGTCCACTATCTTATCGATGTCTTAGGCTATCCCCAGCCCTTGATGCAGAATGAAGTGGCCCTGCGCCTCGGTGAGACCTCGAAGCGATGCGACACCCTCCTCTACGACAAGGCGCTCCGCCCGCAGATGATCCTCGAGTACAAGGCTCCCCACGTCGCACTGACAGAGACCGTGCTACAGCAGATCGTCCGCTACAACTATGTCCTGCGCGTGCCGTACCTCGTCCTGAGCAACGGCCTCGACCATCTCGTCTGCCGTATCGACTACGACACGATGAGCTATACCTTCCTCTCCGAATTCCCCTCCTATGATAGCTTAGAGTGACGGAGCTTCCCCTACCGCCTAATACCGACACACCATGGAAGCCTTCCTACATTATATATGGGCACACCGCCGCTATACGGAGCTGATCCCGCAGGGCGCTCTGGCAGGTGCCCGCATTGAGGTCCTTGACCCTGGGATACTCAATGTGCATGCTGGCCCCGACTTCTTCGCCGCCAAGGTGCGGATCGATGACCTCCTCTGGGTGGGGGCGGTGGAGATCCACCACGCCTCGAGCGAGTGGCACCAGCATCATCACGATACCGATCCCGCCTACCGATCCGTCATCCTCCACGTCGTCGAGCAGGATAATCGGCCTGTCATCTTCCCCTCAGGAGAGGCGCTACCTACCTGCCTCTTGATGGTGCCCGAAGAGCTTCGCCCCGAGGCAGCTGCCCTCCTCTCTGCAGAGGCAAAGCTACCCTGTGCTGATCACCTCGCATCCGTCCCCGAAGAAGAGCGCCGTATGTGGCTCTCCTGTCTCTCGCGTAGCCGCCTCTCCCACAAGGTCTCGGCCGTGCGTCAGCTCCTCGAGCGGAGCGAAGGCGACTGGGCGCAGGCCCTCTATGCCCTCTTCCTCCGTGCGCTGGGCTTCGGGCTCAATGGCGATGCGATGGAGCGCCTGGCCTTTGCCCTGCCCCTGCATCTCCTTCTCAAGCATCGCGACCAGCTCCCGCAGGTCGAGGCGCTCCTCCTCGGCTCGGCAGGCCTCCTCGACTACCTCCCCGACGAAGCGCTCCGTGAGGAGCGGCAGCGAGAATATGCCTTCCTCGCCCATAAGTACGGCTTGACACCTCTTCCGCAAGGTACTTTTCGTCGGGCGCGAACTCGCCCCACGGGCCTCCCCGAGTATCGCCTCCTCCAGCTCGCCACGCTCATCGTGCAGGCTCCACTCTGGGGGAGTGTCTTCCCCGAGATGCCGAGTATGGGGGCGCTGATGACCCTCTTGCGCCACCCCCTCCCCGCGTACTACTGCGGTGGAAAGTGGCGAGGGAGCGGGATGCTCTCCGAGGAAGCCGTAGCACATATCGCTATCAATGTCCTCGTACCCTATCGTGAGGCCTGGCGTGCCCACTACCAGCGGGTAGGGGAGCCGATGGGCGAAGAGCTGTGCCTCGACAAGCTCCCTGCGGAGACGAACCACGTGACCCGCCTCTTCGCCGAAGCTGGACTCACCGCACGCTCCGCTCAGGAGTCGCAGGCTCTCCTTCAGCTTCACACCGACTACTGCACCCCTCAGAGGTGTCATCGCTGTCCCTTCTCCGTCGCACTTTCTCCCTGCTCGTGTGCCCTTCGCTAAGGTGCTGGGCTTCAGTTTTTCCCATTGACCTTACTCGCCTCCGCATCGTGGTGGCTTTTCCGACCAGTAGTGGTCGGTGAAGTGACCACTACTGCTTCGCGTCGTGACCAGTACTGGTCAGTGGTAGCGACCAGTACTGGTTCGTTCGCTGACCACTACTGGTTCGATTTACCCTCCTGACGAGCCTCCTGCTCCGCCCATAGTTCGGGTGATGCGAACCTATATTGGTCGCGATGTCAACCTATATAGGTCAGCCCGCCGACCAATATAGGTTCATACTCCTCCCCTTCCGATGGGGATACTTCATCGCGGGGCATCCGCTATGTCTGTGCTATGTAGGGCAGCGAAAGGCTGTCATATTGCCGAGAAAAAGTCTGCGCTTTTGGCAGAATGTGAAGTTTTGTAGGGGTGAATTAAACATTGGCACCCTCTTTGACTCTCATAAGGTGAAGGGGCTTCCCCGCCACTCACATATATATGAGGTCGAGTGCGTAGCCGTTCATTACGAAGCACGGCACGTCTCGAGCCCGCGGTGAGGAGTTTCGGAGTGTTTTTCAATCAGATAAAGAACAGAATATACTTAACGACTATGAACAAGGTATTGAAGAAATCAGCCGCTGTCTTAGGCTTGGTAGCGGTAAGTATCGCAGCCTCGGCTGCTACGGTCCACGTGATGACCCGCAATGGGGGTAGCTCAAGTAGCTATACCGCTCAGTCGGGCCTCGAGGGTGTGACCTCAGCGAATGAATATGGATTCCAGAATGCAGCCTATGCCATAGGTTCGCGCCAGATAGGTAATGCTCCAGACCTCACACCTGCCGCCGAGAGCTCGGTGAAGGCAGTCGTCCACATCAAGGTGAAGAAGACCCAGCAGGTGCAGTCCCAGCAGATGATCGACCCCTTCGAATTCTTCTTCGGTGGCGATCCTCGTGGGAACTCGCGTCGTAGCGAGCCCGTCGTGGGCTATGGCTCGGGTGTGATCATCAGCAACGATGGCTACATCATGACGAATAACCATGTCGTCGAGGGTGGTGACGAGCTCTCTGTGACGCTCAATGACAACCGTACCTTCAAGGCTAAGCTCATCGGCTCCGACCCCTCCAGCGATATCGCACTGATCAAGGTCGAGGCTAAGGACCTGCCTACGATCCCCTTCGGTAACTCAGAGAACCTCCGTCTCGGCGAGTGGGTCCTGGCTGTAGGGAACCCCTTCAACCTCACCAGCACCGTCACGGCAGGTATCGTCAGCGCTAAGTCGCGTGCCGCTGCTACGGGCGACCAGCTCGGTGTAGGTGCCTTCATCCAGACCGATGCTGCCGTCAACCCTGGTAACAGTGGTGGTGCCCTGGTCAATGCTGCAGGCGAACTCGTCGGGATCAACACGATGATCTACTCTCAGACGGGGAACTATGCCGGCTACTCCTTCGCAGTGCCCATCAACATCGCCGCTAAGGTCGTCTCCGATATCAAGAAGTACGGTACCGTACAGCGTGGTATGCTCGGGGTCGCAGGGGCTGATGTCACCAGCGAACTCGTACAGAAGGAAGGGCTGAAGGTCAACGAAGGCTTCTATGTCGCTGACTTCGCAGAGATCAGTGCCGCTCTGGCTGCTGGTATCGAGAAGGGTGACGTCATCACCGCCATCGACGGCCACCGCATCACCTCCTTCGCTCAGCTTCAGGAGCAGCTCTCCCGCTTCCGTCCTGGTGACGCTGTGCAGGTCACGGTGAACCGTAAGGGCGCAGAGAAGACCTACAAGGTCACGCTGCGCAATCAGGAAGGTGGCTCTAAGCTCCTCAAGCAGTCTGCCAATGGGGCGAACAACCGCCTCGGTGCTACCCTCAAGGAGCTGGGCGCTAATGAGCTCCGTGCCTACGGTCTCTCCTACGGCCTCGTCGTCCAGTCCCTCCAGTCGAATAGCGCCCTGCGTAAGGCTGGGGTCCGCGAAGGCTTCGTCCTCTTGACGGCCAACAACGTGCCTCTGCGCTCGCAGAGCGACCTCAATCAGGTCGTCGCTGCCCTCGACAAGGCTGGTAGCCAGAGCCGCTCTCGTCGCTCCGCCCTCCAGCTGCGTGGCTTCTATCCCGAGACGGGCGAAGTCGTGTCCTTCGTAGTCGATCTGTAAGTCCATCCCTCCTATATAAATGTAGCGTCCCCACGGGGGAGGCTGGGTAGCTTAGCTATCCTCCTCCCCCGTGGGGACGCTGCCTATATGGGCTTCCTCTCCGTCGTTGTACTGCAGAAAAGGCTATCTTTGTCTAAGGTAAACAAATACGCATTCTCAAATGGTACTGTCTAGTAGAAGAAAGAACTACGCGCTTATCGCTTCGGTCATCGTAGCTGGTGGCCTCCTCCTCTCGTCCACAAAGGCAGCTGCCCAGACGGGTATCGCCCTGCGTCTCGGTCAGCCTGACGAGGTGACCCTCGGTGTCGACGGTCGCTTGACCCTCGATGTGGCAGCCTTCGCGCCCGTCGATAAGTCCAACTTCACCTACCTGCCAGCAGGGGCGACCCAAGAAGAGCCCTTCCGTATGGCGGCTGGGACCTCCATCACACAGGCTCGCCTCGGCTTCTTCGGCGGCTATGGCAACTGGACGGGACGCATTGATGTCAACTACACGGGGCAGCGCATCACCTTCTGTGATATCTACGCAGCCTATGCCTTCAGTCCTCAGACGCGCCTCGTCCTCGGGCATCAGCTCGAGCCGCTGAGCATCGGGATGAATACCTCCACGCGTCACGGCTCCGTCACGACGCCACTGCCTCTCGACTTCCTCATCCCCTATACCCGTCACTGGGGTCTTGCTGGTACGCACTGGGGGGATAAGTATTGGTTCGGCGCAGGTCTCTTCGCTGGTAGCAGCGAGCGTGTCAATGCTCGTGAGAACCATATGGGCGAGGGCTATGGCTTCTCGGCACGTGCCGTCTGGCGCCCTATCAATACCGATCAGACTACCGTGCACTTTGGCTTCTCGGCTGTAGCTCGTACCCCCGAGCGTGTGACGTCGGATGACGGCATCGTTGCCGTGGGTGGTCGCTCGGGTTCTGTCGTAGAGAACCGCAAGTTCATCGCTGGTGGTTTCTCAGGGATCGACCACTACACCATCTGTGATCTGGAGGCTGCTTACCGTGATGACCGCTTCTTTGTCCAGGGTGAGGCCCTGTGCTCGACCTTTGCCACAAAGGAAAGACCAGGGGTTATTACGAATGGAGAGAAGACGTATAATATTGATGGTAGTGAGAGTGTCTCCTTCTGGGGCGGATATCTCGTAGGCTCCTATATGCTCCGTGGGAAGCAGCGTAGCTACTCCAATAGCGGTGCAGTCTTCTCTAATGTCAATAATGAGGTGGAGCCTGGGGGCAATGTCGAGCTTATGATCGGTGCCAGCGCTATCGATACCCAGGGCTATATGGGGCAGGCCTATGAAGCCCTTGGAGCGGTGAACTGGTATCCCAATACCGCGATGATGCTCGGCCTCAGCTATACCTTCACTTCCTTCTCTAAGGATGCGACCGCACTCGGCCGTCTGCGCTCCAATAGCGATGGTCTGAGCTACCATACCCTGCAGCTACGCGCACAGTTCGTATTCTAATCATTCGATATGTCTTTACGATCGATCCTACTTCTCTCTGCCCTCGTCCTCGTCCCACTATGGGGTGAGGCGAAGGTCGTGAAGCCCAAGGCTCCCACGCAGAGCCCCGAGCAGCTCCTCCGTGAGGCGGAGCGTGCCTATCACGCCTATCAGTTCGGCCCTGCCTCGACAGCGCTCTCCAAGTACATCTCCAGCCTCCAGCGCCGCCGTCAGGCTGTGCCCGATAGCATCACGATGCTGCAGGGGCAGATAGCACGTGCCGAGCGTATGTATGGCGCAGCCGATGAGCTCCGCGTCGTCGATAGCACACTCGTCGGGATCGATCGCATAGCCGAGCTCCTCCCTCAGGGCAGTGGGCGCTTCCTCATCGCTGAGCAGCTCCCCGCTGATATCCGCTCCCTCCTCCCCGTGGAGACGCCCGTAGTAGGCGACAGCCTGCAGCCTGCACCTCCCGTCTTCCCCATCTTCGGCTTCGTCGATGCGCTGGGGCGCAATAGCATCATCCCCGATGCTCATGCTCTCGCTTGGTACGCTAAGGCAGGCCGTAGCTGGGAGCGTCAGGGGGTAGCGACCAAGACGCTGGAGGCCGATACGCCTATCCGCTCGCCCTTCCTCCTCGAAGATGGTATGACGCTCTTCTTCGCTCGCCGCTCTCCCGCAGGCCTCGGTGGCTATGACCTCTATATGACGCGCCTCACCGAGCAGGGTAATAGCTTCTTCGAGCCTACGCTCCTCGGCATGCCGTACAACTCCCCCTACAACGACTATCTGCTCGCCTATCACGAGAGCGAAGGCTGGGGAATCCTCATCAGTGACCGCTTCGCTCCTGAGGGGCAGGTCCATGTCTATCGCTTCACCGGCCGTCCTGCCTTCCTCGCTGGTCGTCAGGGTGGTGAGACGACGGAGCTTGCGCCTGAAGAAGCCTACCGCCGTGCGACCCTCTCGGGTGTCCTCTACGAAGGAGAGGCCGTAGCCGTACAGCCTACGACGCAGCGCGAGGAGAAGGCGGAGCTGACCTTCCACCTGCAGGGTGCAGTCGTCTACCACCGCTGGGCAGACTTCAAGAGTGACGCTGGCCGTCGCACCTTCGCCGAGGCCGAAGCTCTGCGCGAGTCCCTCGCCCGCGAAGAAGCCCGCCTTAGTGAGCTCCGTGTTCGCTGGAGAGAGGGCGATGCAGCCGTGCGCAGTGAGCTGCGTAGCGAGCTCCAGCTCCTCGAAGCCTCTGTCCAGCAGAAGGCAAAGCAGCACCGCGACCTCCTCAATGCCGTACGCCGCCACGAAGGCGTGCGCTAATCCTCCCCCCAATCCTCTACGCATTTGGAATCATTCAGTCAGGTAATCAATGAGGTGATCCCCGTCTCGGCTTGGATCGCCCTCTCTATATCGGGCCTTCTGCTCGTCGTCTCGGGCTTCATGTCCTCCTCCGAAGTCACTTTCTTCTCGCTCTCTCCCTCCGATATCGACACGATCAAGGAGGAGGAGCATCCTGCGGATCAAGGCCTCGTAGAGCTGCTCAAGGATTCGGAGCGCCTACTGGCGACGATCCTCATTGGTAATAATCTGGTCAACGTGGCTATCGTCATCTTGACCGGCTATGCCTTTGCGCAGATCTTCGACTTCACGCATGCTCCCGCCCTGGGCTTCATCTTCCAGACGGTCATCCTGACGCTCCTCTTGCTGCTCTTCGGTGAGATCATCCCGAAGGTCTACGCCCAAGCACACCCCCTCGCCTTCAGCCGCTTCTCCTCGGGGAAGATGGCGCTGATCTCGCGCATCCTCTATCCGTTCTCCTCCTTCCTCATGCGCTCGACGAGCATGCTGACGAGTCGTATGCAGCCCAAGCGCTATGATCTCTCCGTGGATGACCTCTCGCAGGCCGTCGACCTTCTGGAGGGACACGAGCCCGAGGAGAAGGAGCTCTTCGAGGACATTATCAACTTCCACAACAAGACCGCCTCGGAGATCATGGTGCCCCGTGTGGACATGGTCGATATCGATGTGGCGTGGGACTTCCATCGTATGCTCCACTTCGCCCTTGACTCGGGCTACTCACGTATCCCCGTCTACGAGGGCTCGGAGGACAATATCCGCGGTATCCTCTACCTCAAGGACCTCATTCCCTACAAGGAGCAGGAGGCGGACTTCGACTGGACGAAGCTCATCCGTGACGCGCTCTTCATCCCCGAGAATAAGCCTCTGGATGACCTCCTCGAGGAGTTTCGCAGTACGAAGAAGCACATCGCCGTCGTCGTCGACGAGTATGGCGGTACGAGCGGTATCGTCACCATGGAGGACCTCCTCGAGGAGATCGTTGGGGAGATCTCTGACGAATATGACGAGGAGGAGCTACCCTACAAGCGCCTACCCGACGGGAGCTATCTCTTCGATGGGGGGACGCCGCTGACGGACGTCCTGCGTGCGCTCGACCTTGAGCAAGGTACTTTCGGCAAGGCCGAGGAGCAAGTCGATACCCTCGGTGGGCTCGTCCTCGAGCTCAAGCAAGACCTACCCCGCAAGGGTGATCTGGTCACGGCTGGCGAGTGGAGCTTTCGAGTCACGAGCTTGGAGAAGTTCCGCATCACCGAGGTCCAAGTCATTCCCCCTCCAGCGGACGACACGACATCGGGTACAGTATGACGCTGGAGTACATAGAAGGGTTACCCTCTGGGGTAGCCCTTTGTCTTGGTCACTTCCCCGTAGTGGGGCGACGGGAGCGCCGTCGCAGCGAAGAGGCTGCTGTGGGCACTATCCTCTGTGACCTCTTCGGCTGTGCTACACCGCCCCAGCGTGAGCATGACGCTACGGGGCGGCCGTTCCTCCCCAGTACGCCTGAGCAGAGCGTGAGCATCTCGCATGCCGAGGGTCACGCTGCAGTGCTCCTCATGCCCTCCACGCTCCGCCCAGGGGTGGATATAGAGACCTACCGCCCGCAGCTCCGTGCCATAGCCTCGCGCTACCTGACGGAGAGCGAATGGGATCTGCTTGAGCATAGCGCTCCCTCGCTCTCGGAGCTTCAGCTCCGCACCCTCCTGTGGTCCGCGAAGGAGACCGCCTTCAAGATCTTTGGCCCGCCCGATGCCTCGCTCCATGGCTTCACGCTGGAGCGTATAGACTCTGCCTCGCAGGAGCTACGCCTCGGCTACGCTCGTGAGGCTACCTCACTCACGGTGCACTACACACTGCGCCCCGACTACCTCTTCACCTACGGCTGGTATGAGGCTTAGCCTACCGCCCGCCCATCACACTGATATTACTTAACCACTCAATATCGTATCAATGACTATGCGTAAAACCCTATTTGCGCTCCTCATCGCCCTCGGCGTCGGCTCCATCGCACGTGCTGACGAGGGTATGTGGCTCCTGGAGCAGCTCTCCAAGAAGTACCCTGAGCTCGTCAAGCGCGGGCTCTCGATGAAGGAGTACGATCTCTACAACCCCAACGGCACCTCGCTCAAGGACGCTGTCGTCAGCTTCGATGGTGGCTGTACGGGTGAGATCATCTCGTCGCAGGGGCTCGTCCTGACGAACCACCACTGCGGCTATGACGCGATCCAGAAGCTCAGCAGTGTCGAGCACAACTACCTCGAGAACGGCTTCTGGGCGCAGAGCTTCGCCGAAGAGCTCCCCGCTAAGGGCGTCGTCGTGACCTTCATCGACAAGATCGAGGACGTCACGGACTTCGTGCAGGCAGAGCTCAAGAAGGTGCGTAAGGGCACGGGCATGGAGTACCTCTCGCCCGCCTTCCTTCGCTCGGTAGCTCGCAAGCGTGTCGGTGACAACTTCCTCAAGGATCACCCAGGCACGGAGGTCGAGATCCGTCCCTTCTACAATGGGAACAAGTACCTCATGTTCACCAAGAAGGTCTACTCCGACATCCGCTTCGTCGGTGCACCTCCCAGCGCTATCGGGAAGTTCGGTGCTGACACGGACAACTGGAAGTACCCCCGTCACGCTGGTGACATCTCCATCTTCCGCATCTACGCTGATGCCAACGGCAACCCCGCTCCCTACTCAGAGAGCAACGTGCCTCTGAAGCCCAAGCGCTGGTTCAACATCTCTACCGATGGCGTGCAGCGTGATGACTTCGCTATGATCATGGGCTTCCCTGGTCGTACCAACCACTTCTTCCTCCCCTCCGAAGTAGAGGAATGGAAGACCATCGACAATGATATCCGCATCCGCATGCGCAACATCCGTCAGGAGGTCATGCTCAAGGATATGCTTGCTGACCCCAAGGTGAACATCATGTATGCCGCTAAGTACGCCCGCTCGCAGAACGCCTACAAGCGTGCTATCGGTGCGAACTTCGGTATCGAGAAGAATAACTTCAAGGCCACCAAGCAGCAGGAGATGGAGTCCCTCCTCTCGTGGGCTAAGGAGAAGGCGCCTAAGTCCTACAAGTCTTACGCTGATGCCGTCTCCACGATCGACCGTGCTATTGAGGGCCGTCGTGACCTGCGTCGCCAGTTCTGGTACCTTGACGAAGGGCTGTGGCAGGCTATCGAAGCTACGCGCGCCCCTGGTGCTGATGATCCGCTGACCGCTACGGACAAGGCCTTCACCGCCTACAACAACAAGGACTACCTCCCCTCGCTCGATGCTAAGATCGCTAAGGCTGAGCTTGCTGAATACACGCGTCAGATCGACCGCAAGGACTGGCCCACGGCTATCGCTGAGGGGATCGATAAGTTCGGCTCGGTAGATGCTTACGTCGATGCGATGTTCGCTCAGTCGACCTTCACCACGCCCGAGGGCTTCGAGGCCTTCAAGAAGCTGAGTGCCAAGGAGCAGCAGGCTGTCCTCTCCTCCGACCTGATGTCGCGCTTCGCTGCCTCTGTCCGCACCAAGCGCGAGCAGCTGACGAAGGATCTCCGTGCCTTCGACAACCCCATTGATCTGGCTCGTCGTACCTACGTCGGCGGTATCATGGCTCAGCGTGGCACGGACAACCTCTGGCCCGATGCCAATAGCACGCTGCGCTTCACCTACGGTCAGGTCCGTGGCTACTCGCCCGTCGACGGTGTCGAGTATCAGGTGCCTACGACCCTGCGTGGTGTGATGGAGAAGGAAGACCCCACCTCATGGGAGTTCGCTGTCCCCGCTCGTCTCAAGGAGATCTACCAGAAGCAGCTCTACGGCGAAGGCAAGCGCTGGGCCGACAAGAAGGCTGACGGCACGTATGAGATGCCTGTCAACTTCGCCGCTACGACCCACACCACGGGTGGTAACTCCGGTAGCCCCGTCTTCAATAAGTACGGCGATCTGATCGGTATCAACTTCGACCGCAACTGGGAAGGTGTCGGTGGTGACATCCAGTACCTGCCCTCCTACCAGCGTAGCATCATCTGTGATATCCGCTACGTCCTCCTGCTCATCGACCAGTTCGGTGAGTGCCCCCGCCTCATCCAGGAGCTGTCGCTCGTCTCACGCCGATGAATACCCAGAGCCCCCAGCGTCCGCACCTCGTCGTCCTCTCGGGGGCGGGGATGAGTGCCGAGAGCGGCCTGTCGACCTTCCGCGATAGCGATGGTCTGTGGGCGGGGCATGACGTCCAAGAGGTCGCCAGCATCGAAGGCTGGTACCGCGATCCCCAGTGCGTGCTGGACTTCTACAACCAGCGCCGTCGGGAGTTCGTCGGAGCAGAGCCCAACGAAGGGCACCGTCTGCTCTCCCGCCTCGAGGAGTACTATCGTGTGACGATCGTCACGCAGAACGTCGACGACCTGCACGAGCGTGCGGGTAGTAGCCGTGTCATCCACCTCCATGGGGAGCTGATGAAGAATCGTTCCGTGCGTGATCCCTTCACCACCTACCCTGCCGAGGGAGCGACACGTGAGCTCCATGTCGGGGACTTAGCGCCCGATGGCACGCAGCTCCGCCCCTTCATCGTCTGGTTTGGCGAAGAGGTACCGGAGATGATCCCTGCTATCGAAGCCACCGAAGAGGCAGATCTCTTCCTCGTCATCGGCACGTCGCTGGAGGTCTATCCTGCAGCGGGACTGCTGGGCTACGTCCCAGCGAAGGCGCCCGTCTACTGCATTGACCCGAAGCCCGTGCGTAGTAGCTACCGCCCCGACCTCATCCATATCCAGGCGGGAGCTGTGGCAGGTATGCGCGACCTCTATGCGCGCTTGACCGAAGGCCGCTAACCGCCCTCCGCTGAGCTTCCTCACCGAAGCTCACACCTCGACCCAATGAAGGCTGTCCGCACCCTTCCCTCGTGGAAGCGTGCGGACAGCCTCTTTTTATGCGTGCGCCTCACGGCCTTGGTGCTCCGTAGCACTACTCCTTTACCTTCTCCCTCCCCCGAGAAAACTTCCGCTCCACCGCAGCCAAAACCACGAAGGTCTACACCTATTCTTCTATCTTGGTGCGTGGTCCTAAGATCCCCGCACGTAGCCCAAAGGATTTCCCCACGTAGTCCTAAAATCCACGTACGTAGATTTAGAAATACTCCTACACCTCGCACGAAATACCGCGCGATGGCAGTGCGAATACCTCTATTCCTTCGTGCCTTTCTCTCTGCTCTTTTCCCTCACGTATCTATACAGCAGCGCCCCATGATCCGCTCGGGATCATGGGGCGCTGACGCTTGTGGGGGGAGGTAAGGCGGAGCTTACTTGAGGGCAGCGAGGACGTTGCGCTCGATGCGTGCCGTGAGGTCGTCGGTGGGTTCGGCGACGAAGGCACGACCCGTGACGGTCTCATACAGCTCGATGTAGCGGTCGGAGACGCTCTTGCAGTACTCCTCAGTCATCTCGGGGACGACTTCGCCATCACGGCCTTGGAAGCCGTTCTTGATGAGCCACTGGCGGACGAATTCCTTGGAGAGCTGCTTCTGCTCTTCGCCACGCTCGAAGCGCTCTTCGTAGCCTTCGGCATAGAAGTAGCGGGAGGAGTCGGGCGTGTGGATCTCGTCGATGAGGTAGATCTTACCGTCCTTCTTCCCGAATTCGTACTTCGTGTCGACGAGGATCAGGCCACGCTCACGTGCCATCTCCTGACCACGCTTGAAGAGAGCGTAGGTGTAGGCCTCGAGCTGCTTGTAGTCTTCTTCGCTGACCAGACCGGTGCGGATGATCTCCTCGCGGGAGATATTCTCGTCGTGGCCGACATCTTCCTTCGTGGTGGGGGTGATGATGGGCGAGGGGAAGGCTTCGTTCTCACGCATGCCGTCGGGGAGCTGGATACCGCAGAGGGTGCGTTCGCCCGCCTTATAGGCACGCCAAGCCGAGCCGGTGAGGTAGCCACGGATGACCATCTCTACACGGAAGGGCTCACAGCGCAGGCCGAGCGATACCATGGGGTCGGGAGCGGAGATGAGCCAGTTGGGGACGATGTCGCGCGTAGCTTCGAGGAAGTAGGTCGCGATCTGGTTGAGGACTTGTCCCTTGTAGGGGATGCCCTTGGGGAGTACGACGTCGAAGGCGGAGATGCGGTCGGTGGCGATCATCGCTACCTGCTCACTGCCGAGGAAGTACACGTCGCGGACCTTGCCATGATAGACGTGATCCTGATGGGGAAATTGGAAGTCCGTGCGGACGAGTGTCTGTGCCATAATTCTATCTTGCGTGATTAGTTTGTGATGTGTCGGAGGGAGCGGATGTCTTTTCGTCCTTGGCATCGTAGACGGCCACGATCTCGGAGACGAGCGGGTGGCGCACGATGTCGGTCTTATCGAAGTGGATGAAGCTGATACTCTTCAGCCCGTGGAGCTTGTCGAGCGCATCCTTCAGACCCGAGGTCACGCCACGGGGAAGGTCGATCTGCGTGAAGTCCCCCGTGATGATCATCTTCGAGCCCATACCGAGGCGCGTGAGGAACATCTTCATCTGCTGCGGCGTGGTGTTCTGCGCTTCGTCGAGGATGACGACGGCATCACTCAGCGTGCGACCACGCATAAAGGCCAGCGGGGCGATCTGGATGACGCCTGTGTCCATAAGGTCCTTGAGCTTGGGGGCAGGGATGAGTTCGCCGAGAGCATCGTAGAGCGGCTGGAGGTAGGGGTCGAGCTTGTCCTTCATCTCGCCAGGGAGGAAGCCGAGCTTCTCGCCTGCTTCGACGGCAGGGCGGGAGAGGATGATACGGCGCACCTGCTTTGCCTTGAGGGCTTTGACCGCCAGACAGATGGCGATGAAGGTCTTCCCCGAGCCGGCGGCACCCGTGGCGAAGCACAGGTCACGCTCGGCGAACTCACGAGCCATGCGGCGCTGACGCTCCCCGCGGGGGAGGATCGCCTTGCCGTGGACGCCGTAGATGAGTACGTCGCTCTCGGTGGTGGGCAGGGTGTCGGCGGCCTTACTGCGGTGCCGACGCACGACCTCGATGATCTGTGCTTCGGTCAGCTGGTTGTGGCGGCTGCACAGGGCTTCCAGAGAAGCGAGGATGTGCAGGAGCTCTTCGGCGGCTTGGTCTTCGCCAAGTACCTTGATGACGTTCTGGTGAATGCGTAGCTTCGTCTTAGGGAAGAGGTTCTGTAGCGTGACGAGGTTCGCGCGGTTGACACCGACGAACTCCTGCGTGTCGGCTTCCTCTAAGACGTAGAGTCGCTCCATCATAGGCTTATAGTCGTTGGGATAGGGTGATGAGATGCTTGATGTGGGTGCGCCATTCGGGGGCTGCTGCCTGCAGGTCGCTTAGGCTACGGGGGAAGCGATAGCCCCAGTAGTGATGTGGGTCCTCGGGGCGGTTGATCTGCTCCTCGGCGGGTGTGGTGAGCCAGAGACGGCTGTCGAAGCTCATCCAGTCGGCAAGGGGCAGGAGGACGGCGGCGGATGGGGAGGCGAGATGTGCCTCGATGATGCGGCGGTAGAGGGCTTCTTCGTCGGGAACCTCTTCGGTGAGAAGGAGCTCCTGGCGATAGTAGCGCTCTTGCTCGCTCGCCGAGAGGCTGTGCCACCAGCCACGTAGCGAAGGCATATCGTGGGTGGAGGTCGTGGCTACCGAGCGGGCAGGGAAGCCATCGGGGCGTGCCCAGCCCGTGGGGGTAAAGGCCTTCGGCATACGCTCCAGCTCGAGAGAGAGGACCTGTAGCTCATCGAGGACGGCGGGTACAGAGGCGGGGATCATCCCGAGGTCCTCGGCGCAGAGCAGAAGGCGTGTGTGGCTGGTCAGCGCACCGAGACGCAGCAGGGCGGTGGTGCGGAAGAGCTCGTTGTGTCGGACGTAATAGTAGTCATCGCTGACGGCTCGCCAGCGCTCCTGCAGCTCCTCGGGGAGGCGAGCGAAGAGACGACTGCGCTCCAGCGCGATGCGTGGGTGGTAGTGCCCCGCCTTGTACGGGTCGGCGATGAGGGCAGTCTCCGTGCAGAGCTCAGCGAGTACGGCTGCGACGTCGGCTCCGAGAGCGCGCTGGGCGGCCTCCGTCTCGTAGTCGGCTTGCTCGCCATACGTGAGCTGATAGAGCCCTGCAAGGGCAGTGCTATGGAGATAGCCGCTGTCGAGGAGGTCATCGAAGCTGTCGCCAAGGCGTGCCGTCAGCTCGTCTTCGTGGACGAGTGGTGCGGTGAGTAGCTCGATGGGGAAGGGAAGAGCGAGCTTCTCCTGCCACTCCTCAAGACTGTAGGGGAGGGCGGGGTGGAAGTGCCCCAAGAGGCCAGAGCGCTGCGTGCGTGGCACCTCCCAGATGCGGAAGAAGCCGAGGATATGGTCGATGCGGAAGGCGTGGAAGTAGCGGGCCTGACGCTCGAAGCGCTGGCGCCACCAGCGAAAGTCGCCTTCCTCCTGCATACGCTCCCAGTTGTACGTGGGGAAGCCCCAGTTCTGCCCGTCGGCAGCGAAGTCATCGGGTGGGGCGCCTGCGGACTGCTCGGTGTGGAAGAGGTGCGGTGCCATCCAGACGTCTACGCTGTGGGGCGCTACGCCGATGGGGAGGTCACCCTTGAGGAAGACACCTCGCTCCTCAGCATAGCTGCGCACCGCCTGGAGCTGGCGGTCGAGGACAAACTGCAGCCAGTAGTAATAGCCTACCTCCTCGGCGTGTGCCGTATCATCAAGATAGGCGGCTGCCTTCGCCTCGTCATACGCTTCCCATCCCGCCCAGTCGCTGGGTACGCCCGAGCTAAACTGGTCACGCAAGACGCAGTAGAGGGCGTAGGGACGGAGCCAAGCAGCGGCTTCGTCGTAGAAGAGGCGGAAGTCCTCACTCGTGAGGTCGGCCTTACCCTGCAACTCGAATGCACGGCGGAGGAAGCGCTCCTTCAGCTCGAGTACGCGTGGGTAGTCCACGGCGGGGAGCTGGCGTAGCGCCTTTGCCTCGCGGAGGAATGCCTTACGCTCTTCGGAGGGGAGGGCGGGCAGTGCCTCGGGATCGATGTATATGGGGTGGAGGGCGTCGACGGATATCGCATTGTAGGGATAGGAGTCGGCGGTGCCTCGTGTGCTGGTGGTATCGTTGATGGGGAGAAGCTGGACGGCGTGCATACCTGCTTCGGCTGCGAAGTCAATGGCTTCTCTGAGCGCGCCGAAGTCGCCTATGCCCCAGTCGGTGTCGCTACGCAGCGAGAAGAGCGGTGCGACAAGGCCTGCCGTACGCACGGGGCGGCTGGGGAGATGAAGGTAGCTATCCTGCACATAGCGGTAGGGATAGATGGTGCTGTCGGGGAGGCTTGTCCAGCGGTCTTCGCCCTCTTCCCAGAGGTAGGTATAGCCTGCGTCTGTGCTGAGGAGATACTTGTAGCGAAGCGAAGTGGGGGCGGAGCCTATGGCAGAGTCGGGGAGCGTAGCACTCCAGCGTCCTTGTCCGCGGTAGGTGAGGGGAAGAGCCTTTTTAGGATCCCAGCTCCCGAGTGCCTCGCAGCTCCCCGTCACGAGAAGGCGCTCGCCTCGGCGTAGGGCGGGAGTGTGGACGGAGAAGGCGAGGCCAGGCAGTGGCACTTCCTCCGGAGCTGTGGCCTGCTGACCGAGGATATCGCAGAAGGCCGCCGAGAAGGCGGGGGCGTCCTCAGGGCAGTCGATCCAGCGGTCTTGTGTGAAGATGGCCGTGTCGCCAGCGGGGAGATGAAGTTCGTGGGGGATCCGCCATTCCTCGCGCAGTACGGCACCCGTCTCATCGGTGAGGCGGTAGCTATATATATAATGTATAGGGGAGGTGGCGGAGGGGAGGTGTAGAGTCGCTTGCCAATGCCCTTCCCCGAGATGCTCGAGGGGGAGGGTCTGCGCTCCAGAGTGGGCGGGGCTGTCGGCAGCTCGGCCTACGAGCGTGAGCCGCTCGTGGGGCTGCGCCCAGTACTCGATGGAGAAGGTGACTGTCATCTATAGATAGGGTCCTACCATTCGTTCGTGTAGAGTAAGGTGCATCTGTATGTACCTTCCGTTGCAAAGGTACGCAATATCTTCGGCCCTGGGGCAGGGTAGTGTGGCCTCGTTCTTCGGTAGGGAGGGGGATGAACCTATATTGGTCCGCGGGTCGACCTATATTGAGGCTGTTGCGGAAGAGTCCTACCCTCTATTTATTCTACTAAGGCATCGCACGGTCAGCTCCCCGATATGCCTCTCCGAAGCGATACGCAAGCCCTTCGCCTTATCGCGAATACTCCTCTTATCCAGCGGAGGAAAAAGTGTCCTTCTCGTGAAGGGAAAAGCACCTTCACGTAGTGGTATTCTTCTATCTATGCACGTAGATTTAAAGACCAGGCACGTAAATCCAAATATCCACGTACGTAGATATTAGAGCCACGTACGTAGTCCAAACTTATCTGCCACTCGTCCACAGCTTTTTATCCCTACGCGGAGCAACAACCTAATAGAGGTCACTTCACAAAGCTATACAGCTCTACCCACGCACCTATATTGGTCGCTGAGCGAAGCTATAATGGTCGGTGACGTGACCTATATAGGTCGACCCGCGGACCAATATAGGTTCACTCATCTCCCTTCGTCGGGACATCAGAGTAGCTCCCCGAGGAGTGGAAATTTGACTGCGTGGAAAGGTGTGTCGTCAGCGGGCTTTCGGGAGGTGCAAAGTGTAAAATAAGTAGTACTTCGCGGGCGTGAAAGCTCCATGTTTTGGCTTTTTCTTACCTTTGCGTGTCACCCGAGGGAGCACAAGCGGTGCCTCAGACGGTGGCCTACAGACCCGAAAGCCGGGAACCTTCTTCGTCTTTATCCTGATCTCGGGGCCTGTCTCGAGCTATGGAGCGAGTCGCTGAAGGTATGTTGTACCTAAACCAAATTTTATGACGTTGAAAGGAATTCTTTTCGGCGCACTGGCGGGCGCGGTGCTCTTAGGAGCGACCTCAGCAAGCCTTCCCTCCCAGCCCTCTTCAAGTGGTCTCAGTGTGGGTGACGTGCTACCGGAAATGAAGTCTCTGGACGCGGAAGGTCGTGCCTCCACCACGGAGTCAGCACAGCGCTATCGTCTCATCCACTTCTGGGCAGCCTATGATGCTACCAGTCGCGCCGCGAATGTGGTATGGGATCATTACTTCGCTGGTAAGGCGCAGACGGCTATCGACTACCAAGCCATCTCGCTTGATACCGATGACGCTGTCTGGTCACAGACGATCTCCCTCGACCAAGTGGATCAAGAGGACCAGCGCTACATCGCCTCCACGGAGCGTAGCCGCTATATGGCAAGTGCAGGACTCCTCGACGGACTACACACCTACCTTGTGGATGATCACGGGGTCGTCGTAGCCGTAGATCCGACGCCAAGCGAATTAGCGAACTATCATTAAACTTAAATTATTGGCAAGAGCCACGATCAGGGATCCCCTGGCCGTGGCTCTTGCTTTTTGTCTACGTGGCGGGCGAATGTCCCTCCTTGTGCTGGGCTACTCGGTGCAGTCGCTCCCCTCGATATCTATGTTTCGACAGCCCTCGAGGAGGAAGCGCTTCTGATTGGGGTGGAACTTCGGGTAGCTTGTCGTCGGCTCGATCTTATTGCCACTCCACAGGATACCGTCGGTGCTGATGGCGTGCAAGAGTGGCGTGTCGAAGGTGCGGAAGATGTTGTCCTCGATGCGGATGCTCTTCGGCCCCTGCCCGTAGAAGGGATGGCGCTGTGAGGCAAGCTCGGGGATGATGGGGTGAATGCTGATGACTGCGCTGGTGAACTGGTAGAGGCTCGTCAGTACGTCTTGGAAGAGGTTGCGGCGGATCGTGACCTCACGCGTCTGCCCCGACTCGTACCACATATTATTGTCCGTGCTGAAGAGGATCGCCTCCCTTCACGAGGTCGGGGTGTAAGCCCTCGAGGAGCTTGCGGAAGACGGGGGTGGCATTGATCTGCTTCCCCTTGCGAGGGCCTAAGGAGGGGAGCTGAATGACACGGCGATGAGCCTTCAAGGGAAGCACTGCGATGAGGAGCAGGGCGAGCGAGAGTAGGGCGTATCGGGTGGGAGCGAGCTGGCGCATGAGAGGAATGTCGGTGCTGTGAGCGGGGAGGGACGTAGGGGAGGGAGGCGGTAGCTTCCCTTGGTTTCATTGAGATAAACGAAGTAGCCCCAACTCCTTGCCTACATTGGGTAAGGGAGTTGGGGCTACTGTACTTAGTGCTGAGCGTGCTCAGTCGTGTCGGTCAGGCGTGGATTACTTCTTAGCCTTGATGCCGAGACGAACGGGCTTGATCATATTCTCAGGAGCGAGTACCGTATCGAGGTCTTCCTTAGAGAGGATGCCGTGCTCGATGATGAGGTCATAGACACCGCGACCCGTCTCGAGAGCTTCCTTAGCGATCTTCGTAGAGTTCTTGTAGCCGATGATGGGGTTGAGGGCGGTGACGATACCGATGCTATTGCGGACGTTGTCGCGGCACTTGTCTTCGTTGGCCGTGATGCCGTCGATGCAGAGCGTGCGGAGCGTGTCGAAGCCGTTGATCAGCAGGTCGATGGACTCGAAGCAGCACTGTGCCATGACGGGCTCCATAGCGTTGAGCTCCATCTGCGAAGCGTCGCCAGCCATGGTGACGCAGAGGTCGTTACCCATGACCTTGTAGCATACCTGGCTCATGACTTCGGGGATGACGGGGTTCACCTTACCGGGCATGATCGAGGAGCCTGGCTGCATAGCAGGGAGGTTGATTTCGCCGAGACCGCAGCGAGGGCCGCTGGAGAGGAGGCGCAGGTCATTACAGATCTTGTTGACCTTGATAGCGATGCGGCGCAGAGCAGAGCTGTAGCCGACCATTTCGCTCGTGTCGCTGGTAGCGCCGACGAGGTCTTCGGTGAGGGTGATATCCCAGCCCGTGATCTTCGCCATAGCTTCGGTGCAGTAGCCAGCGTATTCGGGTTCAGAAGAGATACCCGTACCGATAGCCGTAGCACCCATATTGATAGCGAGGAACTGGTGAGCAGCATAGTCGAGGTTAGCGATCTCGTGGCGGAGGATCGAAGCGAAGCCACCGAAGGTCTGGCCGAGCGTCATGGGTACAGCGTCCTGGAGCTGCGTGCGACCCATCTTGACGACGTGAGCGAACTCCTTAGACTTCTTCTCGAGAGCTTCGATGAGCTGGATGAAGTGGGGGCGGAGCTTGAGGTGTGAAGCGTAGAGACCGAGGTGGATAGCCGTGGGGTACGCGTCGTTGGTCGACTGCGAGCCGTTCACGTGGTCGTTAGGAGAGAGGTACTTGAACTCACCCTTCTCGTGACCCATGATCTCAAGTGCACGGTTGCAGATGACTTCGTTGGCGTTCATGTTCGTCGTCGTACCTGCGCCCCCCTGGATCATATCGACTGGGAAGTGCTGGTGGTGCTTGCCTTCGAGGAGCTCGTGGCAAGCCTGGACGATAGCATCCTTCTGCTGGTCGGTGAGAAGGCCAAGGCGGTGGTTAGCGATAGCGGCAGCTTCCTTGGTCCATGCGAGCCCGTGGATGAAGAGGGGGTAGTCGCAGAGGTGGAAGTTGCTGATCTGGAAGTTTTCTATCCCACGGAGGGTCTGCACACCGTAGAGGTGCTCGTTGCTGATCTGGCGTTCGCCGATCAGGTCACTTTCAAGGCGAAAGTCCTTGCCTGAAGTAGCCATAGTATGATGTCGTTACTAATAAGGTGTATTAAACTTTAGGGCAAAGTTACAGCTTTTTCGTTCTCAGCAAGGGGGTAGCGAGGCCCTTGAATAGCAGGCTGTCAGCGGGTTGTGTGGCGCTTTGCTCGCACTTATTATAATAATGTAGAGAAAGGGCGTGCGGTGAGGGGTAAACGTGTGAAGCTGTCTGCCTTTTCGTGGGAAGGGTGGCTTTTTGCTTTGCTTGTCTGTGCGCTCTTGTGCGGAGGGTGCGATGCCCGCCCGTAGAAGGTAGGGGTATGAACCTATATTGGTCCGTGGGTTGACCTATATAGCTTTGTGAAGTGACCTCTATAAGGATGTTGCTCCGCGTAGGGATAAAAGTTGCGAACGAGTGGCAGATAAGTTTGGACTACGTACGTGGATCTAATATCTACGTACGTGGATATTTGGATTTACGTGCCTGGTCTTTAAGACTACGTGCATAGATAGAAGAATACCACTACGTGAAGGTGCTTTTTTCTTCACGAGAAGGACACTTTTCCCTCCGCTGAATAAGAGGAATACTTGCGATAAGGCGAAGGGCTTGTGTATGACTTCGGAGAGGTATGCCGGAGTGTGATGCGGAGGCCTCGTTATGCGCCCGCCTTGGGAGTCCTGATAGTCCTCGAACTTATGTATCTTTGTGCGACAAAATGACAGACGGAAGATGAACGTAGATATTCAACAGATCAAGCACCGCTTCGGTATCATCGGCACAAGCCCTCTACTCGACCACGCTATCCGCACGGCCGTGCAGGTGGCGCCCACCGATATGTCGGTGCTGGTCATCGGGGAGAGCGGTGTCGGGAAGGAGAGCTTCCCGAAGATCATCCATCAGAATAGTATCCGCAAGCACGGCCCTTATATCGCTGTAAACTGTGGAGCTATCCCTGAGGGGACCATTGACTCCGAGCTCTTCGGTCACCTGAAGGGCTCGTTCACAGGCGCTATCACCGACCGCAAGGGATACTTCCAAGAAGCCTCGGGCGGGACGATCTTCCTCGACGAAGTAGGGGAGCTTCCCCTCTCGACGCAGGCCCGTCTTCTGCGTGTCCTCGAGACGGGAGAATTCATCCCCGTCGGGGCAAGCCAAGCCCAGAAGACCGATGTGCGCATCGTCGCTGCGACGAATGTGAACCTGCAGGAGGCTGTCGAGCGTGGTCGCTTCCGCGAAGACCTCCTCTTCCGCCTCAATACCGTACCCATCGAGGTGCCTCCCCTGCGTAGCCGTGTGCAGGATATTCCCCTGCTCTTCCGTCTCTTCGCTTCGATGAGCGCCGAGCGCTACCATATGCCTCCCCTGCGTCTGACGCCCGAGGCTGCTAAGCTCCTCGAGAGCTATCGCTGGCCAGGGAATATCCGTGAGCTGCGCAACTTCACCGACCGCATCAGCGTCCTTGAGGAGGAGCGCACCGTGACGGCAGAGACCGTCTCGCGCTATCTGCCACGGGATCTGGGCGTAGACTACCATCCCGCTCTTCGCCAGCAGGCCGTGCTCGGTGAGGACGCTACGTCCTTCGCCAACGAGCGTGAGATCCTCTATCAGGTGCTCTTCGATATGAAAAAGGATATGGCGGAGATGAAGAATCTCATCGCCGGGATCATGCGTGGTGAGGTGCCAGTCGCTCAGACCAAGGCTCACGGCGACTACACACCTACCGAGGTACATACTCCCAGCGCACACCCCACGACGCTCGCTGGTCGTGATGACTACCGCAATGTCCTCTCGAGTCCCTCGGGCTACGCTCCCGTGGAGGATGTCGTCGAGATCCCTGCTACCCCGCACGCTACGGACCATCATGCCGAGGTCTCAGACTTCGAGGAGCAGCCCCTCTCGCTCGAGGAAGCAGAGCGTAGCTTGATACAGGCCGCGCTCATTCGCCACGATGGCCGTCGCCGTCGTGCTGCCCAGGATCTCAAGATCTCCGAGCGTACCCTCTACCGCAAAATCAAGGAATATGGACTGGAAGAATAAGCTCCACCGCCGTGTCTTCGCCCTCATCGGGGCGCTCGTCCTCGTCATCGCAGGCTGCAAGATCAGCTACGGCCCCAATGGTGGTGCGCTCGACTACACCCAGCTCAAGACCATCACCATCGGTGAGGTCATCAATAAGGCGCCCATCGTCAACCCCATCCTCGCCTCCAGCTTCACCGAGAAGATCAAGGACTACTACGAGAGCCGTACGCGCCTCTCCCTCGTCCCACAGGCGGGTGACCTCGAGCTTTACTGCACGATCACGGGCTACGATCTGACGCCTATGGCCGTCAGTCAGGACAACTTCGCCGAGCGTACGGTCTTCACCGTGACGGTACAGGTGAAGTACGTCAACCACGTGAATGAGAAGGAGAGCTTCGAGCGTAGCTTCAAGGCTTACCGCGACTTCCCACGTAGCCAGCCCTTCGTCGCTGTGCAGGACGACCTGCTGCGTGAGATCATGGACGACCTCTTGAAGCAGATCTATAATGCTACGGTAGAGAACTGGTAGATGACACGCGACGAACTCTATAGCTACTTGGCTGATCCCAAGCGCCTCACCTCCGAGACGCTCGAGCCGATCCGTGCGCTCTATGAGTCCTATCCCTACTGCGCACCCTTCGCCTTCCTCTACCTATATAATCTCTCGCTGACGGGAGACGTGCGCTATGCCTCGGAGCTGCGTCGCCTCTCGGTGCTCCTGCCCGATCGGGAGCAACTCTTCCGCCTCGTCGAGGGGAATCGCCCCGCCTTCGTCGCAGCGACGCCCGATGTGCCTGCCGAAGCTGACGCCTTCGACCTCATCGATCACTTCCTCGATGGTGCACGCTCCTCAGGCGAAGATCTCCCCGAGGTGCTCCACTATGAGGGGGTGGGGGAGAGTCAAGACTACTTCGCTGGCGAGACGGCAGAGCCACTTCCCGCGGAGGGACTCTCCGAGCTTCTCGAGCCACGCACCGCTCCCGTAGCCCCCTCCGTAGCCCCTTCGGCAGAGGAGCCTGCTGCTGAAGAACTCCTCTCGGAGACCCTCTCTAAGATCTATATTCAGCAGCAGCATTACGATAAGGCACTGAGGATTATCCGCTCTCTCAGTTTGAATTATCCAGAGAAAAATCGTTTCTTTGCAGACCAGATACGCTTCCTGGAGCGCCTGATAGAGAATAATAAAACCACAAATTAGTATAAGACATGTTCTACCTACTCACGGTACTGATCCTGATAGCATCCATCGCTCTGGTGCTGCTGGTGATCGTACAGAAGTCTAAGGGCGGTGGCCTGGCTTCACCCTTCGCTTCGACGAATAACATCATGGGGGTCCGTAAGACTACCGACGTACTGGAGAAGGCTACTTGGTGGCTCTTCGGTATCGTAGCCGTGCTCTGCATCGCCTCGTCGCACTTCCTCGGCACGGGTACGGATGCTGATTCTAAGACGCAGCAGGTCCTCGAGCAGAATGCCGCTAAGGGTGCTGCTCCTACGGCTCTGCCCGCCCTCGGTGGTGGTGCTGCTCCTCAGCAGGGTGCTCCTGCAGCAGCTCCCGCTCCTGCCACGGAAGCTCCTGCTCCCGCAGCTGCGCCTGCCAACTAAGGCCCCGTACACCTATATAATAGGCACACCCCTCACCTGCTGAGGGGCGTGCCTATTTCTTTATTAGAGCGGAAGATAGGTGGTATGGTTTTATTGCGTATCTTTGCACCCGATCTAATGCAACGAAGCAGAAGGTTCTAACAATTTTACCGATTTAAATGGCAACGAAAATCCGTTTACAGCGCCACGGTCGCAAGGCTTATGCCTTCTATAAGATCGTCGTCGCTGACAGTAGAGCGCCACGAGATGGCAAGTTTATTGAGAAGATTGGTACGTACAACCCCAACACCAATCCTGCCACAGTAGATTTGGACTTCGAGCGCGCTCTGTATTGGCTCACGACTGGTGCACAGCCTACCGACACGGCTCGTAGCATCCTCTCTCACGAAGGCGTTCTCCTGAAGAAGCACCTCCTCGGTGGTGTCGCTAAGGGCGCATTCGACCAGCAGGCCGCTGACGCTAAGTTCGAAGCATGGAAGTCTAAGAAGGATGGTGCCCTTGGCTCTATCCGTGAGACCCTGGCTAAGGACAAGGCTAACGCCGCTAAGGCTGCTCTGGAAGCCGAACAGGCTGCCAACAAGGCCAAGGCTGCTGCTGTAGCTGCTAAGAAGCTCGCCGAAGCTGAAGCTAAGGCTGCTGCTGAAGCTCCCGCTGAAGCCGAAGAGGCTCCTGCTCAGGAAGAAGCTGCTGCAGAATAGTCGACCGCTGCATCCTCGTAAGAGATGTCTCCGATAAAGAAATAGCGGACGCCTACCCATTACCTCACTTATGTGGGGTGATGCGGTGGGCGTCCGCTTCTTTGTCGTCTTATCCACCTTTATCCATCACTCACACTTAGTCCTCTGGCTGTGACGGCCGTCACAGCCACCTGTACAAACAAAGCGTATGAAGAAGTATTTACTTCGTCTCTTGGTCCTGGCTCTCTTTGCCTTCGCCACCCCAGCCGTATGGGCCCAGGTGACGACCTCGGCGATCAACGGTACGATCACCGACCCTACTACCAAGGAGACTCTTATCGGCGCCAGCGTTGTCGCCAAGCACCTGCCTACCGGTACGACCTACGGCGCTATCACTAACGCCAAGGGGAACTTCAGCATCGTAGGTATGCGCCCAGGTGGTCCCTACACCCTCACTATCTCCTATATCGGCTATCAGTCTGCGAAGATCGAGAACGTCAACCTCGCTCTCGGTGAGACGGAGACCTTGAACATCGAGATGAAGGACGATACCAAGCAGCTCACCACGGTCGTCGTCACGGGAGCTAAGGGTAATAAGTTCAACTCTCAGAAGACTGGCGCTGGATCAGCCTTCTCTCGTAAGAATATCGAGCGTGTCCCTACCGTATCGCGTAGCATCATGGACATCGCTAAGCTCACGCCTCAGGCTAACGGTAATGGCTCCTTCGCTGGGGCTAACAGCCGCTTCAATAGCTTCCAGATCGACGGTGCTGTCAATAACGACGTCTTCGGTCTCGGCACCTCGGGTAAGAATGCTATCTCCCTCGAAGCTATCGACGCTCTGCAGGTCGTCATCGCTCCCTTTGACGTCCGTCAGTCGGGCTTCACGGGTGGCGGTATGAACGCTATCACGAAGTCGGGTACCAACACCTTCCACGGCTCGGTCTACGACTACTACTACAACCAGGACTTCTTCGGCACGACTGCTGGTAAGGACGTCAAGACCCGCAAGGCTCTCGACAAGCAGTATGAGAACACCGTCGGCTTCACGCTCGGTGGTCCTATCCTCCGCGACAAGCTCTTCTTCTTCGCTAACGGCGAATACGTCAAGGGTATCCGTCCCTCGACCTTCACGCCTGGCAACGGCTCTGTTGTCCCCGAGGAAGATGCTAAGAAGATCGCTGACAAGCTCACGAGCCTCGGCTACAATGGTGGCAGCTACGCTACGCAGGATATCCCCAGCGAAACCTTCAAGGGGCTGGTCCGCCTTGACTGGAACATCAACTCCGCTCATCGCCTCACGCTGCGCTACAGCCACATCAACGATAAGCCCTACAACTTCTCGAACTCTCCTACGCGCCTGCGCTTCTACAACAACGGTTACCACAAGCACAGCGTCACCAATACCATCGTTGCTGAGCTGAACTCTAAGCTCACGGACAAGCTCTCCAACGAAGCTCGCGTCAGCTACAGCGGTATCCGCGACAAGCGCACCTACCTCGGTGGTGCCTTCCCCTTCGTCCTCATCAATGGTACGGCTGGTAAGGCTCGCTACCAGGTCTTCGCTGGGGTCGACAAGGATACGCCTGCTAACGAACTCGATCAGGATATCTTCTCTCTGACGGATAACCTGACGCTCGCACTCGGCAACCACACGCTGACCTTCGGTACGCACAACGAGCTCTTCCGTATGCGTAACCTCTACCTCACGAACTACTACGGGAACTATGAGTACTCCACGCTCGATGACTTCCTCGCTATCGGTACGGCTAATGAGGTAGCTCCTAAGTCTTACGGCTACTCTGCTGCTGACGTCTCTCGCACGGGCGACGCTCGCTGGGCTCCCCGCTTCCGCGCTGGTCAGCTGGGCTTCTACGCTCAGGATGAGTGGAAGGCTACCGATCACCTCCGCCTGACTTATGGTCTGCGTGTCGATATGCCCTTCTTCCTCGACCGTCCTACCGCTAACCCCGACTTCAATAGCTCTGCTGTAGCTAAGGAATACGGTGTCACGAACAACTACCTGCCTCCTATCCGTCCGCTCTTCTCGCCACGTGTAGGCTTCCGCTACGATGTCGATGCTGATAGTCGCTACGTCATCCGTGGGGGTACGGGTATCTTCACCGGTCGTGTGCCCTTCGTATGGATCGCCAATAGCTTCTCCAATAGCGGTATGGAATACCTCCGTACGGCTGTCCTCGGTACGAACGTCCCCACCATGCGCTTCAACGCTGATGTCAACCATCAGTTCACGCAGCCTGGTAAGACGACTGAGATCGATATGGTCGGTACGAACTTCCGCTATCCTCAGGTATGGCGCTCGAACCTTGCCTTCGATGCCAAGCTCCCCGGTGGTTTCCGTGCTTCGCTCGAAGGGATGTACACGCGCAACCTCAATAGCGTACGCTACCGCAACCTCCTCCTCCGTGACAACGGTACGCTCGACCATGGCCATGGTCAGGTCCGTCCTGTCTACAAGATCGACGCTGCGCTCGCTAAGCAGTACACGAATCTGATCCTCCTCTCGAGCAACAACCTCGGCTATAGCTACAACCTCACCGCTACGCTGGCGAAGGACTTCGGCCACGGCCTCGATGCTTCGATTGCCTACACCTTCGGTGAGTCTAAGGCTGGCAACGATGGTACGAGCTCGCAGGCTGCTTCGAACTGGGGCTACAACTACTCGAGCGATATCAACGGCGAGGAGCTGTCTTACTCCAACTTCGATATGCGTCACCGCATCATCGGTCAGCTCAACTACCGCGTAGAGTATGCTAAGCACTTCGCTACGACCATCGGTATCATCTACAACGGGCAGTCGGGTGGTCGCTACTCGATCCTCTACTACGGTGACGCCAACGGCGACGCTCGTACGATCCCTGGTCTGCGCAATGACCTCGCTTACATCCCCACGAAGGACGAAGTCGCTAACGGCTACTTCACCGCTTCGATCGCTAACAAGCCCGGCGAATCTGCTGCTGACCGTGCTCTCCGCCAGGCTCAGGCCAACAAGGAGATGGCAGACAGCTTCGAGCAGTTCATCGCCAGCAGCGGTGACCTCGCTCAGCAGCGTGGCCGCATCGCTCCTCGCAATGCCTTCATGTCTGAGTTCGTCCACAAGTTCGACCTCCACTTCGCTCAGGACTTCTTCCTCAACATCGGTGGTCGTCGTCACACGCTCCAGCTCAATGCCGACATCATCAACCTCGGCAACCTGCTGAATCGTGGCTGGGGTATGAGCCCATACATCCAGTACGACAACATTACCCCCATCGCGATCTCCAACTCTGCTTCGGGTAGTCCTGTCTACAGCTTCACGCACCACCGCAATACGCCTTGGGATTACTCCGACATTAACTCTCGCTGGAGAGCTCAGGTCGGTGTGAAGTACACCTTCTAATCGTGGCGTAGTCCTGGCGACTACTCTACACGAAAAAGCCTCGGGGCACCTCCCTCCACTTTGGTGGAGAGGGGTGCCCCGAGGCCTTTCTGTTTTGTGGGGATTAGTCGAGCTTCTCCCACCAGTCGTCGGTGGTGAAGGTGCTGTCGGTGTAGTGGACGACGTCGCCAAGGCGAGGCATCAGGATGGGGAAGCCCTTCTCGTCACGCAGGCGCTTAGCGTTCTGCAGGGGCTCCTTCCAGGGATGCATCGCCAGAGCGAACTTCGCATGGTGGACCGTGAGGAAGCGCTTAGCGCCGAGGGCTTGCATCGTTTCGCCGAGGTGCTCGGGGAGCATGTGGATGCCGCTCCAGTTCTCCTTGTTGTACTGCCCATTCTCGAGGATGGCCAGATCCAGCTGGGGGAACTGCTTCCCGATCTCGGCATAGTGTGGGCCGAAGCCGCCATCACCTCCGACGTAGACCGAGTGCTTAGGGCCCTGCAGGACGAAGGAGGCCCACAGCGATTGGCCGGATGTGAGCCCTCGGCCGGAGAAGTGCTGCGTGGGCAGGCAGTGTATGCGCCCACCCTCTGCCGTCGGGGTGCTTTCGCCCCAGTCCAGCTCTACGATCTGGTCGGGACGGTAGCCCCAGCGCTCGAGGTGTGCCCCGACGCCAAGTCCCGTGTAGACCTTGCGCACACGGCTCTGCAGCTCCTTAGCTACGTGGTAGTCGAGGTGATCCCAGTGGTCGTGGCTGATGACGAGGTAGTCGATCTCGGGGAGGTCAGCGACGTCGAAGACCTGCGTGCCCTTGAAGAAGGCGTTGGAGATGCCGAAGGGTGCGCCCTCGACGAAGACGGGGTCGATGAGGTAGCGCATGCCGTCCATCTGCAGGAGGTAGCCCGAGTGGCCGAACCATACGATGAGGTCCTCCGAACGGTCGAGCTTCTTCAGGTCGTGACGCACCACGGGGATGCTGTCGACAGGGCGGATATTATCGGGGCGGTCGAAGAGGAACTTCCAGAGGATCTTGATGCGGTCGCCCATAGAGCTGGTCTGCATGGCTTGGGGCATGGGATAGCGATTTTGGAAGCGCCCGTCACGATAGTTCGGCGAGTGCTGGATGCGCTCCAGTCGTGCGCCCGAGGGGAGCGCCCCGAAGGAGGGGCTGTGGAGGACGAGGTAGCCGACGCCGAAGAGGACGGCGACGATGATACCGAGGGTAATGAGGAGTGTCATAAGGCGGCGCTTGATTTTACTCATAGGAGCACACGTATATATGTATGGATAAAATGGCTTCGTAGCGAATGTTCCTTCATAACGCTCGCGCGGGGATAATTGTTCCTGCATCTCCTTTGGCTGTCGATCCCATATATAGGTAATGGATGCGTGGGGTAGAGCTATATAGCTTTGGACTGCTTTCTGTATAGCTTTGTGAAGTGACCTATATTAGGTCGTTGCTCCGCATAAGGATAAAAAGTTATGGACGAGTGGCAGATAAGTTTGGGCTACGTACGTGGCCCTAATGACTACGTACGTGGATATTTGGATTTACGTGCCTGGTCTTTAAATCTACGTGCATAGATAGAAAGACACCACTACGGGAAGGCGCTTTTTTCTTCACGGGAAGGACATTTTTCCCTCCGCTGGATAAGAGGAATACTTGCGATAATGCGAAGGGCTTGCGTATCACTTCGGAGAGGCGTATCGGGGAGCTGGGCGTGCGATGCCTTAGCACTCTAAATAGAGGACAGGACTCTGCCGCAACAGTCTCCTATAGGTGGCGGCTCCGACCCATATTGCTTCGTGAGGTAAACTATATAGGTCAGCGCGGGAACCTATATAGCTTGGCAGGCTGACCTATATAGGTTCGTTCGCGGACTTCAGGAGAGAGGAGGGCGCGACTCATAAAAAGAGAGTAGAAAAGGATCGAAACGCGTCTCGCTGACTACCTATATATAGCTATTTTTTAACAATAGGAATCATTTGCCTCAGACGTGATGTACCTTTGTATCGCCCTCTTGATGAGGCAAGAAGTGGCTCCTCTGCTCGTGGGTTGGGTAGGGGGTTTTCCTACTAATCATATATACAGAATGATTCATCGTAAGTTACTCCTCACGCTTGGCCTCGGCTGTCATAGCCTCTTGGCTATGGCACAGAGTCCCAGCGTGCACGGGACACAGGATCCCGATCACGAGCTTCAGGACGTCGTCGTCGTAGGCGCACGTATCCCAGAGATCAAGCAGCGCGCCGCTGCAAGTATCACGATTATTCCCGAGCGAGATATTCGGGAGATGAGCCAGATCCTGCCTGATATGCAGGCCATCGTCGGCTACTTCGTCCCTGGAGTGCCTCCTACGGGCAACAATGTGAACGAGCGCTACAACACCCTGCGTGGGCGTAGCATCCTCGTCCTCATTGACGGCATCCCCCAGTCTACGCCCCTGCGTGCCACGAGCCGCGACCTCCGCTCCATCGACCCTGCAGCTGTCGAGCGTATCGAGGTCATCAAGGGAGCTACCGCCATCTTTGGTAATGGTGCCAACGGGGGGATTATCAACATTGTCACCAAGCAGAATAAAGAGAACCGTCCCTTCGGCGGGCAGTCTCAGCTGAGCTATACGGATCACAATTTCTTCAAGAGCTCGGAGAAGACCGCAGGCTATCGTCTCTCGCAGCAAGTCTACGGGCAGGCTGGCTCCTTGAGTTACCTCGTCGATGGTGCCTACCAGCATACGGGATCGGCTATTGCCGCCAATGGCGTCTACCTCTCGCCTCGCTACGGCCTTGGAGATACGCGCACGATCAACGCCTTGACGAAGTTAGGCTACCGCTTCAGTGACCGTACGCAGCTGGAGCTGATGTACAACTTCTATCGCACAGAGCAGGAGAGCCCTTTAGTGGCTTCGGGCGGGAAGTACTTGGTCTCACCCCGCATCGGTGTCCCTGGCACGCAGCCTGCTGAAGCGATACCCGAGGGGCTGCCCTACAACCACAATGCGTATCTCAAGCTAAGTTCTCGCGAAGTCTTCGCTCAGACTGACCTCGAAGTCTCGCTCTTCGGGCGCAGCATCAAGTCGGTCACTGACTACCGCAAGCACAATCCGAAGAGTCCGCGCTGGGAAGAGACCAGCGGTCAGGCAGTTATCAAGGCTTTGCAGGGGGGAGCGCGTGCTCAGCTCCTTTCACGTCTCACTCCTTCGTCGCAGCTGAACCTTCAGCTGCTCTATGGGGCAGACTTCTTCTTAGACCAAACGAGTCAGCCTCTGGTCGATGGTCGCTACTGGGTGCCTAAGATGACTTCGGTGAACTATGCTCCCTTTGTGCAGGGTAAGGCTGTACTGTCTGACCTGCTTACAGTCAAGGCTGGAGCGCGCTACGACTGGATCGATGTCCATGTCCCTGACTATACCGTCCTGCGCACTAAGAAGACTGACCCCCTCGTGCAGGTCGCTGGAGGTACGCTTGGCTACCGCAACCTCTCGCTCAATGTAGGGGCGACGTACAACGGGCTCAAGGCCTTCCAGCCCTTTGTCTCCTACTCTGAGGGCTTCTCGATCTATGACCTTGGGCGTACTCTGCGCTCGGCTAAGGCTGATGTCCTCTCAAAGATCGAGACTGCCCCTGTGCGTACGCATAATTATGAGGCAGGCTTCTATTCGCATCTTTCTGATCTCTTCGGGGAGGGGACACGCTTAGACCTGGAGGGGGCGCTCTACTATACTTATGCTGCTCTGGGGAGTGACCTCGTCAGTCAGAATGGCTTCTGGGTCGTCGACCGCTCTCCGCAGCGTATCTATGGTGTGGAGCTGGGTGCAGAAGCTACGTTGAGTCCGAAGCTCTCGCTGGGTGCGACCTTCTCCGCTCTGGAGGGGCGTAAGCGTCTCGCTGATGGCTCGTGGAATGGCTATATGTCGGGGCAGTCGATTCCTCCGCTCAAGCTCACGGCTCACGTCAGCTATCGTCCCATCAAGGATCTATCGCTACGTCTCTTTGCTCTGCATACGGGTAGCCGTGATCGCTTTGCTCCCAAGACGAATCCTACTACGCAGGAGAGCCAATACGCCGAGGGTGAAGGGGTGGTCAAGCCCATCTCACTGCTCTCCCTTCAGGGGGCTTATCGTCTCGGTGCCTTCACGGTGGGGCTCGGTGTAGAGAACCTGCTGAATACAACCTATTACCCCATCCAGTCTCAGCTCGTAGCACGCGATGCGGAGTATACGCAGGGCAATGGGCGTATGGTCACACTCTCGCTGAGCTACCGCTATTAGTCGGCGATAGTGCCTCCCGCTTATAAGCTGGAGAGTCGGGCAATCATAGGGCAGTCTCTTCTGCCCTACGGTTGCCCGACTTGTTTCGTGGTGGAGCCAGTGTAGTGGGGGGGGCAATCGACTACTTATTTGGGGTGTGAACCACTACTGCTTTGAATACGAATATGGACGGTGGAGGGGACGCATATTGCTTCGTGTGACTCCTGTCTCGCGTGCTGTGCTGATACTTGGGTAGATAGAAGCGTTTGCATTGCGTAAAAGAGCTGTATATATTGTATAGATATAGCTCGCACTCGGGGTGATGGAAGTGTGAAGCCCGAAGAAGATGAGAGATCCCTACACGGGGGGGCTGAGGCTTTTCTCAAGGAATAACCATTGTCTATATAGGAATAGCCTGCTTGTATCTCGGGTTGTTAAGATTTTTATATCTTTGTGATGTTTTAACAGGTGAGGTGGCTTCCCTTTAGAGGGAGGATCCATTGAGTCTACGACCCACTGAATCTAATGCCATCTTGCTCATGGAGGACTATTTACGAAGCCTTAGCATACTGCTTCAGCCCTCGTCAAGACAAGTGACATGACAACTCCTAATTAGAATGTATATATGAAGAAACTTTCTTTGGTTCTTTGCGCTACGATGCTTGCTGGCATTGGTAGCAAGGCTATGGCTCAGGTGCAGGATGTTAGCTTCACGGTCGCACCCGTAGTAGGCTACACCCACTGGGACAGTAAGCTTAACCTCGGTGACTCACCCTTCTGGGGTGTGCGCGCTGGCTTCGGCTTCGGCCCCCTCGTTGAGATCCGCGGGATCTATGAGCGCAGCTTTGACCTCAAGGGCAAGCTCAAGAACAATTCCTCGACTCCCTCATGGCTCCTCAACTGGGCTGACAAGCTCGAAGACTCTAACGTAGACATCAAGCGCTACGGTGGTGAACTCAAGTTCAACCTCTGGTCTAACTCCTTCATCACGCCTTACCTCACCGCAGGTGGTGGTATCATGGAGTTCGGCTACACGGCTACGCCCGTCGGTGGCGCAGCTACGAGCTACAAGGAAAAGCAGATCTACGGCGCCGGTGGTGTCGGTCTGAAGTTCAACATGGGCCGTCGCGTATCCCTCTCGCTCGAAGGTAAGGACCTTATCTTCAACGTCAATCCAGGCAACCGCTACCTCGCTTCTGCCGCTAACGGTGGTGACCAGCTCCACAACTGGACGGGTCAGGCTTCGCTTGACATCTACTTCGGTGGCACGAACTACGACTCTGGCGATGCGATCTCTCGCGCGTACCGTAATATGTACTCCGATGGCTTCCGTGGCGTCAAGTTCGTCCTCGAGCCCGGTGTCGCTTATGTAGACTACCCCGCTGCTTCGGGTCTTGAGCCTCAGTGGTTCCTCGGTGGTTCTGCAGGGTTTGACTTCTCGTCGATCTTCGGTATCCGCGGGTTCTACTACTCAGCTACGAAGACTCCTGGTACGCTCGACTTCAACCTGAACAACGAGCTCCGCATGTACGGGGGTAACTTCGTCGCTCGTCTGAACATGCCTCGCGGTCTGACGCCTTACCTCAACCTCGGTGCTGGTTATCGCGAAGTCACGGGTAAGTTCACGCCTACCGTCACGGGTGCTACACCTAAGAGCGGCCTCTTCCTCTTCGGTGGTGGTGGTCTTGAGATCCCCCTCTTCAAGTATGTCGCTCTCTATGGTAGTGTCAACGCTATGCTGAGCGAACAGGAAAATCCTGCTATCACGAGCGTCACCGACCCTGCTGACGTGAAGGTCAACGCCTTCTACCAGGCTGGTGTCCGCTTCAACTTCGGTCGCTCTAACCGCGACGGTCGTGAGCTCTACCAGAGCTACAGCGATGCTCAGACGCGCTCTGAAGTCGCTCGCCTGCAGGAATCCAACCTTGAGGAAATGAACGCTCTGCGTGCTGACTATGACGCTCGTATCAAGAAGCTCAACGCTCAGCGTGCTGACTACGATGCTCGTATCAAGAAGCTCAACGAAGAGCTGGCTGATGCAGTCTCTCGCCGCGACACCGTCACGGTGACCCGCGTACTGCGTGAGAAGAGCGAAGTAGCTGACCGCATCACGCACGTCGACAACCAGACGACTCAGGTCGCTACGCAGTCTGCTCAGCAGGGCCGTATGGTCACGCTGACCAAGGCTCAGTTCGACGCTCTCGTCAACCAGGTCGTCAGCGACCTCAAGCGTGAGAAGGGCGCACAGGTATCTGTATCTGATGTCACGGGTAGCAACCTCTCTGACCTCGATAAGATCCTCCTCCTGAACGCTCTCTATCGTAGCCCTTACGCTGCTCCTAACTTCCTCGGCCAGCCCGTACAGGCTCAGCCTCAGGTACAGCAGAGCCAGGATTCCTCTAAGGTAGACCCCAACATCGCTCTCGTCAAGCGCCTCGACCAGGTCATCGACCGCCTCGACGCTATCAACACGACGCAGGCTCAGCAGATCGCTGGTGCTCAGCAGTCGGGTAAGTCCAGCGATGACATCCGCCTCATCGAGCAGTATCTGCAGAATGAGCAGAACCGTCGTGACCGCGTCATCGTCGCTGGTCAGAACGAGAAGGACGAAGTCTACGCTAAGGAAGTCAAGGTAGAGCCTGCTAAGGAAACGCTGAAGTTCAACCGCGCTGCCCTCTTCGTAGGTCCTAACTTCGGTGATCAGTCCGGTGTCAACGTAGGTGCTCGCGGCTACATGCAGATCCTTGACTCGCAGTTCGACTTCGCTCCCGATGCTTATGTAGCCTTCGGTAAGAAGACGGGCTTCGGTCTGAACGCTAACATCCTCTACAACCTGCCTACCTTCCTCGACGGGGCTATCACGCCTTACCTCGGTGTCGGTCTGGGTGTCAATAGCATCGGTGGTGTATCACGCTTCCTCCCCAACTTTGTCGTCGGTACGTCCCTCGGCAACGTCCTCGGTGGTCATGTCTTCGTTGACTACACCGCTCGTGGTGCCTTCCGCAACAACCAGCTGGCTGTAGGCTATCGCTTCAACTTCTAAGAGACATGCGTCCTATGAAGTCCCTCCTCCTTGCTCTCTCCCTCTTCTCTGTTAGCTCTGTCGCCTTGGCACAGAGCGCAGGGCAGAGCGTGAGTCAGCCTCTCACTGCGGCCGACACGCTCATCACCCTCTCTGAGGAAGATCTGATGCGTGCCGTGCGTGCTGTCGCCGAAGCCCGTATCGCATCGGAGAGCCAGCAGCAGACCAAGCAGACAACGTTCCAAGGCTTCACGGCCGAAGACCTCCGTCTGGTGAAGCTGCAGATGCTCCTCAGTGCCCTCGGTCTCGGCGGTGTAGCACCCCAGCAGCCCATGCCCTACGCACCTGCTGGTAGCGTGAACTATACCTACGCACCTCATACGGCTACCCAGGCACAGCCTCAGGTGAGCAACAGCCGTCTCGATCGCCTCGAGCAGCTGATGCTCCTCCTCCTGCAGCGCCGTGACTCGGACCGCGATGCTATCGTCCTGCCCGCTCGCTCTAAGGGCCAGAAGCAGACGATCATCCGGCAGCCCGTCGTAGACAATAGCTCGAGCGACTCGCTCCTGCGCGAGCTCCAGCAGGAGCTCGCAGCTCTGCGTGCCGCTCAGCAGGCTCAGCCCGCACAGCAGCCTCAGGTGATCATCCAGCAGCCCGCTCCCACGGTGATCCAGCAGCCCGCTCCTACGGTCATTCAGCAGCCCCTGCAGCCCGAGGTGCAGACGAAGACAGAGGTCCGCACGGACACGGTCGTCGTCTCCTACTTCAAGCGTCAGGTCTTCTTCGCCGTAGGTAAGAGCGATCTGCTCCCCGAAGCACGCCTCGCTCTCAACGAAGTCTATCGCGTCCTCGCAGGCGATCCCGATATGAAGCTCTACCTCACGGGCTACGCTTCCCCCGAAGGGAATGCCCTCGTGAACGAGCGTCTCTCGCAGCGCCGTAGTCAGGCTGTCCTTGACTACCTCATCGCTTGCGGTATATCGCCTGATCGCCTCATCAGCATCGCTGGTGGTGTCGATCGCAATACCGACCTCAAGAGCAGCGCTCGACGTGTCGACATTGAGCTGAAGAAGTAAGCCCATCGGCACGCTATCCACATAGCAAGAAGCCCCATCTATCCCGCTGATAGATGGGGCTTTTTCGTTATCTTTGAGGAGAATATGCCCTGCAGGTGAGTGCTAAGGCATCTCGTCTATAGGGGGCTATCCTCCCAAGTTTCATTTATCGCCCATGCTTCATCAGACACGCTCGCTCCTGGCGGGCCTCCTGCTCAGCCTCGTACTGGTAGGCTGCTCCTCGGCGGGTCTTGGTCGCTCAAAGAGCCTTGACCCGATCGACTATGTAGACCCCTACATGGGGAATATTAGCCATCTCCTTGTGCCCACCTTCCCCACAGTGCATCTGCCTAATGGGATGATGCGTGTGCATCCGCAGCGTACGGACTATGCCTCTGAGCAGATCGCAGGCCTGCCGGTGATCCTGACGTCGCATCGTGGTGTGTCGGCCTTCGCTATCAGTCCGCTGAGTGCCCTCAGCGATAGCCTTCCCGAGGTGTCACGCTATAGCTACGATAGCGAGAGCGTCCGTCCCTACCTCTATGAGGTGACCTTGCTGGAGCCCGAGGTGCGTGTGCGCTATGCTCCCTCGTACCGCAGTGCGATCTATCAGTTCAACTTCGAGCGGGCTAAGGCAGGCCATCACCTTGTCTTCTCTACGCCCGATGGGGAGCTCGTCGCTTCGGGGAAGAACCTCTTCGGCTACCAGCAGCTCGAGGACTCTACGCGCGTCTACCTCTATGCTGAGCTGGAGGCTGAACCCACGGAGCGCCTCGTGCGTGATACGCTCACGGGCCGCCTCGCGACGGTCGATGGCGTGGCACGTGGCAATACCCTCTGCCTCTCCTTCGCTAAGCAGGGCGTGACCCTCCGCTACGGCGTGTCGTACATCAGCGTCGAGCAGGCTAAGCGCAACGTCGAGCGGGAGATCCAGTCCTTCGAGGTCAATCTCGTGGCTAAGTACGGGCGCAACGAGTGGTCTAAGGCCCTGGATAAGGTCGAGATCGAGGGCGGTACTCCCGAGGAGCGCCGTGTCTTCTACACCTCACTCTACCGCACCTATGAGCGTATGATCTGCCTGTCGGAGGACGGCCGCTACTGGAGTGGCTTCGACAAGAAGGTCCACGATGACGAGGGCGTACCCTTCTACACCGACGACTGGCTGTGGGATACCTACCGTGCTACGCACCCCTTGCGTATCCTCCTCGACCCCGTGAAGGAGCAGCAGATGCTCACGAGCTACCTCCGTATGGCCGAGCAGAGCCCCGAGGGATGGCTGCCTACCTTCCCCGAAGTCACGGGCGACACGCACCGCATGAACGGCTCGCATACCATCGCCACCTTCGCTGATGCCTATGCTAAGGGGCTCTCGGGCTTCAACCTGAGTGTTGCTTACCAAGCAGCGAAGAAGACGATGGCGGAGAAGTCTTACCTGCCCTGGACGCGCCGCCCCAAGGGGGTACTCTCGGAGTTTATGGATAAGGAAGGCTACTTCCCTGGTCTGGATATCGGGGAGAAGGAGACCGTCCCCGAGGTGACCCTGTGGGAGAAGCGTCAGAGTGTCGCTGTCAGCCTCGCTGCTGCCTACGACTACTGGTGTCTGTCGCAGCTGGCGAAGTTCTCCGGCCACGACGTGGAGAGTGCCGACTACCTGCGTCGCTCCTACGACTACCGTAAGCTCTTCAACTACGATACGGGCTTCTTCCACCCCAAGAATAAGAAGGGTCGCTTCATCGAGCCCTTCAACTATGAGCTCTCTGGTGGCCTCGGTGCACGTGACTACTACGATGAGAACAATGCTTACACCTACCGCTGGGACGTACAGCACAACCCCGCTGACCTCATCTATCTGATGGGCGGTCGTGAGCGCTTCATCGAGCGTCTGGACGAGACGCTGCGCACACCACTCAGCATGTCGAAGTGGGAGTTCTACAGCAAGCTCCCCGACCAGACGGGGAATGTCGGTCAGTTCGCTATGTCGAACGAGCCCAGCCTCCACATCCCCTATCTCTACAACTATGCTGGCGCTCCTTGGCGCACACAGCGTCTGGTGCGTAAGCTCATCGACACGTGGTTCCGTGGCGACCTGATGGGTATGCCTGGTGACGAAGATGGTGGCGGTATGACGGCCTTCGTGGTCTTCTCCATGATGGGTATCTACCCTGTGACCCCTGGTATTCCCGTGTACAACATCGGTACGCCCTTCTTCTCGAAGGTGACGCTGCGTCTGGCTTCGGGTCGCACCTTCGTCATCGAGGCGGAAGGTGCTTCCTCGGAGAACAAGTACATCCAGAAGGCTACGCTCAACGGCAAGCCACTCGATCGCCCCTGGATCCGCCACAGCGACCTGGCTGCCGGTGGCAAGCTCGTCTTCACCATGGGCTCTCGCCCCAATAAGAGCTGGGGTGCGACTACGCCTCCTCCCTCTGCTGAGCGCGTCGAGCTGACGGAATAGTCCGCACCGCTCTTAAAAAGTCATACCGCTCCCCCGCCTCGTGCCACAGCTGCACGGGGTGGGGGGGCGGTCGTTTATTCGCCTCACTCACAAGTTACTCCGTGCGTGAGAAGGCGTAATTCAGAATGTCCCCTTCGGGAGGTCATTGGGTGAACCAGTACTGGTCGGCGAAGTGACCAGTACTGGTAGCTAATATCGACCAGTACTGCTTCGCATCGTGACCACTACTGGTCCGATCGCTGACCAGTAGTGGTTCGCCTACCGACCAATATGGGTTCGTGCCACCCTTCACTATAAGGATGGAGAATGCGGCTCCCAAGCATGGTGAATAGAGATACGAAAGCGGGCTCAGATGACTATCATCTGAGCCCGCTTCTATTTGATGTCGTCGGAGCTACGCCTTAGCGTCGGTCTTCGACTGATGCTCCTCAAGGAGGCGCGTCAGCGTGACGAAGTCCTCGACACCGAGCTGCTCGGGGCGCTTGGAGAAGATCTCTGCTGCGTAGCCCGTGTAGTCGGCTCCGAAGAGCGCCTTGAGTGAGTTGCGCAGGGTCTTGCGACGCTGGTTGAAGCCCGTCTTGATGACCTGCTTGAAGAGGGCTTCGGAGCAACCGAGGTCGGTGCGCTCATTGCGGATGAGGCGGATGACACCGCTCTTGACCTTGGGGGGCGGGTTGAAGACGTGCTCATCGACGGTGAAGAGGTACTCCACATCATACCACGCCTGCAGGAGGACGCTCAGGATGCCGTAGTCCTTATTGCCTGGAGGGGACGCCAGACGCTGGGCGACCTCACGCTGGAGCATACCAGCGCAGCAGGGGATGCGCTCGCGGTAGTCGAGCATACGGAAGAAGATCTGCGAGGAGATGTTGTAGGGGTAGTTGCCGATGAGGGCGAAGGGAGCGTCTCCAGGGAAGTAGTCTTCGATGGGGATCTTGAGGAAGTCGCCCTCGATGATACGCCCCTCGAGTGCGGGGAAATGCGCCTTGAGGTAGGCTACCGACTCGGTGTCGATCTCGATGACGTGCGTGTCGTAGCCCTTCTCCAGGAGGAATTGGGTCAGCACTCCCATGCCAGGACCGATCTCAAGTACAGGCAGATCGCGGTGGCTGGAGATGCTGTCGGCGATGCGCTCGGCGATAGAGAGATCAGTGAGAAAATGTTGGCCTAATGCCTTCTTGGCTTTAACTTGCTGCATGGGAGATAACTAAAAACTTATTACATTTGCTATACTAAAGTAGTACAATTTATTAAGAGCTATTAGAGTACACTCCCTTGCGTGGTGCCGAGCCTCGAGCTTTGCCCGCCTCTCGAGTGGGTGTGTGTCGAATGAAGATCCATCCTACCCTTAAGTCCATTCTCTGGATTGTAGTCCCACTGCTCCTCGGTGGGTTGGGCTTCTATGGCCTCTATCGTGATACCGACTGGCACGAGCTGCAGGAGACCCTCCGCACGGGGGTCAACTATCCCATCCTCCTTTTCAGCCTCCTCTTTGGACTTATGAGCAACCTCTGCCGAGGCTTGCGCTGGGAGCTCCTTGTGCGCCCGCTCACCGCTGGCGAAGCACCTCCACGACGCATCAATGCCGTCTGCACGGTGCTCGGCTCCTATACGGTGAATATGGGGATACCTCGCTCGGGTGAGGTGTGGCGCTGCGTCGAGATGGAGCGCCGTGAGGACATCCCCTTCGCTGGGCTCTTTGGTACACTCATCGTCGACCGCCTGACGGACGTGACGATGCTGGCGCTGATCCTCCTCGGCATTATCCTCAGCTCGACAGACTTCTTCATCGGTTACTTCGCCTCCCACCCCGAGCTGGAGGCCTCACTCCGCGCCTTCATCTACTCCCCGTGGTCGGTGGTGCTGGTGGTGGTCGGGCTGCTCGCTCTTGGAGGCTTCGTCTGGCTCCTGCGCTACCGCCGTGGGAGCCGTATCGCACAGTTCTTCCTGCATATCTGGGACGGGATGATGAGCATCCGCTATATGCCACACCGCGGGCGCTTCCTCCTCCTGACGCTCCTCATCTGGATCGGGTACTTCTGCTACTTCTACTTCGCGCTCTTCGCCTTCGAGGCTACGCGCGACCTTCCCCTCTCCGTGGCAAGCATCGCCTTCGCCATGAGTAGTATGTCGGTCATCGTGCCCGTCCAGGCGGGTATGGGGGCGTGGCATGCTGCGGTCATCATTACCTTCACTACCTTTGGTATGGCTGTCCAGCCTGCGAAGGACTTCGCCCTCATCGTGCACACGGCGCAGACGCTGTGGATCACGCTCGTGGGCCTCATCGCGATCATCGCTCTTCCCATCATCAATAGACACTACACGCGCAGACGCACCGCACCCACTGCGAGCGTGCGCTGAGCATAACTATCCATTATTCATCTTAAGAACGAATCGACTATGGCTGCTGAAATCAAGACCCTGTCTCCTGCTCACGTGTGGAGCTACTTCTATGATCTCACACAGATCCCCCGCCCGACGTTCCACACTGAGGCGGTCCAAGAGTACCTCCTTGCTCTGGCAAAGCGTCTGAACCTCGAGGCTCAGCATGATGCTACGGGCAATATACTCATCCGCAAGCCTGCTACTCCTGGCCTCGAAGGACGCCCCGTGGTGACCCTGCAGGCCCACATCGATATGGTGCCCCAGAAGAATAGCCACATCGAGCATGACTTCACCAAGGACCCTATCGATGCCTACATCGATGGCGAGTGGGTGACGGCACGTGATACGACGCTCGGCGCAGACAATGGTATCGGCGCAGCCTATATGATGGCCGTTCTCTCCGACGATACCCTCAAGCACGGCCCTCTCGAAGCGCTCTTCACCGTAGACGAAGAGGTCGGTATGGTCGGTGCCAATGGCCTACAGCCTGGCTTCTCTAAGGGGGATATCCTCATCAACCTCGACAGCGAGGACGAAGGCCTTCTCTTCGCTGGCTGTGCAGGAGGCCTCGACGTCAACGTCAAGCTCGAGTACAAGGATCAGGAGCCCACGCCCGAAGGGGATATCGCTGTGCGCATCAGCCTGACGGGCCTGCGCGGTGGTCACTCGGGTATGGATATCATCCTCGGCCGTGCCAACGCTAATAAGCAGCTCGTGCGCTTCCTCAAGGAGGCTATCGCCAGCTACGGCGCTCGCCTCGTGCACCTCGAAGGGGGCTCAGCTCGCAATGCGATCCCTCGCGAAGCCTTCGCGCTCGTGACCATCCCCGAAGCAGAGGCTGACGGCCTGTGGGAGTTCGCTTCGGACTTCCTCGACACCCTGCAGACGGAGTATAAGAATATCGAGGACGGCATCAGCCTCAGCCTCGAGCGCACGGATCTACCGAAGACGGTCATCCCCGAAGAGATCCAGGACGGCGTCATCGGAGCCCTCGATGCGTGCATCAATGGCGTGCAGAGCATGCTCACCGATTTCCCTGGCATCGTAGAGTCCTCTACGAATATGGCGAAGATCTTCGTCGGCGACGGTACCTTCACCGCTACCTTCATGCTGCGTAGCTCCTCGGAGAGCCGCAAGGAGTACGTCGCTTCTCAGATCGAGAGCGCGATGAATCTGGCGGGTGCAGAGGTCGAGTTTGCAGGTGCTTACAACGGCTGGGCGCCCAACGCTGACTCCGCCGTCCTCAAGACGATGCGCCGTGCTTACGAAGAGGTCACGGGTAAGTCTCCTGAGATCACTGTCGTCCACGCAGGGCTGGAGTGTGGTATCATCCAGGGCGTCATGCCTGATATGGATATGATCTCCATTGGTCCTGACCTTCGCTCGCCCCACTCTCCCGACGAGAAGGTGCACATCGCCTCTGTCGAGCGTACCTGGAAGGTCCTCGTCAAGGCGCTGGAGCTGATTTAATTCGCATACCAAGACCCTAAGTATATCATCACAAGAAGAATTTAGTAAATGAGTAAGACAGCTTATGTATTCCCTGGCCAAGGCGCCCAGTTCGTGGGTATGGGGAAGGAGCTTTATGAGAATCATCCCTTAGCCAAGGAGCTCTTTGAGAAGGCCAACGATATCCTCGGATTCCGCATCACGGACATTATGTTCGCTGGTACGGACGAAGAACTCAAGCAGACGAAGGTCACGCAGCCCGCGGTCTTCCTGCACTCCGTCATCCGTGCGCTCTGCCTCGGTGACGAATTCCAGCCCGATATGGTCGCTGGTCACTCCCTCGGTGAGTTCTCCGCACTCGTCGCTGCTGGTGCGCTGAGCTTCGAAGACGGTCTGCGTCTCGTCTCCAAGCGTGCTCTGGCTATGCAGGAGGCTTGCGAAGCTAACCCTGGTACGATGGCGGCTATCCTCGGTCTGCCCGATGAGAGGGTCGTCGAGATCCTCAAGACCATCGAGGGTGGGGTAGTCATCGCTGCCAACTTCAACTGCCCTGGTCAGCTCGTCATCTCTGGCGACGTCGACGCTGTCGACCGCGCTTGCGAAGCCCTCAAGGAAGCTGGTGCTAAGCGTGCTCTGCGCCTCAACGTCGGTGGTGCCTTCCACTCACCTCTGATGGAGCCTGCACGCGTCGCGCTCGCCGAAGCTATCGATGCTACGGAGTTCCATAGCCCCCGCTGCCCCATCTATCAGAATGTACCTGCCCATGCTGTCAACTGCACGCACGGCATCAAGAAGAACCTCATCGCTCAGCTGACGGCTCCCGTACGCTGGACGGAGAGCGTACAGGCTATGGTCGCTGACGGTGCTACGCGCTTCGTCGAGGTAGGCCCTGGTGCAGTCCTTCAGGGGCTGGTCAAGAAGATTGCTCCCGCAGTAGAGACCGAAGGTAAGCAGTAAACTCCCCCTCCGCCTCTATCCCCCAATAGTCCGCCGCTCGGCCCTCTCCCTCACGGAGACGGTCGGGCGGCGGTGCTTTATATCGGTGTCGCGGAGTACCCCAGCAGTGGGGAGATAGGAGGCCGTGAAATACTCACTTTTAGGTATTGTGCTCACCTCGTGTGCGCTATACCTTTGCACGGCATTTACATCCGTTCCCTAATTTCACCAATTGTATATCCGTCAATGAAGAAATGTATACTCCTGGGGCTGCTCGTGTGGAGCACTGCAGCTCGAGGCGAGACGCTATTGCCCGTAGCCACCCCAGATACCCTCTCTACTAAGGCTGCGACGCCTACTGCAGCACAGCTCCGTGGTCGTGTCACCGACTCTCATGGCGCTCCTGTCGAAGGAGCGGTCATCGCCGTAGGGGATCCACTGCTTCGCCTTACTGCTCATACCGATAAGGAGGGGCGCTTCGCCCTCGATGGCCTGCCTGCAGGACGCCAGCCCGTCATCATCCAGGCGATGGGCTATATCACGCAGCGACGTCTCCTCTTCCTCGGAGAGGGAGCAGGCACAGACCTGCACTTCATCCTCGATGAGCGCGAGCAAGCACTGCCTACCGTCGACGTCATCGGGCGCCGTGAGCAGTCGTACCGCAATGCGATGTCTTTCGCCGGGACGAAGACAGCTACACTCCTGCGAGATGTCCCGCAGTCCATCGGCTATGTCACGAAGGAGCTTGTCTTGGACCAAGGTGCTATCACCGTCAACGAGGTGGTGAAGAATATCAGCGGTATCAATCAGTATTCCTTCTACAACGACTTCTCGATCCGTGGCTTCCGTGCTACGGGGAACCGCAACTCAGGTAATCTCCTCAACGGCATGCGTGCTCAGACGAGCCTCTGGCGTCAGTCTTCGCTGGCGAATATCGAGCGCGTCGAGGTCATCAAGGGCCCTGCCTCCGCCCTCTTCGGGAATGCTGCCCCAGGTGGTGTCATCAATCGTGTGACGAAGAAGCCCCTCAATATAGCCCGTCGTTCGGTATCGCTGACGGCTGGGAGCTTCAATACGAGTCGCGCCTATGCCGACTTCACGGGCCCGCTCAATGAGCGCAAGACACTCCTCTACCGCCTCAATCTCGGCTATGAGAATTCGGATACCTTCCGTGATCTGCAGAAGCTCACGACGCAGATCGTAGCCCCCTCGATCACCTACCTGCCCTCAGATCGTACTCGCCTCAATGTAGACCTGGTGTACACCAGCAGTGCGGGGAAGCTCGACCGTGGTGTCGCGATTTTTGGCGATGGGGATCTCTTCTCCCGCCCTATCTCTTCTACGCAGTCGGCTGCCAATGACTATCTGCGTGAGCAGACGCTGAACCTGACCTTCGCCCTCTCGCATCAGCTGGCAGAAGGTCTCCTCTTCAATAGCACCTACCTCTACTCCTCTTACAGCGAGGATATGATGGAGCACTCGCAGGATAATGCCTTTGTCAAGAAGGCGGACGGCACGGATGACCCCGCTCGCGTCCTGATGCGTGTCACGAAGCGCTTCCGCAACTTCCGCAATCACGCCTTCAATAACTACTTGACGTGGAATGTCGCTACGGGAGCCGTCCAGCACAAGCTCCTCTTCGGCTATGACCACTTCAATACGCAGCTGGCTCCAGGCTCGTCCTACATTGAGGCAGGCGGCTACCTCTTAGCTAACGGTGGCACGGCCAAGACCTTCAAGAAGGCAGATATCGCTAAGTACCTCCTGGATAAGGACGGCAACCCACGTACGAACGTCCCTGCCTTCGACCTCAACTCCACCGTCGGCAATCAGTATCAAGACGTCACGAAGTACATCTACGAGTCGAAGGCCGTACGCCCCTCAGATCAGTACACCAATGGGATCTATCTGCAGGAGCAGCTCTCATGGCAGCGCCTGCAGCTCCTCCTCGGTGCTCGCATAGAGTGGTTCACCGACGTCGTGCAGGATGCTAAGGGCGTGAAGACCCGCACGCATCAGCATGCCTTCACCCCACGTGTAGGCTTGGTCTATGGTATCACCCCCTCGACGAATGTCTATGCTACGTGGATACGAGGCTTCGAGCCTCAGGCGGTCTCCGTGCAGAGTGATCCTACTTCGGGTGGTCCTTTTGACCCCGTGCAGAGTGAGCTCTGGGAGCTTGGCGCTAAGGGGGATTACCTCAATAGCCGCCTCACGGCGACACTCAGCCTCTTCAGCCTCCGCCAGCGCAATACGCTCTACAATGCGGGGATCACGGGTGAGCCCAACCGTATGGTGCCTATCGGCGAAGAACTCTCGCGAGGCGTAGAGCTTGATGTCACTGGGAAGATCCTGCCCTACTGGAGCGTGATGGCCAGCTACAGCTACAATGTCGCTGAGATCACTAAGGCCGCTGATGGGACGAAGGACCTCAACCTGCAGCGCCCTGGTACGCCCCGTCATTCGGCAAACGTCTGGACGAAGTTCGTCATCCCTCAAGGTGCACTTGAAGGCCTTGGTATCGGCTTCGGTGTGCATGGTGTGAGTGAGCGCCTCGGGCAGGTCGGCCGCCGTGCCAATGTAGTCACCTATCCTGGCTATGTCCTCCTCGACGCCGCGCTCTACTATAAGGTGCGCGATGTACAGCTCCAGCTGAATGCGAATAACCTCCTTGATAAGCGCTACTACGTCTCGGGCTATGACCGCCTGCGCTCCTTCCCAGGCTCGCCACGCAACTTAAGCCTCTCAGCGACTTACCGCTTCTAAGGCTGCTTGTCACTTCCTCTCCCCGTCCCCCGCTATGCCCCTCGTGTAGGGTGTATAGCGGGGGATGCTGTATCTGGCCTATTCCTATTGGCTCGTCATCGGAGACTGTTGCCTTAGAGTCTGCCCTCTATTTAGAGTGGTATTGCACGCCCGGCTCCCCGATACGCCTCTCCGAAGTGATACGCAAACCCTTCGCCTTATCGCGCGTATTTCCTCTTATCCAGCGGAGGGAAAAGTGCCATTTCCGTGAAGGAAAAAGCGCCTTCACGTAGTGGTTTTCCTCTGTCTATGCACGTAGTCTTAAAGACCAGGCACGTCAATCTAAATATCCACGTACGTAGATATTAGAGCCACGTACGTAGATCAAGCTTATCAGCGACTCGTCCACAACTTTTATCCCTACACGGAGCAACAACCTAATAGAGGTCACTTCACAAAGCTATATAGGAATCGATCTAAAGCTATATAGCTTTCTTCGCCATCCTATATTCCACTCCCCTACGAGCCCTAAGAAGAGCCCCGCTAAGAAGCCGAATGGCGGTATATTATTGTTATCTTTGTCTGTAGAGAATAAACATAGGGGCGACGGGGCTTGAAAAGACTTTGCTTCGCCCCGCTAATGTGCTTACAACTACACTACAACATGGTTGCACCACGCGCATCTATCCTCTTGGTCTACACCGGAGGGACGATCGGGATGCTTGAGAACCCTGAGACGGGTGCTCTCGAACCCCTTGACTTTAATTACCTGCAGGACAACGTCCCAGAGCTGCGCCTCTTGGGTTGCGATATCTCCAGCGTGGAGTTTCAGCCACCGCTGGACTCCTCGGCTATCACTACCGAGCACTGGGTACAGCTGGCTCGTGTCATCGAGGAGAACTACGATAAGTACGACGGCTTCGTCATCCTCCACGGTACCGATACGATGGCTTATACCGCCTCGGCGCTGAGCTTCGTCTTCGAGGGGCTCGCTAAGCCTATCGTCTTCACTGGCTCGCAGCTCCCCGTGGGGAAGCTCCGTACGGACGGGAAGGAGAACCTCATCACGGCTATCGAGATCGCTGCAGCGCGCGACGAGGCAGGCCGCCCACGTGTGCCTGAGGTATCGCTCTTCTTCGAGAACTATCTGATGCGTGGCAACCGCACGAGCAAGATCAGCGCCGATCAGTTCAGCGCCTTCGAGTCGTACAACTATCCCCATCTGGCTTATGCCGGTATCGAGATCCGCTACCACGACGCCGTCATCGCAAACGCTCATGTGGGGCGTACGCTTTCGGTGCGCCCGTACTTCGACCCTCATGTGGCGGTCTTGAAGCTCTTCCCTGGTATCACACGCGAGGTCGTCGAAGCCGTCCTCTCCGTGCCTTCGCTGCGCGGGGTGGTGATGGAGACCTTCGGCAGTGGCAATGCGCCGATGATGCCTTGGTTCCTCGATGCGCTCCGTGCCGCTGTGGCGCGCGGTGTCGTCATCGTGAATGTCACGCAGTGCGTCACGGGCTACGTCGATATGACGCGCTACGAGACGGGCGTCCTCCTCGAGAAGATCGGGCTGGTCAGCGGGCGTGATGCCACGACCGAGGCCGCACTGACGAAGCTGATGTACCTCCTCGGTCAGGGCTTCAGCAGCGAGGAGGTCAGCCGCTTGATGGCCATCCCTCTGCGCGGAGAGATGAGCCTCGATCAGGAGATGGAGGGCTTCTCCCGCGAAATCTCCATCTATCGCCGATAGAGGCGACACGTATCTACACCCAGATCCACGAATGATAAGATTTATGTGCCTCTCCAGTGGGAGCAGTGGGAACTGCTACTACATAGGAGACGAGGCGGGGGGCTTCCTCATCGATGCGGGGATCCCTATCCGTACTATCACCAAGACCCTCAAGGCTGAAGGCATACCGCTCGACGGCGGTGCCATCCACGGGGTCATCGTCACGCATGACCACGCCGACCATATCCGTACCGTCGGGGTCATCGGGGGCGTCTATCACCTGCCCGTCTATGCCACGCGGCTGGTGCACGACAGCATAGCCAATAGCCGCTTCGTGCAGGACCCTATCGGCCCCTCGCGCCGTGAGATCAAGATCTACGAGCCCTTCACCGTAGCAGGCTTCACTATCGAGCCCTTCCCCGTCCCTCACGACAGTGCGGAGAACGTAGGCTACCATATTACGAAGGGCGACTTCCGCTTCACGCTCGCTACCGACGTCGGCCACGTCACTGACGATATCGCCGACTACATCGGCCGTGCGGACCACGTGGTACTCGAGGCGAACTATGACCCCGAGATGCTACGCAGTGGGAGCTATCCTGAGTTCCTCAAGGGGCGTGTCGCCTCGCCGCAGGGCCACCTCTCCAATGACGAGGCGGCCGAACTCCTCGCTCGTGTCTATCACACGGGTATGAAGAACGTCTGGCTGTGCCACCTGAGTAAGGATAACAACCACCCCGATCTCTGCTGGAAGACCGTCGAGCAGCGCCTCTTCGCCGAGGGTATTCGCGTGGGGAAGGACCTCTCGCTCACGGCACTGAAGCGCACGACTGCTTCGCCGATGTATCTTTTAGAGCCTTAGCGCTGTTATCTCTACAGAGCGGGTACATCACCCCCGCTTTACCCCTATCACTATGGATACCGAGAAGTATAAGCTATATACCAAGGGCGGCGACAAGGGCCGTACCTCACTCGTTGGTGGGCAGCGCGTGCCCAAGTACGATATTCGTCTGGAGAGCTATGGTACGATCGATGAGCTGAATTCGTTCGTCGGCGTGCTGCTGGCACACGAGCTCGAGGAGGAGGATAAGAAGTTCCTCTTCTGGCTACAGCACAAGCTCTTCTCCGTCGGTGGCTACCTCGCTACCGACACCACGCAGGACGATGTGCACACCGTGACCTCCGTCACTGAGAGCGCTGTGGCACGTGTCGAGCGTGAGATCGACCGCCTCGACGATATGGTGCCACCTATCAAGGCCTTCATCCTCCCCTCGGGTGGAGCGATCACGGCCGCTGCGCACGTCTGCCGTACTGTCTGCCGTCGTGCCGAGCGCATCATCTACCGCCTCAATAGCGAGACGCCGCTGGATGTGAATGTCCTGCGCTTCGTCAATCGCCTGAGTGACTACTTCTTCGCTCTGGCACGTAAGGAGGTCTTCCGCATCAACGGCGAGGAGATCGTCTGGACTTACGACCACGAAGATCTGTAGCTCGTACCTCCTACCTGCCTTTATTCTCATCCTCTTCGCTCCCTACCGCCGATGAATAAGCTCACTCAGCAGCAGAAGCTCGACCAATCGCTTTCACTCACGCCCGCACAGATCCAAGCCATCAAGATGCTGGAGCTCACGGGGCTGGAGCTGGAGGCGCGTATCGAGCGTGAGCTGGAGGAGAATCCCGCACTCGAAGAGAACGACGAGGCGCCCCAGCAAGAAAGCTCCGACGACGAGGCGACGTCCTCCGATAGCGACGACCAAGACTGGGAGCTCGGCGAATACGCTACCGAGGATGATATCCCCGACTACAAGCTTCGTGAGCTACAGGAGCGCCAGTCGGTCCGCGAAGAGATCCCCTTCGCGGCTGGTGCTCCTTCGCTTGATGAGTATCTGATGGAGCAGCTTGCGCTCGTCACTCCGCTGGAGGGGACGCGTCGCGAGATCGCACGCTACATCATCGGGAACATTGACGACGACGGCTATCTGACACGCTCTGTCGAGGAGATCGAGGATGATCTGCTCTTCAAGGCAGGCCTCTCCGTCACGCCCGAAGAGATCGCCGAACTCATCCGTCTGGTGAAGACGCTGGATCCCGCTGGTATCGGTGCACGCGACCTCAGAGAGTCACTCCTCTTGCAGATCGAGCGCCTGCCAGCTAATGCCCTGCATCGTGAGGCGCAGCGTATGATCGAGCATCACTACGAGGACTTCGTCAATAAGCGCTTCGACCGCCTATGTGCAGCACTCGGTGTGAGCGAGGAGCGCCTCTCCGAGCTCTACGCCTTCATCTCGCACCTCAGCCCCAAGCCAGCTAATGGCTACGGCGATGATAGCGAAGGGCGCTTTATGCACATCACCCCCGACTTCATCGTCACTGAGCGTGATGGCGAGCTCTTGATTTCGCTCGTAGGTGAGCGAGATCTGCCTCCCTTGCGCCTGAGTCCCACCTACCTTGCCCTCCTGGAGCAGCACAAGGATCAGCGCGACGGCTCGCGTCAGAGCCGTGAGGCGATGACTTTCCTACGCCACAAGGTCGAGCAGGCCCGCTGGTTCATTGATGCCATTCATCAGCGCGAGGAGACTCTGCGCAAGACGATGACTGCCATCGTCGAGCACCAGCGTGCCTTCTTCCTCACGGGAGAGGTGTCGGCCCTGCGCCCGATGATCCTCAAGGATATCGCCGAGGCTACAGGCCTCGATATCAGTACGATCTCACGTGTGAGCAATAGCAAGTCCGTGCAGACCGACTACGGAGTCTATATGCTGAAGTTCTTCTTCGGCGAAGGCATCCTCAATGACGAAGGCGAGAGCGTCTCCACCCGTGAGGTCCGCGAAGCTCTTGCTGAGCTCATCGCAGGTGAGGACAAGCGTCAGCCGCTCTCCGATGAGCAGCTCACCCAGCTCCTTGCTGCCCGAGGCTATCCCATCGCCCGTCGCACCGTGGCGAAGTATCGTGAGCAGCTCCGCCTCCCCGTAGCACGTCTGCGTCGCGAGCTGTAAGTCCCGCACCCTCCCATTACGCATAAAGCACGAGCGGTCGCAAAGCATCTATTGCTTTGCGACCGCTTGTGCTTTTGTTTCTCTCGCTGCTTTGGTGAAGCGTGTGAGGGTAGGGGAGTCCTTCCCCTAGATCGAGAGGATGCGCAGGGCCTCGACGAGGTCCGTGTCGATGGACTTGTTCTTCTTGATTGCCTTCGAGAAGGGTACGTATACGAGGGCATCATTGACGATCCCGATCATCACGTTGCGCTGCCCCTCGAGGAGGGCTTCGATGGCAGCGGCACCCATGCGGCTGGCGATGATGCGGTCCTGCGCACTGGGAGAGCCCCCGCGCTGGATATGACCGAGGATCACGACACGCACGTCGAACTGCGGGTACTCCTTCTCCACGCGCTCGGCGACCTTCATCGCTCCGCCCGTGCTCTCGCTCTCGGAGACGAGCACGATGCTGCTATTCTTCGTCTTGCGGAAGCCATTCTCGATCGTCTCGGCGAGCTGGTCTTTCTCGAAGGCGAACTCGGGAATGATCGCAGCTTCCGCTCCCGAAGCGATAGCGCCGTTCAGGGCAAGGAAGCCAGCTTCACGCCCCATCACTTCGACGAAGAAGAGGCGGTCATGTGAGGAGGCGGTGTCGCGGATCTTGTCCACGGCGGAGACGATGGTGTTCAGCGCCGTGTCGTAGCCGATCGTGAGGTCGGTGCCGTAGAGGTCGTTGTCGATCGTGCCGGGGAGCCCAACGATGGGGATGTCGAATTCTTCGGCGAACTCACGTGCACCAGAGAGCGACCCGTCACCACCGATGACGACGAGGGCATCGATCCCGTGGGCGCGCATCGTCTCATAGGCTAGGACGCGACCGTCGGGCGTGCAGAACTCAGGACAGCGTGCCGTCTTGAGGATCGTACCCCCACGCTGGATGATGTTGCTCACGTGCTGTGTCTCGAAGTCTTCGATCTCACCGGTGATCAGTCCCTTGTAGCCGCGGTAGATCCCCTTGACGCGGATACCGTGGTAGATAGCCGTGCGAGTGACCGAGCGGATGGCGGCATTCATGCCGGGCGCATCGCCGCCAGAGGTCAGTACCCCTATACATTTGATTGTAGCCATAGTTGCTGTTCTTATTTCAAAGCAATCTTATACCAATTCTTCTACCAGCAAAGGTACTGCAATTCTCACCCCGATATTCTGCCCTTATGGTGCCCTGTGATGAGCGTGAGTCTATCGTATTGAAGTTTAGCTTGATATATAAGCGACCTCATCCAAGCTCTATGGTGGGGTGGTACGAACCTATATAGGTCGCTGCGATGATCAATATGAGACTGTCGCTCCGCGTATGGATAAAAGTTGTGGACGAGCGGCAGATAAGTTTGGACTACGTACGTGGCTCTAATATCTACGTACGTGGATATTTGGATTTGCGTGCCTGGTCTTTAAGACTACGTACATAGATGCGGGAAAACCACTACGTGAAGGCGCTTTTTCCTTCGCGAGAATGATGCTTTCTCCTCTGCTGGATAAGTGGAATACGCGCGGATAAGGCGAAGGGCTTGCGTATCACTTCTGAGACGTATATTGGGGAGCTGAGTGCGCGATGCCTTAGCACAATAAGTAGAGGGCAGGACTCTCGGCAACGGTCTCAATATAGGTCAGCCCAGTGACCTATATAGGTTTATATCACCCCTCTCGAGAGAAGTCTCCTCCCCTCATCTGCAAAGCTTATGTATGTCGCAATGTACCTTAGTGTTGCTCGCTTATATATAATGTACGCGCGTGAGAGGGGCGGGATTTTGAGAAAGTCGTGAGAATCTTACGCTTAGATTTGGAAATTCGGCGGGAATTGCTGTATCTTTGCAGTCGCAAGTCAGGCGGACGAGCAATGAATGACAGGGTTTAGA